>FTCU01002781.1_pt1 | contig 26363 bp, 36 predicted proteins | sample 1639521 | NCBI WGS metagenome assembly FTCU01 (sample SAMEA3914864, study PRJEB12502) | metagenome | biome: forest; material: soil | place: USA | collected 2012-03-12 | depth 0.3 m
GGGGAGTGTGGGTTGAGGTGGTGGGATGGAGGTGTTGGGGGGGGTTGGTGGGAGAAGGGGTGGAGGTTGTGATTTAAGAGTTTAATGGGTGGTTTGGGGTGGTTTTGGGGGTGATGGTGGGACAAGGTGCACATATTGTGAGGTTGGAAAGGGGGGGGCAGGTCTTGTCGACAGCCAGGTCCATGACATTGGCACCAGACTGGCACACCACCTAGCTGACAAGACATGTGGCATACCCAACATCAATTCCAAGATGAGAGAGATCCTCCTGTCTAGCCAATCCTGCAGACTAAATCCGCTGCAACAACAATATCGCAGCAGATTATCAACTGCCAAATCTTCCTATGTTCCATCGCCCTGAAACACCTTTCACTATACCCTACGCACTCAGACACAACATTAAAAACTCCTCCCCATCATTTGCCCAAAGAACCATTTCCAATTGGAGAAGCGTGCTCCATAATTCAATCAATCCAAAGACCAGCCCGCACTTCAAAGAAGAAAGGGGAGAAAAGAAATGAAGAAGAGTGTCCTCAAGACCCGCGTCAACTCTACCACACCCCAGCCGAGCCCATCCCCGTTGCATCAAAATTAAAGCTGAACTGTCCCGTCTGCGGATCCGTCGGGAACAGCTCGTTAAGCGTCTCCTGTAGACCAGTCAGCCAACCATTGCAGGAAAAGCAACCAATTTCTTTCTTAAAAGTGAAGTGCACTCACCCAGTCCAACTCCTGCATAACATTCAAAACCTGCTGCTGCGAGGCCGCACCCCCTCCCATCGGCCCAGCAATACTCCCATGCCGTTGCGGCTGGCCAACAACACTTCCTCCGTCACTACTGTTCTCAGGACTGCCCGGGTTGCCGCCGCCGTTGCCGCTAGTGCTATTCCGTGGCGGTAGGCTCCAGAGGGCTTCGCCGTTTGTCACACCCGTGAAGACCATCTGGTGTTGCGGCTGATGGTGGTTGTTGAGGGAGGGGAAATTCAGCTGTTGTTGGTGGTGGTGGGAGTGGGGGTGTGGATGGTGCGGGGGCATGACCATGCCCATGGGCATGGAGGGAGGCATGAGGGCGTTCATGTTCATCGGGAGCGGGGGTGAGACGGTGGTTGTGGCCGTGGGCATGAGTGGGGGGCAGAGCATGGGCTCTGTTTTGAGGCCTGGGATGATTCCGGCGGCTGGTGTGTGGTGAGGCGGTTGTTGCTGTGCGAAGGGAGGCGGCGGCCCTGGAGGTTGCTGAGCGGGAAGTGGAAGTGCATCTGGGAGCGGTGCCGGTGGACTCTCTTTGACGGCTTGCCTCCCCGGGACAGCTCTGTTGATTGCTGTGGGTGCGCGGACCTTGCGCAGGCCCATGTAAAGGTTGGTCTTGTTCTTGATTTCGATCAGGATCTGCAAGATCTTTTGCGCCCGCGGCACGTTGGGGTCGAGCTGGAAGACCCAGTCCAGACAGGGCCATATCCGCTCGGCCTCTCTGTGGCCCGGCCGGTAGTATACCTCGGTTGCCAACAGAAGTGCAATCTGGTATTGCTGGTAGGCACCGAGGTACCATGCCCAGTCCCGGAACATGGGGTTGGACTCGAGGCGAATGGCAATCTCGATGATGAGGACGCCGCTCGTGACGAGCAAGCCGCGGAGCTTCTCTGGAAGAGGGTTTGCCGTGTTGGAGTGATACGGGTGTAGCACCATTACGTGAAGCCGGAATATGAGAAGTTCCATGACGTATTTAGCATACTTTTGGATCGGAATTCGGTCGTTGAGAAGCCGGTTATACCTCTCCAGCATCCGTTTGCGGAAGTTCTCAACTCTAGCGAGCATGGAGGTTAGCGTCGTCTTGCCCATCTCAAGCTTTCGTCGGTCTGTCCAGATGTTGCGCATCATGGCGTTGATTTCGAACCGCATGATTGACAGCAGCATCGGTGTCCATGATTCTGCCGGAGCGGGCCAGACCAGTGTTTGTGGCGCAAGCTCCTCCTCTTCGCAGTTTAGGGGCATGTTGGTGTCGTAGTCCTCGCGTCGTATGGCCGGTTTTGGCCCCTGGGCTTCGCACGTGCGGACATCGAGGAAGCACAGCTGGTGCCAGACCAAGCGCCGCACCTGCGTTTCCAAGGGAGTGAGTCCGTATGCCGATCCGTCACGATGGAGACCCATGCACTCCGACATCCTGACGGCGGCTCCGACGAGGACGGAATGGGCCCTGGACACCTCGTCCCGGCAGAGTGGAAGCTGGTGCCTGTCAGTCAGCCTGTCGAATCAACCCGAGATCGCGCACCCGTCTCTTGGAAAACTCACCAAATACATAACAAAAGCTTGAATCGTCTCAAACCTCGTCGTGCTCAGAAAGCCCGCCTTGCTCAGGGCCGTCTCGGTCCCTATTTTCATGTGAAGCACTAACTGGGTCTTATTACACTCCTGGCCGCGACAGAATCCCTCATCAACGCTGACCGCGGCGCTAAACCAGGCGGCAAAAACGACGGCCTGCACCGACGCGCGAGGCTCGATGTTCTGCCTGACGTCTTCCCAAAACGCAGCGTAGCTTGCCTCCAAAGAAGGACGATGCACGCACCGTGCGATTGGGTGAACAGCTTCAAAGTAGCGCCGCATCAGCCGGTGGCCGAAGTCAGCGGACGGTAATAAGTTGATAAAGGATAGCGGTTGGCCCGACTGGCCAAAGAAGAAGCCGCTTGTGGGAGCAAGGTAGGTTTCTCCGGGCTTGAGAAAATCCGGGAGGTCGGGCGCATCTTGAAGCTCATCCGCGGCAAAGGCGGCATGGGAACCGTACACGAGACCCGGGGTGGCGTCGGCCATGCCAGCTTGTATCTGAGCAGCGTCAGCGAGACCACGGCCGGAATAACAACGACAAACGGAACGAGGAGCATACCTCCTCCGAGATGCGCGGCCTGTTGAGCCCGCCAATCCGCTCCGTTATCCTCATCTTTCCGACCCGGACTCCCAAGTCAATCAGATCGTCGGCACCGTTGCCATCGGAGTAGTCGTCATAGGTGAGGTCGAGGGCAACCATCGGGGTAATCTGCAGGTCGCGTTCCTCGCCGAGCTCCTCCTCGACGTCGTCTGCCACAAACCTCTGCTGGGAAGAGTCAGAGCCATCGCCGCCACGACCGGGACTGCCCTTGCGGCGGCCTGTCGCTCCTTTGGCCACATCCCTCTCCAGCTGGCGCTCGAGCGATCCCACCTTCTCCTTAATCTCGGTCAGGCGCTGCTGGCTGGCCTCGTCGAGGTTGGGACCGAGATAGACGCATTCTCTTTGAAACCTTTTGCAGTTGGAGCACGGGTGTTTCTTTTCGCACTTGAGTTTACGCCGTCGGCACTCGAGGCAGGAGGTGATCATGCGCATTCGGCGGCGAATCGGCTTCTGCGAAGCGGCGGCGGCAGCGGCGGCGGCGGCGGAACCAGGGCCAAATCCAGCAAGACCATCCTCTTCGTGATGTGGCCCGCCGGGGCGCTCTGTCCTTGTTGTTCCTCCTCCTGTTGTCGTGTTTGTGATTGTCCCAGCTGGAGAAGTTGACGTAGCTGTTGATGGCGTAGCCAAGTTGTGCTGCCGCATCTCAGAGGGAGCAGCATATCCGGTGGCTGTAGAACCTCCAACGCCGGCAAGGCAGGGCTGCATCGGGGCCATGTGATGGGGCAGGGGCGCGGTGTATTCGTCCTGGGCTTGTCGAGACGGCGGTCCCAAGTACGCGGGATGCGGCCAGTAGTTGGCGGCCATCGCATCCGGAATTTGGTTGTTAGTGACCATTGTATCGCGGGTGAAGGAGCAGTCGAGCAGCCGAAAAGCGAGATGAATTCTGCAGAGAGAAGTACAAGGGCGGGAGGCCGATGGGTAGACGTCTGGGAAATGCCAACAGAGCGAGCGTGTGTATTCCGTGATGCGCCGTCGGACAAGCGTCCGCGTGTTGGTCGTGGCCAATGCTTGCGTCCCAGCGGAGGACGGACACCGTGAGAGAGAGTGGGAGACAATGAACTCGGAGGGTGGGAGCAGAAGAAGAAGGTAAAATAGATTGGGGGATGCAGCCAGTCTGTCAGTCTGTCTATCGTATGCAAGCCGATGCAGAGCTCCCGGTCATCTGTCGACCTGTCAGTCGCCCCAAGCAGGAAGCACAGCGAATACTAATACCCAGTCGCCGTCCCAGGTTGTGTGTCGTGGGGACTCGACATCGGATGAACGTGGGTTTGTTTGTTATCCACGCCGGCGCGGCCCGTTCCCGGTCCCTGAGAGGGACGTCTCGACTCGAGGTCTTGACTCGGGGTCTCGACTCGACTCGACGTTTTAGCGATGGCTTTCCTCCTCCAGCCGCATGGCCCCGTCTGGGTTTCGGGCTTTATTCCATTATTAGGAACACGAGGCAGCCGGGGGGCTCTGTGCTGCATGCTTCGTGCTCCGTGCCCTCTGTGTTCTAGAGCTGGCGCGCTGGCGAGGTGGCCCGGCGGCTTCCGCATCGCGCTGGCCAACGATCGGGCGCTGATCTATCTGAGGGGATTCGGGTTGCACCATGACACTGCTCCCACGTCTTCCCTGGGAGCACTGACTGACAGCCAGCCTCCGGTCGGGGGTGGCTGCCTGGTGTTGATGGGGCAGGGGGCAGGAAGGGGCGATTTCCACTGCCCACCGGTTGCCTGCTGCCTGCCTAGACTCCTGATCCTTGGAAGGGAGGGATTCCAGGAGTGCTTTCCTGCGGGTGCAGTCCGCTCACCAACACCCGACGCAGATCTTCCCGGGCTGCAGACTGCTGCAGACTGCAGATTGCAGAACCTGGAAGGTGTTTCGGTACCCGGGACAGGGACCCCGGCTTCGGTCATGAGCTGCTTCCGGCCCCACCCACCCACCCACCAGGCCACCATCATGCACGCATGGGTGCAATGGATGGCAAGGAAGACGGCATAGTTGACCTCTCAGAGACCATCCCACCTCGTCGGGCCACTCCCTCAAGCTCTCGAGCAAGAGCAAGAAGCAGTCTCGGCCTTCGAGATGCACCGAGCGCGTTTGCTCGAGTTTTCCACGCGTTTTCTTCCTCGTCGATCGCGGATGTTTGTTGTGCACACGCCCGACATTTCTCCCCGATATCTCCGGCAAGAACCCCCAACCGGCGGCAGTGTTAGATGTCTTGTTTGGTCATCCAAAGCCCTGGTCCGCCCGGATGCCCAGCCGCCCGCTCGCTGCCGGACGGCGAGGGACAGCCCGAGATGGCCGGCTTCCGTCCCAACACCTTCCGCCAAGCAACAACGATGTTGCTCATGGAACTCAAAATATACAGCATTATTCGGTCCGACCTTTGTTCTTACAATTAATCAATATCTCTACGCAATTTATGATGTTTGCGTTGCTCTTTTCTCGACACAACCAAAGACAGACGCCATGGTCAGAACACAATCCCGGCGCTCAGGCTGTTCGATTCCCAGCTTAGCGGCGTCGATCATCCGACTTTAGCGTCTTGGCTTCCCGCGGTTTCTGCTTGATAAAAAAGCTTGGCCGTGACCACACCTGTGACCTGTCAGCTACCGGGTATGGTTGCCGTTACTGGAGTAGGGGGGAGGGGGGGCTGCAGCACATCCGTCACCACTCACCACTCCATGCACCTCCCCCTACCGGTCCACCACCCGACGAGCCCATCCCAGTCATCGCACCACCCCTTCGGCCCGCGGCAAAGTGAGCTGCATTATCCATCATCCATGGCCTCGAACACAGCACAACAAAAAAGGACCGAGACATAACAGTCCCCCTCCCCCGCCAACACGAGCCAATCCCCCCTCTCCAAGGGCACGCACGGATGGGGAGCGGCGGCCAGGATCCAGGTGCCCGACGCGTGATTGGTGATTGGTGGTGTGTCGCGCACCTACATCATGTCGTCCCATCAGAGATATTGACTATCGGGGTCGAAGGGTCGCTGCAGCATCGAGATTAGGTCCCGTCGGGGAGATCGAGTTGTCGAGCGAGAAGAAAGCAACATGAAGAAAAGTGAAACAAGACCGCTGCCCTCCCCCGCCGCCCCATCCTCTGTTCCATTCCTTTTTCCCCGCTCGCGCCCCCCTCCCCCTCGGGGAGGCAGCCTGCCGTTCCAGGATCGTCCAAGACACGTCCATGACACGAGCAGCAAGTCGAGTAAGAAGAAAAAGTGCGCCCTGCGGGAGAGGCGCAACGTTCCGACGCCCATCCTCCCGGTCTCCCCAATCGGTGCCCTTCCCCCGCCCCCCTCAAATGCCTAGTCCACGGCTCGAGTCTGTCAGGTCACCCCCACCCCCAACTCTCTCGCCTGTGTCTTCTCCTCTTGCTTGTGCGTAGCCCACCAAAAAAACACGGCACGATCTACCTAGGTACCTAGCCACACACACACACACGTACATAGTACACACACACACGCACACGGCCCTCCATCTCGCCTCATCATGCCGGTCTCACCCAGACGCGTGCGTGGGTGTGTCGGATAAGGGGATGTGCGAATATATTGCATGGGGCGGGGGTGGAGGAGAGGCCCGTCGGAAGCCCATCCACATCCACCGTGGGGCCCTCGCTCTCGCCTCCTGCCTGCCTGCCGTGGGACGACGGACTTAGCTGTGCGATTTTTGTGTGACGTGGCTGGGTTCTCGAGGCGCTGGAGGAGGTGGTGGTGGTGTGGGGGTGAGGAAGGGTTGGGGCATACACCCGCACACACTCACACACACACTCTCTCTGCCTCTCCCGTGGGGGCTCTTATCGTTGTTTGTGATGATGGCTTGACTTGCGATTTGTGCCGTTGAGTGTGGTGTTTCCGTGAGTTTCTGAGGGTATCTCGAGGGTTTTGGGACTGAACTGGCTGGATCGGTTGTTCGCTAGGTAAATACTCCCTTCTCTACGTGGATATGCTGTGGCCCGTGGCGGCAGGCCTCCCATGGAAATGAACGCCCAGTCCTTCATCGTTTTCTTCACACCGTCGCCGGCTCGCCAATCTAGATGTTTAGGTATGATAAAGCCTCTGTCTTCTCTAGTCTATCTTTGGTCTAAATCATGCCAGAGGTTCCATTCAGCCCGCGGCCCCGGGGACGTGACCTTGAAACCGTTGAGGAGAGAGTTGGTGTAAACCCAACACGGTGCAACATCCCGCGAGTCAAATGTAACCTGCATCAACTGCGCCTCCGCGCTGTGTACGGGGAAGTGAGGACTGTTTGTGGGCAAGGTGCGGGTTGGGAGAGGCTCGATACGTAGGTCTGGTTTGATCATCTCAGTCGAAACAGACCTCCTCTACTTATGGACCCGTAGGCTACCCAAACCCGTGATGTGACTGTAGGTATTTAGGTGTGTGCCTCAACAACTCCCTCTATGTACAGTAAAACCCCGCTCACTCCCTCCTCCCACCGCCCTTGCTCAGCCAAACCTTGGTCAGCCTCGCCCTCCACCGCCTCAGCGCAAGCCGGCACTCCCACGCCAGCTCCAGGCCATAAACCCTCTCCACCAACCTCAAAAACCACAGCAGCCGCTTCGTCCGGCCGGGCTTCTCCTCCCACAAATCCCTGGTCACAAGCTTGTAGATATCCTGCAGGATCGGCGCGGGCACATTGCCGCGGACCAGCCTCAGGAACGCAAACGACCGCGACACGTGCCGCACTGCGGCGCGGTTTGACAGGTGCGGCGCCGTGGCGAACGCGCCGGCCATCTTCTCGACGACGGCCGCACGGCGCCAGCCGAACGCGTTGGCGTGACGGCGCCGCCGGCCGCGGAACGTCGTGCCCTGGCGCTCCAGCTTGTTGATGTCCAGAACGCGCCAGATCTCCTTGGGGGGAATGACCGGATCGTGGACGATGGCTTCGGCGTACTTGTCGAAGACGCCCGGGTACCATTGCGGCTGGTCTCTGGTGCGGAGCTGGGTCGACCACAGGTCGCGGAGGCAGATGGCGATGCGGTGGTTGTTTGCGGCGTGTGCGAGATCTTCGAGCATCCGCACGGGCAGTTTGCCGGTGCGGGCGTCGAAGGTGAGGGAGCGGATGGCGGAGTCGCTTTGGCGCAGCTTGGAGAGGAATTTCCAGGCGCTGCGGTAAAGACCCTTGCGCGTCTCGCCCTGCCCGCGGTTGAAAACGGCGAGGAAGAGGGAGGCAAGGGCTGCTTCGTCGCGTTGTCCACGGTGCCGTCGGTAGGAACGGTAGATCTCCCGTGGAGAATTGAGGTACCCGCGGCTCGCCCACTGTGTCAGTAGCAACGAAGATACCTCGACGACGGGCATGGGCGGCATAGCCAGCGACGGGCTGCAGAGGCTGGCGGCAGCATCAAAGAGGAAGTCTTCGTTGACGTGGGGCATCTGGGCGAGCATATAAAGCCAGCCGTATCGCAAGGAGCGCTGGCCCCTTGTTGCCGCTGTTGCCTGGCTGACGACGAGGCGATGAGCAGCCGAAAGCAGCCTCTTCGTCTCTTCGGGATTTGCGGCCTGGAGAGCTGTCGATATGACCCTTCCTTGTCTCAGGTATGTCGGCAACGCGGACACGTTTGCCTGCTTCTCATAAAGGCCCCCGAGAACCGCAATGTCTTGCAGTCGCCGGATATCGCGGCCTTCAGGTGCTTTCCGCGAGCGATTCCATGCGGAAAAGAAGCAGCCAAGCACAGAGAGTAGGCTGTCCTCGACGGCGGGGCGGTGAGTCGCCGGCATGATTGCCATGACGTTGACAAGAAGATTGCCGAGGGTGTCGTCGGCAGGAAGGTGAGACATTCGAGTAAGGAAAGCGTTCCAAAAAGAGGCATCCAAGAGGGTGGGGGAAAACACTTTGGAAGCCGTCAAGCCGCTCAGGATAGCTCTGCAAAACGACAGAGAGAGACGATGGCCTAGCAGCGACGCCGGCAGCCTCGCCTCCAGCGTCTCCCATACCTCCGTCGACAACACAAGGATATCACCCGGTGATATCTCCCCGAGGATGATGCGCTGACGGAAACTGCTACACACCTTGATGGTCAAGGCTGCGAAGGTCGTGTCGTCGGCATGCGTAGCTGCCCACTGAAAGTCGCCCAAAACGGCTGCGTAAGGGGTGACTGGCGTTGTGGCGGTAAGCGGCGGACTCAACTCCGGCGACGCCGCACTCGTCAAAATTATAGACGGCTCCTCAGGCTTTCGAGGGGGTGGTTCTCGGCGCCATTGTGGAAATAGCGACGCGAGCTCGGTAGTGGCGATGGCGTCGTGTCTTGGTCGACTGTGTTCGGTGTCTCGCACCAGAGACGGCGGCTTCCAGGTCCACTGCGAAAGGTTCAATGGCACTAGAAACTCCCAAGGTGACGGGGCTGGTGGATAATGCCAAGTGCTGGCAGCTCCCATGCGTCGCCGTCCCAATCGGCGCTGGCTCTCGAGGGGCCCAGGGACATTGCTCGCATTTCTCGTCCCCGTCCTGGACACGCGACAGTACCGCTCGAATGCGCTAGCCAGCAAGCCATCCGTGATCCATACTGAATCTCTGACCGGCGAGATCTGGCGTTGAAGAGCACGGCGGCAGTGCGAAGCAGGGGGCGTCATGACCGGGGCGCGGAGGGCGCAGAAGGCGGAGGGGTCGGAGGGGAGATTGGGGAGAGCGCAGAGGGGGCGCAGAGGGGTTGAGGGGTGCGATTGGCCGGGTTTGCGAGCTCCATCCAGAAATTATGCGTGGGAAGCCGTGGATGGAGCAGCAATGAGTATCGTCCCGGGGTGATGAGACCAGGCGGCCCGTCGTCGTCGAATTGTTGTCGTCGTGGGTTGGGCAGAAAAGCCCCAAACTTTTCGCGAAGTTGGAGCTCCAGCCTCCAGCATCCCGCATTGGAGCTCTGGCCTCCGTTGCGGCTGTCATCTGTGGCTGATGCTACCCACAGCGGCATGGGTACCTTGCAGGTGTGGCGCACAGCCGGCTCTCGGCTGCACCGGCTGCACTGGTGCCCCGCGCCAAAAGTCAATTGGGACGGAGTTGGCGGGGAAGCTCGGAGCAGGTCTGGAGGCTCTGGAATCCAGAGTCCGGATCCTGGAACAACCCGAGCGTCAACATCCGCAGCCATGGACGAACAGTTCCCACCTCTGCAGAACGACCTGATTCTGAGGGTCGCCCGGGGTGAGCAATTCTTTTCAAGAGTCTCAACTTCAATTTTTATATTTTGGACACCAAGATGTGCTGACTGCAAACAGGCGAGACGGTCGAGCGGCCCCCCATCTGGGTGATGCGGCAGGGTGAGACATCCAGCCCGCCGTGTTGTCCGGCCGCCGGATCGGTGCCCAAGAACACGTATACACGCAGACGCTGACTCCCAGCTCAGCCGGCCGTTATCTCCCCGAGTACCACGAAGCCAAGGGCGGCCGCGACTTCTTCGAGTGCTGCAGAGACCCGGAGGTCGCATCTACACTGACGCTGCAGCCCATTGAGCGCTACGCCGGCCTTCTCGATGCCTCCATCATCTTCTCCGATATCCTGGTCATCCCGCAGGCCATGGGAATGGTCGTGGAAATGGTCGACAAGAAGGGGCCGCACTTCCCCGAACCCCTCCGGAGCCCGACCGACGGCCAGTACGCCGAGGTGATGCAGCGCAACGTCGACGTCGCCAAGGAGCTCGACTACGTGTACAAGGCCATCACGTTGACCAGGAAGAAGCTGCAGGGCCGCGTGCCGCTGTTTGGCTTCTGCGGAGCCCCGTGGACCCTGTTCTGCTACATGGTCGAGGGTGGCGGCAGCAAGCTGTTCAAGGAGGTCAAGACGTGGATCTACAAGTACCCCGAGGAGACCAAGGCTTTGCTCCAGAAGATCTCGGAGCTTTGCGTCGAGTATCTCGCACTCCAGGTCAAGGCCGGCGCCCAGGTATTGCCTTTGCATCCCTTCCTCCGCCCCGAGATCTTGGCTGACAAGTGTGCTAGCTTATCCAAGTGTTCGACTCGTGGGCCGGCGAGCTGTCACCCGCATCCTTCAAGCAGTTCTCCCAGCCCTACTTGACCTACATCGCCAAGCACCTCCCGCCGAGACTCAAGGAGATGGGGCTGGAACCGGTGCCCATGGTCGTGTTCCCCAAGGGCGCGTGGTACGCCCTCGACGCCGCCTGCGACATGGGATACAACATCGTCGGCCTCGACTGGCTCCACGACCCTGCCGAGGCTGTCAAGACCGTCGGCGACCGGCCAATCGTGCTCCAGGGCAACGCCGACCCCGGTGTTCTGTACGGCTCACACGCGGCCATTACCCAAGTTGTGACGGAGATGGTGAAGGGTTATGGGTGGGCCAGCCGGAAGAAGGGCTGGATTGTGAACCTCGGACATGGTACGTTCATTGTTCTCTGCTCAGCCGGATTTTATCTGACAAGTTTACAGGCATCACCCCATTCGTCAACCCGGATGACTTGAAGTTCTTCTTCCAGGAGGTTCATCGCCTGACGAAGACAGATGCTCAATGAGGCAAGAATGATTTTGCGGGTATGTTGATGACATGATACCATGTGTAAGATGGTCAAAATTGTAGATATGAAAAATCGCAGTCGGAGTCACGCATCAAACCTCGGGCTTTCCGATGCTTGCTAGCTCAGCCCTTGTCATGAAACGTGTCAGCGAGGATCCCCCACTCTGTAAGATCACCATCCTAGGACACTTCTCAGCCGAGCCTCGCTACAATTTCCTGGTTTGGGGGGGCTGTGGTGGCATAGCGAGTAAGGGAGTGCAGTGTGATGAAGAGGGAGGGTGATGTTTGTGTCATGGGAGGTCAGGGGTAAGTGGTCGGGATATCTGTGTGGAAAGGTTAGCCAAAGTCCGGGGTTGGCCAGGGATGGAGATCATAGGGCGCAACCCAAGGACCAGCGTGCCAAAGCGAACACTTGACCAAGTGAGCAGGGTAAGGGTCTCAGAACCATTTTGAAGACGTCCTCTGTTGGACGCTCGCCTAATGATGCAGAATAGCTCGTCGACCTAAGAAGGATACCACTCGATTTCCCTGAATAGTACCATAACCCCGATGGAATCAACATATTCATGCCCAAACACACCCACTCCGCACGATATCGCCAACCATGCCACCGTCGTGAATGCAAATAAAACCGACCCAAACCCGCCCCCAAATTTTGTTTTCAACGCCAATGCCCGGGGTATGAAAACAGCCACGAGAAGCACCGATAGCCCCGTAGAACACCACCCAAAGGGACAGACGACAGGCCGTCAGTCAGCCGTACAAATGCAATGCGAACCCCCAAAGTAAATGCAAACCCAACCCATTTTCACCCCCCGCCCATCACCCCTCAGGTATGGTAACACCCTCACTTCCGCCCAAACAACAAATTCATCCCCCTCTCCGCCCACCCCATCTCCTCGGGCTTCCTGGCCGGCACCGCCACATCATCCTCGTCGTTCCCGTTACCACCAGTCGTCGAAGCGCGGCTCCTCTCGCGCCGCAGGTTCTCCATCGCCGTCGCGGCCGTGGGGCTCGGCAGCCTGTTGTTGCTGTCGGATGAGGCAGACTTCACGGGCGCGAGCTGCGGGGACGCCGGCGGCGGCGGCGTGGCGACGTTGCCTGTGCCGCCGCGGCCGACGTGGGTTGCGCCGTGGCTGTCGCGGCGGACGACGCTGTGGGGAGGGATTAGCTTCTGGTTGGTTGTTGGGAGTGGTTTTGGACGGTGGGGGGTGGTTTTTTGGGGGGTGTAGGTTTGGGGGCACATACGGGACAACGTCTTGGCGGCGGCGCTTCTCTTCGGCGTCGAGGCCCGAGGCAAAGTTGCCTGTCCCGCCGCGGCCGGTCGTGACCATGGAGGTCTTGAGGGTCGGGGTCTGGAGGTCTTGGGGCTGGAGCTGTTGGGCCTTGGAGCTGTCGACGATGTTGCCGGCGCCGCCGCGGCCAGAGGACTGGAATTGAGACATGCTTTCTTCGATTTTCGGTTTTTGGCTTGTTGAGTGGGTTGAGAAAGTGGATGGGGTGTTTAGGCGGGGTCGGTAAGGAGGAGATTTGGTTGCGCAGCTGATATGTTGTTGTTTGGGTCGTTGGTTGTGTGGTGGTAGTTGGGTATTGTTGAGGTCGAAACAAAGGTGGGACCCGGACTGGGTTATATGCTCCGTGACAATGGAATGGGCGACGATGGTTTCCCCGAATTTGGGTTTGCTTGGGCTGGAAGAGCGTTGGAGGTTGGGATGGTGTGACTGACACTAACGGGAGTGGCAGCCCCGGATGCTCGCCTCAAATTCCCCTAGCCGCTTGGCGGGAAAGTCACACTGCAAATATGTCTTCAGTCAACAAACACGCCGGGTCTTGGGCCGCTGCAGAAGGGGAAAATTGATCACAAGGTTGCAGGAATTTTCTTTCTAGACCGCGTTCTCCCAGCGAAGTGGACAGGACGCAGGGGACCAGATCTGCTAGTGTCTGGCTTGCCCGTCTTGGCCTGACATCACCTGGGCCACCCCGGAATTCTGCATCACGCCCCTCATTGCCCCTCACTTTACAGGGTTGAGGCGCTCAAGGCGGTCACGGCGCGGAGGGCTGCCCAGGGGCGCCAAGTTCGGCGTCTGCGAATCGGTGTTTTGCTGCCCGCATCAGCTGGCCAGATGGTATCATTCCATGACTCCATTTTACTCGGGTCGGCTCCAGTTGGCTCCCGCACTCCAGTTATTAACCCCATGATGCCAGCACCGAAGAGGGCAGCAAACCCGGGGTCGGCCCGCACAACAGCGGCCAGGCCCGTTCATGGCGCCCCAGAATAGCTGTGCAATTTCGCGAGGGCGTCCACAGAAGCAGGACCAGTGTGTGTGGTGCTTCCCTTCATCAAATCTCCGGTTCGAGAGGGGTGGGTTGCAGTCGCAGCAGGGCGAATTTTCGGCAGCGGGGTAGAGTAGGGCGGCGGCAGGGCTTCAGCTGACGGTCCTGTGGTCAGCCCCACTCTCGCATCTCACTCTCGGTATTTCTCTTCGCGATTGTCTCGATGAACCTTGCAGCAAGCCTGTTTTTGTTCCTCGTCCTTTATCTTCCCCCTTCTCTTTCTGTTCCCTCGTCCCTCAACATCTCACCTATCCCAGATTCGAATACGGGATCCCGCCAAGGATTATCCTCCCGGCGGTATGACGCCACCCCGTAACACGGTCAGGTCAAACGCGTAATCGGCCCCCTCCACCCCGGCAGGCAACAATCGCGGGATGGATTGATGTAACACAACATCGCGACAACGCCGCGCATAGATCTCATTTGCCAGCCGCTCTCCGCTGCTTCGGACTGAAGAAGCAAACGGCCCCCACGTCAAGCCCGCTTTCCCACTGGCCGAGTCACGATGGGGACACTAACAGTTATCTAAACTGGTTTGTTGGGAACTCTCGGCTCCGCGATGGGATGCCAGAGGAGTCTTGGCAATATGTACAGACCTCCATACGGTCCAGACTGCGGATCGCGATGCCGAACAGGGCCAGAGACAGGCGGATAGCATGGTGGGACGATCCGCAGCCATGCAGCGCATCTTCAGGAGTCGTGCGTCTGAATATCGGGGCCCCCTCCTGCACGTCATGCCGCGGCCAACACCTTTCGTTGGCTGGGAATCTGCACTAACGCAAGGACGAGGCTCAGCGTGTGACGTTGTGGCTTGCTGCAGGAGCTTGTGTTTGAGCTGGTTGTTTGTGCAACGGAGAACAAGAACACAAATCCTGGCAAAAGTGCCGAGACATTGCGTGGCATCACGGCAGTGAGAAGCAAAGAGTGGAACGAGAGTCGATTCTAAAACAGCGCGAACTATGTACCCCATCTACCCACCAACCCTTCTACTCTGATATTCATTCATCTTGTGTGAAATGGCGTGCATACATGAATGAGAACAGCAAGAAAAAAAAAGTTACAAGAACATGACAATAAACAAGGCCGTCCCCTTCCCGCAATGGTATCACTGCGATCCTGAATCATGACACCTTTCCCCCTTTCGGCAACAGATAAGTCTGACCCCAAGTTGGGCCAAGGTTTTCGTCAACAGATAAATCACCAACCGCCCATCATTCGAATCCTTCATCATCGTGCTCTTTCTCGTCTCGGGTTACAACAACCGGCAAGCACCGCCCCTCAGGAGTGGGATTATTCTTCATAATCGTCATCCAGGGTAGTGCCCTTGCCTGGGTTGTCCTTGCGGATGGGTATCTTGATCCCCTGGCTGGCAAAGCATTTGCTGAGCGCTGTGCTCTCGCAGACGCCCGGGAACTTCTTGGCCGAGTAGACCTGGAAAACGTCGCTAAAGACGGAGGCGAGGACGGGCGCCTTGCCGACGTTGATCGAGCCGTTGCCCGCCTGGCCAGGCGCACCGACATTGACAAAGGAGAAGCGCAGCCTGAGGCACGCAAGTTAGCCTCGGTCTTGCGGCACCAAACTCGTGACAAGGAGGACGTACCGGAAGCAGCCCTCGGTGCGGACGCTAAGATCCTGCAGAATAAACCAGATGCCGATCTTGTCCTGGGTGTCTTGAAGACGGAAAGCACTGGCAGCCAGACTCCCGATGAGGTTCCGGGTGAACATGCCCGACGGCGGGTTGCCGCTGATGGACATGCGCTGGGGCATACCGCCAAACTGGGCGTCATAGACCCGCGGAGGACCGTAAGGAGAGGTGACGAGCTGCGCCAGGCCCTGCATGTCGGCTTGGGGATAGTACTGGTTTGGCGGTTGGTAGCCGGTTCCATTGGGCGACACAAAGCCGGCTTGCGGATACGTCAGTAAGAAACCTTTGTGCTCGGGCGGTTGCGAGTGTCTACCTTGAGAATATGGCTGCTGCATGCCGTAAGGGCTCACGGCTTGGCCCGGCGGAGGGTAGGCCATTTGTGGCGAGTAGCCCATGTCTCGGCTGGATGGCAGGATGTGGGAATATGCCGGTGTCGTCTGTTCGATCTGAGCGTACGACGCGGGCGACGTGGAGGATATCGAGGGCGTAGCCGTCGTATGCCGAACCAGGTTCACCTCCTTCAAGGCGTCCTCAGACCACAGATCAACATTGAGGACATACATGGTATGCTCGATCTCACTTTTTGTCGGGGCAAGGTGCGCCTGGTCAGCCACGATCTAGAAAAACACCAAGCCAGCAATGTGGGGGTTGGCAGGCTACTCACTTGCAGTCGATCTCCTTGCCGGTCTTTGCGTCCTTGACTATGAGCCTCACACAGGGCGGCGGAGTGATGGGTCGGCGGTCCTGTCTGGGTGTCAGCGGTCGTGGCTGGCTGGTCAAGCGCCCAAAGCCAGTTTCCCAAAAACAAGCGTACCTTGTCGCCAAACCCACACATGCGCGCACGTTGTGGCTGTTGCACAACATCAAGGCTGTCGGAGGTCGGGTTAGCCTCTGGCCATAGGACCGGACGAGGGTGCGTGACAAGGCGCATGCAGCTCCTCGGTTGTAGCAACCGAAGCGGGAGAGCCGCATCGGCGGGGAAAACCTTACGTGTAGACGCGGGCCTGGTCATCCTCGGACGAGTATGGCTTGAGGTTGAGCTCCTGCTGGCGTTTCTGCTCCGCGGTGAGCGGGGCGCGTTCTTGGGGCTGAGAGAGGGCCGATTGGGCGCCGTCGCCGGGCTGTCCTTGCTGCAGGGCTCCGGGGCCCGCCATCGGAACGCTGTCTTGGTAGGAGGAGCCCGGTGGAGGCATCGATGCGTGCTGCTGCGCGAGGTACGGGGACGGGTGAGCATGCGCGTGCATGTCGGGAGGGAGCGGCTGGCCCTGGCTCGCGGGGTACGGTGGGTGATGCATGGTTTATTTAGGTTGCGGTCGAGTCCCTCGGGACCGCGCCGGTTGCGGAATGGAAAACGGCCGTCGGCTACGCTCGCGATGCCCTGGCACAATGGGTAACGTTATGGCCGGTCGGTCAGAGGCCTACAGCACGGCGGGGGTGGATGGCGGGGAGATGGGCGGAGATTATCTCGGCGGGAGATTATCTGGACGGGACCGGGACCGGGGTAGGGGGGGTGGGTGGTCAGGCAGTCAGTCGGTCGCGGTTGACGAGGGTCGGGCTCGAAGGCGAGGCGGGATGGATTGAAAGCAGAGCGGCGTTGGATTGGCGCGATGGAGATTGGAGGCTGGAGTTGGAGAGACTGGGAGGCCAGATGCTTGGCGTTGGACCGAGGGGGGGGCCGTGTCTGCTTATATACCGTGGAGGGGGGGCCACCTGGTGAGCTGTCCGCCGGGACAGGACCTAGGTAAAACTGTATTCGAGGTCTGTGGCCGTAGCGCCCTGGTCAGGGCGGGCGATGCATGAAGCTCGCCGTGAGGGTGGTGGTGTGTGGAGATGGGAAGCTGGATGCTTGGAGTGTGGACTTCCCGGGGACGCGGGCAAGGGAGCTTGGCCTTGTCCGCTGCTAGGTGCTTTCTTTGCAGTGTTTTAGGTCGTTGCTACCTGGATCCATGAGCCTGATCCATGACCTTACTGCCCGTCCTGGACAGTCCCAGGAACGCTGCGCAGCACTGTGCCCACAGTGCCTGGGGCAGCCTGGGATTGACCCACCCGCGCTGGCGTGGGTGGTTTCGGTACGTACCTCGTACCGTGCTTGCAGCAACTTGCAGGTGCCTCCACTGCCTCCACCCTCCCGTGCCTCCGTCCCATCTTCATCCCACCCGCAATCAATCTCCACTCCCATTCTGCACACTTGGGTCTCAGCCGCAGCCGCGTGTGGCTCCGGGATGCCCAGATAGCCCGGAAAGGAAGTCAACCATCCCCATCCAACCCTCACCGAACACATCAGACTTCCTTGCGACGACAAGAGCCTCCGCCAGTTTCAGCATCGCACCATTGACTTGACGCTTGGATGCTTCCACGAGCACGACGAGTGTGGTCGGTAACGCCAACCGCCAGTCAGCCCTAACACTCGAAGTGTCGTCGGGGCCATCCTCACCATGCCACCATCCGCAACAACCCGCGACGCCATGGTGCTCGGATTCGCGGCGCTCAGGGCACAACCAAAGCTCGGTCGCGGCACGGCTAGGTGCCGTGCAACTTGTGATACTCTTTCGAGTCTACTATGTCCAGATGTAGGTACTATCTTGCTCCCTTCTTGTCCCGCGGTGGATGAGGGGAAGCGGGGCTAGTAGCAGCCTCCCCGGACCCGGGTCACGACTTGGGACGGGGGAGGGGGTCAATCAGACGGCAGCGAAGCGATGCTCCAGGGCACACCCACAGACGCACCCTGTGGGGACTGGGAACCCGGGAAGCTTGCGAGGTCAAACGCGCCTACGAATACGCAGCTATGCACCTCGGGCGGCGTGGACTGTGCTCCCTAGATCTGCCATGCCATGCCATGCCATGCCGTGCCCGAATCACAAGCCGGGACAGGTATGCACGGGACACATGGAAGAGCTGTCATCCCTGCCCTCGGTGTGTTGCCCAGCAGGCTGGCATGCTCGACGTCTGTCAAGACCGTCAGTCCGTCACTGAGCTTCCCACACCGGTAGGGCGACTGACACCCACTTCTTGGTTTCATTGGTTGCGCGGGACGGCACCTGCGGCTCGACGAGCAGGTGGGCGCTCCCACCCGGACGGTCAGCCAGTCAGCAGATGGCGTGCGCTTATATTGCAATTTGGCTCCCGCGGCGGATTCCAGTTATGGCACCTACCTCCACAGGACACCAGAGACCAGCTCCTATAACTGGCAATCCTAAGTGAGGAGTTCGTTCGATGCCCTTGCGTAACCCCTGGGTGGGCTGCCCATACCGACCACACCCACACACGGCGCTCGACACCCTTCTCGGCCCGCTGCCACAGCCCTCTGGCCTGAATCTTTCTCCCCCCCTCCCGAGAGGGCCGCATCATCCACAACCCCCAAATCCCGAGTAAGATCGACGGGTGGGTGCGGCTTGTGGGAGCCACTATGCAGGCAAGCGGCGTGCGAGTGTGTGAGTTGCGGGAAGCTGGATGCGTTCCTATTCGACCACCTACGCTTGCGCTGCACATCAGAGAATCCCACACTGCCACAGGGGGGTTCACCTCACTCCAAAGCGTGTGGCATTTTGCAAGAGGAGGGGGCTGCACCACCAGGTTGGCAACCAACAGTGCGCCGCTCCAACATGATCCCTGCTTCAAGAGGCTATAATGCGGGCTGCCTGGGCTTAACCACTCGACGGCCCCCGCCCCCGGAGGCAACTCGTGCACCTCTTTGTCTTTTTTAGAACACGCTCTCCGAGTTGCGATTCGCTCGCCACCCGTCGCGGAGGACCTTCTCAGGGCCGCGACGGCGGACGAGGATATTGTGGCATGACGAACCTCATTCCATGATATTGAGATTCTCATCTTGGAATGTCCGGACGGTCCTAAATCTCCCAAATCACCATGTCCAAGAATAGCATCCCGGCATTCTGAGAGCCGCGTGACCCTGGCTCTCCCGCACATGGCCCTGGCAAGCAGGCAAGGCCCTTTTCAGCTCCCTTCGCTTGGCTTCGACAAGACAAGACAAGAGAGGAGAGACGGAGGAGAGAGTGAGCCGAAGCTGGCCATCTCAATATGCGCGGGTCACGGGTTCTTCGCGATCCCCAGATCTCTAACGACCGGGACTCAGTCAAGAGCAAAGACGTTGTGCCCTGTCAGGTTCGGGCAAGGACGACGTCTTTCCCGGCCCACACCCCAAGCTCCAAGAAGCTCCTGCAGCGCGCAGCATGCCAGCAGCTCGTTGGGCACAGTGCACGCAGCACAGTGGCAAGGTGTGCCGGGTGGCGCCGGTCCACCGAAGCCAGGGCTGCTGCAGCAGCAACTAACGTCAGCCCCTCCAGCGGCCCCCCAGCGGCCCCCTCCAACAGCGCACAGACCGGAGGCGACCAGCCTGGAAGAAAATGCACCGAAGAAATGCCCCGGAGCTTGTGCCTTGCCGCGCCAAGAGGATCTTTTGGCGATCCCCCAAACAAGTCGCAGAAGGCCAAAAGAGTCCAAATCGAAAGGCCACAAAATCCCAAAACGGCACTGGCCCGACTGGAATTTCTTCGGATCATCCGAAGACCTGAGCCATGCTCCTCCCGGCCCCTGGCCCAGGATGATGACGCCGGCTTGTCAACCAGTCTGTGCGCATGCGCCTGGCGGTTGATTTTGCACACCATCTCCCGGCGCACTCATCACTCACACACGCCCTTGTTGACGCCCCCCCCTCTCCCTCCCTGCCCCGGCTGCCCTGGCGGCCCTGGCGGCCCTGGCTGCTTCGGCCGGGTTTCCGCAGAGCTTCCGCGGGGTTTCCACAGACCTTCCATCGACCTGCACCACCTGCATCCCCGCCCTGCCGACGGGCCTCGCGTGGCCATCCCTCTCAATCTCTTGTACAGTAGGCTGCCAGATGAAACACTCGATGGGCTCCAACGGTCCTGCGTCCCAGCCTCCTGCGCCTGAGCCATTCCCCATGCGGCAGGGCGCATCAGCGGGAGTGCCGTCCCAGGACCACGATGGCTGCCATCTCGGACGGAACCGATGCTCAAGTCTCCGAGCCAAGACTTGATGTTTACGGCCAGCCCTCACCGCGACGCCAGGGCAAATTACGCGGCTGCTATTCTTGACCGGCCTGCATGCTTAGCACATGCTCTGTGCAGTAGCGCTACGTAGTCGGACTCTGGCAGGCTCTGCGGCCACGAGGGCGCGAGCGAGCCAGGTAATGCACTAATGCCAGGTATGTAGGTAGCGATGAGCCGGTGGCGCACGCCGCGAGGGGAACCCAAAGCCGACTTCACCACGGCATCGGATTCGGCACTGAGACGGGCCGGCCTCCTTGGACTCGCCTCGGCCTCGACTTTGGGCAGCCAAACCTGAACGGCGCCTGAGTCTGCCATGACAAATCGCCGCTCTGACCTTCTGGCCGCCTGCTGGGCCGTCGTTCCTGGCCCGAGTTGGTGTCTCCCTCCAAGACTAGCCCGGTACATGGGATGTGCAGACGGCACAACTTGGCTGTCAAGTGGGCACCTGCGGGCCCTAGCTGCCTTCGCTCCCGTCTGAGACAGTTGACAACGTGGCGTCATCCACGAGGGCGTCACTTAGCGTGATGCTTTGACTTCACCGTCGCACTGTTGACGCTTGGCATCTCGTGGCTAGCCCACCCGGCTTGGCGCTGCGCTTGGGGAAGGCTTCTAGACGCGAGAGACGTTCCAAATCCGTGCACTCAAGACAGCCCAGGGGGTGTGCTTCCCCTGGACCTTCATGCGATAACATTGCCTGTTCGAGAGAACGAACCGCATGGGGCATGGGGCACGCCCTCGCCGGGAGTCGCAGCCGCCGCACCGCACTGACACCCATGTTGGCGAGAGAGGGACGGGGGATGCAGACGTCGTGCCATCCATCTCCCACCGTTTTGCTCCCGGGGTACGAACAAACGCCATCGACGACACACGGCCGGCCTGGTATATCTATGTGCTCCAACCAGGCTGGGTGACGACCGACATCTTCTGTCGCTTAACTTCATTTAGATTAACAAACAGAATCCCGCCGACGACGGGTTCCCTGCATTGACTGTACCCGAATCCGGGTCTGAACTGCGCCAACACGGCAGCCCGCCCGCTGACTCCCATGTGCCGCTCCGATCTGCAGCATTCCCACCATCCGATCGACTCCGGTACGTGTTTCTCATACTCTTCAATTTGGAATACGGAAGTGCCGTCTCACAAACCTCACTGGGCCCACCGCAACCAGTACCAGCTAACGCGGATTCTCTGTAGCGATACGCTGGAGGGACTGGCCGTCCAACGGCCGTCTCTCATCTCTGTCTTCCGAGGAGGGCCGAAACGTTAATGGTTGTTTGACGGAATCACGCCTGCCCTGAGATATTGCGAGCCGCCCTTGGCCGTGCAACGGCTCACTGAATACGCCGGCAGCCTCGCCGTTGGTGATACTGCCGAAGACTCTCACAAGATGAGACCCCGCCTTCCGTGCCCCTTGCAGGACCCGGAGGGCGACTTTGTCACGTACAGTCTTGTGCCATCTTGTCGCTTACACAGTACCCGTTCTCTCGTTTGCCGTCAGGGATTCGGTCTTCGCCATGCTGGACCGCAGGCCGCCGCAGCTTGTGTGGGTAGTTGCAGGGGGCCACGGTCGGCCTACCGCTACAGAACACAGTCCGGGGTATCAAAAGTCACTGGGAATGCTACTAAGTAGCAAACGGCAGGTCTGGTGCGGAGATCTCCCAGAATTCTCTGGGACGAGGGCAGGGACGGGGTCTGCCGGGACTGTGAGCCTCACCAGGCAGGCTCGCGGGCCCGATAACCCCGCTTGCTACATGGTCTCTCCCTATCATCTGGCCACTACCACCATTCCCCGTCCCGGGTCGACGTCCTCTCGCCAAAAGGTGGAGGTGCCGCCTGGGACATGGCCGCCATGGATGGACCCGGATTCGGTACCACGGCCAGGACTCCCATGGGTTTCACCGCCAGTGGAGAACCACGCCATCCAATGACGTCCGCACTTCAAGCCGCAACCGCATGCCGACGGCGGAGGAGGCCCAGCCTAGGCCCCTATCCGGGCCTCGACGGTCTACACAGTATAGGGGGGCAGGTCAATAGCCAAGAACCGAGCGCCCCAGCGTCGCCAACAAGAGGGGGTCGTACAGTACAGTGCGTGGGCCGAGCCTGTTCTATAGGCGGAGAAAGGCGAGCACATCCTGGACACCGGGATCACGCGCTGCGCTGCGCTGCGTTGGGTAGTCCGTGTGGCTTGAGGAAGGAGGGTCGGCTACCGCCATGGAGGATTCCCAGAACCAGCGGTGGCTCCCGTACTCGGCTCGTCCGGGGATCAGGCAGCGGCAGTCGCTTCCCCGGGCAGCAGGCTGGGTGCCGAGTAGGTACCCGAAGCCCGGCCGTTCGAAAGGATGGGGTGGAAACCGGGGAAGCCACGTCTCCTTCCCGAACGGGAGCTGCTCCTGGCGTCCAGGGACTGCACAAGAGTCCGAAACGGGTTTCTTGTGCAGCTTGTGGGGGTAGGGGAGAGGGAAACCAAGGTCTAGACTTCTTGGAGCGGTGGTTTGACATGGAGGGGAGACCAGCCAGTTCCCAGCTCCCCTCGTCGATCCTGGACTGGCGGCAACGAAACACCACGGCCCAGTTTCAAACGAACGGGCGAGAATCTCTGGCTGCTTCTTCGCGCAACAATGCCCCTTACCCGGACACGCGGAGCTGTCAGCTCAGAGACCTCGGGCCCAAACCTACTGCTACGGCAATCCTGCACTGCCGGTCACGGTAAGAAATCGATCACCCTTTTAGGCGTCATCCTTGGTTGTTGCGGGCCGCGCGGGACCCTCGCAGTAGACCAGGACAGGTCCAGTTGAGAGGTGACTCAGAACCGGGAAAGGGTTTGACAGGCTCCCGAACGTAGGTGCTTATTCGGGGGCCGTTTCGTCCCGGTCCACGCGGGAGGCTCAGCCGGGCGAAGCGGTGTTGCGGCGCTGCCGCAGGGCGCCGAGACACTGGTGCCTTGATGGGCGGTTTGCTGGGGACTTTGACGGGTGACGTTTGAGGGACGGGCACTTAACGGCGGCTGGGTCTTTCTCTGAGAGGGATCCGCTTATTCCTTCTGATAGTGCACGTATTAATACTTTATTTTCTCTTTGTGTCCGCCGCTATTTAATTATTTCGCTTTCTCTTACAACTTCCTCCTCCAACAGTAGTCGTCTTGGACCGATTTTCTCTCTTTGCCCTTCGAATCCAGCCTCACAGGCACCACCCCAGATCGGTGGTCAGCATGGCCAGGATGCAAGACACAGCCGGGGTGTGGCGCCCATGCGGTTTCTAGAAGCCTGATGATCGCCGGCGCCAAGCTTGGCGATCGGGCATGCACACGAGACAATCGGCAAGATCATTCTGGAATGACATGTCCGAGCGCGGAATCTACCAACTACGAATAGCGCTGTGTTGTAAGGTCAGCTTGGGAAAGCTTGCGAGGGCCGCGCCACCCCCTGCGGCCGTGGATCTGCCGCCTCCGAGCCGGCCGGGGCGAGAAGCAGGAGAGGGACAAGCTTGCGAGGCGTGATCGCCTGCACGAAAGTCAACTCTGATGGCTGACAGATGATTGCCGATGAGGGGGATCATCCATGCGTGTTGTGTACCTGGAAGCCATCGAACGAAGGGGGGGTTGGTGTTCGAGATCGCCACAGGGTGCATCTGCGGTCTCATCTTTTTTCTTCATATCACCTCGCGTGGCTTTGGCGAGGGCGGATGATACACACCAACACAGCGCAGTGCGACGGTAACCGTCTCCTCAGGCACGGACGCTCGGGACTTTTCCTGTATATGTCGTTACATTGGAGGCCTTGGTCCAGTCGTCGCCCGAACCGGGTTCGCTGCGACCTCATCTGCTGTGTCTGGCAGCCCCACGGTCAGATGTCAAAACTAAAGCTACCACGTACCATCAAGGGATCGACAGGTTCGAAACTCTTCTTGCAGCCACAGCCACAAGTGCGACTTCGGCACCTAGATGTGGTGCCTTTTCTCTCCTACGTCTTCAGTTCCTCAAGACTCCGTTGCGGCCGGATGCAATGGCGTGAAACTCCGAAAGAGGGCGTATTCCAAATATCCCTGTGTTGCTCGGGTTCTTGTGTCTCGGTCCCGAGCGGATTTTAGACTTGGGGTTTGCCCCGATCTACACCCCTGCCGGACCAACACTTTACCCTCTTCTCAGTCGTCCATGTCGGATTGCCGTCTCTCGGTATACTAGCGCGGGCACGCAGAGTTTTTTGTTGCATTGTGCGCGGAATATTATTCCCTACAAAGAAGATCGGTATCATCACCCCAAAGCTTGCTGCCGAGGTGGTGGCGAGGAAAGGGGTAAGTAAACAATGAGCTACAAAATGCTCACTGTACCCTAACCCTCCCTCTCAACTTCAAACAAACATAGGTACCTACTCATGCCCCCGAGCACCTTGGCTTTCAACATCTTTTTGGCTTGGTTACCTGACTGAGACCAGTAGCGGCCATAGTTTTGCTCAGATAATCTCTGATTCAAAGAGAACGTGTCACACTCAAAGTATGCCGTAGACCGCCATTCATCTGCCCCTTTCGAGGCATCACGGCACCTTATTCTCCTTCGGCACGAAGCCGAGAAGGATGCCTCTCATAGCATGTCGCCCAAAAGCTTACCTCCCATTTTCTGTTCTCAATTATCTTCCATCAGCCGCCTCGGCCTCTCAAGGGCACCGAAACCCTAACGAAGCCCAATAAGTCAGGCTCCTATCTCGCCGCTGTCCACCACACTCTTTTGAAGCAAGCAACTCCCATTTTTATTCTTTGAGTCTATCGTTACTCTGCACTCTCGTCTCCCGTTCCCTCTTAACCCATCCCAACTCCATGACCCACCGGCTCTTTCACAGCCCAACCCAACCAGGCAGGGCGGATTGACAAGGCAAGGCAACGTTGAAATTACATCGGCCAATTCAAGGCAAAAAGGTAACGCAGAAAACAACTTGAAACCACGGCCATAATCTCTCTCTCTCGCGCCCAGTCCTTCATATCAACTGCCGAGAGGTAGGTCAGCTCAGGTAGGTAGCCAACCTGACCAAACCTCCAACCCCATCCAGCAGTCCTGCCATCCCGATCTCACGAGCTCTCAAAGCAAAGCTGGCAACAACACCCCAGAAGGAAACAGCAAGCAACAAGTCACCCGCCATCAACGAAAAACAAGACAGCGAACAAAACACCGCCATATTGGGTAGTCGCACGTCCAACGTCAAAGTCGAAAGGGAGGAAAAACGTAAGTAACGTCCAGTTACGAAGGGGGAAAACCCGGCGAATCGAAGGGAAACAAGAACAAGACACAAAACAATAAAACCCAAAACTCATACCAAAAGCAGCCCCCTAATCCCCTTAGTTCACCCACCCCCCTTCCCGCCACCCCCCGGATATCCGTTCCCCAATTCCTTTTCCCAGGTTTGCAGCAGTAGTACCTCGTCTGGCCCAACTTCAAAAACCAAATAAAAAAAGTCCCAGTTTGAACACACAAGACTCTCCAAAACGCCATGCTGACAACCGCAACCCGTATCCGTCTTCTTTGCAGGAGCACCCAAAATCTTCCGCGCAATAACCCAACCCAGCCCAACCCAGCAAAGCAGTAGTAGTAATACTAGTAGCAAAACGAAATCAACGCCAGTCAGTCGCCGTGATGCTGTCCCCCCCAGCAGGCAGTAGTAAGTCCGGCTCGGTTCGATTCAGTTCGGCTCGGTAGTAGTAGAGGGCACGGCACACCACAGCCTCAGGAATCCGCCAACTTGGCGAAGTGCTTGGACCAGATCCAGCCGACGACATCGCGCGGATCGTCCTGGTTCTTGGCCAGCCACAGCTCGCCCTTTTCGGCAATGACATCAAAGATCTGTTGTACACACCAACCGGTCAGCCAGCCTTTTCTTTCTGTTCCCCGAGGATATCGCCTGAGGTGGGGAAGGAGAGGAAAGACAAAAAGAAAAAAAAGAAAAAAAAGAAAAAAAAGAAAAAAAAGAAAAAAAAAGAAAAAAAAAAAAAAAAAAAAAACAAAAAAAAAAAAA
>FTCU01000258.1_pt1 | contig 26353 bp, 25 predicted proteins | sample 1639521 | NCBI WGS metagenome assembly FTCU01 (sample SAMEA3914864, study PRJEB12502) | metagenome | biome: forest; material: soil | place: USA | collected 2012-03-12 | depth 0.3 m
ATCAGCAGCAATGTGTATACTGGTGACAATGAGGAATGGTGAGATTCCATTGCTATCAGGGGCACGGCCCGAGATTCTAACCTGCTTGTGGGCAGGTACTTGAATACCGCCAACTTCATGCGAAGCATCCGCAACTTCAAGATCGACTTGCGCATTGCCCCCGCGGGGACATATCTCGCTGGCATCCACTGGCAAGTTGCGCAGGCGTCGTCGCTTGAGAACATTGAGTTCTACATGCGCTACAACTCGGACACGCCGAGCAATACGCAACAGGGCATCTACATGGAGAACGGATCTGGAGGCTTCCTTGCTGACCTTACTTTTGTGGGAGGAAATTTTGGGTGAGTCTGAGTTCTCGTTCCTCTCCTTCCTATTGCTAGGCCACCTGAAGAACACTGGCTAAACTCGGCATTGACTGTGTAGAGCCTACATGGGCAACCAGCAGTTCACCACCAGCCATCTCGTCTTTGTCAACTGCAACACCGCCGTGCAGATTCACTGGGACTGTAAGTTATGGGCCCCCTTCTGGTTCAGATTTAGTTTCTGCCCGGTCTTTACTGCGGGTCTCATGTTGGCATCGACTGACGACGGCAGGGGCCTGGACGATGCACGACTACATCATCGAGAGCTGTGGCAGCGGCGTCGTCGTCGTGGGCGGCGCCGGTGGCGGCCCCGACAAGCCTGACGGCCAGGGCGTGGGCTCTTTGATCCTCGTTGATAGCATCATCGCCAACACGCCCACCGGCATCACCACTACCCTCCTTTCGCAAAACGCAACCTCGTTCCTCCTCCAAAACGTCGGCTTCTTCAACGTGCAGACCGCGATCCGCGACACGGCCGCCAACCGCGTGCTTCTCGCCGGCGGCAACCAAGTCGTCCTTCAAAGCTGGGGCTTCGGACTCGTCAACAACGTGACGGCCACCGGCACCGCCTCCAGCCAGTTCATCAACGGCGCCAACATCGCTGCCATGCCGCGTCCCTCTGCCTTGCTGGGCTCTCAGTACGACAACATGCCCAGCCCCAACATCTTCACCCGCCGTCGGCCCCGGTACTCGGACGTGCCGCAATCCAACATCCTAAACGTCAAGGCGCTGGGTGCCAAGGGCGACGGTTTGGCAGACGACACGGCCGTGCTCAACGCTATCCTTGCCGGCGCGTGCAACACGTCGTCCGTCGTGTACTTCCCCTACGGCGTGTACATTGTGACGGATACGCTGCGGATTCCCATCGGCTCGCGCATCATCGGCCAGGCTTGGTCGCAGATCATGGGCAAGGGGGCCAAGTTTCAGAATGAGCAGGCCCCGCGCGCGGTGGTGCAGGTTGCTCTGCCCGGAGAGGTCGGCATCATCGAGATCCAGGACATGTTGTTCACCGTGCAGGGCGCCACCGCCGGTGCTGTGGTTGTCGAGTGGAACGCGCGGGAGCAGAGCCCTGGTTCCGTCGGCCTCTGGGACACGCACATCCGCGTCGGCGGTGCTGCAGGCTCGAATCTGCAGACCGCGCAGTGTCCCAAGCTGTCCGGGCAGGTCAAGGCCGGCTGCAAGGCGGCGTCGCTGCTGATGCATCTCAAGCCCAACTCGACGGCGTACATGGAAAATGCCTGGCTTTGGGTGGCGGACCATGACTTGGAGAAGATCACCAAGGACCAGATCGACATCTACGCCGGCCGGGGTCTCCTTGTCGAGAGCGACCGTGCCTGGCTCTGGGGAACGGCTTCGGAGCACGCGGTGCTGTACCAGTACCAGTTTTCCCAGGCCAGCAACATCTTCATGTCCATGATCCAGACCGAATCGCCCTACTTTCAGACCACCCCGCGGGCTCCCTCGCCGTTTACGCCGGGCCTATTCCCCAACGACCCGACATTCTCTGGCTGCGCGGCAACGGATGCCAAGTGCTTCACCTCGTGGGCGGTCCGCATTGTTGATTCATCGGCGATTTACCTGCTCGGCGCCGGCTTGTACAGCTGGTTCAACAACTACGACCAGACATGTGTGACGTCCAACAACTGCCAGAACAAGGGCTTCGAGGTCGAGCAGAGCCAGGACATTTGGATCTACAACCTCTGCACCAAGGCCATCGTTGAGATGATCTCGCCCCTCGGCTCCGCGCCCACCCTGGCCAAGGACAACGTCAACGGCTTCCTCTCGTCCATCCTGGCCTGGCTGCAGGGTGCCAAAACGCTTAGCGGAGCCCGCAACTTTACCGGCTTCCAGATGTACCCGGCCGACTGGGTGCAGAACGATTTCTCAGGGCCGGCGACGTGCAAGACGGCGCTGTCGCAGACCATCGTGTGCGACGACTACGTCCGGACATTCACGAACGAGGGCTACCGCGGATCGCTGGGCAACAAGACGCGCATGGACTCGGTGTGCCAGGCCGACTGCGGAAAGAGTCTCGCGAGCTGGGTGAGCCATGTCTCGACGGCGTGTCAGGGGTTCAACATCTCGCAGGCCGACCCTGCGCTTCCGGGCGGCCGCATGTGGGCTGGGTATAACGAGACGTGCTTGGTTGATCCGGCGCATCCTACTGTCTATTGTAACGGTAAGCAACCAGAAACGGCCCTCCATGATTGGTGTTGTGTGCTAACCAGAGTCAAACACAAGACGCCATCGACGCCTTCACCCCCGTCAACACAGCGCAAGATATGCCCACCTCGGAGATCTGCTCCTTCTGCTACGTCGAGCGCCTCGCCATGATGCAGCGCAGCCCCTACTCCTTCTACGACGCCCAATGGAAGTCCGACCTCGAATACGTCTACTCCCGCTGCGGTATCACCAACAAGCCCACCGCCATCCAGCCCCCGCGCTATCTCATCCCCGCCAGCCCCTACGACGACTGCCCCACCGACGCCTGGTACACGACGACCTCCCAAACCACCTGCGACGCCATCGCCACCCAGCACACCATCTCCTCCGCCTCCCTCTACCTAGCCAACCAAAACCGCCTCCCCAACTGCGCCTCCACAACCCCGATCCCCTCCGGCACCAAACTCTGCCTCCCCCCCTCCTGCACCCGCACCCTGACCGTCCAGGGAACCACCATCGAAGAATGCTACGCCCTCGAAGCCAACACCACCAACAACCTCCGCCCAGGCGACATCGTGCGCCTCAACCCCTGGTTTGGCTTCGAGTGCCGCGACTTCAACACCACCGTCCCCGTCTACGGCCACGTCATCTGCCTGGGCGCGCCGCTCGGCGAGTTCGACGTCGGCACGGGGCTCGCGGCCAACGACACCACCACGCCGACCACGCAGGACGGGTACACCTCCGGCGCGGCCGTCGACCCGCCCGCGGGGGCCGTCGTGCCGGCCGGGACGACGCGGCAGTGCGGGTTGTGGTGGGTTGCTGCGGCTGGGGATGGGTGTGCCAGGATGTGTTTGGGGAGTCAGATTGCGGTGGATTTGTTTTTGAAGGTGAATACTGCGTTGGGGCCCGACGCGGCGGGGTGTGATGCGCGGGTGGTGGTCGGGCGCGCGTATTGTGTGCGGCCGAGGTATGATTGGGACCATGCGTTGAATCCGTCGGCGACGACGACGGGGCCGCCGGGGGTTACTGTTACTTTCACGCCGCCTGTGGGAGTGGGGACGACGACAAGGACGGGGACGACTACGAAGACGGGGACGACTACGGGGACGAAAACGACTACGTCTTCGGCTACGGCGTCGGCGACGCTGGTGGTGAGCGTGGATGGGCCGTGTGGGAATGGGGTGACGTGTAAGGGGTCGGCGTTTGGGAACTGCTGTTCGTCGTCTGGGTATTGCGGCTCGACGAGTGCGTACTGTGGAGCGGGATGCCAGGCTGCGTTTGGAGAGTGTACGACGCCCGGGAACGGGCAGGCCATCAGTGTGGATGGCTCGTGTGGGGATGGGGTGACGTGCCAGGGCTCCGAGTTTGGGAATTGTTGCTCGGCGTATGGGTATTGTGGTTCGACCGACGGACACTGCGGGGAGGGCTGTCAGCCCGCGCATGGGACGTGTGGAGGCTCCGGGTTGCCGCCTAGCGTCGACGGTAGCTGTGGTAACGGGGTGACGTGTTTGGGTGCTGAGTTTGGTGATTGCTGCTCGGCGTATGGGTGGTGCGGCTCGACCGATGGGCACTGCGGAGAGGGATGTCAGGCTGCGTTTGGGACGTGTCAGTAAGAGGGACATAGAGGCAAAGAGCCCAAAAGTCTGTGGATCTCTCTCTCTCCCGGAACCTTCTCCTCTCCTCTCTCGTGTCTGTACATAGATGAGGTACTTGGCCTTTGTTGCATGCTAGCCAAGTGTAAGAGCTTTCTCCCTCTGAAATATGTAGTGCCGAAACACATCCCAAGGTCTTGTGACAAGCTAGGTACCGTAGCTTAGGGTCGTACTACTAGGCGGCTTCTTTGCGCGTAGCTCACCAGGCTCGCGCGACCTCCCGCCCCGAGCAGGGGTAAAAAGCAGAAAGCGGGAAGCTGGAATCTGTCATCTGCAATGTGATCCTCGCAGCGTTGCAGAACCTCTTTTCCACAACACCACGCAATACGACACGCAGTATCACCACTCTCTCTTGCTCTCTCTGCGTGCCCTGCGACAATATGCTCTACCTATCCAAGGTCAGACTAACTACAAAGCAGAAGGGAAGCCCCGCGTGGATTCACAGCCCCTAGTAAGTCTCCACAGAAAGATACGGACAATTCGACGAGCGATATCATTCACGCCTCATGAGTGGCAGTCTCCGAAGTCTACCAGCCGGGCTGGAAGTGACTCATTTTCCGGGAGGCCCTCACGGGTTGTCCGATTCAATTTGCAGAGATCCATGGTGAGGAAGTCGTTGCGGGAGGGGACAGTGGGAACTGGTTCTGGAACCACCCGGGCTTTGTAGCGCGCCACCGGGATGGGCTCTCCTCGTGGCGGCGGCGCAGCAGGGTGGGATGGGGGTTTGGCAGCCTCGAGACAGCGCACTGCGAGCCAAGGCCTCGAAATAACGCCACGGCGTGGCGTCCTCACCGTCCTCAACCGCACCATTCCCATTTGGGCTTGCCGACGCAATACACGGATGGCCTCAGGAGGAATGCGGCGATAATACAAGATAAAAGGCAGATCCGCTGGTAAAGAGTGTGCCAGAGGCAGATAATCAAGATCAACTCGAACAACTTCTCCAGGAGACCTGACTCTTTCCCCTGCCAAAACAATCAATCCTGGCACAAAACCCTTAGGTCCAAATGGCATGCCATAACCACGAACCAACCTCCACCACCATCACCACCGACCTCGACCCTCTCACCCACCTCACCACAACTCGCTACCTCCGCGGCCGTCCCGCCACCGCAAACCCCAACCCCCGCGGCAAGCACCACCGCAACCCCCTCCCCTGGAGCCGACGCAAGCTCAGCACCATCGCCGACTACCAAGACGACGCAGCAGCATACAAGCGCCACGTCTGGAAGGAACAACAACAACAACAGGCCAACGGGCCCGTCACAAAAAGCCCCAAGCCCAACAAGCCGCACTTCCTCACCTACCTCGAGGCCAACGCGAAGCGGAACCGGTCGGTGTGGTACCGATGCAGCTGCTGCTACGACCTCACGCGCGTCCAGCCCGGGAAGGACTGGCGGCGCGCCTGGCCGGCGGTGCGAGACGAAGGGCGGGAGATGGCGAGCTCTAGGCTGGCGGGGCCGGGAGGGGATGAGCAGCGGCGGTCAGAGTGGTTTCGGGGGGTTCGAATCATTGGAGTGGCTTCTTGCGTAAATGAGGGAGTGGTGCTGGGGGGGAGCGCTTTTGGTGAGGAAGCGGGTGAGAATGAGGCCGAGGGGTATGAGCTCGGGCCTGGCTTCGGGTTGGAGGATATTCTGCGGGACGAGCCGGTGTACCGTGTGAGGTACAAGTACGGTCCTGTTCGGAGGAGTGGTGTCGGGGGCATGGTGATGGGTGCCGGTCGTGGCTGGGACGGGAGGTCGACTGGTGGAGGGGAGAGTGATGAGGACTGGGAATGGGATTTTGTGGATCGAGGTTGGGAGACGGGTGGGGAGAGGGAAAGGGATGACTTGGGCTCGGAGTGGACGGGCATTGATGACGATGATTGGGAGGAATGAGCACAGCGGATTGATGGCGTTGTGAACGCCTCAAGGGGCGTAGTAAGGTCCGGAAGACATAAATACCCGGACCGCAGCGGGGATCTATAGGGGGGATGTATCATACCTGACACCATGTATCATAGCCTGAAAAGTTCTGACAGTTTTCATAGGTATTATACACATGTCAACTACTAGGTAGCATACCTGATGTCAACGAGCATACCTCACACAAATTAGACCCCTTCTCGAGCCCCTATATCTGCCCGCCTACCTGCCTACAGCACTTGCATCTAGCAACCGATTCAATATCCTACCGCTACACTATAGGGCTTCTAAGCCACAACGCAAAGTCCCAGAACCAGCCGCACCCACTGCCAGACTTACCCTGCCGCACCCACCCTGCCGCGCCCACGCCCTGCCACCACTTGCCCTGCAGTCACTGCCGGGCAAATCAGCCAATTGTACTAATAATCATGATCGTAGTGGCTTACCTAGTTGATTGATATCGGCGGCGTTGATGCAGGCGGCGTTGATGATGTAGGCGGCGTTGATGATGCGGGCGGCGTTGATGATGCGGGTGTTAGAGGTCGCGTTGTTTATTGAAGGTTGAGACTTCGGGTCTGCCAGTCTAAGTCTGCCAATTTAAGTCTGCCGGGTCTTGAGTCTCCTAATTCTGCCAGTTCAAGGAAGTCGAACCACTTGCTCTTGCTATATTCAATACTCGGGCTAGAATGCTAACTGGTCTAGGAATGCTAGTTGACCTAGGAACGCTAGTTGACATAGGAATCATACTTGGCCTTCTAGAATGCCAAGTATGATAACTGGCCGCCATATTTTTCCACTACGGTACTTTACTGTATCTACGGTTGTCCCCCCCCACAGTTTCCCACTACGGTAGGTAGCCTAGGTACATGGTATGTCGATCGCAAAATGGGGACAGTACGAGGAAACAACCCGATCGAAGCCGGGTTCTGAGATCTAGCTGCAAATCTGCTTTCTCCGGCACTGCCTGCATCACCTCCCTAAGTACCTTAGGTACCGAGCCCAGTATCTCCCCTCCTTCCCCGTCAATGGCGGCCAAAGGTTCTGGAACCGTCCGAGAGAGATAATTACCCCCCATTTTAACAGCCTTGGCTGCCGCCGTTATGCGCGTGGAAGGATGATTTTGGCTGAGGCGGTGCTAGAGCGTGAAGCTCGTCGCTGGATGCTTGTGACTTCAGCAAATCCCCTCCCCTCAAACCCAGTCCAGAGAGCCTCCCAGAACTCTCGCGGGAGGCGATTGTCAAGCCTTCGTTCGATTTCGTCCCTCAGGACGCGACGAGGCGCAATCTGCGCCTGTAGAAGGATTTCGAAAGTCTTCAATGTTGTGTTCACATTTAGAAGTCTACTGGCTTCGGCTGGGAGATCTTCCATTGCTTGGGCGGCGTGAATGAAGAGCGCCAGGAGGATGAGACGTGTGATTCGTTTCTGCGACGCGTTCCAGAACATGGCAGGCACCCTGCGCAGCTTCCGAGGCATTTCCAAGCCCGTGGCACATGAACTGCTCTCGAGTTTTGCTTGAAGGTATGACGCGCAACGGGAGCGAACGGCGAGATACGGGCGAACGATCGAGTCTGGAGCGGATTGAAGAGTGCTGGCTTCGTAGTCGGTAAGAACCAAACGCCGCAGATCAGCAGGCTCAAGTCGGTCAACTATGCGGAGTAGCTTTGACCTAGCCTCAGGCGAGGACCTGCAAGATTGCCCAACCTCGAAAATATTGCGTATTGCGAGTTGACAAGTCTCTAGTTTCTCATTCTTGACGGTGTTCCAGAGAGAAACAAGAACCGATGTGAGTACCAGGCTTGGATCGTAGTGAGCAGGCCCGTCTTTCTCAATCAAGGACCTGATACTCTGCAGCCAGTCAGATACGGTTCGATGAAGGAATCGAACAAACGCCACTGGTGACTGTTGACGAAAGGGTTCTTGAGGGGGAGCCACGTGAATTTGTAAGATCCCTCCAGTCGCCCCAGCCAAACGCCGTTCCAACAGAGGCATTATCTCCGTGGCATCATTTTCGATGTAGGGCTGGTGCTCGGTGGCATCGCGACAGTTCACAGCCATCCAGAATGTAGATGCTTCAAAAGAGCGATCGAAGACCTCATTCCACCGAAAGAGTAGCTGGTACATTGTCGATGCCCTCGAGCGATGAGTGGGGTCGAGACGTCGGCGCATAGAAGTGTAGAGTTCCTCCAGTCCAGGTGGTAAGCTGTCGAAGACGTTCCAGATTTCGGTCAGGTCATTGTTCTCTTGAGCGGTAACAAGAATTTTCTCGACGACAAGAACGACCCAGAGAAAGACACCGTCTGCCTTGTCAATAATCTGAGCCTCTAGCTTCTCGACGCTGGCTGGGAAGGGTTTCCGCAGCTCTTGGAACGCGGGACTTTCCTTGATCCGAGTGCTAACATACTTGACGATGTCAGGTTTGGTAAAAAGCTCCATCTTCAACGAGGGGTATGTGCGAAACGCGTCCTTGAAGGCGTTCCAGGGACGGCTCGAGATACAAAGTTTGACGTTATGGTTGCGGTGAAGCCCTTTGAGAAAGGAGATGAGGCTGTCGAGGTTTCCTTCGTATTCGTCGAGACCATCAACAAAAAGGGCAAGGCGGTTGGTGCTCTCTATCTGGGAAACAAACGAGGTTACGCCGCCTTGAAGCTCTTCGAGAGTCCAGTTCTGGGGGTTGGGCAAGTCTGTTCCGGCGAACTGGAAGTACTGGTAGCGTCTTGAGGCAACAGAGTGACAGAGGTCTGGCCGCTGTCGAAGAAGTTGGTAGAGAATGGCTGACAGGAGGCGACCTGGCTTCTTTGGCCTAATGATCCTGAATTCCAGAAGTAGACGCTGCATGTAAGAAGATTATGCTCCCCGGACCAAGCCTGGAGACAGGGTCGGATTTGAGCATTTGTGACCATGAATTTCATCAACGTGCTCTTTCCCGAGGCTGGCTGGCCCGTGACCCAGAAAGGCGTGTCGTTGATATGTGATTCAAGCCATTCCTTGAATTTTGTCGGCGGCGGCGGGCCCTCAGCTGAAGTCCCGCCGGTTCCGGGACGCGGGTCATCGAGAAGCCATTGAAAGGTTTCAGGGAAAGGGTGGTCAATCTGACTCTCCCGGGCGATCATAATCATAGCCTCGAACTTGAGGCTTTGTATAACTTTGGATTGGATGCGACTGTCGTCCCTCGGCGATTTCTCAACCAGGGCGGGAGCCGTCTGGGGATTGGCTTGGTCGGCCATGGTGATGGAAGCCCAGAGCCCATAGGCCATTTTAAGCCTCTCATGCATCGTTGCCAGTGGTCGACTTTGGGAGACGGTGGAAAATTCCGGCTGGAGGTTGACGATCGCGGTTTTCATCGGACGGAGCATGTCAAGGACCTCCCCAACGCCGGTATCGACGCCGGCAAGTTTTGAGCGGCTCTCGTTGGTGTCGTCTCTAACGCTGGTCTCAGCACTGAGCGTCATCTGATGAAAAGGGCAGGAAAAGGTCGAAATCGGCCTACGCGATGCACATGATGACACTCATCATGAGTTGTTCCCGGAGGCTCCTCAAGCGATCCTTCAGCGCTTCCATGTCGCCCTGCCTACGAATGCCGCGGATGGCGACTAAAGCCTGGGCACCGCGGGCGCGCAAACCATGACGAGTGTGCGGTGTTGCCGTCAAGCCGTCGACAAGGCTCTGGAGGTCCTTCTCGGCCCCGGCACACTCAGCGGCAAGGCGAGTGAGTGACTCTGACTGGCGTGGGTAGCGCGCCTGGAGAGCCGCGATTTTGGTTTGGGCGTGGGATGCATTCGCGGACAGTTCGCGCGACTCGGCCTCGAGGGCGGTCAGCGCGGCAGGGCGTCCGGCGACGGAGATCTGCACTTCCAGGTAAAGCGAGATCAGCTGCGCGCCGAAGTCGATGAAGGCAACGACGCCCGTCGCAATAGACAAGGCGCTGAGTGGATCCATCGCAGTTAGCCCTTGGCTGGCTGCTGTGGTTGAATCTCGGCCGATGATAGATTCGCGCTTCGTTTTCTCTTTTCTTGCAGACCGAAGTTGAGGGATGTTCTCACAAGAACGCAGCAGCGGCTCATGATCAGGCACCAGTGAGCGCCCGAAGGACGGCTGAGCAGCTGAAAGCCTGAAAGTGAACTAACTGCGCCACTCCATGCAATGAATTGTTGGGAACCAGTCACGTGTATATACTGTAGATAAGACAGTAAGAGAGCAGGCATTCTCGTTTCAGATCGTTCCCTTTCGCTGGCCGTCGTTGTGGATGCTCAGACAAAACCTCTGCTTTTCCCCCATTATATTCACCATCAACGCTGCAACAGTTTCCTACACATTCATGGGGCACTTTTAGAACATCACAACTAAGCGGCAGCGTCTCAGACCAACAGTAAACCTATAGCGTCTCATTATGGTTCACTGATTGCTCTCGGGGAGTGGGAATCATCTGCCAACAGGGACTTAATTACAACTATTTCTACCCCCAACACCACAACAGCGGCACCACGACTGACACAACTCCCACTGTCACTACCTAAGTAAGTGCCATACCTAGTGCCCCACAACTCATGGCTTCATAACACTGAACCACGAAATACTCGATGCTCCGAGAACGACTAAGCACTTTGTACCAGCCATCAGTTCTTCTGCGACGACGCCTCACCCTTGAGTTGCAAAGCAGCCATCCCCACTTCCAAAAACGCCAGCGCCCGTTCCTTAGTCGCAAAGGACTTGTGGCACGCCCCGCTATGCTTGTCGACTAACACCTTTGTGTCCCTGGTCTCTCTCATCAGCCTTCTCCGTTCAATGGTTGGGTATCGTTGCCGACGCCTTACCCGTAGCTCTGCTGAAACCCAATCTCCCGGCCCTTGGCAACGACATAGATGGTTGGCTTGCCACCATCGGGATCCAGCTGTGATAACGACTTTGCGCCGTCCGCTGGACCCTCCTCGAAGTGGAATGTTTCGTGCCCCTCCTTTTTCAGGTAGCCTATGGCCTCTTCGAATGTCTCAAAGCCCTTGTACCGATTCCGAGGATACCCGTTGACGCGCGCGTGGACGAATGCCCTGTTGTTATAGGTGTGGTTAGCCCCTTAGATGTCTCCCAGCACTTCCGGGCTGTTTGTCCTTACCAGCATTGAGAGACTGTCGGAGGACAGTCACCCCGGGAAATGGCGTAGAAGTACTTTCGCTTGACCCCCATGGCCGCATAACCTTGTACTGCTGGATAGTTAGTAACTGTATAGTCAGTTTGGATGTGTTGAAAAATGGCAGAGATGAGAAATGGTCGCTTGTCGGAGCCTCGGAGGGGCTCGCGTGTATATGAAGAGACACGAGGTCGTTACACCAAGGCAGCAATGGTTGGGCTTGGCTAGGTAAGGCGAATGCGGTCAATGTAGGTTTTATCATTGGTTTGTTATTCGTTCCATGCAGCGAGACTCGCAAAATGACGCGGAATCTGCCTCGTCAACGTTCTAGCGTCGTTGTTGGTGCGCTTCCTGAAGATGATGGTCACGGGTTCACGCGGTGCGATGTGAATAGAGCCAATGACACGGCCTCGGCCACACGGTCCTCGTCCAATGATCCAACCCAGGGGCGTCAGCTAAGAAATCATGCTTTCCAAGTATTCAGCATACGTCTCCGAAACCGACCACACAACCGGCTGCTCCAACAGAATGCCGACGGCTTCGCGCAGAACCTGGGCTGGGCCCTCGGCGCAGCAAAGATCATCCACCCCCTCAAGACAGAACCGTATTTCGTCGCCAGACCGTATGATATGCTGCACGAGCTCATCGTCTAAGGGACGGTCAAGGTGCGCAACCCTTGGCATTCGCCGGTGCCGTGTCGAGGGCAAGCTGGTTCGTTGTGCGGAGGAGGACGTCGACGGCAAGGTTACTGGCGAGGCCTCACTCACTGTGCGATGGTGGTTGCCATCTCGTAACTCTGACGCCGACGGCGACGGCGCTGACTGATTAACACCAGCGCTACTGGTAGCAGGAGTCGGTGCGTGCTGCTCTCCGGTTTGAGTCTGAGTTGCGGCGTCGCCGAAATGTTGCCTCTCGAGATTAACAGTCCCAGACAGAGATCCGAATGCCCACAGCACCAAGGCAGACAAGAAGACGCCAAATGGCTCCATGAACGAGCAGGAGGCATAGCGCCTGACATGCCAGAACAAGGCCCCAGCGTGGATGATGGCCAGGCGGGCTTTGTACCGGTCCTGGTGCGCCCACGTGAGAAGAGTCCGCCGCCAATGCTGCCCAGACCGCGGGGGCTGGTAGATGTTGTGAGGAAGGAGATTGCTAGAAGCGGTCCGGATGTGAGTGAACGAGTGCTCGAACAGCTCACGCAATGGAACGAGGATGACGATGCGAGACAGGTGGAGATGCAGAGACACGGGGCTCTCCCGCCCCTCGGCGCGCGCGGATAGGCTTAAGGCATCCCAATGCAAGACATCCAGACAGTCGCACACATAATTCCTCCACTTTGTGTACTCTGGTATCGCGCCGAGATATTGGGCTCGTGCATGCAGCGGCGCTCCTGGCATTGGCGGTGCCGACATAATGGGCTCGTCCAAGAATTGACTCGCGTCCCACTTACGCCGAAGGAGGACATAAATGATAATGACGGTGCTGAACTGGGTTGTGCCATCCGGGGTGACAAGGTTGCTCCAGAGGAATTCTGCGGCTTGCGCAACTGTCGATCGCGTTGACTCCTCTCCGAGCAGAGCGCCCACAACTCCGCCGGCGACTGTTGAGGCTGTAGGAAGGGCCTTGAACCAGGAATCCGCGGACCCTGCCTCCCACAACGCTTCGGTGGAGGGCAATCTCAGCTGCAGTCTCTGCGAGGGGAGATTTGGGGGGTGCTCGCTTGCGAACGCAAAGCACCCGTCAAGCAGCTACCAAGAACTTTGTCAGCATAAGATTCTGAGCCACAAAGGAGAACAATGAATGGGAGCCGTACCCATATGAACAAACTCAACCTCCTCCGGGTCTCCCGGAAACGCCAAGCCAACCATACCTGCTCAGGGGTCTGGCCAGCCTCGTAGGCGCCGATATCGTCATCTTCGTCTAGCAGCCTGAGCTGCAGGCAAGAGTTACACACTAGGGAAAGAGCAGTATATCCACATTTCATCAACTGAGGTTGTCGGCCCTGGCACAAGCCCACTGCAGCCAGCGTCCGCGCTTGGATGTACGGCAGCGAGTCCTGAATGCGGCCAAAGTCAAGCTGCGTTACGTGTCAGAGAAGAGGTGAGGCGACATGAAAGCGATAAGGAACCAAGAGACACACCTCTCTGATCAACAGCTCGTGGAGGGCGCCGCAGAGGTCATCACCAAACCGGGTCAACTCAGCAAGGCCCAAGTATCGAGTTCCAATGGCCGCCGTCGCCAAAACAAGACTCCATCCCCATACTGGGATGCAGAGGAGCGACCGATCTAGGAAGGGATACAGCGGATGGAAATGATCGAAATAAAGCCGAATCAAGAAGTTGAACGTGTCCCTCGTCAGTAGGATCTCCCTCTGGGCAAGAGATTCTGCCGATAACAGCGGCCTCCCAACCAATGGGCACAATCTCGACTCCATCTCGTGAAATATCGGCTCCGGTATCTCCAACTCAAGTCTCACTCCCTTGACTTTTTCAACTCGAATCCTCTCCAAAAGAAACGCAGTCGATGAAAGTCCCGTCTGCTGCCCCCCAATAGACGGACTATGCCTCGGAAACGCCGCACGGCGCTCGAGAATGCTCCGGTCGGACTGGCTCTCCCGGAAGCCGGCTCCGTCCGCATACAGCCGGTTGTGGGAGCTCGTTGTGCAGTCTGAGCCACAACTTTCCGCCACGGCGAGCGACCCATTTTGCATGGACTTGATCAGTGCCGAGACCTGGTCCTGCTGGAAGAAGAAGGCGTGCTCCAGATCCTCGAGACCGGTCCCTTCGACTCGGCTTCCAACGGTTGGGGCCATCTCCGCGATAACCCCGGTACGGGCAGGCACCGCATCGTCGGCATAACCCAGGGCCTCGCCCAGATCGGCGTGCACGAACGGTAGCCAGTTTGTCGCAATGGGTGTTCCACCCCCCTGATGGAACAGGGCGGCTGTGCTAGACAGAGGCGGCGGCGGCTCTTGGATAGCCGGCCAGGAACTTGCGCCGCCGGCACCCGGGCTCGGGTCTGCATTGTGGCAGAGCCGCCCTGCCGGGTCGTCGGGGAATGCGGTGTGTGAGTCTAAGACGGAGGCCGGTTCGGCCGGAGAACCGCGGCTGGTTAGTCTCCTTCGCTTGCGAGGACAATACTGACATTCCAAATGCCTGGCAGAGCAATGGTCGCAGGGAACCCCACCCGAGCACCGGACGCGCGAGTGGGCGCACACGGAGCACGTCCGGCGGATCGTGCCGGCCGAGTCGCCCGGAGATCCGGGTTCATCGTCACGGGGCGCACGCGTGTGCAGCTGTTCGTGCCGTTGGGCCGCGTCTCTGGGAGCACGTCAGTCCCGGTTCCCTCAGGTCCTCAGCGTGAGGCTCACTTTCTCCCGAACGTCTTGTCGCAGTAGCCGCACTTGACGAGCTTTTCCTGCCCGTGGGTTTGGGCGTGCCGCTTCAGATGGTCTTGGCGGAGGAATCGTCTGGGGCAGAAGCGGCATGCGAACTTGAAAGGGCTCGAATCGTAATTTGGAGTGGGTGTTGGGATCGGAATCGACTCAAGTGGGGGCTGGTCAGGTCGCTCGGCCATCGTGCGCGGAGATAGCCGAATATGAAGTTCGTCATTTGGAGGCGACGAAAGTACTGTAATTGCGTGAGACATCAGTGACGGCCTCGTCCTCGTCGTTGTCGGTCACGCTTCTGCACGGACATGGTCCCAAGGGCGACGACGATCGCTGTGTCGATTCTGGACCGCACAGATGTTGACGCTGCCCCCAATTTTAGGTCGGTATCCACATCTCTCGCATCATCAAATCTATGTGGGCTGGTGGGCTCCCCAGAACCCCAGAGTATGTGCGGAGATAACCTGGGGAAGTTGACGAAGATCTCGCAGCAGGGGTTGGGGAGTTGGAGCTGGGTGCAAGACCCACCCCCACAAAATCCCTCCCGTCAGCAGCTTCACGACCAAGGCGGAGAGGGCTTGGCCTCAGCGACTTGACATGTGACCGCCGCAGGATTATTGCTCCTTGTTTCACTCCACAAGCTGGAGTTTAGAAGTGACGTCAACTCTCTAAAGTTGAAGTGACCGGCCCTGGGTATTCATGAAGGGCAATAGAAGGAAACTGAGACGCAAGGAACACCAATTGCGAAATCAGAGATATCCAAGTTGCTGGATTTCTCCTTGAGCAGCTACTATGTACGCTATCAAAGTCCCCGGGCGTCCATGGCAAGGCGCGCCGCCAACGTCAAGCCTCCTGGACGCGGCGGTCTCCAACATCGTAAGCGTTAACGCTGTACTTGCTGAACTTCCGAGTCGGCAGCTTGGCCTCAAACATGACATCCAGCTCCTCATACGAACGCCCCTTGGTCTCGGGCAGGCGGAAAAAGGCCCAGATGACGCTGAGAGTCGCAGTCGCAAACCAAAAGAAACCAGTTTTTCCTGCGCAGAAGCGTTAGCAAGACACGAGACTGGCGTTTTCGGTCAAGGGGCAACCAACCTTTCCAGTTCCATGCGAGAGGGTTCATCATGTAGGGCTGGATAACGTTGGCGACGATCTGAGCCAAGTAGTAGCCGTTGCGAGCGAGAACAACCGTCTGGGAGCGCAGGCGGGTCGACGACACCTCGGCCGGGACGACCCAGCCAACCGGCCCCACGGTAAGCGAGTAGGTGAGCAGCCACAGAAGGCAGAGAACGGATTGCACCCATTTGACGGCGTCCTTGGACGTGTCGATGGCTAGACAGCCGATGACGAAGAGCAGCACTGCCATGGTAGACATGCCCGACAAGTAGAGGCTCCGCCGCCCAACGTGCCGCATCAAGACCCACGCAGCAATGCTGCTGCAGAAGGCAATCGCCGTGCCGCCGAGGGCGAGTTTGTACGCGTCCTCGGAGGCAAGGCCGGCCTGCTGGAAAAAGTATGTGGCGGAGTATGCGAATTGGGCCCCGGAGAGAATCTGGCAGAGGAAGGACACCACGGCGATCTCGGTGCGGCGCAGATCAATGCCCTTGAAGCAGTCCAAGTATGAGGTTCCCGCCGCAATCTCCCTCTCCAGGTCATTGGTGTGGATCATCAGCGCAACCAGGCCCTTTGCGTTTCCTTTTTCGTGTTCGGCCATCAGGCGAAGCACGCTCTTCTCGGCGTCGACGAGTCTACCCTTGCGGACTAGATGCCACGGGGACTCGGGCATAAACACGGCGGCGGCAGCGAGGAAGGGGATCCAGATCCACTGCAACGCAAATGGAATCCGCCACGCCCAGTCATCCTCGCGTTTGAGGAAGCTCTGCAGAACACCGGCGCCGACAAACTGGCCGATGGTAAAGCACATGTTGGTGTATGCCGTGAGGTAAACACGGAGCGGGAGGGGGCACAGCTCGGACGCATATGCAGGGCCAATGGTGGCGAAGATTCCCCATGGGAGACTGCAAGACTCCGCGTCAGCTTCAGCTGGTTGGCACCAGGGCACGGTGAATACTAACCCGCAAAGGATCTGGCCTACGGCCTGGAGCTCGACAGACATGCCAAAAAACGAGACAAAGACACAGGCGGTCATCAAGGCAACGCCGACCCCGAACGCTGGCTTGTATCCCCACCGTTGAATCAAATAGCCGTTGAGAAGTGCGCCGAGGAAGGCTCCGGCCTGGGGCCCGCTGCCCATGGCGCTTTGCCAGCGCGCGGGGATCTGATAGATCCCGGTGGAAGCGTCCAGTTCGCCGAAGCGGCGGGCATAGCTCGGGTAGGCGTACAAAGAGCCAATGAGGGCGGTATCGTAGCCCTCCATGACGATGGACATGGATACAATGAGCGACCAGGCGACGGCCCACGGATAGGCCTTGGCGGCAGACCGGACGGTGAGACCATGTTCGTGGGTGTTGGCCGCCTGGGCATCTTCGAGGGTTGCCTCCCACACGCCCCTGTGCCCGAGAAATGCGCCATCGCTGACGTGGTGGTCAGAGTCGTGGTCAAGTGGATTGTTGCGCTTCTCGTTGTGTTCAACCACTTCGTGTGATTTGGTTGGTTCCATGTTGTCTGGAAGGATAGGGTCTGATCAGAGGATCAAAGAGATGTGTGGCTCCGGAAGAACATGGTGCCATGGGAGCGCGGGATGCCCCTTGTTTATAGCACGCGCAGTCGAGGAAGGACGTGCTCGGGATGAGCAAAGGTGCCGTCCGTCCCGTTTCTGTGACCACGCGATGCCCGAGGTCTTGGCTTCCCCGGAATCGAGGCGGGAGATCATGGCAAGCCTCCCCGCATTTCTCCGCGTGTCAAGGAGGCCCACGCCCGGCAATTGGGACGTTTCGAGGACGCGCCCGAGTTGCATTTTGCGGGTCGGGATTTGGTGTTGTCTGGGGATTGTGGAACTTCCAGTCCATGAAGCGATCTGCTGTGGGCTCGGGAATTTGGTGTGGAGGTGGGGCAGACCCACCTCCACACCTTCCCCCGAATGTGTTCAAAACCTCCAGGCTGCACCAATCACGCCAGGCAACCGCACCAATAAGACCGCCCGTGGAAGGAACTCTGGCCAAATACCCAGTCCAGTTTTCCGTGGTTGGCGGTGAGCACTCGCCACACTCCAAACTGTCTCTCAACATCAATAAGGGACATCTAAGGACAGCGTTCGCCGCTTTCACCCCTTAGTCACTTGGAAGGCAGGGGCAGTTGGAGAATGTGTGGGGAAGAGGATTGGTGCGGGGCCGGGTTGGGCTGCGTCCTGTGGAGAATGCGCATGGCGGGGGGAGACGGCAAGCTCCCTATCGGAAACAGGGTTCTCTTCCCCGGGTCTTCTGTTTCCTCGCGGTGGAGGGATCAGAGCCATGTGGTTTTGTTATGGGGGCGGTCAGGAAAAGGAAGCAAAACCGGTAATCGAAGCGAGGCAAGATACGAGAAATGGGATCGACGGTGTGAGCCTGTGAGTCGCTCACTAACTCCGTCGTCTCCGCCGCGGGGGATCTCCACCCCCACCGGCGTTGACCATCACTGTCCCCCGCATCTAACGAATCCCCGACTGATGCCAGTCCGACACGACGCCCATAGTATCAACACACTAGCAATCAAATCACAAAGCCGACGGTTGCGGGCTCTCGTGGAGAATCGATCCAGATACCCCACACAGCATCAGGTTATAAGCCCGCCCGGTGACTGACTGGCAGCCCGCGTTGTGCTCTTAACTCACCCAACAGTCATTCTCGGACCTTGCTTGACCTTCCCAACAAGCGAGACTCATCACATTGTTTGAAACAACCTCGTGGTCCACTACCATCACCACACCATGTTCGCCCAACAAGACTCCAAGCTCATCTTCACCTACGACTCCGAAAAGCTCTGGGTCGAGCCATGGGGCCCCAACGCCCTCCGCATCCGCGCGACCAAGCTCCGCGCCATGCCCGCAGAAGACTGGGCCCTCCAACCCGCCCCTCCCACCTTCCCCCCTAACATCACCATCACCCCCACAACCGCAACCCTCACCCACGGCACCATCCGCGCCACCATCACCGCCCTCGGCAAACTCACCCTCCACAACACCACAACCAACACCCTCCTCCTAGAAGAATACCACCGCCACCGCCGCGACCCCCTCGATCCAAACTGCTCCGCCCTGGAGATCCCCGCGCGCGACTTCCGCCCCGTCCCCGGCGGCAGCGACTACCACCTGACCTTCCGCCTGGAGTCCCTCGACCCGCACGAGAAGCTCTACGGCATGGGCCAGTACCAGCAGCCGCTCTTCGACCTCAAGGGCTCCGACCTCGAGCTGGCGCAGCGCAACAGCCAGGCCTGCGTGCCCTTCCTGCTGTCCTCGCGCGGCTACGGCCTGCTGTGGAACAACCCCGGCGTCGGGCGGGCGGTGCTGGGGCGGAATGTGATGAGTTGGGAGGCGTATGCCACCGGCGTGTTGGATTACTGGGTTGTGGCGGGGGAGGGGCCGCGGGAGATTGTGGAGGGGTATGCGGGGGTTACCGGGACGGTGCCGATGATGCCTGAGTTTGGGCTGGGGTTTTGGCAGTGTAAGCTGCGGTATCAGACGCAGGAGGAGGTGTTGGAGGTGGCGAGGGGGTATAAGGAGAGGGGTTTGCCGTTGGATTTGATTGTGGTGGATTATTTCCACTGGCCGCTGCAGGGGGAGTGGAAGTTTGATCCGACGTATTGGCCGGATCCGGAGGGGATGGTGAGGGAGTTGAAGGAGATGGGGGTGGAGCTGATGGTGTCGATTTGGCCGACTGTGGATAAGAGGTCGGAGAATTATGCTGAGATGGTCGAGTTGGGGCATCTCATTCGGGTGGATCGCGGGGTGAGGATCGGGTTGGATTTCCAGGGTGAGACGGTGCACTTCGACGCGACCAACCCCGAAGCGCGCAAGTACGTCTGGAACAAGGCGAAGCAGAACTACTATGACAAGGGCATCAGGGTGTTCTGGCTGGACGAGGCGGAGCCCGAGTACGCGGCCTACGACTTTGGCAACTACCGCTACGATCGGGGTTCCAACCTCAGCATCGGCAACATCTACCCGGTCGACTATGCGCGGGCCTTCTACGACGGCCTGAAGAGTGAGGGCCACGATGACGTTGTCAACCTCGTGCGGTGCGCGTGGGCAGGCAGTCAAAAGTATGGCGCGCTGCTCTGGAGCGGCGACATCGCGTCCTCGTGGTCGAGCTTCCGCAACCAGCTCTCGGCGGGCTTACACATGGGCATCGCCGGCATCCCGTGGTGGACGACCGACATCGGCGGGTTCCACGGCGGCAACCCCGACGACGAGGCCTTCCGCGAGCTCTTCGTGCGGTGGTTCCAGTGGGGCGCCTTCTGCCCCGTCTTCCGGCTGCACGGGGACCGCGAGCCGCACCAGCCGCAGCACGGCACGACGGGCGGCGCGACCTGCCTCAGCGGGGCGCCCAACGAGGTGTGGTCGTACGGGCCCGAGGTGTACGACATTTGCAAGAAGTACATGGAGCTCCGCGAGGAGATGCGGGCGTACACGCGGGGTCTGATGGGTGAGGCGCACAAGAAGGGCACGCCTGTGATGCGAGCGCTGTTTTACGAGTTTCCCGACGATCCGCGCTGCTGGGAGACGGGCGAGGAGTACATGTTTGGTGACAAGTACCTGTGCTGCCCGGTGATGCAGCCGGGCGTCAGGAAGCTCAAGGTCTATCTGCCGGCTGGAGCCAGGTGGATGGCACTCGAGGGCGGGGGTGAGTTTGAGGGTGGGCAGATTGTGGAAGTTGACTGTCCGCTCGAGTACATGCCCGTGTTTGTGAGGGCGGATAAATAGGTCTGAAGCTTAGACATATGGTAGATAAGTCGGATCATACTCTCGTTGTTTTCTAGTTCCCATGCCATGAATCGGCAAGTCAGGATGGGCGATGGTCCTGTGGCTGCGAAGCTATCTCCTGAGAAACACCCGAGCGTTAAAGATAGGCCTTTGGGAGGAACGGCCGCCAGAATCGGATGTCTCTGTCTCTCTCAGAAACATAAATGCGCATATAACTTGCAGCCAGTGGCCAGAGCTTCAAGTTGCTAGCTGTTGTTATTTATTCTTTTGTCTCCTTTCGGTGCTTGCCGGGGACGCCTGGCCTGATGCAATGGAATCTGAACAAAAGTCGAAGCGGCCGGGCAGTTAAAGTTTGATGGTTGAGCAGTCGGGAGGTTTTCTTTAAAGTTCTTAACGTTAGATTGAAATTTACGGATACAGAAAATAGTGTAAGTTGATTGGTGGGAATATGTGGGCCCAGTGATATGGCAACCTTAAACCAATGTCGACGATAGGTGCCTGACCTATATTAGGTACAGCGTACAGCCGACGGCCTTGAACCACCGCAGGGAAGTTTATGCCTGGACTATGAAGACGAGTAGAGATAATTCAACAAACGCCTGCTAACTAGTTCGGTAACTCAACACTCAATGTACCCCGGTGCAATCACAAATCTCAGAGCTCGACTTACCACTTGGATCAAGCATGGACACTGTGACAGCCTCCTGGTCTGCTTCTGACCCATGGTTGGTCATAAAAATGGGCCTGGACCTGGTAAGTTCCGATGGAGGTGGAAGCCAGGGGAGAGCGCCCCCCACCGGAGTTCAGAACCAGGGTGCATCATGGCGGGGTGAATGAGCCAGTGAGCCCGGCTGCGGTGGCTCCAAGCCTGCGGGGAAATCATTCCCAAGTACCCAGGTAGTCTGCGAGTGATATTTCACCCTCAGCTGCGCTCCAATGCCCATGGTTGTCTCCAAAATCGGTGAAGTCGGTAAAGTCGGCCAGGTTGCTGCCAAGATCATCACCGACGGGGAGTGTCTGGTTGTTGGCGCCGATGTCTTCACCCGGAAGGTCAGGAGCGACCGCTTCATTGTCGTCATTGTGGTCAGCAACATGGGGTGTTGAGATCGAGAATGAAACATCATCAGCGCCAACTTGAAAGTTGGTATCGATGACCTGGTGATCGACAGGCCCCGATGCGCCCTCCACCAACAAATAATCCCGGTTCTCGTCGAAGAAGGTTTCTGGCACAAAAATGGCTGGTCTGACCAAGGACACATTCTCCTGCGCGGGAGGGCCAATACCTTGATTGTCCAAAGCCACTCCGCTGTCCGCAAAGGAGTCGAGACTTGCCTCTTGTCCGGATAATTCCGATCTCGAACTTCCACTTTGGCCAGAAGAGGAATTCAGAGAGGGGCGACACAGCGCAAAACCATCGAACATGAGGTCGATGGCACGGGAAACAGTTTCTGGGGTCCACGTGAGTGAATCGAGCTCACCGAGCCCAGCGGAGCGAAGAGCGTCCGCCACTCGCGGACCCGTTGCGTATTCCCTAAAGCGGCGCAGGTCTTCTGACATGCCGATGTCGATGTACGGCGAAGGTGGTGGCGGATGACCGGGGAACACGATGTGCCAAATGGCAAACCATCGTACAGGCTCCGAAGCGGCTTTGCTCTTTTTCCGAAGTTCATTTTGTTGCCGACGGGTGATAGGCTGATGTCCAAGCTCCCAAGGCTTGAATGTACATGTTGTATCTTGCATGTGGCACAGATGCGCGTCTTCATCCTGAAAGATAGTCTTGCACTTCTCGCAATGGACCTCAGGCTCGGCGTGTCTCCGGGCCAGATGCTGTTTCACGCGGTTGACTCGGAGAAAGTTGTCCATTTTTCCGCACTTGCGATGACTGTCCGGGTCGAACTTCCAGAACGGGCACGCGAATGCCTTGTTGGGCGGCAGGTCCTGTCCGAGTCTTGGTATCTTTGGAGGACGCATATCTTCCTGTTCGTCATCGTCATCCTCGTTTTCAGCTTCGTCCTTGTCTGCTGCTCTTTTGCGGGCACGTTGTGAGGTTTTCCCCAAAGGTGCGTTTTGAGCATAGCTTGATGAGCGAGGTCCAGCCCGTCCTTGACTCCGTTGAGTCTCATTTTGTGGTCGGGAGTTCACCGGCGAGGCCCCTAAACCAGTCGCCGCATCAGATGACGGACTCTGGGAACTCCAGCTGTTGGCAGCCTCAGTGGTCACAAGGGCGTTAAAGTCTTGGATCAGCCGATAGGCCGCGGCATCAATGGCTGGGGATAACTGGAATGGAACTTCGTAGCCCGGCGCTTCTGAAGAGTCTGGAATAGACATCATTTCTGAGTCCAAAGAGGTTTCGGGGGAGTCAGAACTCGAGTGCTGATACCCTGAGGCTTCGGCAGCGAAAGGGAGGTCCAGAGTTGCCGGCTTTTGAGAATTGGGTTCAACAACGCAAGATGTTGTGTTCCGCTTGTTTTCAAGACCGGCAGAGTCGTGACAGGTGTCCACGATATGTCGGTATTGTTGGATGTCCTTGAAAATGTGAAGTTCTTGACTCCGCCGACAGTCACAACCCTTGCCTCCCGTGGGGATCACATGCCAAAGACACACACCTTGTGTCTCATCGACGAGCTCAAGAACTTGATTGGTCCCAAACAAACGAATGTGCCCCTCTCTCACAACAAGTGATTCGGCAGGGATGAGGGAAAACAGGACAGACGGCGAAATTTCAACGCCTTTGTGGAACGATGACGATGGGCGACAGATGGTCGGAAATCCAAGGGCAATGGACTGCTCCATGACTTTGCCGTTTCCGAGCCAGCCGAGCCTTTTCAACACGGACAAGCCTCCCTTGTTGACGGAACCAAGTGTCGGCTCGACCCGAATTTCCCAGATATTGGCATCCCTCTTGACAATTGAGGGACTGTTGAAACTTGTTTCGTGGTTCTCCGGACTTTGGAGAGCGGTGAGTAGCCAAGCCAGTTGTTCTCCCTGCTCCGCGATGGAATATGAGACGCCTTCGGCAAACACACTGAAGGTTGCTTGCATGCCTGTCTTTCAACATTAGCGCTGCCTTGTCAAACTCGGCGACTCTTCTGAGAGGGTAAGTCACAAGGAGATCGTTCCACTTACCAACGACAACATCATTGTCACTGAGCGCCTGTTCCAAGGCAACCCGGAATTTGGTGAGCAGCTCCATGTCCTTGCTCCATGTCTGGCCAATGTATTCCTCCACCCTGGTCGCCACGATGCAGTCATCAGACGAGCTGACCAACACCACTGCGCCATACACATCCTTCCAATTCCAAGCATTGCCTGTCCTCTGGTAATCCCGTAACAGTCGCTGACTGAATTGGGGTAGTGGCATTCGAAACTCGGCTCGGTGAATGTCTGGGTCCCGATTCTTGCTGATTCTGCCAGCGGGGAGGCCGCGCAGGATGGCAGAGCGAATCTCGTCCACCATGATACGGGGGCCCTGCCCCCAACAGAACGATGATTCCTTCACCAGGTGCTGGATTAGCCACTCGTAGGCCTTACTTTGCAGGATTGCTCGACCGAGGGTTGGTAGTTCAGGATCGCTTGTTCTCTCGTCAACATCTTCTTCGACCCCCTGAAAGCACTCTGAAACATCGACGAGGGTTGTGTCCAAATCGTCAGGTTTGCTTGCCCACATGCGCATTTTCTCTGTGACAGACATTCCACCTTGCCAATCGCGATGGGTGACCTCGTCGTCTTCTACTTTTGCCTGGAACATCTGCCGCAGCTGGGATGCAATGACACTGGTGTGTCCGAATCAGCAACTGTGCAGTGCGCGGACTGTTGCCGTGGTACCAGGTAGGTACTCACCGATGATGGCTGTAAACAAAATGCATGATCCGACGGTTGGCACCGCTTGGGTCAAGATGGTTCAGCCGAATGGCAAATTCCTTGATGAGATCGGGCATGCCGTCGAATACGCTCCTGTTGTCCTCCTCGACATGCCTCTTGACTCGGTTATAGATATCGTCGCAAACCTCCAAGATGGAGCACTGGACCCCCTCGGGAACGACAGTCGTCGCTGCCGAGATGTAGGTTCTCGTGTCGCTGTTGTCTTTGTCACTACCCCGGAGGCCGGTAGTAGATCTGGCATCCCTGATTGGCGCGGTTGCATAGCCGGAGTCCGTGAAGGGCATCTCGTGCTCTAGCTTCTCACCATCATTGGGGCCTATCAAGGTCTGCGGCTTGTCCTGTCTCGTTGGTGGATCCAGGAGCTCGAAATCATTGTCGCGGTCGAAAAACGGTAACAACGAAGGAGGTGTGACTATCTCTGTCGGATACTGATGCCTTGTTTGTGAGCTCGACGGGATGTTGGCGAGAGGAGGAGTGGCGAAATTGTTGGCTAGCTCCCCGAAACCCCAGATGTCGCTGAAGTCGTCTGATGGTTCTTTAGGTGACTCCGGAATGACCAGGGGCAAGCAGAACTCTGATAAGTCCACTGAACTGAAGGCCGCCCCTATGCCTGCAAATATAGCCATATCGAAACCTGCTGAAGCCATACTCCGTGGAAGTCTGGCGTGAAAGCCGTGGTAGGCGTTGGCAAATTCATCCTGGGCATCGTCGACCTCAACGGCCGGCACGGTTGTACGGGGTACCAGCGCATTATGCTGGTCCATGGGTACGTCGATATCAACAATCCAAAGACTCAGCTCACCCAAGGAGGGCCAGCCATCGCTAGCAGCACCATTGCCTCTGCGTTTCTCCCTCTCTTCCTCGATTTTGATCTGCCCAGCAGCTTGGGCGGTGGCACTCTTCTGCGGTTTGACCTTGAAGTGCTGGCGGCGGAGATGGTCAGCGGCGTTATAGAAGAAACTGTACTGCTTGTGCTGTGCGCAAGGTTCGCAGGTCTTGAGCGGCGTGTCTGGCGTCTCGGAATGAGGAATGCCATAATCATTTGGGTCTCGGCAAACCCATTTTCTGACCATGCCTCTATGCTTAACCTCGATGTGGCGACGCAGCTCATCCATCTCTTGGAAGTCTTGGGGCTGCTCTTTGCACTGGTTGCACCTCGCCATGTGATTAACGTACTCGACAAATCTCATGGGCCTGGTCCATCCTGGTCCCTGCTGGAGGTTGTAAAACCCGGCCGAGACATTTTGTTGATAGAGTACCTCCTTCAGGTTGCGGTCCGGCAATTGCTCCTCAGCGGTGTCATCAGCGAGGATTGTCGCAATATCGAACTGCCGGGTTCCACCAGGCGAGATTGGGAGAGCGCCGGCCGATGGATGGGGTAGGCGCCAGTCGTCATCCATGTCATGGTTGTTTTCTGCCATTGCTGCGGAACGTTGCGGCTCTTTCACGTTGCTGGCAACGATGGCTGCCGCGCGACGGCGTGGTGTCTTGTTCCTCTTTGGCAATCAGGACAAGAATTCTGGGAGCTTGAGACGCAGCCTCGGTGCCAAGTCTGTCTTTGGGCCGGATCCGTGGAGGTCACAGAAAACTTCCAACACATCTGTGCTTATGCTTCCCATTGGTCACCTAGTCGCGTGGAGAAGTTCAGCTCCAGCCTCCGGGCAGGCAGGGGTCCAATAGTCAACCCCGACAAACATCACGACACATCAGTGCTCATATCTCACAGTTTGCGGGTCGACAGGATCAGCACACCCGCTCAATGTGGGACATGGTGTCCCAAGGGTGCATGCCGTGCAGTGGTGAAGCTGCGGTGCGAAAAAATGTCATGTGGCGCAAATTGCCCGACAAACTGGAGTTGCCTGGTAGGTACATACCTAAGGTAGGCATCTTAGGTACCTAGGTTAGGTAGGTATCTTACCTCGGTGCCTCCCTAATAGGAGAGATACTTCGTACCAGAACGTTGTTTATTCAACCCCCAATGCCCATCTACTTTACGGCCGATAAAGCAGATACCTATCCGGAC
>FTCU01000232.1_pt1 | contig 26222 bp, 29 predicted proteins | sample 1639521 | NCBI WGS metagenome assembly FTCU01 (sample SAMEA3914864, study PRJEB12502) | metagenome | biome: forest; material: soil | place: USA | collected 2012-03-12 | depth 0.3 m
GGGTGGCGGTTGGGTGGGAGGGTCTTGTGGGCGGTTATCCATGGCTGGAGTTGGTGATTTAGGTTGGTGGGAGAGTTGTCGATGTGGTGGTTAGCCGACGGAGATGGATGTGTTTTAAGCGCAATCCCTTGGTGTTGGTTGGTCGGGAGCCTCAAAGTCCAAGAGAATCTCTAAGCATCTGAGCAGCCATATCCAAAGGGTCAGCGTAAACCATAAGGCCCATGGGACATGAAGTCAAGTACATACCGGCGTCTACGTGGCTAAGCACCCCGATTCCAGGCGTCATGTCAAAGACCGTCCGCAACCAGACCTTCTCAACACTTCAGGGTAGCCCAGTCGATATATCTGCCACCACTCACGTCCGTTACCAGACACCAGAGCAAGCAAACCACCGTCACAGAATACAAAACCACCAACACAACCAAACCCCACAAACAGGCCACCGTAACCAAACCCAAAGCAAGCGTGCAGCTCCCGAGTTCCACCCCGCCCGCATCTCTAACCGGGCAAGGTTACACCCATCCCCAGATTTGGCCGAGCTAAGAATAAAGCCGCTCCCGCGCGTGGGGGTTGTTTCGGTTCGGAGCGGCACGCATGCCGAATCCCGAGCTCGCTGATCATCATCGCAACCACCCCGCCGGATCTCACCTCACCCACCCTCTTCCCTTGACAACATCATCACCATCGTTGCCAGCGGGTGGGTGGTGTATATCACAGCTGCTCCGATACGCGCAAACGGCAGAGACACACTGCCTTGTCTTGTTTCGTTGTACAGCAGAAAAGAGAACGTTGTGGCCTGGCTCAGCTCGGTTGCTGTGGCGATGTGACGTTGTGACATGCCCCTGAATCGTGAAAACGGGCGTGGTGATTTCGATGCCATACATGTTTGTCTATTTGTTACGAGGGCGTCGAGTGAGGAGTGAAATGCCCTAGGTCCAAAAAGAAGAGGAAAGCAAAAGCATTTGTGTCCACAGAATATAATGCTGAAAACCCCGTCAGAGGTTTCCCAGCCAAAGCCCAATTTCGAAAATCGGCCCCAGAAACCACCCCCTTTTCACCAACCACCATCAACCCACCAACTCACCAGCAAAACACACCCCTTACCCCCCTTTCACCACCCACCATCACCACACCAACTCAACCTCCCAACACACACCCCACCCCCATCACACAAGCAGCAAGTAGCATTCCATAGGTAGGTGTATCATTCTCTTCTGCCAGGCCAAGCAAGCTGGACAGCTATGTAGCTCAAAGCTATCCACACACAACACACAACACACAAACACACGTCCAACTCCCTCCAGCTATAATAATCCGAGTTCAATCCACCAACCAACCAGGTGGAAACCCTTCTCCCCCACCCCCAATTCCCAGCGCCAAATACCCAGCCAGGCCAGCCAAGCCAACGCAAGAGATGAATGAGCCCCTGTCACAAGGCTAGAGAAGAAGGAAAATAAAACCCATACAAACACAGGTAGGTAGGTCGGTGGGTAGGTGGGTAGGTAGGTAGGCAGGCAGGTGTTCACAGCCTGCCTGCATGGGCAGACGTCCAGCTGGTCCAGACCGCCAACAACACCACAACCTCACCTCACCTCACCTCACCAATCCAAGAGTACTATCGAATAGGATAAAAAACAACAAACCATCGTGTTGTTTGTGTAAAAAGAGAAAAAGTAAACCACCTACCCCATGACCATCCAGTCCAGTTCAGTCCAGTCCATTCCATTCCAGTCCCAAACGCCAAATTCTGGGAGTCGAAGTCCGTCCCGTCCGCGTCAAGCCGACAAGACAAGAACAAGACACGAGCGCAAATCTCCAAAACAGAATATAAATCCCAAACGCCGATGCATGAATGAGTCCGGATCCTTGAACGTAAGTATGTGTGTCCCCACACAAGAAAAGGGACGAAGGAAAAGGAAAACCAGCCGCCCAGACACCCCCTATGGCACTAGGAAGGGTGGGAATGAAGCAAGCTCCTAATAACAACGAGCTCGTGAAAATATACTACTCTCCCGTCAGCCCAGCCAAATGTTGAGCTCAAGTCGGCACGCTCCGTGGCGTAACATCCCCGCTACGCCTGCGCGCCACCACCATCTGCTGCTGCTGCTGCGCGGCCGCGATGGCGTGCATTTTCTTGCGCAGGTTGGTCAGGCGCGAGTTGATCATTTGGATCACTGCGGCAACGTTAGCAAAAAACACTAATCTGAGGGGGTGGACGGCGACATACTCTTCTGCACCGTCTGCTTATCATCGCTGCTCATCTCGCCCGACGCGTCCTGCGCAGCAGCAGCAGCAGCAGCAGGCTTCTCCTCCCTCGACGACACCGACACGCGGCGCGCCGGAAGGTGGTCGTCGTCGCTGTCGAGGACGGCCTCGAGCATGCGGATGGCCGTGACGTACGAGATCTCGCACCCCGGCAGGTCCTCGCTCGCAATCTCGTTGATGGCCGCCGTGCGGCTCATCTCGACGGCGCGGTCGTACATGAGCTTCTCGGCGCTGATGCCCGCCGAGAGGAACACGCCCTCGACGCCCGAGTTGGCCACGGGGCCCGTCTCGGTCGGGTGGTTGCTCGGGTGGCTCGGGTGCTCCTCGGGCAGCTGCTTCTGCGCCTCGATCAGCTTGAGCCGCACAATCTCGGCCTTTTCCAGCACCTCGTTGAAGCGGGACCGAATCCACTGGACGGCCGCGTTGATCTTCAGCCCGAGGGCCTGGCTGTTGACCGAGTCTCTCGTGGCTGAGTGCGCGCTGTTGTTGGATTCCGTCCGGCTCTTGCGCGACCACCAGAGGCTGGCAATGTCCATCGACTTGGCGAGCAGGGACAGCGCCTTGACGTACAAGACGAGGGCCTCTTCCGACAGCGAGACTATCGCGTCCACCGTCAGTCCCTCGTCTTCCTCGCCCATCCGGTCGGTCGGGACACCGCCCAGGCCGTGTTCGGTCGACGGCGCCAGCGGAACGAGCTGCTTGTACTTGACTTCGGCAAAGCCGTACACAACGTCGCTCCTCGTCGCGTACTCCTCGATGCACTGGGCAACGCGCGAGTCTTCGTCCACCGGGGCGCTCTGTTTACCGTCCATGATCAGGCCCGCCGGTGCAGCTGTCGCCGGGTAGGCCGGGAACGGATTGTACATCTGCGGTGGCGATTGCCCCTTGATCAGCACGTGTGGCGAGTATTTGAAGCCGAGCAGCCGCAGGCTGGCATCCTGGATCGCCTTGGAGATGACCGAGGTGGCACTGCCCGGGCTGCTGGACAGGGTTTTGTCGTACGAAGTCTTGCGGTAGTGGTCGTTTCGTCCCGTCCGGGAAGGCGGGCTGGGCACGGCACCGGTGGTCGAGGTCGGGTTGCCCTGCTGAGTGGCGCGCCGAACGATTTGGCCAGACTTGGGCGACTGTGGCTGGCGGTAAAGCGAGATCTGGTCGGCCAGCGCGTTAACTTGCACCGCCGTCTTGTCGATGAAGATGTAGTCCCGCTCAAAGGCCACGTCTTCGGCAGCCTTCTCTTCCTCGGTAAGGGGCCTGTTTGCCGCGCTGTTCGCCCTGGCGCGGTTCGCCAGTTCTTGAGCCGGGGGCTGCATATCCCGAGGTGGCGCTTTGATCGAGGCGTTCGAGTATCGCCGGCTCCGGTCCACGTACGAAATCGCCCGAACGGGTGCCGAAGTAGACGGCTGGACCACGGGACGCCGTATCCCGAGGCCTTCTTCGGCTTCCTGCCGCGGGGAGTAGCTCAGGCGGGGGGTGGTCAGTTGCTCCAGCGGGTTTGGTTTGGCTTCGACGGGTGTGGCAAGGGGCGACGACCGGCGCGGCCTTGGCGACGGAGGCACTCCGGACTCACGGTCCTGCTCGGGGTACCGCCGAAGCGACTCTCTCCGCAGCAGCCCTGACTCCTCGCGGCCTGAGCCCGGCCTCTGCTCCCTGGGAATGTCGTCCTCGACGAGGCCCGGGATGGGACCGGTGATGACGGGATGGTCGAAGAAGTCCTCGAAGCTGATCCGCTCTACTGGATTCCGCTTTAACAAGGCCCGAATGAGGCCCTTCATGTCCTGGCTGACGATGGACTCTCGGGGAAACCTGATGACGTCCTCTGTAGCCTCAATCTTCCTGAGCAGCTCCACGTGGTTCCCAGCCCGGAATGGTGGCTTTCCCGTAGCCATCTCGAACAGGACGGTTCCGACGGACCACAGGTCGGCCTTGGCATCGTACCGCTCGTAGCGAAGAATCTCGGGGGCCATGTACAGCGGCGACCCGCAGAGGGTCTCGGCCAGCGAGGTGGACGGGAGCACACGGGCAAACCCGAAGTCGGCCAGCTTGAGCATCGGCAGCGAGGGTAAGCCGGCGGCCGGGGTGAGGGAGTCGTGGCTGGCGCTGAGAATCTGCTTGACCATCCTGTTGCTTTCCCGCCATTGCGGCGAGGGCAGCAGGAGCAGGTTTTGGGGCTTGACGTCGCGGTGGATGAGGTTCGACCCGCGCAGGAACTGGAGGGCGCTGGCGAGCTGCTTCAAGAAGTGGCGCGTGACCACCTCGTTCAGGCCCGAGTTCGGAGCGACGGGGTATTTGCGGGCGAGCTCGTGGGTGGCCGAGTTTGTGATGAGCTTGTCTCGCTTCCGGATGAACAACGACAGATCCCCGAGCTCGCAGTACTCCATGATGAGGTTGATATGGGTCCCTGACTCGACGCAGTCATGGAGGGCGACGATGTGGGGATGGCGGAGCCTCTTGAGGATCTTGATCTCGCCGTAGAGGTTTTCCTTGAGCTTCTTGTTCAGGCGGGCGAGCTCGACCGACTTGATGGCGACGAGGGCGCCGGTGGTCTTACAAGGGCATGTCAGCGGTCAGGGCTTTCTACGGCAGATGGCTTGACCTTGCGGCCCGGGACGGAGCGAACCTTGTGACGGCCAGAGTAGACCTGGGCGAAGCTCCCCTTTCCGATCTCCTTGTCGATGACAAAGTTCCCGATGGCATCGTCGCTTGTTGGCCTTGTCCGCCTCGAGGCCGATATTCGTTCGGCCATGGTTCGTTCCGTTCCCTGCGGGAGTTGACGGTAACAGGGGGCTGGTGACGAGGTGGAACAGCCCGAAGGCCTACGCTATCCGAAAGACGTCGGCGGCCGGCCTGATCGTCATGTATGTGGAGGACAGTTTGGTGTGGGCGATGCGCAGGAAGGGGCCCGCGCGAGAGGGAAGCAAGGAAGGTCGACGCTGAGGGAGCGGGAGAGGGGGAGGGAGGGCTCGATATGCGATGTCGAGAGTTCGTCAGGTGCAGGGCGGATGGGGCGCGTGCTGCCTATGCCAGCGGGACGGGGCGGCGGCAGGTACCCGATAGGTCGGGCGAGGAGCGAGGGAGGCCCGTCGTAGGATTTCAGAGGAGATGCCGCTGGGGCAGCTCGAGTTCGAACGAAACGGGGTCGATGGTGATGGCGAGGAAGCCTGTGAGGGTAACGATAATAAGGGTGCTGGGTGCTGGTGGACTAAGAGACGACGAGATAGCCCGGCGATATCGGACGGGGTGGGAAGGGTGTCTGTCTGTGTCTGTGTGGGTGGGTAAGGCAGGTGTGGGTGTGTGGATGGGCAGGGTGGCGGGCAACAAACGACAACGCTCGGGGTGGTTGTTCGAGGGGAAGTGGTTTCGAGCCGTGGTCGACGGGCAGAGATGGAGAAAGGTCAAATGACAGTGGAGAGATGTTATTTTTTGTTGTTGTCTGGGGGGCAGGGTTGTCGTGTCGTGGAATAGCGAGCGAGGGTGTGTGCGTGCAGCAAGCAGTGCGGATAGCAGCAGCAGCAAGCAGCAGCAACGGGAGCTGTCGGTGCCTGTGCTGAGTGCAGCGCGGTGCGATGCGCTGTGTGGATGGGCGATAGCTGGGGAGCCCCACACGGCAACTCTGACGTCCAAGGTCAACTCAATGACTCAGACTCGATCGCCTGCAGACGAGACGGGGTGCATGCGGTGGGTTTCCAGCAGATCGAAGAGGGCAATTCGGGCAATTCGGACAGAAAGACGATGCGATGCGATGCGGCGGGGGGGGCGTGGTTGGGATGCAGGAGAGAAAGGACTGGAGGAAGAAGAGATGGCGCGAGCCTGATAGGGACCTGAAAGGATGGAGGGTTGGAGGGTCGAGATGGATCAGAGGTGACGACGATAGGCCTGGTTCCTGTTCCGTGCTGTTGCTGGGCGGCCGCTCTGCTGGACCGGGGCAGCGCACGGGACTGGAGGAGCTGCCCTTCACTGGCCCCGGCCAGCGCTGTTGGACAAGCCCATGACTGGCGCTGGCGGGCGCTGCTCGTGATGCCAGCGGGCTCCACAGGCCACAGCCCATGGAAGCTTGAGCGCCCGTCCGGGGAGCGCCGGGTACACCCAGGTACCGCTCCACACTCTCCGCCGTCACCGCCCCGCGATCTGCAGCCCACTGAGACAAAGGGATACACGGGGGCCGCCGTTACGTCGTTGCGTGTCTGAGACGCGCTAAAAATGGGCATCTGCGATTTTGCGATAACGCTCCGTGATAGCACCACTTTTGGCACCGGATTTGGACTTTGCGCACCTCGCAGGTCGTCCTCATCCACCACGCCTCTTGCGTCTTCGAGGGGGCGACGATGAGATAAGCACGGCTCGCTGCCATGACGAGTGGCGGGGAGAAGGCAAGGAGGGGATGAGGAAAGGCAACCGGGCTCGGGGCCGTGGTTCGCCTGGTGTTTCCGGTTCCTCCCGCCGGGCAGCCTTTCTCCTGAAGTGTGTGTCTGCCCTTCGGCGTGGTGTGCAGCGTGCTTGGTGTGCCTGGCCTGGTGCGTGGACACGTCCGCGACACAGGCAATCCACTCCACCGCGACGCAGGCTGCAGGCAATCAATCCACAGCACCGCAACGCAGGCTCGGCAGGCCAGGCCGCAGGGTGCATTGAGGACGCATGGCCAGGGATCCACCCACCGGGAGCCGAGGGCTCGCATCCGTGGATCAACTGGCGCCATTGCCCCACTCAATTGACAGCGGCAGCGCCGGGGGGGGGGCAAGGGCAGTGAGGGCAGGCAAGGGCAAGAGCAGGTGCTTTTGGCACTGTCACAGATCTGCGATGCATCACCAGCCAGAGCCGGGAAATATCACGATATCTGACATATCTGAGATGCGAAATCTCCCGCGCCTCTCCTGTCCGTCCAACGCTACCGGGGTGGGCAACGGGTAACACAAAGAACGGGTGAACAGGTGGTACGGGGAGAACGGATGGCGCTTCCTTCCTGTGTTGTGCGGCGCTGGGCTCGCTGCGCACTGTGTGTGGTCACAGCCCGGCCCCAGCCAAAGAAACGCGGCGGAACCTTGATGGATGAGCATCCACATGGGACGCAGTCAGGTGGTCAACCCAACCCGCGCCGTCGTTGCAGGTGGGCTCGAGGTGGGCTCGCCAGGAACGGCTGGCCATCTGCGACATCTGCAACATTCTGCAGCAGGGAGCGGGCCTCACCGTCCCTCCACTTGTCCTGGCTGTCGTGGTTGTCCTAGGCCCGGTTGTCCTGGCTGTTCTGGCCTCTCTGGTGCTGGCCAACGCGAAGGATGGAAGACGTGCCCATCGTGTCGAATGCACACACTGCACCGCTGCACAGCTGGACAAATGCGGCAGCGCCTTGCATTATCGACTCCCGGGTCTGCCTTATCGGCTGCTTGCTGCTTGCGGCCTGCGGCTGGCGGCTTGCCCTCAGCATCGAGCATCGCATCAATCGGGTCGGTCCATGCTATCGCCCGCCTGCCTGCGGCCAGGTTTATTCCGACACACAAGGTCAACCGCGACCGCACGCCCCAGGCAGATGAGGCAGACTCGATATCCCGCGGGCAATGGGCCATGCCAATGGGCCCGACCCTCCATCGTCTGGTTGTTCTGGTTGGCCATCGTCTGTCCCAGTGCCACCACACACTGCCACCCGACTCGCACGGCTACTCGGCGCCCTGGCGGTCAGGTCAATTGACCCATCGTGTCCCATCTCGAGTCCCAAACCCTTCCTCGGGGCCTGGAACCTGGTGCTGCGGCTAAACACATGCCATCCTTGCTACAGTAGGCATTTCCCAGGTCGCACATACTACAGTAGCCATGCCGCAAGAGAGCAGTGCCACGTCTTCGCCCAGCGTTTCTAGCGTGCCTCTCCTATCGCTGGTTGTTGGTTGAACCCAGGTGCCGTGGTCACCAGACTCGACGAAAGGGGCGAGTCTCGAAGAATCGAATAATCGAAACTGCCAGCCAGAGCCAGGCCGGACCCGACAACCCCTTTCCCGCTGCGGCATGCGAGGCGGCCCACTTGACCCCCGCGTCCGCTCCCACGCCCTTTCGGGGTCAAGCCCAGGCAAACGCAGCCTTGCACGGGGGCGTCTTACCAACGAGAATGTCCCAAAAGGGAAGGGTGACAAACGGCTTCGCCTGTCACACCGAGCCGGCGCCGTCGCATCGCAGCATCAATCCCGCTCGCCGAGAGCCGGGAGCTTGCCGGGAGACACCCTGTTTTTGGTCTCTTCTTCGTTTCTTTTCTCAAGTCCATCTCCCTTCCTTGCCCGTTGCCCCCATCCGAACGCTGAGCACACCCCGAGACCGGGACCGTTATCACCCCGAGCAGGCTTTCCAGCAGGATGCAAGGTTCAAGTGTGCGTCATGGCCGCGGCGATCTCCAGACAGAGACGATATGCAAGATGTGTCGCAGTGCCATTCGAGAATCAGGGTCCTGGCAGCCAGGCTCGAGGCAGGCAGCCCCAGATCTCCATGCCGCCCCGAGCCTCGAGGACCATCAGTCTGACCGAAAAGGGCAGCGCCGGCAGCAAGCCTCGTTGAGGACAGCGGCATCCGCAATTGGCTGCCCCGGATTGCAACCCCCCTCATTCTCCAACCATTCCCAATCCCTCGCCCACCCACAGCAACAAAGTCCGGAGATATCCCTCCACTTTGTTGCCATACGTGCGGCTTCTGTTTGAGGTTTAACCCACGTGGGTCTCACAACCCGCTTGGAAGTGCTCCGAATGGTGAACCTTTGACTCGCATTTAGCCACAACCATCCCAAAGGAGAGAGGGGTAGGAAGGGGGAAAGGAAGCCTTGTAGGCAACCGCCCCCCAGATGCAGGGCTCCTTCGAGGGGAGATGTTGCCGGATTGGACAATGGCTCGCGGACTGGGGCTGGGAGCTTGTCTGCCTGGGCCGGCATGACACCTTCTCGTCGGATAGTGTGCAGGCAGGCGGCTCATCCAATGGATGGGTTATTTTTTTTTACCTGTTGGGGGGGCCAATGAGGGGTGCAGGTAGGTACATACATACCTAGGCAGAGAGGCAGGCGGGCATTTGAATGGTTGAATGAATTGTCTGAACTTCTGGAGAGAGCTAACAACAGGATTGTTGAGTGCCATGGTTGAGTCAGTCGGCGAGGTAATGTATGGAGAGGGAAGCCGAGACAACCGCTTGGGTCTCTGGACGAACATCAAGATGGAGCGCCGTCAGGCACTGAAGAGCTAGATGGAGGTCGGTTAGAGAGAATGTTGGGTGAGAGGCTGAGGGAGGCGTTGACGTCGGCAGAGCGGAGGCAGTTCGGACTTGGGACGTGGCTTGCAGTGGCCCGCGACGACGGGAAGGGGAGAGCCCAAGCTGCCCAACCTCCAGAATAGTAGTGAGAGGTGGCCGCGCTCGCGTTATTTTTTCGAAAATTTACCATATGAACGAATTTTCTCCTGCCGCCAGTATACAATTTTCGTCTCACGCCGCAAAGACGGCACCTCCGCTCCTAGTCCACCTCGCGCCGACGCGAACACAATGAGCCTCAGAGTACGTGTGAAAAGCCGAGATTCATAAAATGGCTCCAACTGAGATTAACTGGACCTACCGTTGCGAGCAGCCGTCCGAGGCTCTAATCGCGGCGCCGTGCGTGCACTGCCGGAGACTTGAGATACAACTGTTGCTGCCGTTCGATAGGACTGGCGAGACCAGGCGTTCTCCCTACAGGCATTCCACCGCTGCGGATTTAGCGCAGAGCTCGTCGACTTGTGCTCTTTGCGCCCTCATCAGAGAGGCCTGGGCGATGGACGACGACCACCGTGCTGACCGTTTCTTCTCCGAGTTTCCGGATGCGTGGATCCAACTCGGGGTCGACAGGCGGCATCTGGTTCCCAAGTACGGCAATCTCTGGTCAATCCGGCCACTTCTCGTCGTGTCGAGTGATCGTCACCGCCACATCGGCCGGCTGTGTTTGTGCACGCCTTCAGGTACGTGCGGCAGGCATGGGTCGTTCACGCCGGACTGGGTTGTGCTAATCGGATTGTCGGTGCTAGGGAGTCCACTTGTTCTCTCGGGAGATGGGCCTTCGAGACCACTTCCGGTCGCCCTCTCGATGGAGGCCTTGATGGATAGATGCCTCTTGAACGATATGCCTTGGAGACCACCTCTGATCGACTTCTCGCCGCTCCAACCAAGCGTCTTGATTCAAGACTGGTTGAAGACATGTCTCAAGTCACATTCCTACTGCCGTGAGAGGTTCATTGGTGGTCTCGCCGCCTCGGAGGACCCGGATGCTGGCTGGGTGGATGCTCCCGCGCGTTTGGTCCGGATCTTTCTGGAAGACGCTGAGATGGGGGTGCTACGAACCCAGTTGGTTTCATCAGCCGACGTTGTACCTCAGCAGGGCCATGGCGGTGTTCCAAAGTATGCCACGCTGAGTCACTGCTGGGGCACAGCAGAAAAACGGCCTCTCTGCACAACGAAAACAAATCTCCAAGAACACATGGCTTCCATTCCCTGTGACAAGCTGCCACAAACATTCCGAGACGTGGTCGAGGTTTGTGCGCAGCTCCGCGTCCAGTACGTATGGATCGACTCCCTCTGCATCATCCAACATGACCCGCTAGACTGGAAGTCCGAAGCACGCAAGATGGGAAGCGTGTACGAAAACGCTTGCTTCACCATCGCCGCCTCCGCAGCTCAGGACTCCAGTGCCGGCTTGTTCAAAGTGCGCCAGCCGCCCGAGATGGTCCCGTTTCCGTACCGGGGTGTAGACGGCAAGCAAAACCAGGTGCACGCCTATCTTCCCCTAACCTTTCAAAACGCGTTCAGGGCGGCCCCGCTGGACCAGAGGGCTTGGGTCTTTCAGGAGTATTTCCTCTCCAGGCGAACCGTGCACTTCACAAGAAGGGGGCTTGTATGGACCTGCTACGGGACCCTGGAATCAAGACACAGGAAAGAAGCTTTTACCAGATATATCTCGAGCGAGTTTGGGGAGCTAGATGACTGGATGTCTCTCGAGACCACGTGGCAAACGCTGGTCCAAAGTTATTCTGAAAGGCAGCTCACTTTCAAGGCCGACAAGCTTATTGCACTTGAGGGGCTGAGACAGCAGTTCGGGGCCAAGCGCCTGGAAGATGATTACCGACATGGTTTGTGGAAGCGGGATCTACCGCGCGACCTTCTGTGGTACGGCGAGACGAAGCTCGTTCGAGATATTCCGGCTGAAGCTGGCATTCCTTCCTGGAGTTGGGCGAGCACCACAGGAACAATTCTCTTCAGGCGTTCGGCATTGGGAGACGCCATGGAAATTGGTGTCGATGTTCAATTTTCGAAGACTTGTGACAAACATCTGATAGTCAACGGCTGGCTTCAGCTGGTAGACGAATTCAGGGGGCCTGGACGGAGCGGACCTTACCGGTACGAAGACTTGAGCGAAAAACGCTTCCAAGGTCGGCTCCAAGACCGCTACAGGGGAGGAGAACACCCGACGTTCTTGCTCCTATCGAGAGAGCAGAAAGTAGGCTGGGTCGTGTTCGATAGCTTCAAACCGCCAACTGGACCGATCTACTGCCTTAGTCTCTTGCGGGAGCTGGTGGCCGGCTGGTACAGCCCTTCTGCGGATGGACTCCCCGTCTCGAAGGAGCCATATCTCCTCTGGGTGCTCGCACTCGAGCGAAGCAAGAACGGTGTGGATGAGCACGTTGATTTTTATGAGCGAGTTGGTTGGGAGGTGGTGCTAGCCCCTTCTTGGATGTCAGGAGAACAGCAGGAAGTGATATTGAAGTGACAAGGGGGGCCAGGTGCGAGATCTAGTTCTTATGTAGGACAACTGACTCAGCTTGCCGAACGAGCCTGAAAGAAGACACAACAGCAGGCGAGCCTTGGATTTCCGACACTCAGAGTTAAGAATAAAAGTCAATGAGAAACCGCAAGCATCCCGCTTCACGCCTCGGCCCTCGCCGCCCCTCGTCCTTTACGGGTATTCATCCGAATACCCCAGTTCCAAGTCATTCCTGTTCCTTCTCATATCCCCTCTGATGTGAGCCCTGTTAGGCGGCACCACGAGACCCTCCGTAACGTTGCTAGTGCCCACTTGACCAATCTCGTTTGAACGCTCCACTGTCGGCTCCAGTTCACTGTGGCTGCCACTCTCTAGGCTGTCGTAGAGTCCGGTGAAACCGAGCTTTGCGGATTTCCCCCCTGTATCGGCTTCTCGAAGTGTAGTTGGTAGTGTCTGTTTTCTTTGGGCTTGCTCTTTCTGTCCAGCTTGTTCTTGTAGTGATCGATCGAGGGATCCGCTGGTGTGTTTGTGTCGTGGACCAACACAGCCGAGTAGAGGCGCTAGGAACGGGATGTTTCCACAAGTTATTCCGATGGACATCTCGAGATATGTCCAGATGCCAACCTGGACATGGATGGCTGGAATCAGTTAGATCAGACTCTGCTTCATTTAGGCAAGCATGACATGTTCTTACAGTTAAAACCGTCACTTGGTGCTCCAATTAGGGTAATCCAGCGGATAAAGCTGGTGATGACGACGCTATTCGAACAGGTGAGTACGGATGGTGCAACATCACGGCTAGACAGGTACACTTACAACAAGCCAAGTACAAAAACTACCATTAAGCCGATCTTGGTCCTTCTGGCCATGTTGAGTTTGACGAGAATCGGTAGGGGCATTAAAAGGATGATGACGTCGCCCACGCAGGATATAATGCCACTCGTAAGGCCGATTGTGAGCAGGGTATTGGGGATACAAGCGCCACTTTGGCTCTTGTCCCAGAAAAATGAGGGAGGGGAACATTGGACGATGGTGCCGATGAAGGTGCCGATCATCCAGACCAGCGAGGTACACCAGACTATTTGTGAAACAAGGCGGAACTTTGGAGTCTGGAAGATAGACGCGTTGAATAGAATGATGGAGGTTTTGACACAAAACAAGGTTGGCGGTTGGAATTTCTGTTGTCTTGTTAGCTGAAGACGGTACGATAGACTGGCGGTCTCACTTGGATCACCCATATGCTCTATTTGACTTGATGGTAAGCAAACAATCCGCCGGAACCCAATGTCACCCGAGCTTACCAGCAGAACCCCCCGACGTCTATCCTGTGTTAAACTGTTGAACGGTTCGGCGAGACCCATGGACAGCCCTGTTTATGGTTAGTTGAGACCAACGGTTGTGGTTCAGGAGACCGAGCTTACCGTACAGGAGGCAAACAACCGTACCATAACTGAGGAACAGGCCCACAATCATAAACCAGTCCTCCTTTCGAAGGCGCTTGAGAATACGAAGCCTGGCCCAGAGGCGGAGAGCCAGAGAGACGTTGGATAAAAGCAGGCCAATGACAACCGCTGCGATAAGGGATTGCCTTTTCTGCTGTGTCTCGAAGTTGTCCGGTTGGGCCATGATGGCGACATAAGAGGGCAACGCTGGTGCAACAGTGACTTTTGCAGTAGTGAAGACTGACTTTAGAGTGGCCTCGAACGACCAGCGAACTGTAAACCAAGATGAAGAAGCACTGGCAACATTTCGCCTCGCTCCACATCTTGATCGAGGCCTTTAAGGCCTCGAGAACCCCCTCGGTCATGCTAGTCAAGATCACTCTAAGGCCACGGACGGGCTTGGCCGAGGCATAATACCTAAGGGTCTTGTTTGTGTAATGCCACTGCGGCCAAAAGTCCCTGCACGGACCGTCTGTGAGCTCCAGACACGGGAAAATCCCCGTCTCGGCCCGCTAAGTACGGGCCTTCTCCACAACGGAACGGACGCCGAGCCTCTCCGGCGGCGTCGGCCTTAACCACATGATCTTGGAGGGACGGACCGAACTCCTAGAGTCGTGACGCCTCGAAAGTATCGTATATCCCGTTGGCTTCTCCCCTCATTTTCTGTGGCTGTGGCTTAGGAGCTCTCAAGTGACAGACAGCTCGTCTGGCAAGAAGATGGCCAGGAAAAGTTGAACGCGTGGCGTCACCAGCCATCGCCTCCTGACAGCTTCGTGTTGAGGACCCACCGAGCTGATTTAGTCGCCTCAGCAAGCGGTCTACCCGATAGAGGTTGCACTCCGTCATCTAACACTAAAGATCCGGAGCTTGCATGGTTGGGGGACGATTGCCGGCCAAGCATCGCTCTAGCGTCGATAGTACGTGAGTACCTACCTTACTCTGTCTTGGACCGTCCCCTCCCCTATTATCTGCAGCCTAGGTAGCTTCAACAACCGCAGCTAGCCTGAGCGAGGCGAGTAACCGAGTCTCGCGCCCCTTGGTTTCGACGCGGCGGGGGACGGATTCAAAGGTTAGTCCCGGCCTCTGCTGTTAATTAGGGGCTGAAAGAAAGAACGGTGTGAAGGACGATAGGGAGAAGATGGGGAGCCGAGAGGAGGAGAGATGAAGATAGAGGAATGACCGGCACAGACTCAGTCTCCTGAAAATTCTATTACTGACTTTCAAAGCTTAAATCGGTAGCACTAGACGCATAAGATCACAGAATACATAATCAAGAGGTCAGATCTTGCATCGCAGCATATTCCCAATACCTTCCCTTCTTCTCCATCAAGTCTCTGTGGCTGCCTTGTTCGATGACTTTACCGCCCTCAAACACGTAGATGCTATCGGCATGCTGAATGGAACTGAGCCGATGAGCGATGGCTACGGTTGTCCGTCCAGCTGCCGCAGACTGAAGTGCCTGCTGTATTGCGGCTTCGGAGTTGGAATCGAGGGATGAACTGGCTTCGTCAAGGAGCCTGGAGTTGAGGGAACTCGTGTAAGCCAAGGATAAAACGTCCCTCACAGAAAACGGCGACTTACAGAATCTTTGGGCGGCGTAGGAGGGCTCGAGCAATGCCAAGCCGTTGCTTTTGCCCGCCTGAAACCTGGGCGCCTCTTGGGCCGACGACGGTATCGAGTCCGTCGGGTAGGGAATGCTTAAACTTGATTAGCATGGGCAGTCTCTTTCGTGACAGAAGGTAACATACGACGAAGTCCCAAATGTTTGCCTCTCGGCAGGCCTGCTCCATGGACGACTCGTCAACGTCCGAGTCAGTCACAAGGTTGTCTCGGATCTTCCCGCTGTAGAGCACGACATCCTGATCGACCAAGGCAAACTGGCTGCGGTATTGTTGCAAATGGTATTGCCGAATGTCCACACCATCTGCCAGGACGCGGCCGGAATTGGGATCGTAGAACCGTTCCAGCATCCCCAAAGCTGTCGTCTTGCCGCTCCCGCTTGCACCCACCAGGGCCACAAAGGATCCCGGTGCAGCCTTGAAGCTGGCTCCGTCAAGCACCGGCCCAGAATGACCTTGAGCCCTGGAGGTATTGGGATAGGCGAATGAAACCTGGCTCAGCTCGACGTCCCCTGCAATGCCGCCGGGCTTGTCACCCTCCGTCGACTCAACGTCGATTGCCGGGACCGTCTCGACGAGTTTCTTGAGCTGATCAGCAGCCTCCCTTGCTCCAGCCAGGTCAGGCGAGAAAGCAAAGATGCCACCCGCAGACTGCGCGCTGTAAGTTGTAGCCACAAAGCAAATGAGAAAATCCCGAACGGTATACTCGCCCGTGACGATCAAATGCGTCCCGCCATACCAGAAGATCAGCGCGGAGCTGAAGAAGATGACAGACTGGCTGAAGGCGTACAAGACCGACAAGCCCAGATCGCGAAGCAGACTGGATCGGACCTCCTCTTGCAGCCGAGACTGGTACCGCTCCCGCACGATGTGCCCAACACCCAGCGTCGCCACGGTGCGTATGCCCCTGACCGCCTCGGCAACAACACCCGCGGCAGCCCCCTTTCCGCCCCTCATCCCTCCCTTCTCCATGTCCGCCAAAAGACGATACCGCGCATACCCCGCCACCAACGTCACCGGCATGGTACTCGCGGCCACCAAACCCAACTTCCACCCAAACCCCACGGCAACCGCAAACCCAGCCGCCACCGCGACAGCACTATTCACCACACTCCCAAGAATAACCCCCCCAAGCCCATTCAACTTCCTCGCCCCGACAGCCAAAAAAGCAGTCAACTCCCCCGGCGAACGCCCACCCCCCTCCCCGCCATTAAAAAACGCCAAATCCTGCCTCAGCACCGCCCCAAACCCCCTACTCCTCGCGCTGGCAACCAGCCGCGCAGACGCGTACGCCAGCGGGATCCCCTGCAGGAGATACCCCATGAATACGACGCACGCGACCAGGAACTGCATGCCGGCCCAGAAGGGGACGGCGTGCCCGCCGAGGGCGAGGGCGGGGTCGGCGAGGGCGAGGATGAGGTTGCCGTAGAGGATGGCGGTCACGGGGTAGGCTAGGCCTGAGAGGAGGCTGCCTGTGAGGGGGAGGAGGATGAGGGAGGGGTTGGTTGGGGGGTTGAGGCTGTAGAGGAATTTGAGGAGGTGGGTGAAAGAGGTGGGGGGGTTTGTTGAGAAGGACGTTGGTGTCGTTAGGGAGACAGGGGTTGGCTGGTGGAGGAGGTTGCTGCGGTGGGATTTTTCTTTAGTGAGGGAGGGGTGATCAGTTGTGGGCTGGATCCCAAGATCTCCGTCATCCGTATCGCTGTCTTCCGCACGCTTCAGGTCCTGCGAGGAGACGAAGGAAGCGTACAAGCCTTCCTTGTGAAGCAGTTCCTCGTGGGTCCCTTGTTCCACGATCCTCCCATGCTGGAGTGCGACAATCTTGTCGGCGCGGCGGACAGTTGACAGCCGATGTGCGATTACCACGGTGGTGCGCCCAGCAGACGCGGCTTCCAGGGCGTGCTGGATGGCGCGCTCGGACTTGGTGTCGAGTGAGGCGGTGGCCTCGTCGAGAAGCAAGATCCTCGGGTTCGACACGATAGCCCTGGCAATGGCGATCCTCTGCCGTTGGCCGCCGCTCAGGAGGCTCCCTCCCTCGCCAACACAAGTATGGTATCCGGATGGGAGCTCTGACACAAATTCGTGTGCGCTGGCTGTTCTGGCCGCTTGTCCGATCAGCTTTGCTTTGGTTGCTGCGTCGGCTGACTCCTGATCCGTGCCGACCAACCCGTAGCCGATATTCTCAAAGACGGTGGTGTTGAAGAGGAAACTGTCCTGAGCCACGATTCTGACTTGTGATCGGAGCCATCTCAGGTTCAGATCCTGGATGTCGTGTCCGTCTAGAGAGACGGTGCCGCGCAGTGGGGGGTAGAGCCGTTCGAGCAGGGAGAACAGACTCGACTTGCCGGACCCAGAAGCACCCACAATGGCCGTCGTCTTCCCCGCGGGAATCTCCAGAGTGAAGTCCTCCAGCACCATCTGGTTCCGTCTGGAGGGATAGACCAGTCGGACACTGTCAAACACAATCTTGCCCTGGATACCAACGGGATCGGGCCGTACCCCGGAGTCCAGCGGCGCTGCCACTTTCCGCTCCAGGACGCCAAATATCCGATTCGCAGCAGCTCCAGCCGCCCCAAACGCCTGGAGGTTGGGCGCCACCGTGCCAAACGACACACTAGCAATAGCAGAAGCCAGGAGAACAGTGACGATCTGCGACACGTTGGCATCTCCATTCGCCGCAAACCGCGACCCGGCCCAGCTGCAGAGCGCAAACGCCATCAGCATGAACCACATCATGCCGCCAACGAGCGTGCTCACGAGGGCCTTGGCCACAAAGTCGAGCCTCGTCGCCGCAGCCAAGGATTTCGTGTACTTGGCCGCCAGCCTGCGCTGTGTGCCGTGGGCGATGACGCTGCGCATCGACGAGAGCGCCTCTTCGACGAGGGTGGAGCTGCTCGCATAAGCGTCCATAGCACCCGCCTCGGCCTGCTTCATCCGGCCGCCGATGGTGATCATCCAGGTGGTGACGACGAAGGGAAGGCACAGCATCACCAAGGCGAGGCGCCAGGCCATGACGAAGGCAATCACCTCGGCCGCGATGAAGGCACCCACGCCGGAGATGGTTATCCCCACCTTTTGAGAGATGCCGTCTTCGATGAGATCCATGTCGGCCGTTATTCGCACTGTCACCTCGCCCGCCCCGAGTTTGTCGAAGAAGGCTATGTCCTGTCGCAGGATGGCGTCGAGGTAGGCCACCCGGATCCGTTTGGAGATGCGCTTGGCCGTCCAGGTGAAGCCACGAACATGAAGGGCTATGGCGATGAGTGAAGTGATTCCTGTACAATTTAGGGTGGTAAGCTACCTACCGAATCTGCCCAATTCAGGGGTAAGGGGGTAAGGGGGCACCAACCAATATACACAAAATACATGACCAATCGATGGGTTTCTTGTCGAAAGTCGTCTGCCTGCGCCGGGCTCGCCATGAAGTCGGTGAACTTTCCCGTCAAGGTCCCGAAGACAGCCTAGGCAGACGAGACAACGTAAACACTGAGCGGCCAAAATGAGGATGGGCAGGAGGTCTTACTGTCATCAGGGGCATCGTAGCCCCTGCCGCCACGGCAAATGCGGCGCTCACGGCCATCACTAAAAAGTCGAGTCTGCTGGCGTATCGGTAGATGGCTGCGTAGCCGGCATCGCTGACGCCAGCCTCTACTTGGCTGTCGAGGAGGGCTATTTCGGCGGCATCGAGTCCGAGAGGATTGGGGTCTGAAGGGTTCTCATCGAGCTTTTCCTTCTCAGCCACTGCCATGACTGCAGTCAGAAGATAGGATGGGAAGATGTCGAGCTGTGAAGGTACTCAAAGCACCTTATCACTTGAAAGTGAATAAGAGAAAGGGGGCGAGAAAGCAAATGGCTCTTGAGAGCACGGAGCGAGCGTTGTAACATTCAGAGTGCTTGTAGGAGAGGTCTCGTAGTGTTATTTATAGACTGCCCGCGGTCACCGTGAGCGTGAGGCCCGTACCGTGGCACGAGAAAACATCCCGAGCTGACGACTCTGCGCCTCTAATTACGAAGCTCTTGATGCTTGTATTATTGCAGCCCTGACCTGAACCTCGCATGGAATGCGAAGTGTGAGGAAGGGTTCGTCGGGCTCACCATCCTCCAACCGTGTCTGACCCCTGTTTAGGATGCCCTCGAACGTACGTAAGTCATCCAGACTGCGGGTCTGTTTCCCGATTGGATGCGAGCCTCCCTCGTTCCGCATTGGGAACGAGGCGTATGAATATAACCGAGCCCCCCTCTTGCACTCAGCATGGTTCTGTGTCACTTTCTTACTTCCATTTTCTGATCTCCCCCACGCCCGCAAGTTCCATCCATGTCTGATTCTGGCCCCCACTCACTGGCGGGAGTGAAAGACCACCCTGACCCAGACACTGACCCAGACCCTGGGTTAGTCTTTGTAGCCAATAACATCGACGAGTATGATCCAGCCGGCGGCAGAAAGGTGCATGTTCGCCAGAAGCGAAGACACCAAAAGAGCCGCCGTGGTTGCGCACCATGCAAGCAGCGTAAAGTTAAAGTGACTAGCTCAGTGTTACCCCGTCCTGCTTGGATGTGACGCTAACATCCTTCCCGTAGTGCAACGAGGAACTTCCATGCTCCAACTGCGTGAGGCGAAAGGAGAGATGCAGTCAACAAGTGCCCGGGTCCCATCACAACGGTCCGGGGCTCCCGTTATCGCTCGGCCATTGGGATATCGGTTCTGCTCCCGAAAACAGACCGAAGGATACGCACATTGACCTTCTCCATATGGAGCTGTTCTACCACTTCGTCACCCATTTGCAGGGAACTCTAGCCTTCCGACACGTCTGGCCCGTGATGCTACAGCGGTCTTTTCAAGTCAGTATGACCCCGAACTCCGCAATACCCTCAAGATACGAACACTCGACGTCCATGTCACAAGGAACCCCCCATCATGTGCACGCTTCTCTGCCTCGCTGCGACACACCTGTCCTTCCTCCGCCCTTCCGCGTTCCAGTATTCCCGCACAGCGCTGCAACTTCTCACACAATCGGTCCGCCTCTTGCGCGAGAGCCTCTCCGACCCCATCACCCCGCAGAACTGCGACACCCTCATCGGCACCTCGGTCCTAATGCAGTTCCTGGCCTGGAGCAACCTCGACTTCCTCTCTTCGGACGGGGACAAAAACAACAACGAGAACCGCGACCACGGCCCTGCCCACGACGACCCCAACCCCAACCCCACCGTCACCCGCGGCCTAGACATGTCCCGCGACCAGCTCTTCCTCCTCAGCCCCGGCGTGCGCACCCTCTTCTTCACAGCCATGCCCGTGATGCTCAGCGAGGGCAGCGGGAGCGCCTTCCTCTCGGTGGTAGTCCACCGGCCGAGGTGGCGCATCGAAGAGGCGGTGCGGCGGGTGGAGGGAATGCGCGACGGTGGTGCTGCCGGCACATGTGGGGAAGATCCAGAACAAGAGGATCGCCTGGAGCGGCTTGCTGCTCGGTTTACTAGTCTCTGGGACGATCCCCGTTACGCTGCGCGTGACGTGGGTGGTGGTGGGTTAGTTCCTGGGGGAGAGGTGGAACTAGAGTCGGCTGGGGAGCAGCAGGATCATCACCATGGCTCAACGTGTCATCCTACCTGGTCCTTGACGGATGCCAAAGAGATGTTTGGGTACATCGCTCGAAGCGTCGCCCTTGTTACTCTGCTCTGCAGCGCAGTTGCTGCCGCTGGTTGTGGCGAGGCCTCGGCGCTGCTGCAAGAGGGAACTCTACAGGAGGACCTCGTGAGGTACTTCTTCACGTTTCCCGTCTTTGCGAGCGGGCCGTTTCTTGATATGGCGAGGTCGGGAGATGCTCGCGCGCTCGTTGTATTGCTGCACTTCTACCGCGCTGCTCGTGTGTTGCTTACAGCGGACTCATGTTGGTGGGCCAGGGAGAGGAGCCGTGTTATGGAGGGGTTGATACTGCAGGAGTTGGAGGGGAGGGGACTGGGTGGCTGTGTTAGATGAGGGAGAGGAGTCGAGTGCGTGACCGGGTACGTGAATCATTGGCTTAACGGGAGTCGGCGTCCACCCCCGTAGTATGTAGCTGTGAGATCAGTTCGACTTTCGTTTCTTGTCGTGCGGCAAGGAGGGAAGAAGGCACAAGCTACGGTGATCAAGTAATAATAATGCTATGTATATCTTGTCTAGTAGAAGTAGTAAAGTGTTATAGGGGCCGACTGCAAGGACAATGAATGGGTCCGCAACGAACAGGACGAGTCTCTCCTAGTCAAAGAACTGGAGGCCTTGACCCGAAACAAGGGCGACCAGGTTGGAGATCACGGTCGACGGGCGAAAGATGAAAAGGGGTAGGAGCCTGGATCCATGATCATTCCCGACCAGAGGTAGGGGATAGACTAGTAGGGGACGGCGTGCTTCTTTGCCAGCCCGCCGTTCTGGCGTGCGAGGATTAATATCCGCTAACAACGCTTGCTAAGAATAGTCTTAACCGGCGAGTTTTGCCATCCCAGTCATCCTTGCGTTCCTAAGGTTCTGGCCCCCGTTGAGACCGGAGCTAGAAGCGACTACTGAACTTATTATTCTCCACATAGGTATCTCCAGCTTTCAAGAAGTACGGCTAGTGGCACCATTGACGTAAGAAATAACTGAAATGGCGGTCTGAACTCGCAGTGTCCGCTCCGAGGACTGAAGAGAGCACCGAGGTAGACCGGGTCCTAACTGGTATAATGATAGCGCATGAGCATGGCCCGGGGTCTGTCCTGGAGACGGAGGCCGCAAGTACACAGTTGTCTCGAGTCTTAAAGAAGGCAAAGTCCCTCAAAACGGTCCATCCCTTTTTTGAGAGTCTCACGGCCGACAACTGGACTCGACACACAACCACACACTGGGAAACGCGGCTCCCCTCGCCAACATGCCGTCCCTCGCTCTTCGGTCCCTGGTCGGACCGACGCTCCTTTGGTCCCTGCTGCGTCCTCGGTGACCGGCCTGCCCAGCAACCAACCTGTCTCGTCTCGCGCGGATGCCGCCTTCACTCGTTTGGGCTGCTATGTCGATGTGCCCCAGCGGGCCCTCACGGGGGCCTTCAAAGCCAGCCACGCCATGACAGTGCAGATGTGCGCCGACTTCTGTTCTGCCCACCAGTACTTTGGCCTCGAGTACGGTCGCGAGTGCTACTGCGGCAACACGCGCGATCCCGCGTCGGTTGTGGCCCCCGATGCCGAGTGCAGCTTCGCCTGCTCTGGCGCCCGCGGCACGAGCGAGAGATGCGGCGCCGGAATGCGTCTCGACCTCTTCGTCAACAACGCGTACAAGAGCTACAGCCCGCAGGACTCGGCCCCTGCCGGCACCCCGTACCTGGGCTGCTTCGTCGATGCCGGTGTGCGTGTGCTCCCCGAGCGTGTCATCTCTACCGGCGATATGACGCCGGCTAAGTGTGCCGCTAACTGTGCTGGCTACCCCTACTTTGGTACCGAATGGGGCCGCGAGTGCTACTGCGGCAATCTGGCGCCCACCAAGGCCGCGCCTCAGTCAGACTGCAACATATCTTGCTCAGGCAAGGCGGCCGACATGTGCGGCGCCAGCATGCGTCTCAGTGTTTACGGGCCCGCCAGCACGGCACCGGTGCCCGCCAACCTAGACACGGTGGCCGACTTCATGTATGACGGCTGCTATACGGACTTGGTTGGCGCCCGCTCTCTCGCCGGGTTGACCATCACCAGCGTCGATATGACGCCGGCTTTGTGCGCCGCCACCTGCGCCAACTACTACTACTTCGGCCTCGAGAACCGCAACCAGTGCTTCTGTGGCATGGACCTGGGTGGCGCGGCCAAGACATCTGAGGCCGACTGTTCGCTGAAGTGTGCTGGCGACAATTCGCTTCTCTGCGGAGGTGCCAACCGGCTGAACGTCTACAAGAAGCGCGTCGCGTCCCCGCCCCCCTCGAATCTCGCAACCGTGAATGCCTTCAGCTACCAGTCGTGCTGGACCGACGCCGTCGGGGCCCGCTCGCTCACCGCAAAGTCCGAGGCGCGGGCCGAGATGACGATCGAGCTTTGTGCTGCCTTCTGCGACGGCTACGCCTACTTTGGTGTCGAGTGGGCCACTGAGTGCTACTGCGGCAACGAGATTGGCGGCAAGGCGGCCACCGAAGCCGACTGTAGCATGCTTTGCGCCGGCAGAGGGTCTCAGTGGTGCGGCGGCCCCGACCGCTTGAACGTCTATGCTTTCCGCCCCATCAGCCCGCCGTCGTCCTCGTCGTCGGTCGTCGATGTACCGCCGTCCAGCACAGCTGATTCCACCACAGCCGATTCCACCACGGCCGATGCCACCACGGCCGATGCCACCACAACTGATGTCACCACAATTGATGCCACCACGGCTGATGCCACATCCGAGATCGCATCCGAGACCACAGCCAAAGCCTCTTCGACGGTACCCACATCCGAAGCCTCTTCGACGGAGACCACAGCTGACGCCACAACAAAGGTCACACCTTCACCCACACCCACCATCACTCTTGGACCCCAGCTCACTACGGTCACCAGCTGCGGCGGTACAACCCTGGTGGGTGGCCCAGAGACGAGCTGTTGGTCACGACTGCCGGATTATTGCGGCTCGCTCACCGTTTCCATGACCTTCCCCTCCATGAGCCTCAACTATATCAGGTGTACCTCGATCCTCGGCCCTCAGCCAGCGAGTGTGGCTTCCTGCTTCCCTTCCAAATTCACTTCGACCAACACGGCCTCCACCATCTACAGCTGCCTGCAGACGGCCGCCGTCTGCACCTACGGTAGCAACTGCGCCACGGCCACCTACACGGTTGGCCAGGAACCGACCACCGCGACGGAGACGGCGGCACTCGCATCGCCGACCGTAGCGCTCCAGAATCCGGGCTTTGAAGCCGGCTCCTTCGCAGGCTGGACCATCAACCAGCCGCTGACGGCCTTCAACGTGCAAGAGGTAAGCGGCGTGCGCACCCACAGCGGCAGCAAGGCCCTCCGCGCCGTCTTCGGCAACGACAACGGCCACAGCACCGAGATCTCGCAACAGGTGGCGCTGTTTCCCGGCGCCAAGTACAACCTCTCGATCTGGGTCAGCAACGACAGCCCGACGGACTCCTGCTCCGTCCTCCTCTACGCCCAGCCCGCTGCGACGGGGCTCACGAACATGGCGCAGTCGTCGGTGATTCTCTCCGCCGTGCCCGCCGGCACGTGGTACAGGCTGGAGCTGCCCTTCCAGGCGCTCGCGTCTTTCGGCACGGTGCGCGTGCGGTTCTTGTGTAATGCGAGGCCCCCGCTCAACTCGGACGGGGGGAAGAACACCATCTACCTCGATGATATGCTTTTGGTGAGGACGGATGTGTGAGGAAATTAAATGAATCATTCATACATTCTCTCCTGTAGGCAGAAGAAAAGGAATTACGGCGGGGTTTTGGAGGGGTAGAGGGAGCAAAGGTGCTGCTTTACATGCAAAATGCTGTTCGGCCAACATGGTCACGAAGACCCTTTCGAGGCAAATGCAACCTTGACTCAAGCCGATGCTTGCGATCTCATCATGTCAATCTGGTGGCCGTCACAGTAGCCGTTTTGGTACAATCAACAGGATCTCGGCGCCCCAGGATCATCCCGCATCTGCAAAATGCTCGTGGTCACCATTTCGGGACCCCCCCCAGCGCGCTATGGTAGTTATACTATTTATTACCGCATTTCACAAGTCAGATAGCAAGCGGAAAATGTGGCTGCATCTCGCCAGATATTCCCCTTCGTGACTCCTCACAGCCAGCAGATTTGCTTTATACTCACCCGTTTTGCAAACACGCCACTCTGGTCTAAGACCACCATTATTCTCCCCATCCCACTTGTATTCATACCCATTCCATACCATGTTGTGTACTACCAGTTCATGTAGAAACCTCATGTAGCTGGCAGGATCATCTGGACCATGCTCCGCAGGAGGATAGACACGCCGAAGCGAGAATGCGGGAAAGTCGCCCGATCCCCAAGCCTGTCCAACTACAACTTTGACAGAAACGTTGTCGGCCATTTCCTGTAGGATAGACTGAACGTCTTCGTCTGCCTCTGTAACGGGAAACAACCGGCCTGTGTAATGCCGGACACCAGCCCAGCGATCTTCACCCCATTCCTGCCGATTCTGGCACTCGGCTAGTACGGCCATGATGTCGCCCAAGAGGAGACAGCCTGTCGTGGACTCAATGACATAGTACCTATTTGGCGGAATCAGCTAGGCACAGATAATCATGTGCAACGTCCATGTATAGACAGACGCTTACATTATCTCGTCCCCAGAATAGTCGCCATAACACTCAACCTCCATCCGCCGGCAGGGAGGCTGTGTGGCCAGCATAGTGGTCCACGACCCGGGCTTGTCGTAGACGCGCTTGGTCAAGTCAAAATCCCCATGCTCATGCAGGTCACCCGGCAGAAGTCCCGGGCGGTTCCGCCCAATCGAGACTCTGAGCGAGTTGAAGACCGGATTCAGTTTCCACGTAGCTGGGTTTTTCTGCACACGGGATTCGTCCTTGCCGTGAGATCGATACCAGCAGGCCTGTTGAAATGCTGGAGAATCTTGAATAACGTCCCTCCAGCGGCGACAAACTAGCTGCGCCCGGATTATATCTTGGATGCTGCCAAGTCGCAGGATTATGCGCTCAAGGAGCTCATAGGTACCAAGGACATCCTTCACAGATGATTGCATTTTGGTGATCTTGACGTCGGTAATGCGTAGCAATCGGCGAGTCACTTGGTTGCTTGCGGCCGTGGTTGCTGTTTCCGCCTGAGCTTGTTGTAACGTTCCCTTTATCTAAGGTGGTTAGGCAACTACTTTATTATACCTAGAGGAACTTTGTTCCAGAAGGTTCTTAGGAGGGGCTCAAATAGGGGCTCCAGTTGTGTGCAGATCTGAAAGAAAAAAAACATACGGAGTAACGTGTACTAAGTTATAAGCGTGTCGCGTGGTAATTAAGGGCTACACTCACATTCAGCTGTGCCACTCAAATGGAAGCCAATTCCCGGCTTAATCCCGGTTGTTAGTGCTAATAGTATAGCTAAATGTTTAGTGCGGCCCTCACTGGTCGAGCGCAGTGCGCGACTCGCTTCGCGTTGGTACGAGGCGATGTTAGAATCACACCACCATAGTGAGTGAGGAAACGGAGTTTAGGAAACGGCAATAAGAAA
>FTCU01000550.1_pt1 | contig 26095 bp, 27 predicted proteins | sample 1639521 | NCBI WGS metagenome assembly FTCU01 (sample SAMEA3914864, study PRJEB12502) | metagenome | biome: forest; material: soil | place: USA | collected 2012-03-12 | depth 0.3 m
GGCTTGGACGGAGGGGGGAGGGTAGGTTGCGAAGACGGTGTGGTTGTCGATGACGGGGGAGAAGGTTACTGGGGGTGTGACGGTGTCGGTGTAGGCTTTGAGGTAGGCGGAGAGGGCGTGGGCGTCGACGCGGCGCATGCAGGCGAGCTCGGCGGCTGGGGGGAGGGGGGCGCAGTTGAAGTGGCCGGCGACAGCGGTGAAGTTGGTGTTGGCGGGGTCGCGGGTGAGGAGGTCGGTGAACTCGGTGCCGGAGTCGAGGATGATGCTGTTGGCAATGGGGTTGGGGGCGTAGGCGTAGGTGTAGTAGGCGATGGTGATGGCGCCGGAGCTTTGGCCCCAGAGGCCGATGCGGGTTGGGTCGCCGCCGAAGGAGGCGATGTTGTCGCGGACCCATTCGACGGCGAGGCGTTGGTCGAGGAGGCCCACGTTCTGTTGCTTGGGCGGGAGACCGGCGGCGTTGGGGTAGCCGAAGATGTTGTCTCGGTGGTTGAACGACACGACAATGTGGCCCTGAGTGCGCTGGATCCACTGCGCGGGGAGTTGATAGGGTACGTTGGTGCCGCCGACCATGAAGGCGCCTCCGTAAAAGAAGACCAAGACGGGGAGGTTTGTCTTCTTGCTGCCGCGTGGTGCCCAGATGCTGAGGGTTAGACAGTCCTCGCTGATAGGGCCCGTAGACCCATTCAGGCCGGCAAGGTTGAGCTCGAGGACTTCTTGGTTGTAGACCGACGGGATAGTGCTGGCGTACTGCATACAAGCCGGACCAAACTGTTTTGCATCGAGCTTCCCGAACGGTAGTGCCGGCAGGGGTGGCGCGAAACGGAGATCTCCGACGGGTGGATGCGCGTAAGGAATGCTCAAGAACTGACGCACGGCCGGTGTTGCGCTGTCGACCGTTCCATGGATGATGCCGCCCTTGGTGCGGATTGTGAGGTCCTCATCACGCAGGCGTGCACTTGCTGTATACCCAGAGAGAACCGCGGCAAACATGACAACCCAGCTAGAAAGCATTGCGGTAAGTCAAGCGCGAGGGAGCCCTCTTCGCCGACTTGACACAGTTCATACTTTATGTGGTCAACAGTGAGATGAGAATGAGGTCAGGATAGAGATGCCATTCGAGTTTTTATACCATATGCTGTGCAGATTCCCAGCCGTGGTCAAATGTGCGACATTTATTCCCCAACGGGGATTCCGGGCCCGTAGACCAAGTAAGGTACTATTACAACGCTGACGTGCGCGAGTTTGAGGGTATATTCCTGCGCTAGCAAGGGAATCTACCCATCCTGGGCTTTAAACGCCTCGGACTCGTCAAGGGAGCTCGGACTTTTCTCCGACAGCCTCGAGTATGTTATGTCATGACCGCCACCTGATCAAAACTGTTCGGGAGTCTAATCTGTTGCTGGAGTGGAGTGCTTCCAGCCCGGCTTCTGGCCGCTTTCCGCGGATTAGGTGAGCTGCGGCGACAAGACCCGCGCACACCGCAACCGCTCCGATTGAACGGACGAGCGCGTCCGGGATGGTCTGCCTTGTGCCCTCTGAACTCGGCAGCGCTTGATCAGATTGGTGAAGGACAAGGAAAAGAGCGTCGGGTCTACCGCGGCCTGAGTTGTCCTCTACCAAGGAATGGTCTCGCCCCTCCAGTCCAAGAACGACCCGGACATGTCAGGGGTCAACTTCTCAATAATGTCCACCATGCCAGTGCATGCCTCCACGATATCAACCCGGCCACGCCAGCCCGTCAGCCGCGTCTGGATGAAGCCAGGCTCGAATGCCAGGGTGGTGATGGGGATATTGTCACGCCGAAAGTCGAGTGACAGAGTTTTGACTTGTTGGTTGGCGGCGGCTTTGGCCATGCGGTAGCCAATGACTTCTCCATCGTGGTCAGGAGCTTCAAATCCCGTGCCGACAGTTAGCGAAATGGGGGATAGAGATTTCCCAGGCCGAGAAATACGACCCACCTCCGATACTCCCAGACTTGGAAGTGACGTAGATCAGCTTGCCAGTCCCGTCCTTGTTGATCAGGGGCAGAAAGTGCTTCGTGACAAGAAATGGGCCCTGAAAGGTGTTAGGCTGAGCGTGCGTTTAAGGGCGAGGGAAGAAGGGCCGTTAGACATACAACCACCATGACCTGAAATCTCTCCATCAAGTCATCTTGGTTGTGGAGATGCCACTCGAGTGGGCGAACTTTGATGCCTACGAAAATTCTAGTCGGATGTTTTCTAGGGCCAGCAACTAAGCGGGACTGAAATACTTGGGGCTTACCACCGCAGTTGACCAAGACATCTACTAACTTGCTTCTTTACGAGCTCCTCGGCGGCCGACTTGATAGTGGCCTCTTCCTTGTAATCGATTTGGACGATGTCCGACCCTGTTGCTTCTAGCTGCGAGGAAGAAAACTGTCAGACCCAAAAGCAGGCAGAGACCGGAAAATATTCGTACATCGGCGATCGAAGGGTCCCTCGCGGCCAAGGTTTCTGGGCGCACAGAGCCGATAGTACGCCAGGCCCTGGACTTGAAGCTATGGATCAGCTGGAGACCAATGCCACGATTGGCACCTAAGAAGCAAGGAAGACAAGGTCAGTCACTGTCAGCGATGCTTCGACTGGGGCAGAAACGCTGTTCTGGCCAAAGCATAACTCACCGACAACCATGACAGTCTTCATCTCGAAAGACGATACGCTATCGCGGTTCTGCTGCGTTGTGCTGGGACCGCCACGTTTTGATGGAGCGATTGTGGTGGTGAGTGAGGTTGAGGTTCACCAAGAACATCATCCACGAGGGAAGAGTGGCTTCCCATAGGTTGTTATCTCCCGCTTCACGCGCACCGCGCGCAGAAACGAAAAACGCACTGTGGCTGCAGCGGGCAGGACCCATGCCGTCACAGAATCCGGATCTCAAAACGGCTTGGTGCGTCCCAGCCAGAGGTGATCCCATTCCCGCTTCGGCTGTCGCCTGCGTTAGTTTAAGACCGCTGGCAACGCCCCACCATCTGTGTTGCCGCAAGCTCTTCTCGGCCACTACTGTAAAGTACCAAGAACCTTTTCTCAACCACGTCAAAGACCGTCTGGTAATTGGTGCATACTGCTCCTCCGACCTCTTTGACAACGAGACGAGGCAAAAGCCCAATCAGCAAGCCCTGCCGAGCCGTGACATGAGCACCAAGGCGGCCGCGGTGCACCAACAAGCGTTGCAGATCTTATCCGTCAAATAATGGAGAAGAATGACCTCGATGCCTCGTTCCAGAATGCAGTAGCCTTATTGGATGCTGACTGGGAGGATGACCGAGATTGGGCCTTTGGGCATCGGTTGGCGGCCTGGCGACTCGCTGACATCGTCATTCCCCGCGTCTTGAGACTTACGACACGGTTTCAACTGCAGAAGCCGACACTTACGCCTGCTTCCCTCGAGCAATTCATGTCTCTCGTTACCCGCGCTAGCATGCAAGTCCCTCTCCATGAAAGGAAGCAAACCAGACGGGCAGGGCACTTCTTTTGTTCAGACGGCTGATATCGTTTCCAACAGACATCTCAAGGAGCGGGGAAACTGGGACGAATCTCTATCCCTGGGAATGCTAGCTCTCGGAGTCCTCGAAGAGCATAAACACAAGATGGGGGAGAAGTACGCCGACATCCTGATGTCTCTCTCGAGCAGCTACAACTGTCTTGGTGACCGCGTCAAGGGTCTGGCCTACGCCAAAGCCCATTTCAAGCAGCGACTCCTTGTGGAGGATAGCAAGCCCGTGGCAGAGCGGGACAGCGCTTTCTCGGCCATGGCATACACTGAGCTCTCACTTGCTTGGCTCCTCAACAATGACTACCAAGAAGCCATCACTCTGGCCGTCCAGGGGCGCAGGATGCTCGAATCCACCCCTGAATTCCTCGAGGATCGGTACTGGCCCCATTGGGCGGATTACCACCATGCCTGGGCCCTTATTGGTTTGGGCAAGGCCGAAGCAGCCCGACCCATCCTGATGAAGATGCTCGACTGGCGACGGCGCCAATACGGCCCTGACGATACGGAGTCAATGAAGTGAGTGACTGCATATCGTGTTGGGGAACGGGGTGGTCAGCTAATGACCCCTGACCGACTAGGACGGCATATGGTCTTCAGATCTTGGGCGTCGTCAACGAACGGACCGGCAAGATTGACGAGGCCATCACGGCGTGGGAACGCGCGCTCTTACTCTATTGCAAGACAGAGGGCGACAGCTCATTCCGGACTAACCAGGTGCGGATAAAGCTTGGGGAATACTATGGCAGGCAGGGCAAGCCTGACACAACAGCGTACGTCTGAACAACCTTTACCGCGCCTCTTAACTGTCTATCTCTTCTTTCAAGTTGCTAACTAGGTACTCTCCCATTTCAACTAGAAAAATATTCGGCACGTTCTTCAATATTTCGCAGGCGAAAAGTACTACAAATCCGAGCGAGCACGTACCTGGTTCAAGCAAGCGGAGTTCCTCGACTCGATAGGGAACTCGTATGATGCCGCGGAAGCAAGACTGAAGGCGGAGCGGTTGTTTATAGAGATACGTGGCGAGCGGGTACGGGGTCCGGCTAAGCCCCTGACGCTCATTGACTTTGATGGCATTGTTATGATCATGTCTCGATGACGTTATCGCAAGTCTAGAATTCTACAACAAGTTCAACAATGGCTCGGGAGCATGGCGTGGTATTGAGGAGATGAATAGTCTCGGCCATCTAGTTTGGCGGGTGATCTAGAGGATCTTGAAGATCCGAGGCTACAAGCCTTCAGAGACAAGTGGGACTGTGGGAGCCCCGGCTCTGTCGGGTGTTTTAGACAGGTCTTCCCATCCCGTGTCTCCCCCTTGACCAAGGCAAAATCCATCCTGTTGAGCTACCTCCACCTCGTCTCAATGACCTCGTCATAGAGGAGCTGTGCGAGAAAGAACTTCGATATTTCCAAGCAAAATTGCCAAATCCTTGGGCCACGTACTATCGCGATGCTGACATGCGCGAGCTTGAGGCATAATCCTGACTCGACACGCAAGTAGATCTTCCGCTCATCTCATCCTTCGGACTGCTCCAAATTGTCGGGGCGGCTCGGAGTTTAGTTTCGATAGACGAGCTACTGCTCTCACCTTGGTTGCTCTTTCATGTTGAAATAGTTTTCTTGTTCTGTATCTTCCTTTCAAATACGGTAGTTGTGACAAACTAGATTTCTCTAATTCCCTGTTGCAGCTGGGAGTGTAATTACCTAGGTAGCACCCTCATCCTCAAGGAGGGGCTCGGGAAGTACTTGGGTACCAGTCTCATACATGAGGTATCATCTGAATCCATGCCGGGGTCCAGTAAACGCCAATCGGCACCGCCCGCAAGCTAACATATGCCTCTATCACAATGTAGACCCTGCACACCATGGACACGACGGCACTCAGTACGAACAGGTAGTCGTTGAACTTGTGCCACCGTGTCAACGTTTCAAGGAAGGCTGTGATAGTGAGCCACGTGGGAAATGAGATGGCGATAATGATGGCCGAAAGTTTCCACAACAAACTCTCTATCGCGGTTGGGAACTCAAAGTTCCACGCTGACAGGTGAACTCCACCGTAGGCCAGGGGAAGGACAAGGAGCGACCCGAACAACCCCCCGGTGCTGTCACCCGAGTTCAATGACGTGCTCCAAGGGTTGAGCATGTTGTTACCGGGGAAACGGAAATCCTCCTCTCGATTTATCCGAATGTTCTGAGGTTCACCACTCATGGGGGCTTTGAAATGCTCATGGCTGAGCATCTCAACGCTTTGGAGATCAAGCGGCTTCTACGCACCACGACACCGGGTCAGCCTAACAATTTCTCGAGATCATTGAGACTCACTTACCCTTAACCAGAAAGCGTACATAGCAATGGCGCAGACGACGTGTACCATAGTGTGTAGCTCTAACAGGGTCAAAGGAAGGCCGTAGAGCTTTCTCACGATACACTGTAGCGCCATCCAGGTGACTTGGAGGAGGACAAGGCCCTTTTGGAGCGTATCGGCCTTGCTTCGATCCTCGATAAACGAACGAGGAATCATGAAAGGCCTCAGGTTCACCGCTGCTAGTTTCAACACGCCCTCAGGCGAGAGGGTTTGAGGGCGCTCGCCGGATTCCGAGTCATCAGATACGGCCATTTGGAACCCCCCCATCACTGCGAAGAAGCCCCACTTCAGGTCCAACATGCACTTTGCGGTTTCGATAAGTGCCCCTTCAGCCCGATGTACGAAAGAGTACGATACAGAGATTATTACCTACCTTGTCGGGGTTGACGCTCTCTGCTGTAGCCGCCTGAGATCCGTGCAAATCTTTCATGTCCTTGGCCAGTTTTCTTGCTTGGAAGAACTGCGACGACGCGTAGAAGAGGACGAGCTCGGGGGCGAGCAGGGCGGTCAAGGACCAAACAAATTTCATGACGAGTGGGCGAGCGAAAATCGAACTGCCTCCTGAAATGTCGAGGTGCAGGGCGGTGTAGATGCAAGCGAACATGGTGAGGAGGCAGCTGTACAGGATGCTGCTAGTGCCGCGCATGTCGGGTGCTGAGACCCATCCTAGCGCACGGGTCTCGTGTAGTGCCGTGAGGTTGTTTTGGATCTTTTCGAGCTCGTCATACACCGGGTTTGTCGTTTCAGCCATGGCTGTGATGGCGACTGCGATCAGAGTTGGGAGAAGGCATGGCTTCCGCATTGTTGTGGTACTAATGATTCAATTCTTCACGCTTGTCTCGCCACGCACGGTATGTCAAACTGCAGCAGGGCAGGGAAACTCGTGATGGGAAATGTCTGAAGCCTTGATGCGCTGTGGGATGATAGGAAAAGAGACGGAAACCGGTATTGTGGGGGGTCGCTCTGCCTGGTATTCCACTTGTCTCCATGTGTGGCTTGGTATTGCAAAGCCTCCGCCACTCAAATCAGATTGCCAATGAGCGAGCAGCACTTCGCGAGCTGAATGCCCTTGGACCTGAGCAGAGTGGCTCGTCGAGGGAACTCTTCCGACTGGCCATTTTCAGCCACAGCGGCAAGGAAGCCCATACCCACCCATAGTACACTGGCCCCTACAAACGGCCGCAGAGTGGAAAGCCCACCCGTTGCAGGAATTCTTCTCCCCATGAGACACGCAGTATCGACAATTTTCTTTGCTCTCCACGTGTCTCGCAACAAAAGCCACTCACGCCTGGACAGACTGATCCTGTTCCGTCCTGTTGTGGGGCAGCAGCCCCGTGGTTACACCAGTTCCCGTCCGTTTGCCATGTCAAACGCCCTAACCCCCATCTTTCTTTTTGTCTTCTTGTGTGGGCAGGGCGTCTCTCTTTCACAACCTTCTTCACAACAGCACGGAGTACAATACGCAGGAGCGCCATCTCCCTGTGGTGTTCTTCGGGTACCTACCCTGTGACACTCGCTTCCTCTATTCTGTTTCTTGAACCGACATTCCGACCTGATCATGGACCAGACTTCCGCTCCAACCCAGACCGAGACAACATTGGCTGCGGAGACGGCCGTGCCGACGCCTCCCAGGCTCTTCAACGATGTGCATTTTCAACGCCAGGAACCCGCCCCACGCCCAACAATGCCGAGTGGACCCTGTTTCCTCGTTTCCCGGAGGAGCTGCGCAGGCTGGTCTGGCTGGCTCAGCTCCAGCGATACCGCATGATCGATCTCGAGATCTGCGAGGCTGCTGATGAGGGTGGCGATACCACGCGCCCAGCCGATCGCTCTCATTCTCGCTACTATACCGACCGCAACACTCTTGGCAACCTCGTCAGCGGCCGGGGCTATGTGTTGAGCTGGAGAGGCCGCGGAAGCCGTGCTGAAGCCTACAGCCCGTTGTTGTGGGTGAACCAGGAGGCGAGACGCATTGCACTCGATTTCTACCGCGTAAAACTGCCTTTCTCTGGGCTGCGAAAGGAGCAGGTTCTTTTTCTCAACCCGGAGTTTGATGTTATCTCAATCGATCCCAGACGAACTCAAGGCGCCCGCCTGACTCGCCTCGACGCCCTCACCTTGCTTGCCGACTTGCTCCACGACGCTAAAGCCTGCGACAGCAAGAATCAAGGGTGTGTTTGCGAGAAGATGTGCATCTTGACGTTGCTGATTTTACATCTCTCCAATAGCATTGCCCACCTCGCACTACGCTGGGAGTACCAGCTAGTTTTTTCTTCCCCAAATTGGGCAACCTTTGTCCAGTCGATCCCTGCGGCTCTCCACCCGATAGCGGCGGCTTCATTCACCGGGATCCTCCAGCATGGACTCCGCTCCGTGCTTTTCCTCGTCCCCTTCCGGGATCGTCACCGAGGCCAAGGAGTCCCCTTCTGGAAGAATGACTCTGAGTGGCAAACCGACGTCCCATCAGACGGGGACCACTGGCACTTCGCCCAAACATTGCCCCTCGCCAGAAGGGACCGCCCCGCTTGCTCCTTTGACTGGCTCGAAGCCGACCCGCGGCCCGGCGTGGAAGTCGACGGCCGGAATCTAACGCTCGGCTATGACCCGCGACGTCTTGCCCACGGCTGGAAGCAGCTGGAGCAAGCGTTTGGCATCACCCGACCTATAGATACGCAGCGGAGGCAGCAGCACGAACCGCATGCAGCGACCAACAAGGCGGTAGCTTACGGGCCCCGATTCTACGTCTGCCCTAGCATACTCTGGCCGGAGTACGAGCGGGAGGAGGTGCGACGACAGATCAGGGAGCCTCCACCGCATCTCATGCCTTTCAGAGCCTTCCCCGCCCCGCAGCTTTTGGAGGGAGAAGACGAGGAAGCGGACCAGCCGCGCTCGGAGTTGAAGAGGCACCTGCGCGAGGAGGACGAACGTTGGCAGAAGGATCGCAGTGCGTTTCACGAGGCCATCCGTGTAAATTCCCCCGATGCCCGCATGGTGCCCAAGCAGGGCTCTCTGATGGATGCCGAGGCGTTTGAGAGGATGGAGAGGCTGCCGTGCACGGCGATTGGCCTGTGGCTGTTTCCGGCCGAGGCGTTCGGTGAGCCGACTGATGTGAAGCAGGTCGTTTTTGACATGTCGGCAGTCAAACCGGGGCTGTTTTTGTTTGATGTTTAGCGGGGGCGGACTGGGGACAGGGTAGGGGTAGCGTCGTTGATGGAGGGAGGAGGCTAAGGGGAGGATGCTGCATGACTCTTTTCCAGTCGCTCGTTTCGAAAATAATGGACGAGAGGGTTTCTGTTGTAATGTCCTGGCAGGCCATTGTCCGCGCTGCGAGAGTTGTATCCAGTATTGTAAAAAAACCCGAATCGGTTGACGCCTGTCCCAGCAACCACGGTGGCGCACAGCTCCTCAAGGTTGGAATAAGCTTGTATTCTAATGCAACCTCTGGAGCCAGTTCAAGGCCAGAACCTGAGGCATGGGGCTCTGCTCTGCTCGGGTTCCGGCTGTGCTGCGCCGGTCTTGAACCGCAGCGAATAGGGGCAGGGATCAAACCTCCACCACGAGGCCGAGCCACAACTGGTGCTCTCTCTCGGCGGGTTTGGGAACCTGGGAAGCATACCGCATTACCGGTTGCGGCCCAACGATCGCTGGTCTATTGGCCACAGAACGCCACTATTGAACGATGGATGCCAGCTGGCACACATCTTTCTGCTCCTCCTGGACGTTGCAGCAGTCCTGTCCCGCTCACAAGCAGCCCCGGGAAACCCGCGCGAGTTTGACGCGGGCAGAATCCTCCGCTTCCTGGGTTTGCAATTTCTCTGCTGCCGTTCCAGGCTGCTAAATGCGGCAACGATAGCGGCCTGGGGGAACCGGCCCCGGCCGCTGAGCTGACCTCAGATGGTTCCAGAGCCTGCGTCGATTCTCCGGCGCTAGGCCTTCGCGCATAGGCACCAAGATTCTCAGCCCCAGATCCTCTTGGCAACTCCAATGGATGCTTGCCATCTCCAGGATCGGACACTTGCCAAGCGTGGCCCCCCCGCTGGGCTGAGCCAGCCCTGTGGCTTTGGGCGAAGAGGCGTCTTGCTGATTGGTGTGTCGCGAAGAAGATCGTAAAACGCGGCCCAAAGCGGACAGGAGGCCTGACAGGGGATCAAGCACGATATTTCTGGTGGCGGCTTTTCCGACCTTTATCAACGAGATGCTCGCCCAGCTGAGGCTGATGTCGGGTCATTCTGGTGTGGACAACACCCCGCATACCTGAGATTTCACGTTCAGTTCCCGCTCGGTTCGAGTCGACGACCTTACGGCTCTGTTGATCGACGACTCTTCGGCTCCCGATCGTGAACGCCCTCGACAACAACACATACCAACCCGACAAACCGACACAGGACACTTACCCCGCCATCATGTCTCCCCCCTACATTGTGGGCGACTCGTCGCCCTTCCTCAAGCGGGTGCTGATCCCATTCTGGGTCATCCGGATCCTCATCATGCTCATCCAGATCGCGCTGTATGGGCTCGTCATCGCCGGCCTGGGCGTGTTCAAGCAAGACGCTGAGCGTCTGGGCGCCGAGTACAACACCAGCCTCAGCTACAACACCGTACTGGCCGTCTCGGGCGTGATGATAACCATCATCCTGCTCTGCCTGATCCTCGACATTGTCAGCATCGTCAAGCGCGCCCGCCGCACTCTCAGCCCGCCGTTCTTTTTGGGGGTCAACATTACCCAGAGCTTCTTCTACTTCATCAACTTCATCTTGAGCATGGTCGGCGCCCGCAACGGCGCGGTCTCCATTGTCATTGGCGTGTTCATTCTGTAAGCCCTCCAACCCAAACCTCCCCCATCCCCTAAAAGCGAACCTTAACTAACCCCTCTCTCCTCCATCAGCCTCTCCTTCCTCGGCCTCCTCATCTACGCAAGCGTCGTCTACCACCAATACCGCAAGGGCCGCCTCGGCAGCGGCGGCAAGAGCAACGGCAAATATGTCAGCCCCAACGACCCGGAGGTGCACAATTTGGTCTCCAACCCCGCCCAGACCGCATACCCGCCGCAGCAGCAGGGCTACGCGCACGAGTACCCCCAGACGGCGTACTATGACCCGAGTGCGAACGCGGGCGCGCAGCAATATGGCGGGCAGGGATATGAGCCGTATCGGACTGCGGGGCATGCTCAGGCTTGAGTGGGGTTGGGGGTGGTTTGAGTTGGGGTGGTTCCGATGTCTGAACTGGGAGTTGGTTGCATTGAGGGAAGGTTTGAGAATTTGGCTTTGGGTCAGCAGGGCGTTTGGCGTTGGGTCTATTCCATATTATGTACACGACGGAAAACTCATTGGATGCAATACAAGTCTGTCAAAAGCGTCCTTTCCCCTGCTATCTGGCCGGCAGTGTTTCTGAAGACCGCGAGTCTTGTCGTTGGAGTTGGGGTCTGGCTCCAGCCCCAGCAGACTGTGCCTGATACTCTCGCATCTTGAGACCTCCCCCCCCCCAACACACCGGAAACTTTGAATGAGGAGACTGCGGAAAGGCATGCTATTCTGAGCGACCTATCACTGCCCCTCAACGGGGGTTGGCACATGCACACTCGGGAGAAGCCCCTATTGGGTCCCACCGGGGCCTCAACTCCAACTTCACTGGTCACGACGGTGGACACGCATCCAGTCAGTGAATCACCGTTCGCAGCGCCCAACTTTAGACCTGTTCCTGGGAATTGGGCTGCGTATCCGGTGGCCAAATTGCCCTGACAACTGGGCAGCAAACACCTGTCATTGGGTCCGTTTCTGCCACGTAAAATGGGAGCTCATAGGGCGTCGCCGCCGAATTGCTGTTTGACCAGTTGTTGACAGGTCACGATGCACATTACGGACCGGCTTTTGCTGGGTTTTCTCGCTGTCACGAGGGGAGCTTGAACATCAAGTGCCTTTTGCTCCTCCTCCTCCCACACTTCCTTGCTTCTTTGAACTTCGTTCGGTTCAGGCCACCTCAAGTTCACGTCTGACTCCTTGTACCTTCCCCACATCTCCCGGACCCGCTCGCGCAAGTCAATCTTTACGGAGGACTTCGACTCGCAGTATTCGCTGCCCTACTTCGAGCTTGAACTGGGCGACATGACGACCTCCCCGACCCCCCGAGATATCCGGCGTCTCGCTTCCGACCATGACTTTGTGCTCGCGGCCCACCCGGCGCCAAGGCGGCTGGGGTGGTGGCCGTTTGTGGCAACACATCTCTCCCTTCCCACCGCACTGGCGGCCGGCATCATCTTCGTGGTTGTCGCCATCGTCTACACGGCCAAGTTGAGCAAGCAGGTGCTGGGATGTCCATCGTGGGCCAATGCGTGTCCAGCAGCTGACGAGTGGACGATTGAGAACCTCGGAATCGTCCAGGGAATCATTGCCATGGTGTACTTGATTGGGATGGCGGCTCTGGCATATGCCGCTCTAGGCTTGTGCGAGGCAACGGTGTGGCCGCTGCTTCACAAACAAACATTCACCGTCAGGGGACTGGATGCGTACCTGTCGACGACGCGCGGGTCAATCATGTCGGCGCCTGCCGCGGTCATGTCAGTCAGGTCGGTGGCGGCCGGGTTCGTTCTCGCGTCCGCCCTTACAGTGGCCCTTCTACCGGTCACTGCACCTCCTCTCGTCGGACACGCATACTCTCCGACTCTGCAGCCTGTTCAACTTCAGAGCACTTACACTCCTGGCGGCGGCATCAGCGAGCTGTATGCACAAACAAACCCGCCAACTTCGGTCCTGGTCCGCCTTATCGCCGAGTACGATGCCTTGGCCACGGACCCGACATCGGAGGCCATGCCAGACTTCCGGGACTGGTACGTCAACAGGAAGGAGCTCAGCGAGAGAGGTGATTTCGCAGCCAAGGCGGTTCGACTCCAGACCACCATCTCGTGCCGGCCACACCAGGTCCAGCAACTCACCAAGAACAACCAGTGGTGGAACGCTTTCCTGACCAACATGACGCGCACCAACAACGCGACACAAGCCGGCAAGAACAGCAGCGCCGAGGTGTGGATTCGCCCAGAGCCGCAGCTTACTCTCTGGGCCGACAGCTTCGAGTTCGTGTCGGACCGGCGCACACGGACGACTCTCATCTTCGCTGCGCTCGATGGCAACATCGAAGGCGGCAATACCACATCCATCTTCCTCGGCAACCTCACAACCGCGTCCTCGATCGCATGCGACGTCGAGATCGAGGCCATCAACGACATCCTCACAGTTGGCACCAACAACCCAACAACATCCCCCGACACCCTTCCCGTGCTCTCCTCCACCGACACTCTCCCCCTCAACGCCGTGACTCCTCCACAAACCCGCCTCAGCGAGCTCCTCCTGTGGTTCACCGTCGCGCCTCTTCTGACGGGCCCCAGCGTCGACGGCACCCAGCCCTCCTTCACCAACTCGTCTACCTCCCACCTCCCCCTCCCTTACACCTCCTCAACCCTATCCCCCAACACCAACACCTGGACAACCGCCGGCTTAACAACCTTCATCCGCCTCTCCATCAGCGCCCTCATCCAATCCACCACCTTTCTCCCCTCCACCAACCCCCAAACATTGACCATCCTCACAACCCCCCACCTCCCCGCCCTCTCCCACCCCCGCACCCTCCTCCTCCTCTTCCCTCCCCTCCTAACCCTAACCCTGACAATCCTCCTGGCCCTCTACACAACCCACCTCCACTCTTCCCTGTCCATACCCGTGATGCGTCTCGCCGACCTGCCCGAGCTGCTGAAGAGTGCGCAGACGGACTGGGTGCGCGAGGTGGGCGGGACGGATGCGGCCAAGGGGTTCTTGCCGAGTGAGCTTGGCGGGGAGCGGGTGAGGTTTGGGGTTGAGGGGGGGGTTGTTGGGTTTGTGCAGGCTGATGGGGGTGCGGTTGGGGATGGGAAGGGCAAGGGTGGTGGGGGGTTTGTGGGGAGGGTTTGAGTTGGGAGGGAATTGGGACTTTGGTTGGTTGGTTGTCTCGTCATGGGCTGGGGTGGAGGGGTGACATGGTGAGCTGAGAGAAGGAGACGTTAGAGTTTGGTCGGCGTTTTGGGAGGGGTGGCGCAGGTTGGAGTTGTATTTCGCTTCTGGCTTCCTTTATTCTGCATTGGGAAAGGTTACTGTGTCGAGGTGTTGTTGGAAGGGCTTGGTATTCTGGGGTTTCTCTCAGCTTCAATATAAACTCGGCTTATGTCACGGTTGTACTCAAGATACAGGATACTGAATGGGGTTACTCCTGGGCCATGGCCGGCTTGCGAAATCTCTGGGAGCTCTGTTGTTCCAAATCACGCCACTGTCGCATTCTTGACGCTTCCGCTTTCTTGGGACTCGTTGTGGCTGTTGCCGGCGGGCGAGGAAAAGAATCTCGAAAGGCTGCATGGCTGGCGGCAGGCAAGAGACCACCCCCCCTGGGCACACACAGACGATGTCACGTTCGGTAGCTCCGGCACTCTGCGGACGGGCCTTGTCAGGGTGAGCTAGTGATTGAACCAAGGTCCACCTCCCGGTTTGACGCGGTGTGCCGCCTGACCGGCAGTGGACTAGTGAGACGCTCGGGCGGCGCTCTAAACTCAAAGTGAACATTTCGTCCCGTCATTGGCCAGGCTGACTTGGTTCACGACCAGATGCTTGGGGATCAGCACCAGGTTCTCGGGGGCGAGACTGCCCGGCTGGCCTCGAATGCTTCCAGTTCTTTTTAGCTCTTTTTAAACTCATTTAAGCTCGGCCTGGCCCTCCGAGGTGCAGGAGGCAAAGGATGACCCACGCGCGTTCCTCACAACGTCGATTCTCTCGACGGCCTCGACGGCCTCATTGACGGTTCTTCGGACGGCTTCCAGTGACAGTTCAACGTCATGGGGTTTTCGGGCCTGGCGAGAGCGGCTGCCGCCACCAACTCGGCTTCATGGCCATCCCATCTGACGCCAAGGGACCAGGTCCAGGGGGATGGACTCCCACACGACAGCGCCGCCACGCATTTGAACACGACCATCTGGGTGCTGGTTGGCTTTTCCGCCTTCTTTCTTGTCCTACGGCTGTACTGCAAGTTCCTGCGGCACAGAGGCTTCTGGTGGGATGACTACATCCTCATTGGCGCTTGGGTGGGTAACAACGTCCCGGAAGTTGAGTGTCGTGGCAAGCTGGGCTGACGAACCTCGAGGTATGCATCACGGTTGAATCCGCGCTCTTGACGTATGCAACCACTCTCGGTTATGGCTCGCACATATGGGACCTTCCCTTCGACGTCTTTGCCATCAATCAGACAGTCTTGGCCATCAACATCGCCGGGTCACTCTCGCTCGTTGCCGCCACCTGGTCCAAAACGAGCTTCGCTCTCACCCTGCTCCGACTGACTGAGGGCTGGATGAAGGCATTGATCTGGTTCATCATCATCACCACGAACATTGCCATGGGACTCAGCGCACTCTTTGTCTGGGTTCAGTGCACACCCGTTCAGAAGTCATGGAACCCGTTCATGGACGGCACCTGCTGGCCACCGACCGTAATTGTGCATTACAACATTTTCTCTGCCTGTGAGTACAAGTCCGCCGGCATGGCCCATAAATTGCATTCCTGACCTGCATCCGCAACAGCATATTCGGCAGTCATGGACCTCGCTCTGGCCCTTCTTCCTTGGAAGCTCATTTGGGGGCTCCAGATGAAGAAGAAGGAGAAGTTTGGCGTTGCCGTCGCCATGAGCTGCGGTATCTTGTATGTGACGACCAACCTTGATTGACACCTTCTCGTCGCTTACGCAGTCTCAACAGTGCCGGTCTCACCGCCATCATCAAGACTACCCACATCACAGCCATGCTTTCTTCCGACCCATGTAAGCCAGCCACTCGCTTTTTGATCCCTCACTCCGGCTAACGAAACCCAGACGACGGCGTCGAGCTTTTTATCTGGGGCAACGCCGAGTCATGCGTCACAATCATCGCCGCCAGCATCCCCATCCTCCGCGTGATCGTCCGCGACGTCCAGAGCACGGCCCGGAAGTACTACGTCACGGACGGGGAGACGCGCCAGGGCACGAACACGAACAGGCAGTCCAAGATGCGAAGCCAGACCAACACTGTTGTCGTCACCGCCCAGCGGTCGCGTATCCAGGGCCAGAAGCAGGACGACTGGAGCGACAAGAGTGTCACGGAGCTGGCGGGACGGCCCATTCCCGGCCAGATCGTGCAGATCAACGAGGTTGCGGTCGAGTACCAGGACCGCAAGGATGCAGAGAGCATCGAGTACGAGATGGACTATGTACAACCAAGATAGGGGTCTTCCGAGTTTGGCTGCCCAGACATACGAATACAGTCATGTGCTGTCAGGGTTGTTTTGTCTATAGTGCTACAGTAAGGCATTTCGTTTTTTCCGATACAACTTGCAGGAAAGAATGGAATACGGTCCATGGGCGAGGTAAAATGGAAGTCATCACCGGGCAAAACCGTGACAATTTGGGCGAGGAATGTTGAGTTTTCAGCCAGGGGCGAGGAGTCCACGGTCCCCTGTTGTGGCTTTTCGTCAAGCGGTCAGGCCGAGAGAACGTCCCAGAGGAGCTGAGCGCCAGGTCAAGGGCAGTGAATTTGCCCCTGGCTCCTGAGCCCACGTCAACTGCAGCGCCGGAACCTCTCAGGTCGCTGTCCCTGCGGTGCCAAACTCTGGGAATGACTTCTCAATGAACCAGACACATTGCAGGGCCGGCTTCAAACCGGTCAAGCTAGCGCTCCTCGACTTCACTTGGTTTGAGAAGAAGCTAGCTTGGTGGCTTGCTATGCGCCAAGCTGTGGCTTTGCGCTTTGACTTGTTGGCAGCATTTGGTCATCTTATTCGGAATGGTAGACAGGCCCGCCAAGCCGACCAAAAGCTTCTGTTCCATGGCTTCGCAAGCCCCTGGGTCCATGTGGCACTTCAGTGTGATTTTGCACTGCCCGGCAGTTGTTTTCTTGTTGGACAATAACGTTACTGTGTACATGGTGACAAAATCTGCCACAGCTTTTAGCAACACCTAAAGTTGTGCCTCCTCCCACCTCCGGTTCCGGCTCTCTATTGTCCACCTCTTGGAGAGCCACACACCCAAGACATCGAACATCATGGGATATTCACTCTGGAAGCCCATAGCGGTGGCACTCGTGGCCGCAGCTAGTTCGCAGCAGGCAGCACCGCCCAACATTCCCACACAATCTTTCGAAGTGGACGTCGTTTTCCCGCGGAACAGCACATACAAACAAACCGAGATCATCCCTATTGTTCTCGCGGTGCAAAACCTGACGACATGGACAATCGGCAATTCGAGCGTATCGTGGCACTGGGACATCATGTCGTGGTCCGGAGGCTCTGCACCGGGCGGCATCATCTACGACTCTGGCGAGTTCCAGATCCCCAGCGACGCGGCGACCGCGAGTCCAACTTTCCTCATCGCCACCACCAACTCCACCCAGTGGCATCAGCACTACGGCGCCAAGAAGACGGGCGAGAAATACATGCTGCAATGGCACGCGACCTGGACCGAGGCCGACAATCTCTGCCATTACGCCGGCTGGGTGCCCAGCCTCGAGGCGGTCATGTTTGACGTCCAGACCAAAGACGAGGCAGCCAACAGCGCGGCAATTGCTGTCGACATCTCGCAGGGCCCCAAGTGCCCGCAGTTCGGCCAAATCGCCCAGATCGGCTACAATGCGACGGCGACGTCGTGCCAGCTCGGCCCCCAGAGCGGCAGTCCGCAAGGCAACCCCTGTGTGGTCAAAATCGAGGGCGCCGTCGCAAGCAGCATCTCGAGCCGCGTGGCGGGTCTGGCCGCGCCTTCGACCACGGCTGTCCCCACGTCGACGAGCAGCGGGGGGGCGGGAGCTGCTCGCACGATGCAGACGGCTCTGGCTGCGGCTTGTGTTCTTGGCGGTCTTGTGTTTTCCTAGGCGTGTGGGTCTGACCGATGCTCAAAAGTACCTTATCTTTGTATTAGTAGCCGAGAAAATATATAGTCCGGATTGCTACGGTGTGTCGAGTTGTTGCAGAAAGCTGTGGTTCCAACCCGTATCCTAGCAGTGCTACCGCCGGGGCTGATAAGCTTTTGATTGTGGTGTGCAATTCAAGCAAGGTTCTATAGTGTAGTTGGTTATCACTTCGGATTCTGATTCATGTCAATTCCGGCGACCCCGGTTCGAGTCCGGGTAGGACCTCATCTTTTGCCATTTCACCACCCACCTCTTGTCTTTTTGCCGCAACCCCTTTGATGAGGGTCATAGACCACACGCAATGGAGTTTTTAGAATTTCATCGCCGACGAGATATATTCATTGCCTCCTCTCTAACTAGGTATGCACTCCAACACCGACAATCTTTGTCTTCCGCGACCTCCCAGCCCGCCAACGCTGTCCAACACCTTGGCGAAATGCCCGACTAGCAAGGGATGACTTCCGTGATGGTGCAGAGAGAAGACGGCTTCTGGGTCACGGTCACAGTCACGGTCGTGGGTCCGCCAGGCGGCGTCGTCGTCGACTGGGTGCCGCCCACGCCGCTCCCGACTGGCCCAGTGCAGGTACCGTTGATGGTGAAGTGCGAAGACTGCGCGTAGATCGAATAGACATTGTCGCCGTTGATAGCGTTACTGAACAAGAGGGAATGTTAGCCTCCGGGCGGGACAAGCCTCGATCAGGCGTTGGGTACTCACATCTGCCACCCGGTCGAGTCGTTGATGTCACACGGGATCTGCACCGTGGCCTGGCCATCTGCCGTTGGAACCACAATAAGCTTCCTGTAGACGGGAGGATAGTCGACAAAGTTCCAGAGATAGAGGCTGAACTCGGTCGGATCCGTCACGACGCTCGACCACCTGACATTGAGCGACGACCCTTTAGTTGCGACGGCCCCTTCAAAAGGTGCGGTGATCAGAATGGCGGAAGCCAGCGGGGCCGCGAGGACGACGAGGGACGGGAAGCGCATTTTGAAAGGAGACGAGGAATGGGTGAGGCGGATGATGTGATGCGGAAATGGGTATCAAGGGTATTGCTGCTGAGGTGTTTGTAACGAGCGGCGCTGGGAGTTGTGCAAGTGTGTCTGGGAAGATAGAAAGAGCTGTAACGCAGTCTGACTGACCTGTACATATAGGCACCAAACTGTGGATCTGAACCTCTTCATTCCACAGTTACCTGGTGTCGCGAACACGAGCCTGTCCTCACCTTCCTCTCACTACAACTCCTGAAGAGGTCGCCTCTTACTCTTCGTAATCATCACTCAGCTAAGCTGTCTTTCAAGATTTGAAGCCTCATCGCCTTAGCGGGCTTATGTAGTGGGGTGTCATAAGCTTAAAGTGGTGGTTGCACGTAAGCCTCTCTCGAGCCTCTCTCGCCTCTGTATCCCAACTTCGAGGCTGTCCACATCGGTCTGACTAATAAGCTGACTCTGAGAGATTGCAACTCCAGGAGCATGTTCTTCGTGTCTGACGGCCGGCGGGTTAACTCACTCTCGGCGGATTAATGGTGACAACCAGGGGGTCGATAGTGATAACTGGCGGCTTGATTGGCACTAAATCATCATCACGAGTTTCAAATCGCTCAAGCGTGCAGCGTGCAGCATTCTCCGCAACCGGAACATCCCGTCTGTATGACTTATATCACGTTTCCACACTCTCCAAGCGACGCGGCTTGCCTTCTTCCTCCCCTCGCCACGTTCAACAAGAACGCGTGTGACGCGTCTCTTCACCCAATACTCCCTCCAGCAAGTCAACCACACCAAAATCTCCAAGCTATAAAAATCAGGCAAACATATCACGCAACTGAGCCCCCTCCCCATCTCATCACACAATGCATCACTGACACTCCTCTTCAGGCCAAGCCACCCCATGCGGCCCATCCTCCCGACTCCTCCCCATCCCCCCCTTCCCCCGACTAACCTCCCACTCCACCAACCTGACCTCCCCAGTGGCAGCATCATCATCATCAGAACTCTCAAAGTCAAACCCCCTCCAATCCGCATTCTGAAACCACCTGTCCACTGCCACAGCACTCCGCAAGAACCCCGAGTGCGACACGACCAGCACCAAATCGAGGTCATCGCGCGCGCGCAGCTCGCGCAGAACCGCCTGCCCGCGGGCCAGCACGGCGCGACGCGTGAAAGCGTAGGCTGCGCCCGCGGGGGAGGTCTTGTCTGGGTAGACTGGGTCGAGGGGCGTGAAGTCTATGCTGGGGAATTGGGTGTCCAGGAGGGGGATGGGGGTGCCGGTGTCGCAGGGTTTGGGGTAGAGTTCTGTTTTGGCGTTGGTAAGTCTGATGTGGCTGCTCGAGGTGTTTGGTTGCTTGGTTCCGAAGTGCACGGCTCGGGTAGGTCATGGGTGGATGGGTGCAATCCTGTGGGGGAGGAAAGGGATTGGAGGAGAGGAACCGACCTTGCCACCGCGCGTCGGGCACCACAGGCACGCTGGCGTCGATCAGCCAGTCCAGCGCGATGAGACACGTCTGAAGCGCGCGGCGCATCGGGCTCACAACGATGAGCGACACCTTGCGGTCGGCCGGGAGGTGGGCTTTGAGGTGCTCGCGCAGCTCGACCGCCTGCTGCTCGCCGAGCTCCGTGAGCGGGGGGTCCGGCATGCTGTGGTAGGCTTCTAGTTATCAGGGGCCTTTATTAGCTTGGATGCAGGTCGGATTCGGGGTTGATTGACTAACTGTCAGTGTTGTGGATCGCTTGGGCATGGCGGATGAGCACTAGCGTAGGGGGCATGGTGGACTTCGGGCTGGAGAGCGGCTGTTGGAGGTTGCGAGTGAGGTGTTTCGGGTTGCGTGTTCTGGATGGGAGATGGACAGCTCACATCGACTCGTGGGAACTCGCGCGCTTTAAAATGTACTGTTTGAAGTTTGAAGTGGGCCACGTGGTGGCAGTGCTGGAGATTGATCAACCGCCCGAGCTGTGGGGGCAAATAAGATGTCGCCCAAGAGTTTTGCTCAAGTTATCCGTCTCAAGCCTTTCAACCCCGCCCTCCCGGGCACTCATCGCACAGAGGCAACAAATCGAGGCCGGAACTCAACACCACAACAACCGGGCACGATAACCATCCGTGACGGAAGCCACCCGCCCCGCCAACGACTCATTTTGTTTTCCCTTGCATCATGGGTGCATAAGCCCCTGTTCCCTGGCTGAGAGGGGTCGAAAGTTCCAAAATTCACAGCGGCGAGGTTGACAAACGTGATGTGAATCTTAGCCTGCTAGGTATGAATGCAAATTTAGATCAGGGCGAGTGACAATCAAAATTCGCCTGTTAGCAGTCAGAATGTGACAAGAATGAAAGCTTAAGCAAAAGCAGACACAAAAGGAAACCAAGTCGGACGAGAGTTGGAGCAAAGCTAGAGTTGGAAGAAGATCTAGAATCGAAGCAGAGCTGGAGCTAAATTCCTCAGATTCCCGGCCGGGTTCGATCCTTTTTTATTTCTTTCAAACCAAGACTTATACAGCAGCATGATCGAGTGCCGGGAGACGGGCTTGTTTAGCTAACAAAGCTTGAAGATCCGTGACCCGCTCCCAAGACACAGCAACGGAATTCCACACTGCCGTAGAGTAGAGACCTCGATATCTAGTCATGCCGCATCTCCTACTTCCTTCGAGAACATTCAATATGGAGTCTAGGTCTAGGCCTGACGCTGGAGCAACCGAGACCGCATGGGCTCCAGCCTAGCCCTAAAGGAGAACGATGTGGGCGAAAAAGTGAAATGGAGCATGCGGGCTTCCTATCTGGCCTAACAAAGGAGGACCGCTGCTCCAGATCCTGTGCTACACTGTCATGTACGGTAGGGGGAAAGAAGAAGGAGATGGATATTGCGTGAAGGTGAGCGGCGCAGAGTGCTGATTGGGTTGGAAGTAGGTTGGTTCAGCCCGTCGTCGAAAATAGGGCCGCAGACAGGGTTGAACCTCGCACGTTTAGTGCCCGAGTATCAGACATTGGCAAGGCCAGGACCGGCCTAGACCCCAGGGCCCGACACTTCCAGTGTCGCCTCCCGTGCTCTCATGCGAGCACTGCCGTTTCAACTCCGATGGCTGAGAGGTAAAACATTAGCCACACCTCCTCGGTTGGCCGCAGCTGCGGAACAGCAACTGAATCTTGCTAAACGTTCGGGCAATTTATCACAGAATCGTCGCACATCATATCAGCACACAGCGCCTGAGAAAGCTGGAAGAGTTTGAGTGCAGGGTTGCAGGCGACGATGCAATCTGAGGGCTTGAGCCACGACAGCCGTTCACCCCTGGCTGCTTCCTGTGTGTCAGAGCATCGTGGGCCTTCGGAATCCCCGTGCTTGCCATGAACCAAGGCAGCGCGTCAGTGGTTGACCTCAAGCGGAATGCTCGGTAGAACGGGGTCTTGATATGCCCCGGGATGAGACGGCTGCTGCGACGTGCCAGGTTGCGTCGGGGTGCAGTGTCGGAAGACCCCGAACATCGGGCGGTGACCCGTTGCGGGCTGCCGTGAGGTCCGTGGTCCGTCCTGTAGCACCGCACGGGTTCCGTGTCGAAAGGCCACTCTCTGCTGGGTGACCCCGTTGAAGACGAGCAAGGGGTCAACGTGCCAGCGGTTAGCCAAGCGCTGAACATGGTGGCCACCACCGTTTCGGTCTGCAACGGCTTTCTTCTTGGCTCCCCTCCCCGCCATCAAAGCGTTATCGGCCGTCGGACCAAAGACAAACACCGGGAGAGACGGCGAGACGGCGAGACATCCCGCGTCGGTCTGCAAAGGAGTTGGGCAAAGCGTTGGGCGCAGCGGAATGCCAAGGGCCGTGATCAACAGATGTAACAGCTTGGCGGGCTCAAAGCCCGGAGCCTACCGAGTGCCAAGGGGGCCACGGCGGCAGATGAGGCTTGGCGGCAACGAGGGAGATGTGTGTGTCTGGCGGTTGTTACAAGTGGCTGCTCACCAGGACTTGGCGTTGGAAGGTCAACGTTCACGCTCTGGAGGCAAGACTTGCTTCTTTTGCGCCAAGAAGGCTGATGTCTGGGCAACCTGAGACAATGAGAGAGTATCGACGCCTCGGTGCCAGTCGGTGGCCTTCACGGTGAGCCCTGCCAAGAGGCTGGTGGCACCAAGGCGGTCGCTAGGGAGCGTGCGGCGATAATGATGGCCTGTTTGGGTGCACAGCCAAGATGCCATGGCGGCCAACGTACGTACCGCAGCGGCATGCGGTGACGGAGTGTTGTCGTGCGCGGGGGTTGGCGCAAGACCGTGACGCGTGCCGAGATGAGGGACGAGGGACGCTGCAGTGTTGTCGGACTCAAGTGATGCGCGAAGCGCGTGTTTCATGGTGGCGCGGCCGAGTGCCTACGTAGTAGGTTGCGGCAAGGCATGGGGACCGAAATCTTCAGCAGCCTCGCGGGCAACAGCACTGCCTTCCTTGGGCCCCATTTTGTATAATGTCAGCGGCTTGAGTGGCAGTTGGCATCTCTTGCCCCTGTCTTCGCGGGCGGCGTTTCCTGGCTGAATCGGGCCGCGCCTCGCGATGCCGAGCAGATCGGCGTTGGGATGACCGGCTTGGCATCAAGGAGCCAAGAGAGCCAAGAGAGCCAAGAGAGCCAAGAGAAAGCCACGAAACACCAAGGAATACCAAGAAATACCAAGAAGTCTTGTGGTGTCGAGACAAGACAGGAGTGTGGACGAGAAAGGAAGGAAGACGAAAAAGGAAGAAGGAAAAATACCGTACCAAAACAACATCGAGTCCCTCGCATGTTTCGCCCGCGGCGACCGACAGCCGTTCGTTGCGAGGTTGACTGACGTTTGTTGAGTTCCATTCATTTCCCTCTCATCTCCACCAGGTTCCTCCCTCCTAGAACCCACACAACACAGAAGTGCATTTGCTCACGCGCCAACAAGGAACTCGGAGGCTCATCAGCCTCATCAGCTAACAGTAGAGACAAACAGGCCGGAGGTCAGGCGACGCTGAAGGCAGCGCTAGTTGCCAAGTCTTTGCCGGGGTTGTCGCAAATTTGCGGTCCAGTCTTGACAATCTGATCTACATTACTGCCACTTTCTCGCGGTGCCGGTAAATGGCCGCCAAGACGAAGACTCGGTGGGGACGGGGACTGTACCTCATTGCTGTATCAGACGCACACACGGTGTGGTGCAACCCTCTCATACGCCCGCCATGCCATGCCCTGCCCAAGCGGAGTGCTGGGAAATGGAAATAAATATGCCAGTGCCTCTCTGCTGGAATGTTCGCCATCCGCTCCAGAGCTGACACCCAAACCCGTCCACTCGTCCAGTCGTGAAGTCGTGGGACCTGTCTGTCCACTCCCCAGTCGCCGTCTCCAACTCGCCCACATTTACCCTCCTTTTCCAACTTCCAACTGGCTGGTCGTGTGCCGCTGCAGTGCGCCATTTTCACCTCACCAACGCCCAAAGTGCATGATTGTCAGGCCAACATCACAGCTCCCGCTTCTACCCTGCAGAGCCAACGAGAACAACAACCGTGGACCGGCGGCACGCTGCAAACCTCGTTTTCATTCTCGTCGCGTTGCCATCTACTACCCGCAGCCGGCCATCAGAAACCGTCACCATGGGCTCGGCGCTCTCCAGATGTGCGACTACCTCGAGGAATTCAGGGGCCGCCAAATCCGGCTTCGCCAGGGCCGAGATGGGACAGAAGATCCTCGACCGGCAACCAAACTGGCTGATCCCACCGGCGAAGTGGCGCCCACAAACCTGCACCCACCAGCCCGTCCGCTACCGCACTCCCACCCCGTATCCCAAGGAGGACAGGAAGCGGCTCGACGAACATGGCCAACTCGCCGGCACGCTGCACGTGCCCGAAAAAGCCATCGTCCTTGAGACGCCTGTGACAAGTCACCACGAAGTCGCCGCCAACGCGCACCGAAAGCAACACAAACCCGTCACACGACCGCCCAAACCGCTGCTCCAAAAACCGCCAGCCGCCATGACCATTACCTGGGAAGTCTCACCACGTCTGAACCGTTTCGAGCGGGGGGCGGCATGAGCTACAAACAAGCATGGAAGCAGAACTGGCCGGCCAGTCTCTCACTTATTACCCAACACCAACCAGCCACCCCACCCAGACACACAAACACATGCACCCACGCACATACAAGCATTATCCATCATCACCATCAAGGAACGAAGCCCACCAAAGCAAAACAACCCGCCAAGTCAAGCCATCCGGCGCGGCAGACCAAGCCATCCACCCCGCCAAGTCAAGCCATCCGGCGCGGCACTGCAGTCAAAAACCACCTCAGCCAAGCCGGACAAGACAGCTTTAGGCAGATTTGAACCCTTTTCACGCGCATACATCACCCCCTTCGCACACTACCGTAGCGCATACACACACACACCACACACCACCTCCGTCTCGCATCCAACCGCGTCTGTTTTCCCGGTCCTCGCTTCACGGCAGTATGCACGGTGTCACGGGTTTGCGACGTGTGTTCCTGCTTGGCTTGCCTTGGCGCGCGGCAGGGCGCTTATGTGCGCAGATGGATGGGATGGACGGTTTTCTTTTTGGTTTGGAGGGGTTTGGCAGCTGGCTTGTCTGCGTGCATGAGGATTTGAGCTGTGGATGCCTATCTCTTCAGTTGTTTCTGGGGTAGTAACTTAAGAGGTGGGTGCGGGTTTCTAGCATGTGAAGGATGAGAAGGGGTGATTGGGATCTATCATTTTGGGTTTTTCTTTTGTCAATGCGGTTGTTGTTTTTAGGTATGGGGGCAGCAGCATGGATAGGAGTTGTCGGCGTTGGAGGTTTCCTTTATTGCGTTGCATCTTTGTCGCATTTCTAGGCAGGTTCGCATGTAGGGGGACTCGCATCGAGGGAATGGTACCTACCTTACCTACATGTCCATATGGGGCAGATTAGCTTTTGATATGATATTAGTTCTCGTCTACCGGCTGGCTGAGCACCCCTCTGACGGTATTACCGACTGACTTGTCTACTGAGAGATGACATAAACCGGGTGCTGAGTGAAGAGGACTCTTTGTGGTAGCAGTGAGGACTCCAGGAATTACCTGCGAGAGAGCAATAAACTTTTACTAATAAGCAGTCCCCGTTTTCTTGCCCCCTGAACTTACGCCGATCGTTGCTAGAAGCTACCTGCTACTTCCCCCTCACTGCTGGCCCTTGTGTGACCACTTTATCCATGAGATTTATGCCGGTATCTAACGTATCTTATCAGCGAGTCGTGCATATCAGCGAGTCGCGCACGCTCCACCGCGACGTGCTTCCTCACACTCAACATCGAATTGTTCTACAATCTAA
>FTCU01003348.1_pt1 | contig 26058 bp, 22 predicted proteins | sample 1639521 | NCBI WGS metagenome assembly FTCU01 (sample SAMEA3914864, study PRJEB12502) | metagenome | biome: forest; material: soil | place: USA | collected 2012-03-12 | depth 0.3 m
CATCATGGCATCCGCCGTCGTGCCTCGGATACTAGCCGAAACAGCGCGGACGTCCGCGGAGACCAGATCAAGCTGGCCGGCGTGAATCTTCATGCCGGTCGTCCTAGACTGCGTACCGCGACCGCGGTCCCTCGTGTTGAACTCCTCTCGTCTCTGATGCAAATCCAAAACAAAGCTGTCAAGGCGGACTTTGATCCCGGTAGCCGAAACCGCGTTCTCGGAGTAATCCTCGGCGTCTTTGTGCTTGTAGATGTGGCTGATGAACAGAGGCGCGAGCAAGAGGTTGTACTTGATGGTAGCGAGGTGTCTTCCAAACTTTTTGCTGCTCTTCTCCCGACCGGGCCAGAGGGAGCCCTGCCGAATGGGAAGAGAGAGTGGCCCGGAGAATAGTGACCACCAGGCAAAGAAGTGGGTGAAGAAGCGAGGTGTGAGGTGGACGGCATTGTAGCTGCGTGAAGGCTCGGTCATTGATCCCGGCCATTCTCGGTCAACCGGTGCGCGAACTGCCACGGAGAGATGAATGTGCTGGCTGCGGAACCCACGGAAAGCGTCGTATGGCCGGCCGCCCTGAGGTTTGGCGTTTTGTGGGGATTTGAGGACAACCTCGTAGTGCGGTTTGAACTCCAAGTTTCTCTTGCCGTCCTCGATCGCCCGCTCAAACACAAGGCCGGCAAGCCATTGCACTTTGCCGGAGAGTTTCATGACGACCTTTTTGAAGGCCGCGCCAGTCGTTTGGCTGGCGTCGCTCATGATGCTCTCGTCCTCCCCATGTTGACGGCGCGTTTCACGGACCTGGTAGCTGTAATCCGGAACCGCCAAAACAAACTCGCCACTGTCGACGGTCATAAAGCGCTTCGGGTCATCCACACTGTGGATATTCCACCTCACATCGTTCCGGAAGCACATGAGGAACCCCGCGCCATTGCCTGTGATGGAATACGGGTCCCTACTGCCCTTCAGCGCCAGATGGACATCGCCATCGCCACGCCACGCCACCCTGAGCCGAGAATGGAAGTTGAGCCGGATCTTGTCCCAGAACCCGACCTTATCAGAGGGGTCTAGCTGCGGCTTCGTCATGGACTCGATCGCCATCATCATATCTTGAATTGCAGGCTGGTAAGACGGACCCCAGGTGATCCGGGTCGGGTTGGCGGTGTGGATGTCGATACTCATATCCGAGAATGTCTTGACTGGTCCAATTGTCCTTCGAACATCTACCGCAAAGCTTCCAGCGTTTGAAGGGACGGGGCCCAGGCCCCGCGGAGGCACGATTGGAACCCTGATCGTTCGCGTGGACTCTGCACCCCGATACTCCTCTGCGATGACAAAGTCGGTTGTCATTGCCAGGGCTGGGAGGCGGACAGACTGGCCAGATTTGGTTGCGGGCACATGCAAGAAAGGGAGAGGGTAATCCCTGAGTGATACCCTTGCCTCTCCCATGCTGACTTGGAGACTCATGGGAACGAGAAGCGCGTACTTGGTGTCCCTTGGCATGCCCTTCCCAACTTTGTGCAAGAAATCCGGAAGCTCCCTGATCGGGAAAGACGGCTTATCAACAACAATGTGCAGATCATTGATAATCGCAGCCATCAGCGCGGGTCGATGTGGCACCTCCAAAATCTTTTCGCTGTCCTCCAGGTCATCGGGAATCTCATTCGCGCCCCAGAACTGGGAACGCATGTCTTTGGCGGCATTCCTGGAGATGTCATACTGCTGCATGATGCGTTGTTTCCAGCTTTTGGCGTTGTGCACATTCAACTTGTGTCTTGCGTCGGCGATCGAGATGCGAGCTTTTCCGCTGATTGCTTGGGAACTCGCTTCCGGATCATATCTCGGGGCCCGACCGCGCATACGCCCTTCACTAGCAGACCGCCGGTGACGGCCATCGGAGCTGCGGCCCCTGGCATGAGAGACGTCGGGTGCGGGAGCTTCGGCTGGGGGAGCGGCTGATCGAGCCCGGGATTTGGATGCCCCCTTTCTCGACTCTTCTTCATGGATCTTTTTGACCTTGATACGGAAGGCGTCTTCACGGGCCTGGCGTTGCATCATCTCAACCAAACCGGCGCGGTAAATGACTCCGAGCTTCCATTCGAACGCACCATCTTCCAGCTCAAAAAGAACGTTCTTCGCCCTGAGGGAGATTTTAGGGACATTCTTGGGAGCCTCTGGTCCCTTGTCGAGGATGTATTCGTTCGTGCCAGTCTTGAATCGGTGGTGGAGTTGCAAGACGGACTTGAAGGTATTGACAAAGTTGTCTGTAATCTTGTACACAACCAACTCGTGAGGCACGGCCACTCGGATGGTCTCCGAGACAATGTCGAACATGCGGTCCTCGCGAAGACCACCTCCGGCAAGCTTATGCCGTGACTCACGGTAGTCTAGCCGGACATTCTTGACGCTCACAGCTCTAGCCCAAACCCTGCGCATTCTCGGTGCTTCAGCATAGAGCCTGACGAGCTTGGCTTGCAGGAATGGCGACGACCATCGGTGGCGGCCAGCCTCCATGTTGTAGATGTGTAGCATCATAGGAGGATCAGAAGGCAGGTCGGCCTTGATCTGGATCAGGCTCGCCTTGAAGTCAACCGAAACCATTTCACGCGTGTCCCTCCAGGGTTCGACGTCGCTCATGGCAAAATCTGAAGAAAGGCCGTTTGGAGGCGGGGAGAGGTGGCCAAATACCCGTCTCTGCGGTGACATGGGAGGGGTCCTTGGCTCTGCGGTGTCTTTGCTGGTTCTCATGAACGCCTTCCGGAGCGTTGAAACAGCGACGCCGACGGCATAGTGGCGGTAGAGGGAATAGTGGAGGAGGAGGGTTTTGATGTGGGAGTGAACATGGAAGACTGGGCCTTGGTGGTCGCTCATGGTGGACAAAGCGACTTCGAACTTGGGTATGTTCAAGAACGGTTCGAACTCCCACTTCTCTGCCGACTCGACCATGAAGACTTCAAAGCCACGGGCTTGGAGGGACATGCGACGGCCATCGCCTTCGTGGTGATGCTTCTTCCTCGGGGACGTCGGGACGGCGCGCAGCAGGTCATTCTCGGGCGACATCATGCCGCGACTGCTGGCTCTCCGGCGAGAGGGGCGTCTCTGCAGTCCATCCATCCTCTGCGCACGATAGTCGGCTGACCATGAATCCAACTGGATGGTAATGCCTCTCGAGTCCTCCGATATCTCCTTGTCGACGCCCGCAACTTCGATACTGCAGTCAGAGCACTGCAGTTGGAAATGCAGAAGCCAAGCGGGCAAAGCCCGCAAGGCGTTTGAGTTCTTCGAGGTCTTGGAGACGGCGCGCTTGTCTGGCTCAACATTGAGCCGCAGCTGACGCACTATCTGCCGCAAACCCTCCCGAATCTCCTCCCTGACCATCTTTAACGTGAACGTCTCGAGGTTTCCGGTGGCAACCACATGGACATCTGGTGATGCATTGAGCTGCACCTTCAGCTCGAACGTCTCCGTCTCGAGAAGGTCAAACCTGCTTCCAGCGGAAGTCTGATAGTATAGGTTGTGGGTCTGGACTCTCATGGTTGCGGCCAGGGAATAATGGAGTTCCTCTACCGTTGAATGGAAGGACTCCATGTCTAAAGAGACAGATGAAATGGAGGAGATGATCAAGTCAAACTCGTCGGGGTCCGCCGACTTCTGGACTGGTGGAAGCGCTATCCTCACGACGGGCTCATGCATCGAGAATTTGTAGGTTGCCTTGGGAAGGAGGCGTGAGATGAGCATGTGTCGGTGCTGTGGGCCGGCCTTTGCTGGCTTCGGCCTCCGCTGCAGCATCGCTAGGAGAAGCGGGAGATGCCGAGGGTCCAGGTCGAGAGACGGAGAGGTAACGACTGAGTTGGCGAAGAGAATATTTGCATTTCGCTGCTCAGCAGTGCCTTCGTCCGCCAGTTCGACCGTCTTGGAGGGGAGGGTTGTCCTAGCTGTGGTGGTGGCCATAGGAATGTACAGAATGCGTTCGGGTTTGCCGCACCCGTCGTCGAGCCCGACGGAGATGGACAGCGCGGCAGCCAGAGCCTCGTGAGCGATATCCTTGGAAGGGAAGTACATCCTGTGCGCCGCCGACTTGGGATCTAGCCGATGAAGGTCGATACCCACTTCCTTCATGGATGCCGTGAGTATGATCGGAGAACCCGCAGGCCTGACAGCCTCGATCTTTTTCGTGAGGCCAATGAAACTAACGGCAAACTGGACTTCCTTGATTCCCTTGAGGACCGAGCTGACAAGCTCCTTCGAGTCGGAAACCGTTTGCATTAGTTCATGATTGGTGCTTCCCGGAACGTCGAGCTCCTGAACCAGTTGATCGACCATGATGTCGACAGGTTCAGCTTCGTCGGAAGTCTGTGATTTGATCTTTTTGTATTGAGCGAGGCTGTGACGGACGTCGTCGTACGGAATATGGAGACGGCCGAGCTTCAGAGCGATAGCAGTATCCCGGAGGCCATCGAGGGCTTCGTACAGGTAGCCGTGGATATTCAACGTCGCAGTATCCAGAACCTCCAACGACTCTCTTCCCTCAGCTGTCAACAGCACGCCCCGGAGGGTCATTATCCATTCGGCCTGCTGGTTCTTATCCGCGCGCCCCTGCAGGGAGAAACGAGCCCGGTCCACCATCTTCCGGCGAGTGTCGACGGCAATGGTAAAGCTGCCCATCTGTAGGTTTCCAACGCCCGCAATGTTGACCGTGGCGTTGGTAGACACAACATCAACCATCTGGAGCCAATTCAGGCTCCGATGCAGGCGCTTGATGCGGTCCTTGACCCTTGTTAACCGCTTCCATGTCTGGCTCCGTTCGTCTGGGTCGGCATCGCGCTGGACGATTCTCGGCGTCCTTGGGATCTTTGGGGTGATCGGTTTCGAGTCTGGCTCGGCGACGTCGGAGTCGGAATCCTCATCTTCAGATGTGACCCCCTTCGCCTTGGCCTTCTCCAGCGCTCCAATGTCCACCGTGACGGCGAACTCGTCCACCACGATGCTCAACCAGGTCGGCTGAGCAAAAGTCGGGCGGTGGACGTTAAGGCCCAAGCCCCTGATGTCGATGCGGACGCCATCGCGCGGTGTGTAGGCGAGTCGGCGGAGGGAGAAGTAGCCAATGCGCTGGATCGAGATGCCGGTGATGATGCGGAGTACGGCAAATAGGACGAACGAGGAGAGGTAGAGGAGGACAAGGATGCCGAAGATGAAGGTCGGGTTCAGGAGGGCCATTTCGACCGAGCATGGGTGACGGTTACCGGCGACCGGCCGGGACGCCCATCAGCTGCAGAGCAGAGCCGCCGGGGCAACGGGGGGAGGGAGCCGAACACGGGCCCGTTCTCTCTCGCCTTCACTCGCGCGACATGCTGAGCAAGACCATTGTCGAGTCCGTTCGTTCCGTATGCGGGAAGGTCAAGTCGAGGTCAGATCAAGGTCGAGTCTCGCTGGCGAGCCACTGCCACGCTGTGCCGTTCGTGCTCGGTCGTATGATCCAACCCAGTGGCGCAGGGATTCAGAATGCGGTTGCGGCGGAGGAGTCGGATTGAGGGTGGTCAAGGTGTATTCCGTCGAAGCCGCGCTCGAAGAAGTCGAGCTTGTCGGCGGGATCACGTCAAAGGAGCAAGGGGAGAAGCGAAGCTGCCACCAAAGCCAAGTCGCGCCAAGGAAATTGACGGACAACTTCCAGGTTGGTCTAAATCCGTCCAATTCCAGCGGATGGAGATCCTTTGATGACCCCCACCTGCCAACCCACCAACCCAACAAAGCTAACCCTGGTCGCTCCCCACAGCGCATCGGACTTGTGCATCCCGCCCGGTTCTGGCGGTAATTGAGTACAGAATACTCCGTACAGCCCGAACATATGTCGACCGAGAATCTCTCGCAGAGTCGGAGAGAACTGCCGGTTGGTCTGGGTCCACGTTTTGATAGTGCTAAACCTCGCCGCAAAAGCAAAGGGGCCTGACTTGATGGTGAGTTTCTCAGTTCTTCCAGGGCTGTCTCAGCGTCGAGCGTCAGCCCTAACGACGACGGGATGACAGCCAACTGGAGATGACCCACTAAAAGCAGAAGTGGCATCGTTCAGGCCGTCAAAGCATGCAACTTACGAGACCATCCCAGGTTTGATTACCATCCGCCCAGAATACAAACAACTCCAATAAGTCGTCGTTTGACTAGTATCCACACACAAGATTCTGTAATTCAAATCGCCGTCCAAATCGTAACGTTCTCATGGATGCAAACAACCCATGACGCTCACCTCCAGTTGGCAATAGAACCGGCTGACGGACTTCCCCCCGATACGGCGTCAACTCGCAGCCCAGTCCAACAAACCCTAGCGGCAGATACCCGTGCTCAGCACCTGCAAGTGATCAGGGTGCCTGCATCCGGTGTTGGTTGAGGCCTGTACAGGAATCAGGAGATGGCAATTCTGTTAGAGTCACTCGGCTACATACATACCTAGGTATGACATACCAAATGACTTGCCTTCTCGGTGGACCTCCAGCGCCTCGATGCTGCGTCTCTTCTGGCGAAGAGGGGCAAAACGTGTCCATACCTAACGTAGGCATCTACCGAAGCAGCAGGTCAGGGTTTAGAAACGCGGCGTTTCTCACGCTTTTCAAGGTTGGGGTGCGAGTCTGGCTGCAGGTGGCGGCTGCGGCTCGATCTCTCCTCGTGGGATGGAAACGATCGCAGCCTGCCGCCCACAAGCGAGCGAATGGCGGCGCATCATTTTGGTCCCAACGGGCCGGAACCAAACACCAAACATCCACCAACGGTGCCGCCATCACCTCCTTGAGTTTATCGGGCGGTTGGTGTAAGATGTGTGACCGCCAATGGTGGGCGAGTTGGTAGCAGGTCGGGTGTGGTGAGCGGCCGCTGTGCCGCTGTTCGAGGGCACAAAGAGCGGCCAAAGAGGACGCCCACAGGGCGTCTAAGTTGTTCAAGAGGACGAGATGTCAGTGTCGTCTTCGACTCTAGCTTTCCTCTTCTCCCATTTCGTAATCTCCAAGATATTATCTTCTTTCTTGCCCTCCCTTAAATGTACTAATGCCGCTATGTTGGTCAGCTCCGGGACAAAAGGATCCGTGATCCCCATCGTGGTCCTGCTGGTGTCGAGCTGGCTTTTCCTACTTCGATTCTACCGCCAATGGGACTGGAGCCACAATGTAAGCCCGTTCGCAACACCGCCTCCCGTCGAGGTCGTGGTGGCGAGCCTCAAATCTGAAAACACCTCATGGGTGCAACAACACCTCCCCGGCTGGTTCTCCAGCATCTACGTTGTAGATGATCCTTCAGCAAAGCTCACAGTTCCCCGGAACAAAGGCCGCGAGGCCATGGTCTACCTGAGCCACATCGTCAACAACTACGAGACGATTGCCGAGACCACTATTTTCGTGCACGCCTCTCGTTTCGCCTGGCACAACGACGACCCAGACTACGACAACCTCGCTGCACTCCGCCGCCTCAAGCTGGACTACGTCCAAGCCTCGGGCTACGTCAACCTCCGTTGCGTCCTGATTCTGGGCTGCCACGTTGAGATCCGGCCACACACGGACGAGGCCAGCGCAGAGGAACGGGCCAACGGCATATCCAGCTCCGGCAGTCCGCTCACCGCCAAGCAAGTCTACAAGCAGGCCTTCGAGGAGTTGATGCCCGGTGTGGACGTACCTCAGGAGGTCGGCGTCAGTTGCTGCTCGCAGTTCGCGGTCTCGCGCGAGGCCGTCTACAGCCGGCCCAGGGAGGACTATGTCCGCTTGCGAAACTGGCTGCTGGAGACGCCGCTCGCGGACGACCTGAGCGGGAGGGTGTTTGAGTACATGTGGCATGGTGAGACCTCCGGCGTTTGTTTGTTTGGTGATGTGACCATGGCTGATGGCGTTTAGTGATCTTTGGCAAAGAGGCTGTCTTTTGCCCCTCGCCGGCCGAGTGCTACTGTAAGCTGTACGGGATGTGCGACCTGAGCTGCAGCGGGATGGCGTGCACCGGACGATATGTGTTCCCGAAGTATTCGACGCTACCCAATGGCTGGCCGAGAGTCGGCTGGTCAGGGGAGCAGAGGGCCTTCTCCGGTCCGCCGTGAAGCCAGCATGGCTTGCTCGTGTCAACTCCTGACGCGACACTGGGTCTACTGTTGTTTGGGCATCGGAACAGCTTCGGAGAGGTGGTCGTCTAAAACTCATCATCCGCCACACATGGCTTAGAGTTGGCCGGTTTCTTTGCAAGAGGCGATGCATTTGCCGAGTCTCGTTGCAGAAGCTCGGGGGGGTGATACTGCTAGGTTGACGGGGGATAGATGCATTCGGCTGGGAAATTCACCACCGGACTGTCCGGTCAGGCACTGGATGGCTCAGTTACCGGGATATATTTTCCAACTATAGATACCACAAGTTAGACACAATGGGTGTAATGAGCTGGGGATACAGGCTGATCAAGGCAGTTACTGTTTGCCCCGTCTTGCTCGGCGAACATCTTACATTAGGTTGGACATCTTTTCCTGGGATGCATTTACAAAGAGAGGTTGTCTCTTGCTTTCCATCATGCTCATGCCTTTCCAGATGAGGCTTGTTCGCCCCCCTGGGCTCCGGCGGCCGACTCCTTCTTCTCCTGGCTTTCGGCTTCGCGGAGCGCCTTGATGTGGTCATCGACAACGGCAATGTCGGCTTCCACCCGGAGTAACCTCTCCTCGAGGATATTCTCGTAGTCTTTGTCAGAGAGTTGTTTAATAGGGCTCCATCTAGCCCAAAACCCGACTTCCTGAGCCGGCTTGGGGGGGGCGTTCGCAACCTTCGCCTCCCACCGGTTGAGGATGGCCTGGCCTCCTGCCCCAAACAACGAGAACATGAAAGCTGACGGAAGTATGTTTCTCGGCCCCCCTGTGACATGTCAGTGGACCGCTGGCCACCCGAATTGCCAATACGTACTTAGTAATCCGCCACAGGTTCCGGCGACACAACCTGCGATGGTGCTCGCCTTCAGTTTATCTCTTGGGGTGGGATCTCCGTTGGCCAAATACTTCAAACCGACCAGTCGCGTTGCTGTGAACGGTTAGAGTTGCATAGCAGATAACAAGCTCAATGGACAGGGCGCGGCTCACCGTAGTAACTTGAGCCCAAGACAAAGCACTGCCCACCCGCAACCACCGAGAAGAGTACTGTCGGGACAGACCGAAAAATGGACCAGGCGGCTCCGTTGAAGGCACCACAGGCGCCTTGGAAGCGTCAGAAGTTGGCCACTCTCAGCAAGGACAAGACTCGATCTGCGTACCAGCGAGAGCACCAGCTTTGAGGGACGGCACGAGGATCTCCATCGCCTCGGGCGAAAGTGACGGCCCCGTCTGCCGTGGCCGTGGTCTTCTCACCGGTGGATTTTCTGCCGGTGATGGAGAGGTTGAAGAAGCCTGGTTCTGAGACTGGTCGTGCTCGTCGTCCTGGGGGCCGACTATCCGCTTCATCTTGCAGAGAGGAAAAATGAGGACGAAAGGACAAAAGCGATTCGATTCAAGAACAACCGTTGTGTTGTGTTGTGTTGTAAGAGCCCCGTGTGAAAAAGAGTGGAACCGAAAGAAGCACAGGCGCGCTGAGTGCTTGAGTCCGAAGCTGGGTGATGATTGAGTGACTTCAACCTGAGCCGCCTGGTTGAATCATTCAAGGCTGAATTGCAGGTCGAGCTGCCTGTGCAGGCGTCTGCAGAAGCACAGGCAGTTGGGGGGCCTCGGGGCCTCCCCTGACCCGCGCTAAGCCGCTTCGGTTGACCCTAGCGGGGCTAGATCGCCCCCGGCACCCACCCATGCCCTTGCCGAGCGGAAAAAAAAGTCAACCCTGATTCCTCAATCGACCTCACGTTAATAATATTTTTTCGCTTCCGTCCCGCAACCCAAAACCACGTTACTCGACGAAGCACCCAGGCTGCGAATCCCACATATTCGCACCTCCCCCGCCCATCTGTCTCCGCTTGCCCGCCATCCGGAGTCACAGGACGACCTGCTCTCGCATCGAGCAAGTCTTTGATCGTTCATCACTGGAGCCCGCCAACTCTCCAGCCGACGACTTTTTTCGCTACCTGGGCCTCCTTGGGACAGTGTAGCGCACCTGCAAAAACCGCAATCATGGGTGAGCACCGCCCACCGACCGTGCCCTGACCCCTCCCGGCACCGCGGGGCATCCGCACCTCGTCGTCGTCCTGTCGTGGATTTTGTGCGCTGACGCAAAGATGCAGCTCCCAAGAAGAAGGAAGTCCAGAAGCTGTCTCTGGCCGAATTTGCCTGTTTGTTCCCCTCCATGCCAAGACCCCGCTGCGACCAACTTCCCAGGCGTCGCGCAGCCCACCTCACACGCCCACACACTACTACATACTGACGCAGCCTTGCAGCATACGGCGGTGGCGGCTCATGGGCTGATGAAGTCGAGGACACCTATGGTAAGTGTTATTGCGATGGAAGCATTGTTATTTGGTGCTGATTTTGTTTTTGCTAGCCTCTGGTATGCTTTGATCGCGCGCGACTCTGGAACCAACACACTGACTGCAGCCCAGGCACTCAGCCACTCCCCGCCTCTGACCGGCGCGCGGGCGCGAGCTCGTACGGCAACAACTCATATGGCGGCGGCGGTAACGACAGGGGTAGGTCACGCTGTCTGTATCATCATTGCCGCACGGAAGATTAACTCTGCTCGCTCCAGGCTACCACTCGCTCCGCGACAACCTGCCCCAGGTGCTGCCCGACAAGCCCCCCTTCACCGCCCACCTCGGTAACCTGTCTTATGATGCGACCGAAGAGACTGTCTCCGAGTTCTTTGAGGGCTGCAACATTGTGAACGTGCGGATCATCGAAGACCGCGAGCAGCAACGGCCCAAGGGCTTCGCGTATGCTGAGTTTGGGGACCTTGAGGGTCTCAAGACCGCTCTTACTCGTGATGGACAGAGCTTCCAGGGCCGCACCATCCGCATCAAGGTTGCCGATCCCCGTAGGTCTTACCCGTCAACGCCATAATGTCCATCCCAGGTAACTGACAGATCTTGTGTAGCGAGGGGCGGCTTCGAGCGATCCGAGGGAATGCGTGATCTTGACTGGGGTGCCAAGAGAGGTCCGTTGGCTGATATTCCCGGCCGCGGCGGCGAGCGCCGCGGGGGCGGTGATTTTGGCGAGCGCAGGCGCGAGTTCCAGGCCAACGATGACGGCAGGGTCCGAGACTTCGGGAACTGGGAGAGGCGCGGTCCCCTGTCGCCCCTGGCTCAAAATGAGCGCCCCGAGTCCCGTGAGGGCTCTCGCTCCCGCGCCGGGGATGCTCGGTCCGAGTCATTCCGTGACAATCGGAGAGCGTCGCCCGCAGCCTGGGGCCCAGGCGAAGGCGCCCAGGACGGCTCCCGCCCGCCCCGTCGCGAATTTACCGAGCGTCCCGAGCGTCCCGAACGCGTCCCCACTGCCGCCGAGAAGGATTTCAACTGGCGCAACAACATGCGTACTGACGCCCCCGTGAAGTCGCCAGGCGAGTCTCGTGAGGGCAGTGCGCCCTCCTCGCCCGCCCCAGCCGCCGCGCTTCCTGTCGGCAGGCCGAAGCTGAATCTCACCAAGCGGACCGTCTCCGAGGCGGCCGACACGTCTGCCGCATCAACTCCCGCCAACTCTAAGGCCAGCCCGTTCGGTGCGGCACGCCCGATCGATACTGCCGCGCGTGAGCGTGAGATTGAGGAGAAGCGCGTGAAGGATAAGGAGGAGGCCGAGGAGAAGGCAAAGCAGGAGAAGCTTGCCAAAGAAGAGGCTGCCAAAGTGGCTGCCGAGAAGGCTGCAGAGAAAGCCGCCGCTGAGAAAGCTGCTGCTGAGGAGGCTGCCAAGGCTGAGGAGGAGGCCAAAGCCAACGCGCAAAACGAGGCGCCTGCAGAGGAAGCGGAGGCCACCCCTACGGAAGGCGCTGCAGATGAGACCTCCACCGAGAACAAGGCCGCCGCCCGGCCGCGCGAGCCGCGGGAACCGCGCGAGCCACGGGAGCCGCCCAAATCATCGAGGGCAGCGGAAAGCGGAAATTGGAGATCGGCTTCAGCGGAGCAGCGTGCTGGTTCTCGCGGCGGTCACGTCCCCAGCGGTCCCCGCCGCGGCGGTGCTGCTCGTGGGCCTCGCGAGGCTGGCCGTCCTCCGCGCGCCAATGGGAGCAGCCCTGCAGCCCAGCAACCGCAGTCTCCCACCACCGAGGAGGCGCCATCAACTCCGAAGGCTGACGCTGATGGTTGGACTACGGTCGCCGCCCAGACCAAAGGCCGGCGTGGAGGGAGCAACCGTCCGGTTGGACCCTGAACGAACCAACACCCTTCTCGGCTCGCCCTCCCGACCCGATTGGGGGACCCCTGGGTCTGTGTGGGTTCTGGCGAGTCAGCTGGCCCGGGTTACGTTGACGACAATCTCTCCGCCTCGCCGCAGTCGCTTCACTACCTCGACATCGTTGCGTCGCCGGCTTGGATAGCCCGACATCAGCGCTATCGGCTTCCGCGGATTCTTCTGTTCTTCCTTTCGAAACAGCGAAAGCAGGCGAATTCCACGGATATGCCTTCTCCCTACGACACCATTTTCGCGAAACGAGACCGTCACTCAACTTCCTTGCGCCTTCAGTCCAACTCAGCCTCGTAGACGGCATCGACACGACGAAAGCTATCTCCACCGACATGATATTCCAGCTATACCAAAAAGTCTTCTTTCCTCGCGATTTCTTGGCCATGACGTTTATGCACGGAAATGCGGCACGGGTTTTCCAATTCTAAAATGACGGCCATCTTCTGCCTCCATGGGCGGCGGCCAAATGAATGGATGCGGGTTTTCTCTCGGTCGTCACGGCGTGTTGTGCTTGATTTGGGCAGTATCTCGACGCTGAAGGAGGCGAGCATCGGGAGAGAAATGGGTGGGGAGGGCTATGAATGGCAGCCTCATCTACACGTTTATGGAGATTCTGCTCATCTCTTTGGGTTTTTGGTCTGGTCATCTCGTGCAACCTGCCTGCTAACCGACTCTCTGTTTTGTATGCCCGGGCAACTGGGGCATTCTTTACGCGTTTAGACGATGAAATGCTCCACGGACTGGAGCAGGGATGGGGGCTTGGTTGGCTCCGGGCGGGCTCAAGCGGTAGTCTCTACTCAGTTTAGACGAGGGATAGCAAAAGGAACAAGGGCATATGTTACAACTCTAGGATTCATCCTCCGAATCCACCCACACGCGTACACGGACGAGAGCACATGCATAAATCACTTTCCCACCTTATCTCCCCTCGTTCTTATGCCCATCTACCGCTTCAACGTCTTCTGCTTCTGCGCATCCGTCGCCACATTCCGCCCTTCCACCAGCAACCCCTTCCGCCGCCGCACCTTGTCCATGTACCGCTTGGCCACGTTCTCCTTGTCGCCGAACTCGCCCAGGTCCTCCAGGTCGTCCTCGGTGAAGGGCACCCAAAACGGGTCCTCGTCCAGGATCTCGAACCCAGCGAAGATGAGCTGCGGTTGTGCCGCGCCCGACGTGCGTTTGCGCATGTCGTCGGCGAAGCCGAAGGACTCGGCCACGGGGAGTACCGCTTGGATTGTGAAGAAGGGCGTGCCTTCGTTCATGGCCTCCGATTGAACTCGCCCGCGGCGGCGGGTGAGGACGTCGTAGACCCGGCCTAGGACTTCGGCTGAAAGGGGGAGGGGGGTTAGTATTTCGAAGACTAAGAGGGTTTGAGAGGGGAGAAGAAGGCATACTGGAGGCTTGGATCTCGCACGAGTACATTGCTAGCATGAGGCGAGGGGACCAGTCGAGGAATGCTTTGTGGATGGATTGTTGCACCGTTTTGATCACTTCGCCCGTCAGACGGCCGAGGTGGTCGCGGGCGGAACCGCCTTCGCCTTCGGTCGAGGAGGGCGGGGTGACGGAGACGTCTTCGATGAAGACGGCGATACCCTGGACGGGCTCGTTGCAGAGGGGCCCGTGGTGGGTGGCGAGCTGGAAGCCGTAGGTGATCTTGTCGGAGAAATGGCGCGGGCTGAGCGAGTCTTTGGTGGAGGGGCGGTCCGTGTGGGTGTTGTTGGTGGCGTTGGGGGAGAAGGCTTTCGGAAAGAATTGCTCCTTCGTGGCGTCGATGAGAAGGTTGGGTCCAGTTCGGCGCGGGCCAAAGGAGACGATGCGGTCGGTGATGTCTTTCCATGTGTCGAGACGGTCTTTTTTACTGTCGAATTGGGCTTGAAGCTGTTTGCCGAGCTCGTCGGGGGAGAGGGCCTTGCGTGCTCCTGAGAGCTCGTCGTCGGCCTCGGGAGAGTCGTCGGGAGAGCCGTTCTCAGCCGCTGGCTCCGGGGAGGGAGATCCTTCTTCGCCATCTTCTGCGGTGCTGCGATCAGAGTATAGCCGCTTGACGCCGCCCGCATTTTTGAGAAGAAAATCAGTGACGTCCCGCGGCAAAGGCCTAACACGGACGGTAACGGTCACCTGCTTGGAGCTGGTTACGCCGACGACCACGCCGCGGCCGAGCTCTTTGTTGACAGGAGGACGCATTTCCTCGGCGCGGACAGTGGTTTCCCGGTACGGGACAATCGGCTCGCCGGCTTGGATCTCGCAGCCTGCAAAGCGTTCCCGCAAGTCTGTCAAACAACGCTCGAGATGCAGCTCCCCCGCAGTCAGAAGGACGTGCTCGCCGCTGGAGAACTGCTCATACTCGGCACAGGGGTCGCTGTGAACGAGTAGATGGAGGCCTTTGATCATCTTGTCCAGATCGGCTGGATTGACGGGCTCCAAGGCCACGCGCACGATAGGGCGGCCATGAAGATTGGCGATGCCAGCAAGGTTGATTGCGCCTTCAAGCTGACTGCAAAGCGTACCGGATTTGAGGATACCACTCTCCTCGAGCCCCCGAATCCCAAAGACCACGCCGGCAGGGACCGACTCGAGGGCTTCAAGATTGCGGCCCATCAACATGTAAAGGGCTGTCACTTTCACCTTCTTAGGCAGCGGCTCAGCGAGCGGGTGAGCAGGTGAGAACTTGGGCGGAAGGACGTAGATCTCATCACCGACGGTTAGAATGCCGGAGTAGATGCGCGCAAAGCCGATCAAGTGCTCCGGTTCGGCCTGCTTCTCTTCGTCCTCGGGCACATGTTGGTCCAGTGTCGCTCCAGAGAAGGCCGAAGCAAGGGCGTCGATAGCCTTGTCCTCGCCCATGCTGGCTTGTGCCCGAGCGGCCTCGGCACGCTTTTTCCTGGCTATTTCACGCGCCTCCTCGCCGCTCATGGGACCGCGCCTCTTGTTTTCGGGCAGCTCGCTCTCCTTGACAGACACCATCTTGCTCACGTAGGCGACTACTGGATCGGCCGGCGCCTTCTTGAAGGAAACCACGGCGTCCTTGACCTTTGGGTCGATGTGGTCTGCGCCCGGGACATCGTCCAGCAGGAGTGGGAAGCGTTCTGCCTGGGCCGTCTTCGGTGATGGAAGAGATTCCACGACGGAGACCAGCAGCGCGACCGAGATTGGCAACCAGGAGGCAAAAACGGTGGTGAGGAGGAGCTTCGGATCTCGAGAACGAAGGATGTGAGGGGGGATGGTGATGTTGAGGAATTTCGTAATCTTTTCGAGAAGAGTGGCGTCTCCCTTTCCATTGTCGTCGCCGACAGTGGCCTGATACACAGCCCAGATTTGGTCCAGCACCAGTTGAACAAATAAGGGTTTCAGGGGTCGCCCTTTCAAATGCCTGGGGCCCAAAACCTTTTTCGTCTTGGGGTCTAGGTAGAAGCTTCCCCACAAGACCTTTTCCAGGACGCTGCGTTTAATACCCAGCTTCTTTTCGTATATCCCGGCAAACTGACGCACGGTGAAGGCCCAGCCGTCAATGGCGCTGCCGAATATGACGTTGTTCTTTTCCGGGGCGAAGTAAAGCCCCTCGTCATCTCTTTCTTGGAACTGGAACTCCCCAGAGTCAGCTAGTTGGTCCGCAACCATGGCCTCCTTTGCAGCTGAGGCAGCAACGCGAGCCTCCATCTGCTCCCGCCAGTTGAGGTCCTCTTCCATACGCTCTCCCTGGAAGAAACTTCCAAGGACAGCATTGACCTGCTCCAAAAGCTTGCTGAGGTGAATGTACGCCTCCCCTGGAGTCATCTTCAGCTCAGTGATGAGGCGATCGATCTTGTTGATGACGAGGAGTGGCTTCAGCTTTTCAGTCCATGTGTGTCTGAGGACTGTCACAGTCTGACTACACACGCCCTCCACGGCGTCGACCAAAACGACAGCACCATCGCATAAGCGGGACGCAGTCGAAACTTCGCTGCTGAAGTCGATGTGGCCAGGCGAGTCAATGAGGTTGATGAGGTACTCTTTTGGCTCAGGGGCGGCGTCAGGGTTGGCCCTCCGCAGCATGGAGAAGTAGAGAGAGATGGCGGACGACTCCATGGTGATACCTCTGAGCTGCTCGTCGGGGCGGGAGTCGAGGTACCGGATCTTGCCGGCCAGCTTTGGTGATATGATGCCATTTGTGGCGAGGAGGGCATCGGTGAGGGAAGTTTTGCCATGGTCCTAGACACGGTGGTGAGTGAGTTTTGCCAAGGGCTGTAACCGACAAGACGGCGTCCGGAATGGAGATGCCATACCACGTGGGCTAGGATGCAAATCTGGCACATGTAAAGTCAGTTTTCAGGTCAAGAGGCATTTTCATTCTTCTATAATCTCTTTCCCTCTCTTTGTTTTTCCTTGTGTTCTTCTCTCTTTGTTTACTCTGTTTTAAAACCAAGACACAGGGCTTACATACATTTCGCACGTCATCGGCGTTTTGCTGAAGCTTTGCCAGCTTCTCCGAGTTGACGACAGGCATCTTATCTTGTTGAAGACAACGGCTCAGACTGCCTTTAGGGTCGATGCTCTCTGCCCGGGTCGTAGGTCGGAAGTGAAAGAGATCTCAAGTCTTTATGTCGCGTGTTAGTGGGCAGGGGGCGAGGGGTATGGGAATCGCGGGGCAGTTTTCTCGGCCTGACTAACAATGCACAATGCACAATGCTGCGCCCAAGCTTGGAAAGTGGGATGTTTTGGCGGGGCAGAGAGGCAGCGGAAACACGGGATACAAGGATAGCAGACCCCCCGGTAGCTGTCACAACTGGAAGCAGAGCACGACGCATCAGGAAAGGTCCTATTTTCATGCGAATCGTAGGCCTGCCTGTCTTGGAAATACATACCTAATGATTCAGACGCATTCATAATGAGTCATCGAGCCCTCCTCCCTTCAACGTACTCCGGTTGAGGTTGTCCGGTGACATGCTGCCTCTTGAAGAGCCTTATGCAACAATCAGACGGAACCGTTTACGCAATTACCCCTACACACCAAAACCCTAAACCGGTGTCGCCGCATCGAAAATTCACCGCCTGGCCCGAGCCCCTCGACCACAAAAATCGAGCCCCACCGACCAGAGCAGCAAAGCAATTCCGGCTCTTTGCGACGGTCACGACAAAGGACGCCGGCGACAACCCACTGCTCCCCGCCCCCCAGCAAGCGAATCGTTCGACGTTGCATTGCCACAGGCGACCGAAAACATGAGTTACCAGACCGGCATGGCGCCCTCCCGCGCCATCGAGAACGACAGCGATGTCGAGGAGGAGGCCCTCGTCGCCGACTACAGGGAGCAGGTGCAATATGGTGGTGGCATGGAGGAACTGGACCATCCGTCTCTCGCCCAGCAGGCCGACGAGATCCAGTCCCGGATGGTCCAGGCCGCCCAACCCCTGGATTTCCAGGCGACCCTCGAGACCAAGTTCTCGAGCTACGACAACTACTGCTCGCTGTTCCACTACATTCTCAACTCCGAAGGGCCCGTGGATCTTGAGCCCCCGTCGGTTGGTCTCTCCGCTGCCGCTTGTGGCCGGGCCGTTGCTGACTTTTTGCCCTAGTACTATTGGGCGTGGGATGTGATTGACGAGTTCATCTACCAATTCAACACATTCTCCTCGTACCGAGCCCGGATCGCGAGGCAAGCCAACAACGAGGAGGAGGCCCAGATCCTGCGCGACCACCCGAACACTTGGGGGTGCTACAGCGTCCTCAACGTTCTCTACTCCCTGATCCAGAAGTCGCAGATCACGGAGCAGCTGACGGCCATGAGGCGGAACGAGGACCCGATGGCCGTGGCCGGACCCTACGGCACCAAGAACCTCTACCGCATGCTTGGCTACTTCTCCATCATCGGTCTCCTCCGCGTCCACACCCTGCTCGGAGACTTCAGCCTCGCGCTCAAGACGCTCGACGACATCGAGCTCAACAAGAAGGCCATGTTCGCCCGCGTCATGGCTGCCCACTTTACCACCTACTACTATGTGGGTTTCTCGTACATGATGATGCGCCGCTACGCCGACGCCATCCGCATGTTCAGCCACATCTTGGTCTACGTCTCGCGGACCAAGAACTTCCAGAAGAACACGCAGTACGACTCCATCTCCAAGAAGAACGACCAGATGCTCGCTCTGATCGCCATCTGCGTGGCCTTCCACCCCACTCGCCTGGACGACACCATCCACACCGCCCTGCGCGAGAAGTACGGCGACCAGCTTCTCAAGCTGCAGCGCGGCGGCCCCGACTCGCTGCCCATCTTCGAGGAGCTCTTCCGCATCGCCTGCCCCAAGTTCATCTCGCCCGTTCCTCCTGACTTCGACAGACCCGAGGTCAACGTCGACCCGATCGATCACCACCTGTCTGTTTTCATGGAGGAGGTCAAGACCAACATGTGGAGCCCGACTGTCAAGTCGTACCTGCGCCTCTACACCACCATGGACCTGAAGAAGCTGGCTGGTTTCCTCGACGTCAAGCCCGAGGAACTGCGCTCTTGGCTCCTTGTCAACAAGCAGCGGACTAAGCAACTGCGCTGGACCGACAATGGACTGATGGAGGGCGAGCTGGTCAACATCAGCGATCTCGACTATGCGCTGCAGGGTGTAAGTTCCCAAGTCTGCATGTCTCCCTCTCCCTTGCGACTTTACTGACTCCTCCCAGGATTTGATTCACATCTCGGAAGCCAAGATGGGTCGCAAGTTGGTGGATTGGTATCTCCGCAACCTCTCTCGCACATACGCATGAACTGCGTAATAGGACTGGATGCTGGCAGCAACACGGGGGGATCGAATCTTCTGCTTGCCTAGATTCCCTTTGTCATTGTGTCATCTTGGGGTAGGGAGTCTGGGGCTACGCAGGTCCATCAACAGCATTGCATCGGCGTCGGATGGACAAACAAGAATTTCGGGAGGGCGAGGGTCAGGATGAGGGGTACGATGATGGGTGAAAAGTATTGGTGGCAGATGCCGACGGGGAAAGGCTTGGCTAAGACGAAGCTCTTGGCGGGATGGTTCCTTGAGAACTGGGTTGCCTCAAGTCAGGTCGTGCGTCTTTTGAGAGCCAATGGACTTGAGGCTGGAAAGATAGGGGATATCAAAATATTCGGGATGATAAAGACGGAAGCGGTCGCCAGAAGGCGACCCAGATATGACCACCCGAATCAAGACACTTTTTTTCACTCAGCATCGTCCCTCTCTCATCACTATCAAGACCACAAGTCGTGGGCTTCATGAAACTTTTGAGGTTATCGTGAACAGAGTATCTAAGGCCAACTCTTTTGCTTCTGGCACCGTATCACACATCCATACCGATTTACCGCCGGCGATCTCGTCGGAGCAAGCAAAAGACCTGCGATGATGATCAAGCCGCCAAGGCTGACGCCAACGGGTAGCCGGGTACGCAACCCCCACTAAACCAGCTCGGCTCGGGACATCAATGTCTTGTTTTCCCCGGTCTTGGGATTGCACATGCAGTGGTTTTGATTTTCCCGCAGGGCGTTGCCCGAAAGAGAGGCCTCCGACCACCCCCGTGTGCGGATTGCTGGGCATTTGTGGAAAACCAGACGGGTTGCGCTGCGTCCACCGGTTTCCCAGCCCCCGGCGGCTTGGCTGCCGGGGGCCTTCGCTGTGGTGGATGCAAGTAAGGTGCTGCATTGCAGGTGGTTGCTGCGGTTGGTGCTTTGTGTATATCTAGTGCATAGTTTCTGCTACTGCGTAGCTATTTGCCTCTGCGTGTTCGCAACGGAGCTGCAGCTGCGAGTGGGGGGAGGGCCATCTGAGATCATCTCGGGAGAGGTTCGGGGAGGTTCCAGATCTCCTCATCCGTTTTCTGTTGCCAAGTGTCAGACACCCAGCAACGCGCGCGATGTTGTCTCGGCTCGACAAAAACAGCCCACGGTCAGTCTTGGTAAGATTGGCTATCCTCGGGTGGCACAAGATATGGTGTGCGAGACAAGGTGGGCGGTCTCACCCGTGTCCCCAAAGCTCTCCGTGCTGCTGACCGCTTCACTCCTCCACGTCCACAGCATCTCGCGGCATGATGGATCTCGATAGGGCGTGACAGGGGCAGCTTTATCACGGGACCTTGTGCTGGCAGAGCGGTAACCCCACCCGGGGGCACTTGGCGGGGGATGGGGGAGCCGAACCCTGCCTCTTTCTCCAAGACACCAAGACCTGCCTCCACGGGATGGTGGGGTTGGCTGGGAGAGGAGGGGGCGCGTTTTGGGGAAGCGTGCTGTTGCTATCCGAGTGAGCGCGGACCGAGCGCCTCGTGGGACACGCAGGTCGCAGGGCAATCATTGACTAAACATGTCCACGACTGTGCGTCAGCTTCCTGCAATGCCGAAGGGAACAGACATGGCGGTCACCCATGACAGAAGCTCGCGGCGCCCGAGGAGCAGGCCGCCAAGGCCCTATCGCCGCCTGAATCTTGGCCGCCTTCGCTAGGTGTCTCTCTCGGGCTCATCGTGTCGTGTACAGCCCTAACGTTGGCGGACCTCGGGACACAGGCACATGTGGTTGTGGTTGTGGTCCTCTGCAAATTCAGGGCAAGCCGGCAAGGTTTGCGACCGTGTCGTCGTTGGAGGTCTGGACCGCTCTTGGATCTCGGATCGGCTCTCGAACCGGCCCACAGCTGCCTCAAGGATGGAACCTGTTAGATGTTGTGTGCGCTGATCGCTGAGTGATCGCTGCTCAGTGCTTCCCGCCCGACCCTGGAATCCACTGTCCAACAATTCACATGCCCGAGAGAGACAGGTTGGACAGATGGAGAGATGCAGATGGGAGAGATATCCCCAAAAACAAATAAAAATAAAAATAAAATACTCAAAGCGGCTAAGGAGACACGGCATCAGTTGGGATGATGGGCGACCCAGCAGCGTTCGGGATGCAGCCGCAGCCGCTAAATTGACGGCTGTTCCATTGCCGCAGCCGTGGTTCCGTTGGGTCCTTCGACGACATTTGTTGCAAGGGTTGAGCGTAGCATCCGCCCGCTCGCCAAGCCGTATGGCGAAAAATATGCAAGACGAGTGACACCCGCAGGCGGCTGCAGCAGGGGAGCAGAGCAGTGGGCGGCGAGCGGCGAGCCAGCCCCGAGCCGCGATATCTCAGGCTTGGATTGCACGTTGCTGGGGGTGCCTCAGGTGCCAGCCAAGATGCCAGCCAAGATTCGGCTTATTACGCCAACTCCCGCCCGCCTGGTCGTCGTGTCTTGCCCAGCAGCTTTGTCCAAGAGCTTGGCTTCTTGGGCTTGCTTGCCTTTTGTCTCTTGACTTTCTTCGGGCTGAGTCCGTCTGTCTTGGCCGTGTCTGGGGTCTGTGCTGCCTGGGCGCCAGAGCTTCCCTCATCAGCTCCAGCTTCACCTGCCCGTCGCGCCCCGCAGGCAGCTCTCCAGCACCACCCGCCGCACTGCGCGCCGCGCACCGAACCGCACTCCACGGGCTAGCGAGCCTGGCCTGCACCCGCCATCTGGTCGCGCCCGGCCTTCATTCCACTTGCAGCAACTGGTCCACGTGAACGAAATCAAGATTGCGACGAAAAAAGGGCCTGGACTCTTGACTGCCTATTTTTCCACGCGCAAGCAGTTTTCCCGCCGTCAAGCTTGACGTTTTGGCCGACCGGCGCTCAAACTCCCTGTGACGGCCACTGAAGTATCCGCCCAGGCGAGCAAGCAGCTTCCAGCTCCAACACCACCACGTCCGCCATCACCAACTCCACGCCACCGCCTCGCGAGCACCTCGCACTCTCCAGGCTCTTCAAGCTCCATGCTGGTTCGAGCAGGATAACCTTTGCTGGCCTCTTCTGGGGCCGTACGAGACCTGGCATAGTCCCAGGAAAACAAGACGACTTGAACGACGACTCCAGCCTACCATGGCTGAGACCGACCGCGATGTGGCCCGACTAACTTCATCACCCTCGGTCTCCAAGAGCCCCGGCTCCGACGTGTCCCCGGGTACGAAAGTGCCCTCGGCACCCACCGACTATTTCTCGGCCAAGTCGGGCGCCAACGGCAACTCCAAACCCGATGGGGCGTCCCGTGGGTTTGTGCCTGCGTCGACGGGTGCTAGCACTACCACCACCCTCACCTCCATCTCCGAGGAGTTCCAGCTGGACAGCCCACGACTGTCTTCCAACGACAGCGGCCGCAGCTCTGACGGGCATAGGAAATCCTCATCCGCCTCGGTTACCTTCCGGTCGCCGCGCAACCCTTCGCTGCCCCAGGGCAACCCGCGCAAGACCGATAATCGACGGTTGCGTGAGTCCTCGCCGTCGCCTGTGAGGTGAGTGCCAACGTGCTTATCCTTTTTGTCCCTCCCCCAATTTCGGAGGTGCAATTGACCCTTCTCGGGGGCGGCCGACGCGTGTGTGGGAAGACAGGCCAAGTGGTGCTGCTCGACTCGACGGGGCCTAGCTCTATCGCCGAATGTTTGTTTCTCTCCGACGGAAGCCGATTCACATTGTCTCATCGCGATGGAAACCCCCCGACTGGTCTTCAAGGCGAGTGCCAAGCTGTCGTGGGTGCCCGACGAGCTCGAAAGCAAATCGACGATTGCTCCCCGAACAAGTCACGTCCATCAAAGGGGCGTTTCTAGCTGCAGAGCGACCCCCCTCCCGCCCCAGTTTCCCCGCAGCCGTCGGGCCCACACTCGGAAGAGGCTCACAACCCTATCTGCTCGTCAAAATGGTCGCGTGGGAAGGGAAGAGCAGGAACAGCAGCTTGTCCACGGTCGGTGTATGGATGGCGGCTAAAACATCCCTGGGACTTTTTTCCCGAGGTCGATCTGCACTGCGGGAGGTGGTAGGCTGGGTCCAGGCCAGGTCAGGACACCGACAGGATGACCTCTAAACCTCGGACCCCGCCACCCCACTCTCCTACTCGATCCGGCTGGACGATGTCATGTTTCCCGCCCAATTCCGTTAGTTGAGGCGACCGAGGGGTCCTCCTTGCCCGCTTTTGCCTATCTACCTTTTCGCTTGGGTCTGTGGCTGTGTCGAAGAGTCAAGATCGCCGTCGGCCGATCCCGAACGGGCGTCATCACGTTTCCCCTCGTCATCCTCCCGTCCCTTCTCCTTGCTCGATCGGGGTGCCTTTTACCTCTAAAAATTCCCGCAAGATCTTGCCCCTGGTGATCACGCGAGTAGACTTGGATATTTCTGCTCCGTTTTCGAGCTCTCCCTCCCTTTGCGTTATCTTTCATTCCGCAAACCGATCCCGGAATCCACGTCGTCACATCAAACACCAGCTCGGAGTCATGGCCACGCTAACGGCGCAACCTGTCCCGCCTCACAGATTCGAGCAACATGTCGGGTTCGATAACCTCCCGGCCGGGGAGGCGACCAAGAACAATCCCTCGTCATTCACCCTCCAAGCGAGGCACCAAGGCTACCATCCGTCACGGAGATCCCGCACGTTTATGATTGGGGTGGACGAACACGCGTATTCCGACTGCGCGCTGGTCTGGCTGTTGAACAACATGGTGGACGACGGCGATGAGATCATCTGCGTGAGGGTCTTGGAGAGCACCACTTTGCGTCCCGAGAAGAACTACCAAGACGATGCGAAGAGGCTGCTGGAGACAATCAAGTCCAAAAACGAGCTCAACAAGGCCATCAGCATCGTGCTGGAATACTCCGTTGGAAAGCTGCACGACACATTCCAACAGCTGGTACGTGTCGAGAACCGCAAACCCTTTCTCCTTGCTTAGGCGGCTCGATGGCTAACTTGGCTACTCGTAGCTCGGGATCTACAATCCTTCCATGCTAGTAGTAGGCACAAAGGGTCGATCACTTGGAGGATTTCAGGGGCTGATGAACACACGGAACTCGTTCTCCAAGTACTGCCTCCAATACAGCCCGATTCCGGTCGTGGTTGTGAGGCCGGATGACAAGCGGGTCAAGAAGCGAGAGAAGCGCACGCACGATCCGTCGCGGCAGAGCTACGCTGCCATGCTCTCGTACAACGCGGGCAAGCACGAGGCCGATAGCGACGCCAGCAGCGTCTACGAGTTCGAGAAGGGCATATCGGCTGACGAGGAGGCGCATCGGGTCGCCGCAGCCATCGGGCTCCCTGCGAGATTCGACCCCACCATCAAACCTTACAAACCGCGCGACACACAGCGGCGGCGGTCTTCGCCGTCGTCGCTTGCTTCCGGACGGACGAGATCCCTGTCGCCACCCCCGACGTCCCTCCCCGCTGAGAGCGGAGAAGAGGAGAGCGGTGATGACGAGGACGAATTCGAGGTTGAAGCCGTCTCAGGCCATCAGCTCCCACCTGGCGCGCGGCAGCAACATCCTGGACTCGAAAGACAGCAAAAAGAACGGCTCCATGCTATGGAAGTCGGGGAGGCTGCCGCCCTGCTGAAATCGGGCAAGGCGAGCGAGCCCGAGGACGATGACGACGATGGAGACGACGACTCCCAAGAACGGGCGGCGGAGGACGCATCCAAGTGACGGGGTGATGGTTCCGGGCGGGGGCGGCATAAGAGGAGGGCTATGCATGCATGACCGAGGGTCTTGAACGGTGGCTTTTTGTTTGCTCTTCGGGTCATAGAGACGATGGCGCAGTGGGGGCTAATGCTAACTCGGGGAACAGGAGTCAGGAACGGTCTCATTGTGTCTTGTACATTACATGACTCGGTCGGTCGGTGGCACTCTCCAGCGTTCGTTTTCTGTAGATTAATGGTACCGCTCTTGGCAAGGACATCCATCTGCCAGAAGCCCAGAACCGTGTCGTCAAGTTACACGTTGGTCCTTTGCTGATGGCTTGCAAGACTCAACAGGCACTGTGTACTCTGTACGCAGTAGGAATGCGGTGCTCGCTAACTTCGGGTTGGTCACCCACGCTCCCACGTTCTCGCCCCTGGCCGCACGGCACGGCACGAACAGCGGGGGCGGGGCTGTCGGGAACACAGCGATTCGCTGCGGAGTGGCCCAAGCTCGCAAGCCCAGGGTCCCTGGCCTAGTCAACTCCTTCAGCAGTCGTCAGCTCAACCTCCAACTTTCAACTTTCAACATCCAGAAACAAAGAAAGCCGCAAGCAGGGACTCGGTCTCAGACTCGGACTCGGCCCGCAGCCACCGCCATGACAAGGGAACCCGGCGTCCCGTAACACTCGGACGACACAACACCAGACGCAAGCAATCAATCCCACCGTATCATGCCCGCGCCATTCGACAATCAAATCACACAACCCGCCATCACCGCCGCCGTCTCGCGCAACACGACGACACCAATCCGGCCCCAAACCCATACAGCCCAATAACAACAACACCAACAACACCAACAATGACCCCCACAGACCCCGACCCAGACGGCAGCGCCGCCTGCGGCCCCTCCTGCAACCCCTCCAGCCTCGCCGCCACAACCCTCGCCCTGACCCCCCTCCTCGTCACCTTCGCCCTGGCCTCCTCCCTCGCCCTCACCCGCCTCTTCCCGCGCCTGCAGCACTACCAGAAACCGTCCGACGACGGCTCCGACCACTTCCTGCCGGCGTCGGCCCCGCCCTCGCTGCGCCAGGCGCACGCCGAGCAGGCGGCGCGCTCGCCGCGCGCCCGCGCCGCGGCCGCCGCGTTTGCGGTGGTCATTGGCTTGTCGGCCGTGTTGGCCGAGTTGATACTGGCGGAGATTTTGGAGGTGGGCGGGGCCGTGCTTGGGGCCAGGGCGCGGGCGTTGGGGTTGAGGGTTACGGTGCCGTCGCTTGTGGGGATGCTGGTTGGCGTGGTGCCTTTTTTGGAGGTGTGGAGCGTGCTGGCGGCGAGGGGGTGGCGGTTTGGGAGGGATGGGAG
>FTCU01001211.1_pt1 | contig 25990 bp, 19 predicted proteins | sample 1639521 | NCBI WGS metagenome assembly FTCU01 (sample SAMEA3914864, study PRJEB12502) | metagenome | biome: forest; material: soil | place: USA | collected 2012-03-12 | depth 0.3 m
AAGACCCCGCGAGTGGGATGTCCATGGTGGGGTTTTGTGCTTTTAAGCGCTAGCGCATAGCGGGGTTGACTCACTGAGCAAAATCTTTTTGGATGACGGAATGCACGCGGCGGCGGCGCTGCCATCCAACCCATCCGTCCATTCACCCACTCGCCCAGTCATCATTAAACCGCCTGAGTCTTTTTCCGCCGCCCTGGCACTTGACCACGGTCAACTCGCTGCTGACCCTTTTGTTGCGATGTTCTGTTGCTCAATTTGGAACTTTGATTATCCAACAACGCGGGGGTTGGTCGCCCAAGAGTTCTGCTCCAGCGTTGACAAAACATCAAGCAGTATGACTGTTTGCCATTTTGCATCTCGGTTGGAAAAGAGCTGTTACGGGATGGGATGATGGATCACTGAGGGTTCCGTTGGTTCCAGAAGTTCCGGGTCTTGGACAATACCCTGCATAAAGTAAGGCACGGCCATGCGGCGTCACACATGGAAGGGTCCCCTCCCGGACCGGGGCGGAGCGCGCCACCGATGCCGGAGTCACATCACCGCCATCGTCAACTTCAGAAACCAGGAACTCAAACATTGCACTGCCCTGAATACTGCGGTCCAATCCTTCACCCTACTGCCTCTGATCCCCGTGCCAAAACCTCCCATCAAGTAGACACTTGTCGTACGTACCCCATGTGGTCTCCTTTTCAGCCACCGTCTATGCCGTTGCCAGGGGGATCACCAAGCAGGGCTGCAAGAGTCAAACTTCCACAGATAGCTTGATATGGAAAACAACCGAACGACGTCAATGCCTGTGAACATGCTCCCGGAAGACGTCCTCCTCGTATTAGGATCTGTTGCCCCCGGACTGCCCGAACAGTGTCGCATCCGCTCCGCGCCAGGGCCCATCCTCGGGCTGCTAAGTGTAATGGTGGATTATAAGTGCTCAGGCCCAACTAACGGGCCAGAGGGCATGCACGACGCCCTAATTAAGAAGAATGGCGAACCGTCGTGGTGGAGAAGTGGCCGTTTAGCTCTGCTTGCACTCAGTAGGCTCCGGCTTCGGCTTGGTGCCATCGTCCTACACAAGAATGTTAATCATCCAGTCTAGTAGCCCGAGTCGGGACGTTTCTCACCTCTTCCTCCTCAGACTCGTCCTCATCATCGTTGTCCTCGCTGGCATCGTCATCGTCCTCGTCGTCCTCGTCATCAAACTCGGCCAGGTCGTCCTCATCAAGCTCCTCAAATGCGAGGGCCTCGCCGGTGAACCAGTCGATCGCACGGGGAATGAGCTTCTCCTTGATATCCTCGCCTAGCTGGTAGTCGAGCTCGAGGCGGTCTTCGATATCGGAAGCGGCGTCGTCGTCCTCGTCGGTCGGCGCCTTGGGAGGGGAGAAGAAGTTGAAGAACGACTCGGTCGGCACCGTCTTCTTGACGATGCGGGTTTGCTTCGTTGCTGCAGATTGTTAGTGGCCATGTTCGCTTATCAGGAGCAAGGGGGACGGAGATCCGCCTACTCTTGTTCCGCTGCTTCTTCTGCTCGATGCGGACGGTCAGGTCCTGGCCAGCCTTCCACTCGATCTTGTCGCCATCGGCATGATCGTAGATGAAATCGCCGCCATAGCCGCTCTCGTTCTGGTAGTAGTAGGTCTTTGTGACGGTCTTGTTGGTGAAGTAGTCGTTCTCAGCGAACTCGAAAATGAGGCGGAAGCCGGGCTTGTCGAGGTACTCCATCCGGATATCGGTCAGGGACTTGAGGGCACCCTCGTCGCGGTCGGTGATCATCTCAGCAAGCGAGACCTGGTTCTTCATGGCGGAGAGCCAGAACTCGGGGATACCCGACACGTTGGTGGCGCCCTCGGCAGGCTTCTCGTCCTTGATGGCAGCACCCTCCTCTTCCTCCTCCTCCTCGTCTTCCTCGCCAGCCTCGACTTGCTCGTCGGTGGGCTCGGTCTTGCCGTTGATGATGGCGGAACGCTGCTCGTACAGAGGAGTGAACTTGGCAAAGTACTTCTTCTCGAGCTGCAGAACCTCCTCCTGGAACTCGGCCTCGAGCTTGGAGTGGTCCTTCTGGATGCCCTTAAGGCCAGCAACGCGGCGCTTAACCTCGGCGGGAAGCGACTCGATGTAGCCAGATGACCGGCCGACGAGGGTGTTGAGACGACCCTGAATCAGGTGCATGAGGCGGGGGTCCTTGGAGAAGATGGAGGCAGCGTTACGGTCCAGGTCCTCTGTATCGCCCGGGCGGTCAGTACGCGGAACACCGGCTGCGCGACTGTTGGGCAGCAACCAGCGGCGAGCGACTCACCTTCCATGATGCTGGAAATGTCGGGTTGCTGGGCGTGCGACGAGATGGGGGCGGCGTTCGCCGGAGTGTTTTGAGGGGTACTGAAGCGTATTTCCGTCAGCAACAGCCTATCGCGAACAACTCGCGGCGGGGGACATGTCCGGCTGGTCGCCGCCAAGAATAAACCTACGGAGCAGCGGGGTCGGGCCGCTTGTTCTTGATGGGCTCAGCCATGGTGATTGGTATTCCGTCGATGGAATGATGCGTTTCGAGGTGGGAGAGGGAGGATCTGCGCCCGGAGAAACGAGGGAGACAGACGCGTGGTTGTGTGGAAGGGAGGATTGTAAAAAATTCGGAAAAGATGGTGGTCTGTGGCTTCTCTTGCGCGGAGAGAAATGTTGAGGGGAGGGGAAACGCTGCAATGGGGCGCTCGAGGAAAATTTGCGGGGCAGTGGCTTGGAGGGTCGAGGCAGCATGGATCCCTGCCACCACGAAACTTTTCTTCGCCCTGCTCGGTCGCGATGAATCGCTTTTGGATGCAACAACTCCCGCCTGTCCTGCCGTGGGCTGGTCTTACACACAGTCACGCTTTTGTCTTCACCAGCATGTCACATCCGATGAACCGGCATCCGCCACCACCCGGCCGGGTTGACGTGGCACTGGCTTCCTTAGCAGCTTTCAGCGTCCCCGTCGTGCCGTCTCCCATCTTGAAGCGTCAAAGATAGCGAGAGAGCCCTTCACCGCTACGCCGTTGCTTTGTCATGGCAAGGTTGCTGTCCGACGACTCTCGACATCCACTCGAATATGAAAGTTTCAGGGATCTCCGAATTTTCCTCGCCCCCGGCCCCACCTGTCAAGGATTCGTCGTTTGGCCCCTAGGCCTCGAACTATGGTTGCCGAAAACTTGGCGGCAAAAACTGGGTCGCTCCTCGACGTCGAGGACCATTCGGATGGTGGTTTCTGAGCCACATGGGCATGTGTTCCCCTTTTAGCCTCGTACACACCGTCTCTGGCTCAGGAGTGGCTGTCGGACGAAACGCTGGCTCAAGATTGGAAGTGTGCTCACCAGGCATGGCATAATAACCCAGGATTACCCTTCAGCCCTACGTTGCCACTCTTTCAGCGACTTCATACCAAATAGAGAAGGCCGAGGCGACCGAGCTGAGGAAGGTATCACGCCTTCTCACATACCCGGCCGGTGCCCGGTGGGGACACAACGTCACGCTTTAGGTCGGTTGATGACACCCTCCTATTTCTTCAAAAGAGTTGGAATGGCCTTTGTTTTGTCCACAGCCAGCTGTCTTTACCAAGAAGCCCAGATCTTATGATGAGCAAATCCCACATTTTAAGAGATTCCCCTTCTCAACACATCACAGAATACCCATTTCGTGTCCAATGCACGGTTATCACAAAAGGGTTTAACACGGAATCGGCCTGTCCACGGCGCTGGGACGCCAAGCAACCAGGAACCCTGGAGCCGCAGCCCGTGTTCTCCAGGTACGACGTCAATACCGTACGAGACACGCCATTATTCTGTTGGCAGACTTTTGTCCCTTGGTTCTTACCGAATACAATGACGGGATTCCTGAAAAGGATCATATGGCGTTTCGTCGGGTACATGCTGTTGCTAAACCCGGCATCGGCATCAGTGCCAATTTCGATGTGCGGATCGCCGGTTTGGTCATTGTACAGAATAGTACAGAAGTACAGAAGTAGCGTTGGCAGTTTTGGTTCTCGAGCTTTCCGGAGACTGGCACTTCTGTACAGAATATTCTGCATAGAATATGCAGGGCCCAATGCAATTACCGGGGTCTGTTTGGACCCCAGCGACGTCACTGACCAACCTTATCGGACTCCCAATCTCCACAGGCGGTTCCTGCACTGAAGCCTTCGATTCGCGTTGGAGGGGCTTTGGTGAACACAGGTCAAGACATCGTGCTCGGTTGGGCCGTCACCAATTGGTTGTTTGCTTCGTTGTTTTCTTCCCTCGTTTTGCTTTTATAAGATGCGTGCCCGTTGCATCGGCTCCCGGCACCATCGAGCCCTGATCCTTACGCAACAGACGAGAGAGAACCACCGAGATGGACGCGCGCGACGACGAAGCCGGCTCGGTCCGCGAGGATGCCAACCGCGGGTTCTACAGGCTGGGGGCGAACCAGAGCAGCGCGAGCATTTTTGAGGACGTCGAGATGGCGCACGATGAGGTCAGCGGCATGACATTTTGCTGCGCTGCACGCCGAGCGATGCAGCAAACGTGATCTGACTGTGCTGTTGCTAACTCGACGTGATCACAGCTTTTCGCGGGGCCTATGGCCGAATCCCTTCCCACGAGTGTCTCCGCATTCAGCCACCGCCGTGCCCGCGCCGATTCCACAACAAGCTTCTCTTTCTATCAGGAAGAGGACGAGCCCGAAGAGCCACCAGACGCCCTAGCGTTCACTGACGGCCGGCCCTCGGTTGACCATCTTGACGAGCTACCATTCGAGCCTGATCAAGACGAAGACGAACAGGAGGATGATTCGACTGACATGGAACGCAATTCTGTTTACAACGACCACCTCTTCCTACGCCGAGCCTCCACCCAGTCCAGGGGTTCAGTTCATAGCAGACTGCTCCGGCGGGAGAGTGGCACGTCAGTGGGCAGCGGGCACAGCACAAATCGCTACAGCCAGAAGGTGTACATGGTGAACGAGGACCTTTACATCGCGATTGCAGGATTCAGAACGAGCCGCCTTGGGCTTGCGGCATACATCCTGCTTTGTCTTCTGACATTGGGCGTGGCGTGGCTTATCTTCCGGTGGCTGCCTCGGTGGCATGTCAAACTGGTTGGCAAGCCATCCCCGCTCCGCGATTGCCAATGGGTGGTTGTCGAAAATCAGTGGAACGAGATGGCGATTCTGGACGTGGATTCGAAACCCTATGGGAGGATTCTGTCAACCGTATTTGGTGCCCCTGGGAAGATGGCCTCGTACTTCATGGACGAGGACCAGGACCCTATCCTCCGCGACCTCAGAATGATCAATTATCGCTACGTGCGATTCTTCTTTCATCCGCTAAGGGACAAATTTCTGCTCGGTACCGGATGGAAAGACCCTCTGTGGTCCAGCGTTCGAGAGATACGCGCCGGCATCGACAGCGAAGAGAAGAGCCACCGTGAAAATGTCTTTGGCAGCAATCTCATTGACATCGAGCAGAAATCAATGTTCCGGCTTTTGGTTGACGAGGTAAGTTCTCGATCACACCCCAAGCCACAGCTCTCGCTCATCACTACCAGGTTTTCCACCCCTTCTACGTCTTCCAACTCGCTAGCTTGATTCTCTGGTCACTTGATGAGTATTATTACTATGCCATCGCCATCCTCGTGATATCTGTGGGTAGCATCACGACGACGCTCATCGAAACAAGATCGGTAAGTGCTCTCCCATCGCGTCGTGTGCAGCGGACAGGGATTCGTGGCTAACAAAAATCAGACGATGAGGAGACTTCGCGAGATATCTCGGTTCGTGTGCGATGTCAGGGTTCTTCGAAACGGCTTCTGTACGCTTCCAGTGTCCCGTCCAGGAACTACATTGGGAAGGGAGAGTCGCTGACGGAATTTAGGGCGGTCCATCTCTTCAAGTGATCTTGTCCCAGGGGACATTTACGAGGTCAGCGATCCGAGTCTCGGGCAATTCCCAGCAGACAGTCTCTTGCTGAGCGGGGATTGTATCGTCAACGAGAGCATGCTTACCGGCGAATCCGTGCCGGTATCCAAGACACCAGCCACCGACGGGACGCTTCGGAAGCTGGATTTGGCGGCGTCAAGCACGCTCCCAGAAGTCGCAAAACATTTCTTGTTTTGCGGGACTAAGATTATTCGCGCTCGACGGCCACAAGAAGAGCCCGATTGTGAGGCTGTGGCTCTTGCTATGGTCGTCAGGACTGGTTTCAACACCACCAAAGGCGCGCTAGTTCGCTCGATGCTCTTCCCCAAGCCGTCGGGCTTCAAGTTTTACCGGGACTCGTTCCGGTACATCTCCGTCATGGGCTGCGTGGCGCTCCTCGGATTCACTGCCTCCCTGGTCAACTTCATCCGGCTCAAGCTGGAATGGCATTTGATCATCATCCGCGCCCTCGATCTCATCACCATCGTGGTGCCCCCGGCGTTGCCTGCCACCTTGACCATCGGTACCAGCTTTGCCATCACGCGGCTGAAGTCGAAACAGATCTTCTGCATCAGTCCCCAAAGAGTCAACGTGGGTGGGAAGCTCGACTTGATGTGCTTTGACAAGACCGGAACTTTAACCGAGGAGGGCCTCGATATCCTCGGTGTGCGCGTCGTGACGCGTGCCGATACCCGGTTTACAGACCTGGTGACGAACCCCGATGATCTGCTGTCAGATCAGAACACGGGCACAGAGAGCAAGGATCACATTGACACACGAAACGCGGCGCTGTACACCATGGCCACATGCCACTCGCTTAGGATAGTGGACGACGAACCAGTTGGCGATCCTCTTGACCTCAAAATGTTCGAGTTCACCGGTTGGTCATATGAAGAAGGTAACCTTGGAGGCGCCAACGCCGATGATGAAGAGCAAGGAAACCTTCACCCATCGGTAGCCAGGCCGCCGGCCGGGGTCAAAACCCAAGCAAACGGCGTTGAGCAGGGCTTTGGTGATCATGTAGGTTGCCCCTTTTCCCAACCTGCCCTGCTTTGGCCCACTAACGTCTCTTAGGCTCCGTTTGAGCTTGGGGTTCTGAAGTCTTTCGAGTTCGTCTCCCAGCTACGCCGGGCGAGCGTTGTGGTAAGAACCTTTGGACGACCCAGTGGCGACATCTATGTCAAGGGAGCGCCCGAGTGCATGCGAGAGATCTGCAGGCCCGAGTCATGTAAGTCTTGCCAAGCCGTGCGGTTCAACTGGCTCTGACACAGTTCTAGTTCCTGCCGATTACGAAGAGCTCTTGTCACAATACACCCATAAGGGGTACCGCGTGATAGGCTGCGCGACCAAACACATCAAGAAGCTTAGCTGGGTAAAAGCCCAGAAGATGACGCGGAAAGATGTCGAATCAGACCTGGACTTTGTCGGCTTCATCATCTTCGAAAACAAGTTGAAGCCCACAACGGCGTCGGTGCTGAAGGAGCTCCTTGACTCGAACATTGGCGCCGTAATGGTCACTGGAGACAACATCCTGACGGCCATCAGTGTCGCCAGGGAATGCGGAATGATTAACAAGACGGCACACTGTTTTGTTCCTCGGTTCCTCACAGGAGACGCGAGGGACTCCAACGCAAGTCTGCAGTGGGAGAGCATCGACAATCAGGCTTATCAGCTGGACCCCAACACCTTGCTTCCGTTGCCGACTCCAGCGGAAGTGGACGTGTCGTTGCCGTATGACATCTCCAACTTGCGCAACTACTCGATCGCTGTCAGTGGCGATGTCTTTCGCTGGGTCATCGATTTTGCACCACCAGAAGTGATGCGGCGGATGTTGGTCACAGGCAAGGTCTTCGCACGCATGTCTCCCGATGAGAAGCATGAACTAGTTGAGAAACTGCAAAGCATCGACTATACGTGCGGCTTCTGCGGAGACGGAGCCAACGACTGCGGCGCGCTCAAGGCAGCTGACGTGGGCATTTCGCTTTCCGAGGCCGAAGCCTCGGTCGCGGCGCCGTTCACGTCTCGAGTCTTCGATATCCGGTGCGTGCCCGAGGTGATTCGGGAGGGACGAGCGGCACTCGTCACCAGCTTCAGCTGCTTCAAGTACATGAGCCTGTACTCAGCCATCCAGTTCACCTCGGTCAGCTTCCTCTACGCGTCGGCGTCCAACCTGGGCGACTTTCAGTTTCTGTTCATCGATCTGGCACTCATCCTGCCCATCGCTGTCTTTATGAGCTGGGCCGGTCCGTTCCCGGAGCTGTGTCGAAAGAGGCCAACGGCGGATTTGGTCTCACGCAAGGTGCTCACGCCGCTGCTGGGCCAGATCTGCATCTGCATCATAATCCAAACCCTGGCGTTTGTGCTTGTCCGCCGACAGCCATGGTTTATTCCGCCAGTTGTCAACCACGACAAGTCTAACATCGAGAACTCGGAGAATACGGCCTTGTTCCTGACGTCATGTTTTGAATATATTCTGGCAGGTGTGGTGCTTAATGCCGGGCAGCCGTTCAGACGCTCCGCGGTGCACAACTGTAAGTCACGCTTCTGCGCCTAAGCCTGTAACTTCCGCTGACTCTTGATCAGGGCCATTCGTTGCAACAATAGCCACCGCGCTTTGCATTACGCTGGTGTTGATCTTCCCACCTGGCTGGGTATCAAAGCTCATGCAGCTTACAGGGATGAGTTTGGACTTCAAATTGTATATTATCGGGCTAGGCATGGTGTATCTTGCCCTGGCGTGGTTGGGGGAGCATTGGGTGTTCCAGCCGCTGGCACGCCTGATCGGGAAAGCGAAGCAGTCGGTGTTGAACCGGGCCAAGACGCGGAAGCAGTACAAGGTCATTCATGATCAAATGTTGTTCTAGAAAGGATAGAATTTGGGTCATGGAGAGGGGCGTTGGTTATGGCTTGAGTGCATAACATTGGGCCGTGTAATGCCTGATCACCAAGCGGTCATTGCATCTTGAGATCCAGGAGAGGCATCCTGCCATTTGAAAATTGGGCTACACCGCTGTTTGGCCACTGGCTGTCCGTCGTCCGTTGGGAGGTGTGTTCATTGTGTATTCTCAAAGCTAGGACTTTGTCTTGAGACCCAACGAGTCGAAAGACGCCGCTGGTTCGAGGAAGCCACACTAGACCACAAGCTAGAAACTGTCAAAACAATGGTGCCCAAAACCAAGCCAAAGGACATATTAGTGAGGCTTTATTGATGGACATGGCATGTTCGGCAAACACACCAAGTACTTTGAACAACTCAAGGCCGCTTCAATGTTTCTCATACATAACAGACTGCTCTAGGTAGACTTGAATCGCACAACGGTGAACAGCATGCTCGATCTGTTCTGATCACAGTCCGGTTAGCCGGGGCTCGCCCTGTGAACATCGTGGCCGGACTGTTTCTAAATCTCCTTAGAGGGCGGAAACTCTGGTTCCGCATTTGGGTGATGTTTCTCTGAATCCCTCTCTTCCAACTGCCTCAGAAGCGAACATGGCACAACCCCTCAGACGATCGTTCATCAGCCTAGCCATTATTGCTAGACGGATGTTTGCGTCAGATGCTACTCGACTTGAGATAACGGTATCCAATATGTCCTCGCCCCAGAAGACCTGCCACATTGGTGGTCCAGCCAACACGAGCTCCTCCCGAGGAGCAAGTCTGGCCCTCGACAATAGGGCTCCAGTCTCCTCTGCGTCTTCCGAGTTCTCTAGCAGGATATCAGTCTTCGCAACCGGAGCAACAAAGCCTCCCCCTGATCCCCTCAGAACTCAAGAGAAGACCTCGACCCCGGTCGCCACGGATGAAATCACACGAAACAGCACGGACAGGGGCTTCTATGGTACGATCCCTATATATATCTCCGCCATCGTGACCATCTCTTCATATCTCGGCAGCATGCTGACATGAAACATAGAGGGGCTCACCGAGAAAATCATCGACGGGGGCTACCTCCCTCATTTTCTCCTCCGCATGGGCATCCAACGTCGGTTCAGCCAACGGGCGCGGGAGATCGCCTCTCCGAGCTTCGCCAAAGCCTTCGCGCACAAGATGGCCTTCATTGAAGACCTGCGCAAATCGGAGATCGCCATCCATACGGACACCGCGAACCGGCAGCAGTACGAGCTTCCGGCGGGGCTCATGGCGGCGGCGCTAGGCCCACGCATGAAGTACAGCTGCAGCCTCTTCGAAACGGGCAAGGAGACGCTGGCTGAGGCCGAGGACGCGATGCTCGCCAGCTACGTCGACAAGCTAGACTTCCGGGACGGTATGAGCATGCTCGACCTGGGCTGCGGCTGGGGCGCTGCGGTGCTCTACTTTGCAGAGCGCTTCCCCAACTCCCGCATCGTCGGCTTCTCCAACTCGCGCACTCAGCGCGAGCACATCCTCCACCTCGCCGCGGCCAAGAACCTGACCAACATCCACGCGATCACGGGCGACGCCGTGACGGCCGACCTCGGCGCCGCGCTGTATGACCGCGTGCTCTCGTGCGAGATGTTCGAGCACCTCAAGAACTACGACGGCATCATGGCCAAGACAGCACGGGTGCTGCGGCCCGGAGGGCGGTTCCTGCTGCACGTGTTCTGCCACCGCGACACGCCGTACCACTTTTCCGATGGGTGGATGGCCAAGCACTTCTTTTCGGGCGGCACCATGCCGTCGGCGGACTTGATGCTGTACTTTGCGCGTGCCGACCTGCGCGTCGCGGGTCACTGGTGGTTGCCCGGCCGCCATTATCATCGGACGATCGAGGCGTGGCTGGCGAATTTCTTGCGAAATAAGGAGGCCGTGTGGCCGTCCCTCGTGGCGGTGTATGGCAAGGAGATGGCCGGTGTGTGGTTCAACCGCTGGCAGGTGTACTACCTGGCCTGCGCCGAGATGTTTGTCTCGGGGGGTGGCGATGCCTACGGGGTCACCCACTACCTGTTCGAGAGACCGGAGTAGGCGGCGGGCGCGCGAGGGGGAGCGCGGCGGGGCAAAGACCACAAGATACTTAAGTGGCCGAGAGAGGGAACTCTCTGTCATATTGGAGTTGAGGATTCCATGTCGGGAAATGTTTCTGGCGAGAATTAGATGGGATAGTTCGGTTTAATCTTTATTCTTGAAGCGGGATCTCCCCTCCCGGGAAAGATAAATGGCAGAGGTCTTGTTGAAGAGTTCATGGGAGATGGGGGCTTGATCCGAGACATGACAACATTTAGACGCGAGAAACCTGTGGAACAACGATTCCACTTTTGCTCTCCTTCCTATAGAGACCTAGTGACTGGACTGCGTGACTGGTTGATGGGTGAGCACCCACAGTCGCTCATAATTCAGGAGTGCGGGATGACAGCCTCGCCCAGAGCGAGAGCCAACGCAAGAAATCCAGCTCGGATCCAGGCACGATGCCGACGCCATCGTCGTAAGAACCACTCAGAGTGAAACCGACCCACGGAGCGAAGCAACTGGGCAGGCTCGTAGTTGGAGGTAGAGCAGAACAACGGAAACTAACCACCAAGACGGACCAGATTGGAATGAACGCCGGCCCCTGGCTTTCTGTATTGACCCCGAGAATGCGTCGTATCGGTACTAGTATGTACAATGCTCCGCGCACGCAAAGATCCGCAGTCCTCTATCCCATTTGGTTTCTCGTCTAGTGATCCCAAGGGTGCTTCCAACCAAGCAGAACCGGCCCTGCAAGGTGATGTCAGCTGGTTTTCATGGTTGCGGCAGAATGCGAGCATGCGCGAGTATTGTGGGTGGGGAGAGGTACCGTCTTTCTTTGCCCTGTAGAAGATCTGTATGTCCCGGGTCAGCCAGCGAGCTCCAATTGCCTCGACTGCCTCGTGTACAGAGCTTCAACATACAAAAAACCACATTGACGCGCCCAGGGCAGTGCCCAGAAAGCGGTAGACAGGCTGAACGGGGGGCGGGGGGATCCGGGCGGCCATGATGGGGTGTGCTGTCTGCGTCCGCAGCTTCTGCAGTGTGGTCGCGGTCGTTAGCTCTCTGCAAGCGAAGAATTCGGTCGGGCTGAAGTAATAGGTAATAGCTGCTTGTTCGTACGGACCCTTTGGCGCTCGGATTGGAGGGGTGCACGGCGATGCGGGGGTGGCTCGTCGCAATTGAGTGAGGTTGCGATCGAGTTTCGAGGTTCAAGCTCGGCTGTCTGCGGTTGTCGTTGCAGGTGGGTTGGTGACACCAGGGTTGGGGTACGCTGTGTAATTATGTACCAAACAATGACAGGGGCCGGAGCTTGCAGTTCGGCACCATCAGCCCAGAAGGACCGTGCGCAGCTGCACTGTCCAGCAAGGTGCAGCGGGCTTGGCGGGCAGCTGGAGAATCCGAGTGCGCGATGTCTGCCGCGCCCGCGCCCGTTTGTCGTTCCAGGTCCTCTTTTAAACTTCAAAAGTTTCCAGGCCTCGTTGCGTCCCGACGTCAATAGCAAACACACAAATCACCCCGCACCTTGCCATGTGGCTTATTATCCCTCGTTGAGGAGCTCAGCCTTCTCCTCTCTCCCCTTCACCAGCTTGCACCCTTTTTCCCTGCCGGCCTCTCGCCATTCCTGCTCCTCGCCCCCCGGGCTTCCAGCGCGGCGTGCAGCAAGACGACGACAGTCAACCCCCGAACAGCCCGACCTCTGCCGCACGAAAGAATACACGACGACAAGCAGCTATGAGTATTCTCGACTCAAAGGAGCACGGCGGCGCTCCCTCGCCGCGCGCCTTCGCCATGGCCCACCAGCGGCCGAGAAACAGCTTTGTGGGATGCTCGCGGATTACCGACTATGAAGTCTTGGGCAAGCTGGGTGAGGGTACCTTCGGGTAAGTATCAGGGGCTGTCTCCGTTAAACGCGGCTTCAATGCGGCATCTTGGGCACCACCTTTGCTGACGCTGCTGCTAGCGAGGTCCATCGCGCGAGATCGAAGAAGACCGGTGCCTTGGTTGCCCTGAAGAAGATTATCATGCACAACGAGAAGGACGGGGTGAGTAGCCTCTGCAGTCGCGCACTGCTAACGGGGGACACGTCTGACACAAATCTCAGTTTCCCATCACGGCGCTCCGGGAAATCAAGCTGCTGAAGCTGCTCTGTCACAATAACGTTCTGCGCCTGGAGGACATGGCGGTGGAACACCCGTCCAGAGGCAGCAAGTCTTCCTCCATTCATACGAGACTGTTGCTACAGCCTGCTAACCTGCCTGCTTTCCAGCCGACAAGCGCAAGAAACCCATCATGTACATGGTGACCCCCTACATGGATCACGACCTTTCGGGCCTGCTCGACAATCCCTCAGTGCACTTTACCGAACCACAGATCAAGTGCTACATGCTCCAGCTGCTTGAGGGTCTTAGGTACCTGCACGAGAACCACATTCTGCACAGAGACATGAAGGCTGCCAACCTTCTGATCAACAACAAGGGCATCCTCCAGATCGCAGATTTCGGCCTCGCAAGGCACTACGAGGGCGAAGTACCCAAGCCTGGCCGCGGTGGCGGGGAGGGCCGACGTGACTACACAAGCCTGGTGGTGACCCGGTGGTACAGGCCCCCTGAGCTGCTGATGCACCTGAAACGGTACACCACTGCTATTGACATGTGGGGTGTTGGGTAAGATGTTCAAGTCCATCTAATCGCGGACCCGTGCTAATGCCGACAGCTGCGTGTTTGGCGAAATGCTAGTTGGTAAGCCCATTCTTGCAGGGGAGAGCGACGGCCACCAGCTCGAGATCATTTTTGAGCTGTGCGGAACACCCACCGACGAGAACATGCCCGGCTGGCGGTCGCTTCCAAACGCCGAGGCTTTGCAACCTCGTCCCAGGCCGGGGAACCTGTCGCAGAGGTTCAGGGAGCACGGCTCGGGCGCTGTCTCTCTTCTCCGAGAACTCCTCAAACTCGACTGGCGAGGCCGCGTCAATGCCATCGACGCCCTCCAACATCCTTACTTCCGCACCGCCCCCTACCCAGCAAAACCCCACGACCTCCCCTCTTTCGAAGAAAGCCACGAGCTTGACCGACGGAAGTTCCACGATCGAAGAGCCGCACTGCCCCCTGCCCCGAAAGGTGGCACCGTCGGCCGTGGTCCCCACGACGGCCCCAACGCCTCGTTCAGCAGCGACGGATTCAGCAGTAGGAACGGCGCCAACGGCAGCCGCTACCCGCGCAACAGTCGGGGTCCAGAAGAGCGAGTGCCCGCCTGGCACAGAGACCGCGGCCTCCCGCCCCGCCCGCCCCCGCCCGCCGACGGCGATCACCCCGACGGATACAGGGGCGGGAGACCACGCGGTGGCGGAGGCGGCGGGAATCGGCAGGACATCGACACGTATATTCCCAGCTACGACCGGGATGCGCATAGGAGAGATGACCGGGATGCGCCGCCCAGAAGAGATGAGAGGGATGCAATTCCCAGGCGAGACGACAGGCGCCGGCGGGACGAACGAGACGAGAGACGGCACGACTGGGATCGAAGACGCGGGGATTTTGATGACCGGGCGCGGAATAGTCGGACGAGAAGTAGGAGCCGCTCGCCGGTCCGCGATCGAGATTGGGAGAGGGACCGAGACAGGGATCGAGACCGCGAGATGTATCGCCGGTAATAATGAGTGCGTACCGGCTGGGCGAGCCATTGGCACAGAGCGCAGGGTTGCTTCTTCGGTGGGAATGTGTGGAATAATCCGGCTGGGAGAGTATCCTGGGCGTGTACAGAGCGGGCATTCAAGAGGCGCGAGAGGTGCGACTTGTACTATGTCACAAGGCCCATCCTAGGTCCCGCACAGTTTTCTTGTGTTGGGCTAGCAGGCGTGGCATATGGCTTTGGGTCATGTAATCAACGAAATACAGCATCCGCTCCCATGAGTCTCCCCATCACAAGCACACACTGACACTGCTTCAACACAGTCGGATACTGTGCCGCTGTCAATGGTATTGTTTCGATATCCTCTGAGGTTATTCCGCTGTTTTATCCTGTCCGTCTTGGCCAACCAGCTCGCTAAGCACACAGTCGAACCAACCTCATACCTTAGACCTTCCGCGGACCGTGAAAACACCTGTCACTCCCGCTAAGGATCCCGCTACCACTACCGACCCCGTGACTCCCACTCATCTCGTCGTGGGCGTCTTCTCTCCCAACGCCGTTGAACTCTCTCCCGGCGGCGTCATGCCCTATTCTGACGACGATTCCTCATGGATCGTGTCCCCCACCCCGGCCGGCGGCGTCCTAAACCGCGAGGTGCTGCCCTTAGCCATCGACGGTGAAGCCCGCGACGCCAGCGTCGGGTTCATCGAGGCGGGCGGGTGCCGGTCCAGGGAGGATGTGCGTTTGCGGCTGTCTACTTTCTTGTCCGAGTGTGAGGAGCCGCCTGAAGTGAGGACTGCGGTGGTGGAGTGTCTCCTGGTTTTTTTGGGATTGACGCGGCGTTCTTGGCGTGCTTCTGAGGGCTCGCGGGCTGCCGGCGCCTGGTAACTCTGCTCCAGCCGCTGCTGCCACCTCCGCACCGGACCGGAGATCCACGAGTGAACCAGGTTTGCGATGACCATGGTCATCAGGACAATGATGACGCCGCTGACCAAGCCGATTATTGCGCCGTAGCCGAACTAGAGGGGTGTGAGAGTGCAGTGTTGACGAGGGGAAGGCGGTGGACTAACAAATGCGAGCAAGGGCTGTGTAGACTATGTTAGTATCTCAATATGTTTTGTTGATGGACGAGGGAGGGTCGGGAGACGGATGCTATACGTGCCTCAAGCTCGTCGTAGATTTCAAGACACACAGCATAACAAAAGACCGCCATGCGCCACGTTATAAGCAATGGGGAGATTATGAAACGTAAAACTGCGAGGATGACTGAAAACGCGGCCAAGACGACGGGCGCGATGATCCAGAGGCAGCCTTGGATGCAGCCCTGGATGACGTGGAATGCTACACCGAGAACAGTGCCCAAGATCAACCAAGACACGCCAAAGCCACTGCGAACGGCCCTGACAGCAACACCGCCAATGGCGCGGACGACATCTCCGACATCCGTATGAAGAGGTGGTATGGAACCGGCTGAGGGTTGAAATCCAACAGGAACGGCGGGACAGGTGAGCGGTTCAGGCTCCATATCCCTGGATCCCGGTCTCGAGGAAAGAAATGACCAGACGGACCGGAAGTTTGAGCAAGGCGTATGGATGCTGCTTAGGACAGACTGAGTCGGGGTGTGTGGTTTGTGGACGATTATGCATGCGGTCGTTCCTCCAAGCAGGGCAGATTCGAAAAAGAACCCAAAAGACACCGTTATCGAACAGACGGGGCGAGAGAGGTTGTGGGCATCATGTTTCTTGCCTGCCCCTTCCTGAACTACCTTACATTGCGCATCTGGGTTCGCGGCGCGGGTGAAGGAGCAAGGAAGCCAACCAACCGCACTCGAAAGTTTGGAGACAGAGGCAGCGAGCCAGTGGCATCTGACGTCGTGCCTGTCGAATGCAGGAATCGGGTCCAGATGAACCCGATAGGCGAATATCGTTACATTCTGTGGGACGCCCGCGGTGTAATATACAATATTCTGTATTCTGTATGGTTCAGGAAACACCATCTTTTCAACATTGGGCATTCGTCTCCATGACTTGACCTCAGCACCAAAACCTCCCGAAACCTTGTCTCTCTCAAGGTCTACCAACCCATTCCAAACCCCAAGGCTTGTTTTTCCACCAACCACTGGCCGCAGCAATCGAGCCTGCGGCACCATCTCTCATCCACATCCCTCCACATCCCTCAACTCCAAACTCACCAACAAATCCAAATCCCGACTTACATCTTCCCCTCACCCACCCAAAACAGCAATCAACCCAACCTGACCACCAACCATGCCCCCCAACCCAGAAAACGACACAATGGACCTCGACCTTCCAGCAAGCACGCCTCAAAAAACAAAACCACCAACAACCACCACCCTCACCCTCAAAAACCCCCCCTTCGCCTACGCCCACCTCACCCCCCTCACCCCATCAGCCGCCCCGCAGCCCGAGCTGGACACCCTCCAAATCCGCTCCTACCTCACCACCGCCCTCCGGCAATTCCTCGGCGACACCGGCGCCGCCATCCCGATCGACATCCTCCACCTACAGCAGTCATCGGTGTGGGTGCGCGTGCCGCGTGCGGACTTGGGGGCTTTCGCGGCCGGGGTGACTGCGTTTGCTGGGGTTCCGGGGCAGGGCGGATCGGGAGGGGGGAGGGTGGTGTTGCGGGTGCGGGCGTGTGGAGATTGGTTGGGGGGGTTGCTTAGGAGTGAGGAGGAGGAAAAGGGGTTGTGGGGTTGAGGGTGTGTGTGGGTTTTAGTGGTTGGTATTGGTATTGGTATTTTTTTCTAGATATGGTTGGGGTTGCTTTTGTCTATCTAGGGATGGGCGAGGCAGAGTAGTGTTGGTTTGCCTACTGTGCTCTCTTCTGAGTTGGGAGTGGAGTGGGAGACCGATGAGGGTAGTGTTGGTCTGGTGTTGCTGGCGGGACGCTTCTGCGTGGCAGCTTCTGACCGGATCCTCCCGCCCCCCCGACCATCGCGTGTCCCGTGGCATCGCCAATCGTGTATGCAATTGCCTCTAGATCCCGCGGGTTGCCCGCTCGTCTCATTCCTCTACATATCCAGTCCGGCAACTGTGCTTATCACATGAGGGAGGACATGACCGAGTTTTGGGCATAGGCCTGCGAGGTGTTAGCAGCGGGACCTGGAACGTCACGGAGGACTGGCACGGTTAATAACTCACCATCGGCCGGATGTTGGGGTGCGGGACGGCGTCGAACTGCGAGAACTTGAGCTTGTAGTCGGGGCCAATGTTGATATATGCACCCCTGTTCTCCGTCATGTCGCAGTACTTGGGTGCCGAGAAGACTGGGGGATATCCTGTTAGCATCGCGCCCAGTACGGGATTCTCTGGGCCACCACGTACCGGTAATGCACTTTCCGTCGTGCTCCTCCTCGTAGCCGTCCATCCTGACCTCGTGGCTGCGAATGACGGCCTCCAAGCCGTTCTTGTCGCAGAAACGCTTGGTGACGTCGGGCCCGAACTGCATGCCCACGCCGCGCTTGCTGGGTCCTCTGCCGGGCTCCGTCTGAGGGTCTGTCCACAGCATCTCCATCATGAGACCCGCCTGTCCAGGCTGCCGTTGCTTGTGCCTGTCTAGCTTCCGGATATCATCCAGCGTCACGCTATCGTCTGAGAAGAGACCGCCGTGCAGCACGAAGAACTTCTTGCCGATCAGCGTCGCCAGGGGGAGGGCCGAGAAACTCTCCGAAAACAGCTTGAAGACACTGGAGGCCGTTAGCATGGAGAACGGGCTCGGGAAAGTGGCGGCAGACTTACCGCTCGCTGTACTTGGCCTTGCACTCTCCCTCAAACCCATACACCCGGTTCATGTCGTCCGTCTCGTGGTTGCCCCGGTTGATGAAGAAGCAGTTCGGCCTCAGCCACTTGTTGGCGTAGAGCAACAGGGCGATCTCGGTCGACCACGAACCCCTGTCCACAAAGTCGCCGTTGAACAGATACCAATGCTTCTCGCTGGGCGTGCCGTTTAACCTGAACAGCTCCATCAGATCAAAGTATTGGCCTATAGATTGGTCAGCACGCAATGTCCCCGGCCTGGGCATAGGGTAGCAATGGTCACGCACCGTGGGTGTCGCCGCAGACGGTGAGCTCGACATCAGCAGGAATGTCGACCTCTACCATGGTGGGCTCGTCGTACACGAGCTTCCTGACGGCCAAGATGATCTGGTAGACATATTTCTTGTGTATTGTTTTGCCGTTCTTGAACCGCTCCGTCATGTCGTCGATGAACTCCTGCGTCATCTCGCCTTCTAACCGGGCGCCATCGTAGGCGGGTTCGACGGCAATCGACTCGACGTCGAGCCCCTCGGCTGCTGACGGCTCGTCGCCGACCTCGATGGCGGCGAAAAAAGCGAGCTGGCGCACAATCTTCTCGCACTCGACCAGCTTGAGCTTGGCATCCTTGTTGCCCGGGTCGATCTTAACACATGTCTTGAAGTCTTTGACGGCGTCCTTTGGCTTGAGGATGGCGGCGTATGCTGTCGCTCTCCGGTAGTAGGCCTAGCGCCGGTCACACCGTCAGCCATGCCCGCGGGTTCGGGGAGAAACCGGGACCTTTCGCACCTTGACAAAGCTCGGGTTGAGCTCGACGGCCTTGGTGGCGTCCCTGATCGCAAAGCCGTATGCTTCCGTCTTGATATATGCCTGTGCGGAGGAGGCGTCTGGTTAGTCACGCGACCACGGGATGCCTCGCAGGCGAGGATGGCGGGGCCGTGCTGACCTGAGCTCTGTTGGACCAGAAGGTGGGCTCCTTGCCGTTCAGCTCGATAGCCTGGCTGTAGAATCCAATGGCGGCGGGCCAGTCGTGGGCAGCAAAGGCCTTGTTGCCCTGGTTCTTGAGGTCCGTCGCCCTCGCCTCGGGGGTCGCCATGGCGTCTCGTCGTGGGTTGGGCTATCGCTATCTCGGGGGTGGCAGTAGACGCGGGGTTCTTGGGCGGAAACAGGGAGGGTCGTTGGAGTATTAGCAGTGGCGGTCTACCAGATCATGAAAGATGCGAACCATAAAAGAGAAAGAGGAAGAGAAAGATGCAAGGTCCAGGCGGTGGCAAGCAACTGGAACTTGGAGCCGCCGGGGATCGAGGTCGGTCGAAGTTCTGCCTTGGGCATGCGCAAATCGGGAGTCCAGCGGCCAGGCTCCATAGCGGGCTTGGCGTGCAGGAGACCAGATAAAGGCATGCACGGAGTGCATGGAGCACTGGCATGCCTGTAAGCGTCACGGCAGCGAGGATTGAGTTGCAGGGATGCTGGATCTGATAATCAGATAATTATTTGGGGTGCATCATGTTGAGCGCTTCAATCGGCACAGACAGGCATGCCCCGAGATGTGGAAATTCAAGAATTATTCCTCTTATTCCTCTTGATGACTTGGAGAGTCACTGATTCCCGATCCAGGTTCAGATCGTCATCCCAAGATGGACAAAAGCACACACACACACGACATCTCAGGCACACCAGCTCACCAGGTAGACCGGGCGTCAAAGCTTTGGTCGAATAATTGCGGCCTGTCCACCGCTCGCTTGCAAGAGAAGTGATCGGCCCAAGGAGCCAAGCTGAGCCAAGTTCCCAACCGGCCCCACGGTGTTGGTTCTGGGGATCCACTCAAGTCTGGTTCTGAACTTCTGGAACAAACACACCTCCGAACGGCCCAGTTACAGACTGGTAGATCGACTTGCGCTCTGGATTTGTGCAATATCAAATGCAGCCCATGTACTCCGTATCCTGACTGAAAACCGGCCGGAAACAATCTAACGCCATGCTGCCAAGAACTCTATCGGCTTCTATGTCTCTCGGCTTCGTCGTCGCTGTCGTCCATGAATCCTTCCTCCAGGCTGCCGGGTGGTTAGCGACGGGGTTCGTCGGACGCGGGCACGTTGGCGTCTCCAAACTTACTCTCGGCTTAGCCTTCTCGTGCTGTCAATGGCAGCACCCCTCTGCTGGTCCAATACCGCCCTTGCTGTGGCATCGTCCACCGCGCCAAGTTCCTCCCCATCGTCCGAGTCGAACGAATTCCGGCCGGCCACCACCACGTGCTCCGATACCCTCGCTCTCCAGGCCGACGGGGCCATAAAACGGACAATTGCGCCCTGTATCCTGGCACGCAGAGACAGTGTGTGACTTGATATTGTTTCGAGCGGGAGGTACTGGCTGTATCGGTTTCGGTAGCGTTGCCAGAGGGGAAAGAGGCCGAAGGTCAAGACCAGGAAGATGAGGAGCGAAATGATAGCTGGGACGATCAGGGTCTGTGCAATGAGGCTTTAGCGAGGCGTTTCTTCAACTTGACAAATGTATCTGAATGCTGTCTGTTGGGGCTTGATTACCTTGACGGCCGAGAAGGTTGCGCCCATGTTGCTCGACCTGACGGTGCAGGATCACCGACCAGACCAACAGGGGGAGAAGGGGGACCGAAGTGAGCCCGGCAGCTCGAATCCTCGAGGCAGCAAATGTCGTGAGGGCTCTTCAACGACCGGGTGCTGTGGTGCGCCGGATGCCGGGGCTGCGACCGAGGGTTGGGAGGACAAATCGCAGCCTCGAGAACGCCATATACGTTGGCAATCAAATGCGGTCATGCAATTGCCGGGAACCAGGCCTTGGCGCCGGTGGACAGCGCCGACAGGGCCCCGATCTTGGCATGGCGTCCCGAACCCGGTGGAACCAGCCCGTCAGCGGCGCCTCCAGGCTCTCACAGGTTGTTAACTGCCCGGGTAGAATACAGGGCGGATCTCGTAACAGAAAACGGTCACTCCATTCCTGATATCGACAGCTTCTCTTTTCTCCCTTCCTCTTCCATCCTCTCAGATTCATCTTGATAGGACATCGCGTCTGCACAGCATTTATCTGGAACCTGCCTGTGCCTTCGGTGGCTAGAAACGGAGGAAGGAGAATGGCTTCATCCCCGTCTGCGAGTGGGCTGGGACAAGCGGGCGCCTATTCATTGGGCTGGACTCCGAAATCACCATTTGCCCCTTTCGATGAAGAGCCCTCCCGGGGAGCGCGGTGGTTGGCTGGCGGATATCTTCACGTGCTGCTTAAATGAAGCTCGAATCTGCGCAGCAATTGGCCGAGTTGAATTACACCAAAACGCACAGAATACGGAGATATCTGACGGTGTACAGGAGTACTTCTGTACGTACAGAATACGTAGCACAGGCAGACCCGATGAAACATTCTGTGCGCCTGGTCCCAAGTTGGCAGCAGCTGTTTCAACATCGGTCGCTTGGACCCTGCAGGCTGCGGGGTTGGAAATCGAGCGTGTGCCTGCGTGCGGTGGATGCGTGGTGGATGCGTGGTGGATGGTGCTGGGATGGAACCCGAGCCACGCACAGGCCGCAGAATGCCCCCCTTGTCCGTGTCCTGCTTCTGGAGTGTGAGAGTGTCCATGTCTCTGTGTGCTTCGTGCTTCGGGGGCCGATCCGAGCTAGGCCTGTTTCAGACCGCCGGCCCCTTTGTCGGCCTGGCACCCGCCCGCTTCTTATCGATTCTGCGTCCTGCATTTGCGGTCCCATTTCCATTTGTGGCTGCTCGCTGCGCGCAGGGACTCTCCCAGCACCGCGTTTATTACACCACGGCCGATGACCACGCCTGCTCCGCTGGACTCAGGAGCTAGCAAAACATCCCGGCGGTTGCTTCGCGGGGGGAATCCCTCGTTCCCGCCTTGCAGAATACGGCGAGCAGAGCACCCCGAATTTGTCCAACGACCTCGTTCCTCTGTTGGATTGTCCTGTTGTCTTTGCCGCTGCACGCTAACGGCGCCTGCAACGCCGCGGGAGCCAAGCCCACGCTATTCTGTACCGAGATACAGTACAGAATACGCAGTACGGGATACGGAGTACCTCCTGTGATACGAAAGCCGTTGGCCCTCCTCGTTTGACCCGGACGGCTCCTCTTACACCCTGTTCTGTACCAACCCAACCTACGACTGCCTTCGCGGTTGTCGACGACGATCCCGCCGTTACAAACGAGCCGGAAAATAGCCCGTACGTCAGGGTCTCCCGTCAACGGTGTCCACGCTGTCGCGCCTCTGCGACTGCTATCAGCCCGTCCTCATGCTAAACATTCTGGATTCATGCACAGAAGCCCACCCCCCTCTCCGCCCCCCGGCGCTGCGACTCAACGCTTCCCGACCCCCCCGCCGTCTTCCAAAACCATGATGCGATGCGCCCTGGGTCTGAGACACCGAGTCCATTGACGGCAATATTCCACGCCTCCCCGAGTCCGCACGCCCACCTCGCTCTCCCCGCCCACGCATTGATTTGACAACCGCCGTCATCCGTACGGCTGTTGTTGTTGAGAAACCAAACACAGGCGGCTCGCTGCCCGCCTCGCGAGTAGCGGCTGTTTCACGCGCCCTTCCCCCCCGCCGCCGACACCATGTCCTCCTCCTACGACAAGTCCCGGGCCTCTTCCGGCGGGAAGGCCTCGTCGTTCTTCCACAGATCCAAAAAAACCGACAAGCGGAACACCACGGCCGACGAGGGCCGCCACCTCCCCGCCGACAACGACGCCGCGAGCTCTATGAACTCGCGCCACTCACGCCACCACCGAGACTCCTCCGTTATATCACTAGACCGGCCCGGCTCCGCCGAGTCCGGCATTAACACCATGGCCGGCGTCATGACCACCATCCCGTACGAGAGCGTCAACCCAGGCCGCAACTCGCCCGTCTCGGTCGAATACCTCCCCAAATCCGACCAGAGTCTTCGGAGAGAGCCGCTGCCGCACCAGCTAAACAAGTTGACGAGTGATTTCCACCAATATCCCACCTTTGACCCGTCAACAGTGCGTCCCACCAGTCCCTACCCCTCCGGACCGCGTCCGCCACCGGGCGGCGCCAACATCACCATGGCGAGCACCGGCCGCCAGGCTCAGTACCAGCAGTGGGGCCCGCCGAGAGACAGCAGCTTGTCAGGATCCCACAACTCCCGGTACAACTCGTACACGACGTCCGGAGGGCGCAGCTCCGCCGACACGTCCAGCATCATGTCAGGTAATTTAGGATCCTACTATGGCCAGACCGCGGACCCTCGCTCATCCAGAACAGCACTGCCTAGCGTCTCGTCTCAGTCTTCCTACCTATCGCCCCACTCGCCCCGGGAGAACCGTCTGACCAAGTTTCCCGTCGGACATCAGTCCACCGAGGGATTCTACTTCCCCAAGCCCGACGACGACAATGTGATCGAGCAGATGTTCTTGGCGCTCATGCAGAAACGAGGATGGCACAACCTCCCAGACCAGGCCAAGCGCCAGATGGTGGCCTACCCATCGGCCAAGAAATGGACCCTCGTCTACCAGGACCGCCTTACCGAGTGGCAAGGAGAACAGAAGCGCAGGCAGACCGCTAAGATTGGCCAGTATAGCAATGTTGACCTTACCCAACTACCGGACGAGGAGGGAAGCCCCGAGTGGTACGTGCGCAAGGTCATGGAGAACACGCTCGACAGCAAGGGCCTAGGCAGCCTGGAGGTCAACCTGCGCACCCAGCAAATCGGCTGGGTCAGGCGCTTCATCGAATGCCAGGGCCAGGTGGCCCTGACCAACGTTCTCCTCAAGATCAACCGCCGAACCGCCATGGGGCCCGCTCCGGACGCAGGAAAAGGGGAGAAGCACCTGGACCGGGAATACGATATCGTCAAGTGTCTAAAGGCTTTGATGAACAACAAATTCGGCGCCGACAATGCCCTGGCCCACCAGCAGGTCCTCGTGGCCCTGGCCACCTCCCTCATCTCGCCCCGGCTCACGACAAGGAAACTGGTCAGCGAAGTCTTGACCTTCCTCTGCCACTGGTCCGAGGGCAAAGGGCACCTGAAGGTCATTGAGGCCATGGACGTCGCCAAGAACCAGCAGGGCGAAAACGGCCGCTTCGACGCCTGGATGCGTCTTGTCGAGGTCACCATCGATGGCCGCGGGAAGATGGGCAGCCTGGTGGGCGCGAGCGAGGAAGTGCGCAGTGGAGGCATCGGCATGGAGAACCTGCTGATGGAATACGTCGTGGCCACCCTCATCCTGATCAACATGATGATCGATGCCGCCGAGAAGGACCTCCAGATGCGCGTGCACATCAGGGCCCAGTTCACCGCCTGTGGCATCAAGCGGATGTTGACCAAGATGGAGGCCTTCCAGTATGAGTTGATCGACAAGCAGATCGAGAAATTCCGCTCCAATGAGGCCATCGATTATGAGGACATGTTCGAGCGCGAGAATAGCAGCATGAAGGACAACGTAGAAGCCGAGGTCAGGGACCTCAACGATCCGGTCCAGATTGTCGATGCGATCCAGGCGCGTCTGCAGGGCACCAAGACCCAAGACTACTTCATCTCGGCCCTGCAGCATCTGCTCCTGATCAGGGATAACGACAGCGAGGAACGGCTCCGCATGTTTCAGCTGGTCGACTCGATGCTGAGCTACGTCGCCATGGACCGGCGCCTGCCGGACATGGACCTCAAGCAGAGCCTCAACTTCACCGTTCAGAGCTTGCTCGACAAGTTGCACACTGACTCGGAAGCCCGCCAGGCCTTCGATGAGGCCACCGAGACGCGTCGGTTTGCCGAGGCGGCCATGGCCGAGCGGGATGAGCTGAAGGAAAAGCTAGCACTGGGCGCCGATGGGCTGGTTGCCAAGCTCCAGCAGCAGATCGACGAGCAGGCCAGGTTTATTGACGCCCAAAGGAGGCAGGCCGAAGGCCTGAAATCGGAGCTGGAGAATCTGCAAACGCTCAGGGCAAAAGAAGCACAGCGCTACGAGCTCGAGACCCGCGAGCTCTATCTCATGCTTCGCGACGCACAAGACGTGGCCGCATCCAACGCCGCCAAGGGGATCAAAGTAGGCGATGAGGACCCAGCCCGCTCGCAGGGCATCCTGGACAGGGACAGGCTCATGGAGCGCCTCGCAATGCAGCTCGAGCGGCAAAAGACCGTCTTCAAGCTCGAAGGCAGGGTTTGGGGTGATGCTGTTGGCCCCTCAGACAGGTTGCGAGCCCTCCGCGAGGAGATGGACGGCTTTGGGGATTCCGGACCTGGCGTCGCCGGGCCGCCCAGGGATTTCACCAACAGCATGCTGGGAAGCGTTAAGAGGTCGACGCGCATTCCAAGGAAGCCTGTCAGCTCCCGTGGAGAGCCGGTCGAGGGCGTGCTGGAGGAGGTCGAGGATGCGGCAGAGGACGACGAGGACGTCGTCTACGAGAAGCCCCGGCTGGTCGAGATCAAGCGGCCGGTCATGGACCCCAAGCAAGCCGCCGGTATGTTTGGCGAGCTCCAGGGCAAAGTCAAACGATACGATGGCAGCGATTCGGAGGACGGGGATGGAGTCACCACAGGGCCATCGCACCCGAGTTTGGAATCGCAAGCTCCGCTTACGCCGAGCGACATCGAGCCCCCTAAAATCAAGGTCACCGACGCCTCTCCGGGGGCACCGGTTTCCGGTGGACCTCCGCCTCCACCACCACCGCCTCCTCCTCCCTTCCCGGGCCAGATCCCAGGTGCACCACCTCCCGCTCCTGTTTTGGCAGGAGGACCCCCTCCCCCTCCTCCTCCGC
>FTCU01002797.1_pt1 | contig 25917 bp, 32 predicted proteins | sample 1639521 | NCBI WGS metagenome assembly FTCU01 (sample SAMEA3914864, study PRJEB12502) | metagenome | biome: forest; material: soil | place: USA | collected 2012-03-12 | depth 0.3 m
CCCATCCCGATGGCAATGGGCGTGCTGATGGCGTAGAGCATCCCAAGCAGGTACGGCGTCCACCGCCGGCTGCCCGGCGGCCAGGTGGCCATGCCGAGACGCGCGCCCAAACCGAGACCCTCAAAGGTCTGGTGGAAGACGAGGACGACGAAGAGGATGATGAAGTTGTCGGTGACGGCGAGGGTGAGGCCGATGAAGATAGAGTGAAAAATGACGCCAAACTCGAGGATGAAGATGGCGGTGATCTGTGCGGTGTAGTTGGCGTGTTCGTCGCCCTCGACATGGTCGTGCCGGTGGGCGAGGTGGTTCTCTCCGCCCGGTGGGTAACTGACGTCGTTGCCCGGGACAGGGATCTTGCTCTCATCGAAGAAACCGGTCGCAGCGGCTGCGGCATTGCTCTTGGTCGGTGTCGAGCTCCCGACGGATTTGCTTGAGCCGCCCGACTCGGCGTCGTGGGACGTCCGCCTGTCCAGGCGGTTTAGACCGACGTCAGGAGAAGGGCTGGCTTCGTGGCCTTTCCCATGAGCGTGGCCGTGGGCGGAGCCAAAGCCAAAGTCGAACCGAGACACTACAATCTCCAAGAGAAACATGACCATGACAGTCATCAAGCCAATCGCCATGGCCCAGTCATAGTCTGGCAGAACGTTTGCGAGACATTCGTCGCGAAGGTTGTCGGAGGCGGGGGAGAGAAGGTGCATCCAAGCGGTCGCGAGGATCACACCGGTACCGAAGTACTTGGCGATGAAGAAACAGAGTTTTGGCACGCGCAGCCTGGAAGTCCGCGCAAGGAAGACGGGCAGGAGGGCGCCAATGGCAGAGCCGATGAAAATGATGAAGATGGAGGCGATCCGCAAGCCCCAGTAGTCGGTGCTCGACGGCGAAACCGTGCATTCCGGGACGGCTGCGGCGCCATCGAGGTCGTCGCGCGCGACCAGGACGTGGCGGTAAAGTTGGCGATGCATATCGAAGAGAGTCCGCTTTGCTGTGGGTCGACACCGTGCGTGCTTGGTCACAAGCTCGGGGTTTCGGGGTGCTCTTCTCGGGCGATGATAAGGGAGGAGGGGGCGGAATTCTTATACCAACACGGACGTTCCAGCAATACAGTCAGGTCCGATGCCGATGAACGAGACAAACCGCATAATCAGCAGGGAGAGGAAGATGAGAAGGAAGTGTGCGTGGGGGAGGCTCGGGAAGCTGACTATGGGTGGTGTCGGGGATGGGGCCGGGCGAGAACCTTGACGGCCAGGCTGCGTGAAGGGGCTTGGGCTTGCATCAGCGCTCGGAAGCAGCCACGGCACGGATTAAAAATGGAACACCCACAGAACAGAAGGACGATTTGCCGGACTCGAAACCAGCCCGTTCCTTGTCCCGCCCGGAATAGTACGTCAAAGACCTTGTTGAGCTTGTCAGCCGTGCACCTCTGCGGCCAGGAATACGGACAATTGCGATAAAAGGGCGGGGGATAGTAGGGCAACGTCATTTACACAGTAGGGCATGCTGGAAGCTGTGCAGGTCCTGCAGCGATGGACGGTGGAGAAAGGGGGGGAGGAATGCATCCCAAATGCGGCGGGTTGAGGACCTTGACGGTTGGCCTTCGAGAACCTCAATGGCAGCCGCCCGACCTTTCAGGCCTCGGGACAGTTGGAAGCGCCGGCTCTCGATGCGCCTCGTGGTATTCCCAACTGCGCCGCCAACACCAAAATCGAACACAGCCAACAGCCTACCCGCCTGGCAGTTCCCGATTTTTGCGGCGTCTCGCGCGAGTGACGAGCTTTTCCTGACTAAGGCGCCCCGCGACCCCACGAGTCTGGCCATCAAGGTTCTCAATCACCCATCCGAACCGGCGTCATCCATCCCTGCGTGGCCCCCTGGGTCCTCGGGCAGCCCTGCAGGCCGGCAAGAACCAGTCAGCTCCCCCCGATTTAAAAGCGCACATTTCCGACTTTCGGTGGTTGGAGCCGCACACCCCCACCGCGCAGACGTTTCGTATCGCACATCAGCGCAACCGACCCCTCGCCGCCCAGAAGCGGCCGAACATTCACGTCGCACGAGGGAAATCGCTGGGACATCATTGGGAGCCGGCTCCATTACGACGAATATTGGATTTCCAGGCCTAGGCTCCGGAACGGCTCGCCCAGCTTTCGCACGTCGACGCCGGTGCCCAGGCTAAAGATGAGCGACTTGACGCGGCCTTCCCAGAGCAGTCCGATCCGGAGGTTTTGGTCGAGGCGCGCCTTCAAAACGCCCCTGTATTCGTCTTCCCCGCTCTTGGCGGCAGCAGGTCTCGCCCCGAGCTTGCGTGCTTCCGGCTCAGGCTCGGGGTCGTCCAGCCGCCACTCCATTTTTGCTTGGAAACTTCTTTCCTTCCTCCTGCGCGGCCCCGGGTCGGGTTCCGCCCGATGGTTGGGGTCAGCGCCAAGCAGAAATCCAGCCGGTCTTCGGTTGCTCCACAGTTCCGTCCCGATCGACCATTCGCTCTCGTAGCTGTAAACGTTGAACTCCATCCTCGTCGCCAGGGAACAGTAGTCCTTTGCGAGCACGGCGTAGGTTGCATTAATGCTTCCCATGAGGGGGTTGATGGTCAAGGTTGCCGTCAGCGGCGTCCCGCGGTGTGTCGGCAAAGTCGCAAAGCGGGCGCCCAGGGACATGCCTCCGGATTTGTTGAGCGTCCCGTAGTACACTTCACCGCCGGCACTGAAACGGCCGTAGATTCTGTCTCTTTCTCCCGAGTGGCTGTTGCCGTTGTTCTCGGAATTTGCAGCGCCGGGCGCCGGGCTCGAGGCCGCGGCGGAGGTGTCGCCACCAAAATTGTAAAGGCCCCGGACGCCGAGCAGCCCTCCGTCCGTCGACGCTAGACCCTCGATCCCATACTTTCCCTTGTCGTATTGAACCAGGCCCAGCAAGGTGCCACCATTCCGCAAGGAGCGTTCGCTGACAGCTGAGAGCTGGACTTGTAGGGCGGGAGTGAAGCGCCGGACAACAAGGCCTTCGAGAAGCGACTGCGGCAGGTATAAACGGCCGTAAAATAAGGAGCTTCCCAACTTCCCTGACCTTCGGTCCGCGGCCGCCGCGGCGGCAGCGGTGGTGGTGCTGACCGGGGGTGCTGGGTCAGCCGGCGCCCTCGCTGCTCCCCAGTACGATGGTGTATCTCTTGAACCGAGCTCGTGCAGCCGGCGGTAGGACCGCAAGAGGGCCGGTAGGGGTATACGCTCCGACTGAGCAGTGATTGACGTCAGAGGAACCGTGCTGTGGAGGTACGAGATGGAGCCATCGACGATGCCGATACTGCCGAGTTGGTAGCTGGTCGCAAAGTGGGGGGTCGCGAGGGACGAGAGGGTCAGACGGAGCCCTCGAGGGAGCGGGAAGTTGATGAGCTCTGTTCGTTGCTGTTAGGCGGGAAGTGGTCGGGACGGAGCGGGGAAGGGGACGTGCCTCTCGCCGTGGCATTCAGCTCCTGGTACGTGTTGTCCTCGTTCCAGCCCGTGGCGCCGTAGAAGGCATTGGTGATGTAGTGCATGAACTCGCGCATAGTGTCCTCAACCTGCGCACCAGCAGGTTTGGCGCGCTATATCACCTCTGGCAAACCATCGGAGTGCTGGCGGGTTCAGGGATGAGGTTCGACGTGGGACACTCGAAGATTGATGTTGCTTGCTGTCTGGAACAGAAAGACAAGGGTTGCTCCCGGCCAATGCAACCAGACATTTTTGCCATGTCCAGCCAATCAGAACACTCGCCGTCACTCGGCGGGGGCAAGCTCCAAGATCCATGTCTGTCCACATCCAGCAGAGCGATCGGGTCCACTTGAGGCTCTCACAATCAAGCCATCAAACAGTCGTGAATCGCAGCATCTCTTCCATCGAAACGCACCGCCTGTGGGCATTATTTGCTCTTTCGACTTCCACTGTCCTTAAGCCTACACTCCCGCCTAGCTAGCCTCCTTCCCTCCTCCGCTCTAACGCTGCCTACGTCTCCGTCAGGTCCCGAGACGAAGCCGACACGCATCCGCTTCCTGTTACTCCTCGCCGAAGCTGTCGCGGCCACTAGCAAACACCTTGTCAAAGTCGTACTCGCACCAGCGGATGTTGGGGTTGAGCCCAGCAAACTTCCACACGCCCCCGACCTTGCGATAGTAGTGCGTGTTGTGGCTGTGCGCGTGGCCCTTGACTTCGACATCCTGCAGGGTCGAGTCCTTGTAGACCTGGTGTGGCACTCGCAACTGGTGGTATCCGATGATCTCCGTGTCCGACACCTTCTCCCACTTGCTCGCCCCGCTGATGAAGTGCTGGGTCCGCAGCAGCGGGTTGCCCAGGACCGACTTGTCCGAGATCATGCCAATGAATTCCTCGGCCGGCATCGCCTCCCACAGCTTGTTGAGGAACGAGCGGTAGTCGATCTAGCGTTGTTCCGGAGAACCAAGTCAGCCAACCTTCCATGATTCGGCTCAGGCCTCCCGTTAGCTCACGTACGCGGAGAGTTGGAGCGATGCACTTCCTCAGTCGGTCCCAGTCCTTCGAGTCATAGCTATCCGCCCACTCAAACGCCGCCTCCGTAACGCCGAGGTATTCTGTCATTTCTGTCAGTCGAAACGATGCTGCCTGATTGAGTTTCTCGGCTCGCGACAAACCCTCGAAGGTGATTTGCTGCTTCTTCGCCTCGGCCATTGTGCTCGGCTTGCTGCTTGGTGTCTGGTGGTTGGTTGGTTTGACTTTGAGGACTCGAGCTTGATGTTCCGGGAGTGAGACAGCCGCAACAAGAGCGACGCCCGGTAGTCTTATTTACTTGACGAGCTGCGCTGGTTGCGGGAAAGAGCCTGGACGTCTCCTGCATTCTCTGGCCCTCGGAGATTGGTGGGGATGTGCGGACACAGCAGGCACGGGCCGAGCCATCGCCAGGCCGGGTTTATTAAACCACGCCGCAGCTCCCCTTCCCTGTTAAACGGTCGGAGACCGCAATAAACTTGGGGACCGCATTGATCGTTTTGCAGCAAGGCGTTTGGGGTACTAGACAAACCTCAGGGGCTTCGACATACATCCGCCATCTTGCCCATCCAGCCGCAGCCGCAGCCGCAGCCACTTCTCCCGGAACCCCATGAACAGGGGACGAACTCCGAGTTTTTTGCAGTTGGACGCTCGGGATTCCGTCCGGACAGCACAGTCACCACTAAGAAAGCTTCTGCTTTTCGGCACCCCCCGGTATTTCTCGGATCCGCATCAGCTCCGGCGAGCAGTACTTCTGTGGAACAAGAGCCCGCGAGCCCAGAGTTTCAGGTTGCAACCACTCTATCAACTACCAAACTCTCTGATCTATGACATGTGCTTTCCCCCACGCCCAGTCGACCCAACCAGCATATTATCCACGCCATTAGACGAATCATTTCTTATGCGGACGCCCCTTACTACCACCCGCACCAACGTCGCTCCAGTTGCTCCAGTCGCTGTCAGAGTCGCTCGTGTCTTCGCTGCTCGCAAAGATGGCGTCTTGCATGTCGACATCCTCCAGGAATCCGTTATCATCTTCAGCCAACTGTTCCTCATCGTCGTCGTCGTCGTCTATTATGATGACATCTTCATCCGCCGGCACTCTCGGCTCACCCGCCATCTGCCGCGTGCGGACTTGGATGCTGACATTCGCAGACTCGCTGGGTGCCGAGTGAGCTGCGCGAAGACCGTGTGGCGATAACTCCGATGCCTCTTTGCTCATCCGGCGAGTAAGTACCCGAGCTGCGTGGACCACGGCCTTCTTCACCACACCGTTTCTTTTGGTCCTCCTCCCTCTGGATGAGGGCGTCGCCGCTTTGCCCTTCTTGACTCGCCTCTCCTTGGCTGGAGCCGCCGCTGCTGGTTTGAGTGGCCGCCCGCCCCAGTGCCTGGCAACTTCGTTGAGCCTGTCCCAGATCTTCTCCCTCGCGACCGGCCTGCTCAGACCCTGCTTGAGCAGTTTGTCGTAGTCCGTATGCACGTGGCGGATGTGCGCGCGCACCGCAAGCTTCACCCGGTCCTGGAGAGCCACCTTGTTTGTCCTACCGACGCGCCGGCTGTGCTTCTTGAGCGAGTGCTTGAGAACCTGCTGTACTTCCGCTTTGGGTATCGTGGGAAAGAGCTTCACTATGGCCTCCTCAAAGTTCTCCTCAATGGCTGTATCCCGCTTCAGGACGGCCTCGGCTCGCTTCGTCGCCGTCGCCTTGCCCAAGCTCATGACCGTGTTGTATATGTTTGTAGGGCATCGGAGGCCCACCGGTTTGCTCTTCTTGTCGACGACAACGAACAGCGTCTTATCTGCCTCGTGGGTCTTCTTGCGGCAGTTCTTGGTAATGTAGACGTCTCCTTTTGGGACAAAGATGTAACCATCTGGCATGGGGTCATGAACCCGGACCTCGCGCTCGTCCAGGCCCGGTGCCGCCGAGGTTGGCTCTTTTCTTGCCTGGCGTGCTGGCATGTCCTCGATTCTTCAGGTGGTTGATGACGACGACTGTTTATGAGCGTCCCCTCTGGTTCTGGGTAGATCCGGAAAAGTCGTCGAGTTGGCGGATAGTTGAGACAGCTGCTATGACAAAAAAGGGACCTTGAAGATGGAAGAATCGATACTTTTAGCCAAGCTTCGGTCTTGCTTCCAGTTGCTTTGTCCGCAACAAAGAGCGATCCGATATTCAAATTTAGCATCGCTGAGGCTTTGTCAAGAATGCCTAGCACCAGAGCGGGCCGTTTTGTCTTTGTGAGAATTCCTCAGCCTCCGTGTCTGGGCAGAGTGTCGTTGAGCGCGTCAAAGAGGGCACACAGCTCGTGGAACAAACATCAAAACATGCTTTCTTGGACGCAGCGGCGCAGTCTGGCTCAACCCTGACCCCAATCCACTGCCAATCCCTTGGATGCCCCGGATACCCCTGGACAAAGAAACGCAAGAGTCAAGCATGCCGGTCACGGGAGGCAGATCTAAACCTGAGCTTCGCACCGCATTGCCATTGGCGGTCCTTGTTTCCCACTCAATAAAGATTATCCGGTCCCTCCCTTCCCGTCGGACCCCTCCTTCGCGACCCCATCCGGTAACTCCTTGGACTTGAACAGAGCCGTGGCCTTGGCCTTCAACTCGTCAAAGCCACGCTTCCACGCCTCTGAGTGTGGCATCATGGGCGCCTCTCCTGGTTTCGTCGAATGGCTATTCACCCAGTCCACCAGTTCCTGTACGTAAGCCACCTCCTGTCCCTGTGCGTGCAGCGAGTTGAATCCCCGGCCGAACCCTTTCTCTCTCACGCGCTTCGCATATTCCCTCCGCATATCCTCCTTGGTTGGCAGCCGTGACTTTCCCGCAAAGACTCGAGCGACGGCTTGGGCTTGGAAGTCGAAGAGAGAGAATGTTGCGACGTAGTACGGCACACCGACGAAGGCAAGGGTTGGGTCGTTGATGTAGAAGATGTCCTTGTGAAGGTTGTGTGCCATGTTGCCTTCTGAGGCCACCACAAGTCCATCATCGGCCTCGGCATTAGGGGTCACGTCGGAATGAAGGTGAGAGAGGAAAGGATATGATCTGAGGTATCCTGTTGCGGCAATGACGTGGTGAATTGTGTCGAGGACTTGACCGTCCTCGAGCACGACGGCTCCGGGTACTTACCCTACAGTGTCAGCAAATAATTTCCTAGGTGCGGAGTGACGGGAGTAGTTCGGGAGCAATGGTGTTCCCACGAGACCGCTGAAGGGGGGCACAAAGAGCTCGAATTGACGTACCTGGGTCTTTGTGTCCGAGTCGTCTGGTGTCAAGGACGTCGCCATGCAGGACAAACTCGGCAAGTCCGGGAACTCGGACGATGCCTTCTGGGAGGAGCGACGGTGGGAGGTCAAACTGGCCACCCCGAACGCTCTGGTACACCTTGCTGGCGACACCCTCAAGCTCTCGACAAATGTCTAGAGCAGACACTCCAGCGCCAATGATGAGAACGTTCTGGTCCCTGTGCTTCTCGGGGGACCGGTATTGCTTGGAGTGGGTAACTCGATGGGGGTAGGTTGTTTTCCATGCCTTCAATCCTTCGATGTTAGGCGTCTGAGGCGTGTTGAAGTGCCCTGACGCGACAACCACCAAGTCGAACTGGGAGGTTCTCTCAACAAGCCGATGCCCTGGTTTCCCGTGTTCCAGTGCAATTGACCGAATTTCCCACTTGGTCCCTTCTGACGTCTTTCGGATTTCGTCCACCCGGGTCCGAAACAAGGTAACAGCGTCCACGCCGTGATTCACTGCCAGTGTCTGGATGTACTCCTCGAGGTGCTTTTGGCTGACAAAAGTCTCGGTCCCCTCCGGCCAGGCGCTCAGGGCGCTGGCCATTAGGTAGGTGGGCACATTGTTCTTGAGACCAACGTAGCAGGGCCCCGGAGGCGAGAAACTGACTTCGATACTGTTGGAAGGCTTGCTGTTCTGTGTGTTTCGGTCATGAGAATCGCCGTCCTGGGGCTCTGGAGGCGGTGTTGCGTAGGCAAATTCGCCCGGCTGGGAGACTTGGTAGTCGCCTTGGGAGGGCGTGGTCTTGTTTGGGTATGGAGGAGTCCGCTCGTCGTAGTGCCACACGCCGCCGGCAACGCTGGAGCGCTCAAACACAGTGACACGGAGCCCTTGCTTGATCAAGTGGGCGGCAGCACAGACTCCGCTGATGCCAGCCCCAATGACGGCTACCGTTTGGCCTGGGCCAAAGGAATGGCGGGGTCGATTAGAGGAGGGCATGTCCGGAGCCGAGGCGGTGCTGACGCTTGAATGTATGTGTCCAGCCTGCTGTTTGCTCACTTGCGTCATTTTGTCGGTTCGGGCTCGAGCCCGAGATGAAGCGCTTGAAGACGGCAAAATCGCTGTCGGCGGTGCCGGTAAGTATTGAGTGAGCGCGGTGTGTGGAATGGAAGGCACCCAAAACTTCAGCTCGCCGGCAGGGGAAGGAGCAGAAGAGGGGAGTCGACGACGGCCTCACCGGGGCAAAAACACCTTCCACGGCTCGGGGGGGGGAGGGGATGAGCTAATAATATGGGTTAATGCCAGGTACCTTCGGTTCGCTGCATATCGCACAACCGCCACTGGATTACCGTGAGGTGTGTATCCATCTCCCACAGACGGTTTCCGAAACACCCGAGCCGTTATATGGAGCTGGGCCGAGCTTGGCCGTGCTGTTGGCTGTGCCTCTATCTGTTTGCATTTGTGTCTACTTGAAGTAGATATGGCTCTGCCAGTCACGAAGAACACGAGGGTTTGCAAATCCAAACCCAACAGCGGTCACGGGTACCTGACATGTGAGGAGCTGTCCAGTGCAGATGTCATGTCGCTGGATCTTGTCGTACGAGACAAACCGAGAGAGCATCGTCATAGCACACAGGTCCTGCGCACGAGCAGCAGCTCGCGGGAATTGCATCCACAACGCGAATGGAATTATGGCAGACGGCACTCTCATCTTGGCACTCGCATCACCTAAAGTTCCTTGTCCGAGCCCCTTAGTTTAATCCCAACGCCCGGATTTGACTACAAGCTCCGGTCTTCCTCAACGAGGACGTAACAAGAGGCCCGAAATCTGGCCAGGGAGAGGGCACCGAACTTCCATCTTCCCTTCTTCTTTGCGAATAGAACCTATAACTGTGAATAAGAAAAGAGTAGCAAAACGAATGTGGAGGAGAAAGAGAAGGGAGAAGGAGATATCAAGAGGAAAAGAAAGAGGGGGAGGGTAAAAAGTTGGCTGACTCAGAGATGGAAAAGGGGATGTGGTCTGGCGCTCCACGTGCCAACCACCGACGCCACGGGACAAACAAACAAACTCAAACTCGGCCTCGTTTGGGATCATGATTGCTTCTAGTTGAATGTCTAACCCCCTTGTGGGCGCCTTTCTCACCCAGTGTTTATTCGTACCCGGCAAACCTTCGTCCCAGCACCTCGTCCCGGTGCCTCGAGACGCTCGCTACACCAGCCGCACCTCGATCTTGTTGTCCGTCCCCATCTTTGACCGGTCAACCATAGCTATAATATTGAGCCTAGAGTCCGCACTGGTACACAGTACCTTCCAACCTCTGTACGACCGCTCTTTGGCGTTGAACATGGACAACATCGTCAGGTCCAGGGCGCGGACACGCGCCTCCTGCGTATTGAAGATGGTATTCGGTTCGGGCAGAATAATGTCACAAATAGCGATACGACTGTCGAAGCCCATTGCTTCAACAACAGGTTTTGAAAATCTTCCGGCAGAACAGGTCGGACCAGTTGTGCATGATGTATCGGAGAAAGTAGACGACCGCTCCCTGTAACGCTGCGGGTTGCGGGTCGAAGAAGCTGTGTGCGCAGTGCTGGACTCGATCTGCTACTCCCTGTCTCTGCATGGGCTGTCCGGATTTCTCCGCCAGGTTCCCAAAATCCTGGACCTGAAACCTCAAGTGGGCGTGTTCCTTGGCGGTGGCGGCCGAGATATGCCCTATCCCACCGCCAACATCAACCACGAGCGGGCCAGACCCGACACCCTCCCATGCGTAACCACGAGAGATCGATCGGCCGTGTCGGCCTCAATCCCGCTTGCAAAAACATCCACAAACAAGCCAAACTGAACCGTGTGGTCTGGATGCTTCTCTTTGTAGTCGAAGAAAGTGTTGCCGAAGGCCATTCCAAGGGTCGTGTCTCGCGCCTCAGCTGAATCTGGGAACCTCTCAACCTCCTCCAAAGCTTAGCCGCCGCAGGCATGATCTCGGCGTGTCGGAACCATATGCAAAAGCCCCCCCCGCCTCATTGAGTAAGTTCACCCAATCTGTTCGCAACTTAACCTCAATTCATCGAATATTAGCAGAATGGTCACTATAAACCAGCTGTCCGTCTCCCCTTGGAAGATGGCTTGACCAGCCCAAGAGAGCCACTCGACCACCCAAGGCCCCAAGCCTGTCCTTATCCCCACCTTGCTGCCGACCTCTGCGCCATTCCTCCAACCTCAAACAGCCGTGGAGATATTCAGCAGCTTTCTGCCCACCAAAAAAAAACAAGCCCTATGTATGTGTACCCGCCCTGTCAGCGTCAAATGTAGGCTTCTTCCGCGGCCCCGTCTGTGTGATGGGGGCCTGCTGCAAAACCGGCTTCTCAGTCGCTGTCCCCTTCATCCGCTTGGGAGACTGGAACACTCTAGTTCTTTGAGTCTGCGTCGGACTCGTCACCGTCGTCGTTGACAGAGTCACTCTCACCCTCGCCCTCACCCTCGCCCTCACCCTCGCTCCCGCTTCCGCTCTCACTGTCACTCTCACTGTCACTGCTGCCATCGTCATCGTCATCGCCATCGTCGGACCCGCTGAAGCCATCACTCTCGTTGTCGTCGGTAATGTCGTCCACCCTGGCCAACCTGGCCAGCTCCTTGTCGACAGAGCCCCCCTCCTTGTAAAGCGCATCGCATATCTCGTTGAATTTTGGGCGTGCTTCTCCGTATCCCACGACAGCTCCTATTTTCTCCCTTTTCGCAGCTTGCATGGCCAAGATGGTTTCATCCATGGACCCCGCAGCTACCAGCTTTGCCGTATGTACCTCCTTGGTTTGACCAATGCGATGGACGCGTGCGAAAGCCTGGCGCTCCCAGCCCTCATGCCACCAGTGGTCGAAGACAATGGCGCGGTTGGCGGCGGTCAAGTTCAAGCCGTGCGCGCCGCAGGTAACGGAGATTAGCTAGAGATTTGTCAACGGTTATCCACAGCTGAGAGCATGTGTCGGAGTTTCCCACCATAACCTTGATCTCGGTTTCTTGCTGGAAGGCCTTGATACACGCTTCTTGCCGGGTCGACTCCATCTCTCCCCAGAGGTAGACAAAGCTGAAGCCATTCAGAAACAGCAACCTTCCGAGGAAAGATAACATCGGGATCCATTGGACGAAGACTATTACCCTAGTTAGCTTTGAGCACTTCAGCGCGCGAGGAGGGTGGGGTGCTTGTCCGACTGATGATTTTGTCGTCTGGCGCTTCTTCTTGCCTAATCAGCTAGGTCAGCTATCCTTATTGGCCCTCGAGAACCGTTGAGGTTTGGTGCTTCTGCAATAGCTCTAAAGCCGGGACGGCCCGGCCGCTATGGCAGCTGACATTGACCCTGATTCTCGTGATAGGGGGGCACGAAATGAGGTAGACGCTCGTCCGCAACGCAAACCAGACCCTCGCACTTACCACTGTTTCACCAGGTCCAGCGTCGCCGCCGTCTTTGCGCTGTGAGGAATTGGGTTCCAAGGCTTCTTGTCGCATTCCCGGAGAAAGTTACTGGCGTTGGTTTGGATTCGCTTGATCGTGCCATTCTTCTTCGCTTTGGCCCCCTGCCGTGATCCTCGGTTGCTCTTTGTGCCCTTCCCCACACAACGCCCTGGCTTTTTCGTGACCCTTGGTTGGGCAAGCCGTGGCTGTAGACCAAATTCATCATCGCCAGGCTTGCGAACCCGTTTCTGGCCTTTGGAGGCCGGGCTGGGCCCTTTGTAATACTGCCGTGTCCGCTGCTGAAACTGGTTCATGTCATGGTTATAGCACTCGTTGCCTCCCGGCTTGACGCTTATCGGAACCGTGCCACAGCTCAGGCAAGGACGAGGCTTCTTCCGAGACCTTTTGATGCATTCTCTGCAGAAACCGTGGCCACACTGGCGAGCGTTGTTAGTATTGTGCCCGGGACTCTCGGCGGGGTGAAAATCGTACTTCTCCAATCACGGGATCGACCAAGACATTGGAGCACATCCTACAGAAGATGTGGCGTGCTCTGGTCTCCTGCGTGTCCGGTTTGGTGGGGTCTTGGGTAGGACGGACAGCATTTTCTGGCTCGGGCTTTTGGCTTGAGCGAGAATACGCTGGTTCCACCAGTGCGGGATGCGAGGTGAAGTACCTCAGGTAGTTGAACAAACTGTGGACTATCCTACAGTGTCAGCCAAGAATTTCCTGTTCAAGAGTGACGCGGGTAGTTTAGGAGCAAAGGCCCTCCCGAGAGCTCCCGAGACAGCTGAAAGAAGATATAGGTAAGCAGCTTGAGTTTGACATACGCTCGCCCCTGGGAATACCCGAAGTTTTGGCCATCTCGCGAAGCTTTGCCAGTTGCTCTCGTTTCCTCTGGTACATTTCGCGCTCGAGAAGGGAAAACTCCACAGTGAGCAGCTCTGTGGGGCGAGATTCGGGGATCTGGAGGATGGATTTGCCCATGAGCATGTCAGTTGCGCACCTGTAACGAGATGGTTAGTCGGAATCCCACCCTGCCATCGAGGTTAGAGGGCCGTCTCCTTCCTCGCTAGGTACTGACCGCTTCAGCGATACCTCCCGGTAGATTGTCTCCAATTTTCTTCTTTGCTCGTCCTATTCCGTGTTAGCACGGAAAACACATGCACGAGGACACAAGGCAGTATGTTCTGGTGATGAACGTACATCTTCGACGTTGCCTATGGCGTCTAAAAATGCCCCGAAGTCGCCAACTCTGGTTCTCATGAAGTCCAGGTGAGGGTAGAACTCTAGAAATCCAATTAGCAGAGGCCGGGAACGAGGGCAGCAGGGTCAAGACTCGATACATACCATCCGTTGTGTTCGAAAGCAGGGTTCCGGAGAGCGCCCAGCCAAACTTCTTGACCAAGAGCCTGCACGCGCTTGACGCTATCCCCGAGGTCAGTAGTTGGACTGCCCCCCTTCCTCATCCAATAGCGGGCATATTGTTGAATACTCACTCTTGCTGTGTCTGTTGTTGATGTGGTGAGCCTCGTCGAGCACCACGCGGTGCCAGTCAATGCTGAAGAGGGGGCCAGCGTGACCGCGCATCAGAGTCATCCATCTTGATTCCCCCGCCAACCTCAGTTCTTCGACCTCCGTCATCACCTTCTTTGTGAGGGGTAACTGCCGCACGAGCTGTTCGTAGTTGGTTAAGCTGCAGTGGGAGTGAACATTGTTAGGTCGAGTTTGATCGCGAATAAAAATCAGAAGCACAGGACCCAGTAGGGGAACCTACATGATGTTATGTTCTTCCAGTTGCGAGTTCGCCTGCATTCCACGGGCCTCATAAATGAATATGTTCTTCATCTTCTTGTTGGAGCAATGGCGGCCGATTTCATCATACCATTGGGCTAGCAGCCTCTTGGGGGCAATGATAAGCGTCTTTGTTGCCCGAGAACCTTTGGAGGGTAGGTTTTGCGACATGCAGGCAAGAAGCTCGACCGTCTTCCCCAGCCCCATGTCATCCGCAAGGATACCACCCTTTGGGCCAGTGAGGTGCTGCTCCCGGCTTAGCATCCAACTCACCCCGATGAGCTGGTGATGAAAGAGGGTGGTACCGAAGCCTTTGAGCTTCCATTTCCCGTCCACGAATTTGGGTTTGCCAAAATCGAAGGATATCAATGCTGTATAAAGGCGCTCGAGGTCCTGCACAACTTGCGGGTCTTCGAGATTGGCATCTTTCATCACGAGCTGCATCTGCTCGTCCGCGCGAAAGTCAGCGGGGCCTTTCTTTGGCAATGCATGGCCGCCAGGCAACGCGGCACTCGCTGCGGTCGCCCCATCGCCGTCCAAGCCGTCCACCACCCGGTGTTTCTTGAGCCGGTCATCATCCTTGGCGTTTTGGCGCCTCTTCCGCTTTCTGCCGCTCAATGACGTTGCGGGCGTTTGCGGCGGAGCACCGGCCGAAAGGAGGGAAGCTGCGGCGCTCGAGGCTGGGCTTGGGTAGGAGGTTTGCAGGGCTGGGAGTGAGCTTGGCAGAAGTATGCTGCAGTCGTCGTGTGTGGCCGAAATGGCGCTGCTATTGCCCGGAATCTTGGCCGGAGACGCCATGCCGGCGATGGATGTGGGAAATGGAGTGCCAACCCGTACGCCAGGGAAAGAATGGCTGCTTTGATGACTCTGTGGGCTGAAATGTTTAGCGGATGGGAAACGCCCCGGGACAGAAAACGCGGGAGTGGGGAGGCGAGAAAATCTCACGTTTCTCGGCCACAGATTGACTTGCGATGAAGTCCCGATTCTGACGCTTGATCTGTTGATTCGAGGCCGACGTTGACGTGGGCGTTAAGAAGTGAAGATGCCGCCGGGCCGCTCCTTGCCCGTAACAACAGTTGCGCAGTTGGATGATGGGTCACCAGAGGCAGGTAAGTTTTGAAAGATTGAAAGAGCGGTGGTGTGAGTGTATACGGCTAGAAATATCTGGAGTGGAAAGGGACTCGGGAGTGATAACAGGGAGAAGCGGCCAGCTAAAAAGCGTACTCGGCCGACTGTACCCAAGGACGAGAAAGAAAGAGAATATTGGTTGATCGTGAGAACTGACCGTCGGGCGAGGTAGCTGGGTGAAAATAGAAAAAAGGTCTTGGTTTCTGGTGCGGATAGCTTGGAAGCAACTCGACAGGCAGATGACCGAGGGATTTCCTGAGGCAAAAAAGGACGCGAAGGTAGGAAATTAGGCGCTGGGAGAGAAACCCCTGATATGACGGGGCCGCAGCCACAGTAGGGCACCAATTGGTTAATGTCTGAAAGGGAGGGCCAGGGAAGGGAGCGGGTAGTCAGGAAACGGCTGAGTTCGACTTTTCATGTGGGCGTTGGGATGGTGGGCTGGGAACGAGCAAGCGGAAATATCAGAACACCCGTCCGAGTGTAAATTATGGTACTAGAGCCAGGATAAAGAGCAGGAATGAACCTGGAGGGTTGAGAGTTACGAGTGGACTCGAGTTCAGCAGAGACGGCAATGATACACTGGATCAACAGGTAGTAGAGTAGAGAGGCACGTGAACAGAAGTGCCACAGAACATGAATTGTATTGGCAGCATGCGTGCACCAGACATAACCGTACAGCAGTTCCGGACGAGAATAGAGGCCCAACGCCCCTAATGGTCTCACCCCGTGTCGAGAACGCTCTTTGTCAGGACCCTTAGACTCCGAGCCCTGCGAACACAGCCAACGAAGTGGACAGCAGGAACAGGCTACCTCAATAGATTTGTTCAAGTTACCAACATGACTTCGAGACTCCGGGCGCGGCCTAATATTTCGAGAGTGTAAGACACTGGTCACGGGAAAGTACTAACCCGCCCAGGAGCCGAGGGTTGTTTCCTGGGCGGCGCAGGCACACTGAGGGTCCAACTGACCAAACCCGGGTCATTTCAATGGCTTTTGGGTATACATAGATGCCGCAAGAATGCAGAGCCCCTTTCTTCTGGTTCGCCGTGCCCAGTGCCGTGCCCCTGCGTGGCATGTGGTCTCCCGGAGCCGCGTCTTGACCAACCAAAAGAGGTAGCTACCTGACCGCCGCCTGTGATTGGCCAATGCTGCCAAGCTCGAGCCAAGCCAAAACACAAAACAGGGAGTGGCGGGCTCGAGGCGGGCTGGGCCGCTGGGTTGGTTGCAGCGCGGCAGGGGTCCCAGCGGATGGGCTGTGTGGGCGGGTTTCATCTCCGACGCCCAACATCACCGGCAAGCTTTGCCTTGGTTTTTGTTTTAAGGAAAGGGCGCGGCAGTGTTCGTCGACCCCAGGCTGCATCTGCAAAGAGACTCGAGAGACCCATATCCCTCCAAAAACCAGAAGCAAGAGCGCAGAAGCAAAGCCCGTGTTTCTGTTTTCGGCCGGCAAATCAATCGCCTGCAGACCACGCCAAGCATGTCTGACGTCAACGCCGGGAGTGGGTCGGACCCCGTTCCACGCGACTTCGCGACGACCGCGACGACCGCGACGACGTCAATTCCACCTCCGGCCTCGTTGCCCCCAGCCTCGACCGCCGCTGCGCGACACCCTCTCGAGGGCTCAAGCGGCAATCACAGCCGAGAAACCTCCCACGTGCACTATGCGCTCAGCATCGACCCCGGCCTCGCCAGCACCGTCCTCCCGGGCTCGGCCCGGGACCCGGCGAAGGCCGCCTTTGCCCGCTCCGACACCGAAGCTGCGCTGAGCCCCGGCATACGGCGGCGCCTGACACGCGCTGGAACCTTCAAGACCGTCGATGATTTCCAGGAGTTCAGCGCCCTCCGCCCTGGTTGGCACCGTATGTCCAACTCCCCACCCTCCTCCTCTCACCCCCTCCTCCGCCGACTGCCCTCGCTAACCGTCGCAACCCCGGTCCAGCCGGCGCCGAACCGGGCGTCGACCCGAGCAAACCAGACGGAGGCCATGCCTCCATGCCGCAATTGAGCGCTCCTTGCGAGATCACCGTGGTCGACTTCTCCCCCGAACACTTGTCCCTCCAGAGGCTCGACAATGAAACTCTGGCGGCCTTCCTGAACCTACCACAACCGGACTGGGTCAAATGTCGCTGGATCAATGTCAATGGCCTGAGTTGGGATGTTATCCAGGCTCTGGGGAGACACAAGAGCCTTCATAAGCTTGCGATAGAAGACCTGATGAACACACGCAATAGGACGAAGGCGGAATGGTTTCCCACGCACGCCTTTGTCGTGCTGACCCTCCAGAAGCTCGTTCACCTGTACGATTCGGACAGCGAGGACTCGGACTCGGAGGACGACGCGCGAAGCGGGAAGAGCGGACTCAGCAGGCGGAGCGCGAGGGGCTTTGGCAAGATGTTTAGGCGGCTGAGGAAGGCGTTCCGCGACAGAACCGGTGAGGACCGAGAAGAGAAGGAGAAAGATTTGCGCGCCGGAACTTTTGTCGATCTCGGAGGGTATCTCCGGTCGCAGCCGAGTGGTTTCTCGGACGCCCCAGATGCCAGCCAGCTTCGGACGCTACAGCGCTATCACGCCTCGCCGAACGACTTACGGACGGAGTACATGGAGAAGAACTCAGCCCTGTCCTCCCGGAACCTGGCTGTGGCGTGCGAGCAGGTCTCCATGTTTCTCACCAACGACAACACCATCATCAGCTTCTTCGAGCAGTCAGCCCAGGATATCGAGGTGCCCATTGTTCGACGCCTCCAAACAAACGACACCATCATTCGACAGTAAGTCATCGTTGCCGGCCTTGACTGGCTGCGCTGCAAGCCGATTGCTGACGCTTCGCCGTAAAAGCTCCTGCGATGCTTCCATGGTGGGACAGGCCATCATCGATGCAATCATCGATTTGGCGATCCCCGTCACGGCCTGCTACGGCGACGCTATTGGGGACATAGAACTCGACGTCCTCAACCGGCCCAGCATTCAACATACGAAAAGCCTCTACATTCTCATCTCCGAGATCAACAAAATCCTGTCTTTTATCAACCCCATCACGTCCCTCATCAATGCCCTGCGCGACCATGAAACCGAGGTGGCAGGGGACACCGTCATGGCACATCTATTGGATCCGAAGCACGGCGTCATCATCACGCCACTGACTTACACCTATCTTGGAGATGTCCTAGACCATTGTGTCTTGATCACCGAGACCCTCAGTCAGCTCAAGAGCTCGGCCGACGGCATGATTGGGCTCATCTTCAACACCATATCTGCCACCCAAAATGAGTCGATGAAGCAACTAACCATAGCGACCATCATCTTCCTTCCTCTGACATTCCTGACTGGGTATTTCGGCCAGAATTTCGTGCCCTTCACCGTTTTACAAGAGGACGTTGGCTATTTGTGCGTGTTGCTAGCTCCCCACACTGTTGTGTGGCCCCCCCGCCCCGTCCCGATGGCTAACTTCAGAGCAGCTGGAAGATCGCTATCCCGGTGGTTGCTTTCACGACCATCGGTTTGCTGTGGGAAGGCGTCTACGACTACTTCAGGGCGCTGCTTCAGCAGCGTTACATCGGGAGGCTGAAAAGGAGTCGGCTCAGAAGACGGGACAGGCGTGTAGCCTGAGCTCGAACCCGCAACAGCCCTGTCCACAAGGAGAGCGGGCTTCTCGGAAGTGGTGATTGGTGTCGGTAACGGCGTCAAAGTCATTTGATCCACACCACCGGTCCACGTGGATCCACAGCCAGGCCAAATGCCGGAGGCCCCAGTCCGATCGGAAGCTTGTTAGGCCGCTTCGGCACCTCCGCCGTAAGCCGCGGCGGGCCCGTCCCGGGTTTGCCAGATGCGGCAGCCCTTTGGACCAACCACTCAAGAACAGGGTCGAATACGAGATGCTTGGCGCTGGGGCGTCGATCACCTCCCGCACCCCGCATCAACACTCCAACCATCCACAAGTCCCAGTTGGCGGTTGGAACATTCTCGGTGTTCATTCGAGGTGGTTGACCACGAACGAGGGCGTCTGTGGCTTCGGGCCGCCAGCCATACAGCTGACATCAGAAGCTCGTATCGCAGCTAGATGCTGTCAACATGGTTGCTAATTAAAGCTGGATGCAGGCAGCCTGCATTCAAGGTTCTGCACCAAATGCTTGTGTGTAAAGCTTGCCAAAGCTTGTTTCTCCTCCTAGCAGCTCGGCCGGTCAGGCATTCTGTGGCTGATCACATTTCGATCCCATCCTCGTGGGCCAGGAATACGAGATGATGCAGGACGATCAAGTCCCTGCCGCTGCGACCACCTCTTATCCGCAATGCGACCTGGCAATCCTACACTGTGACACAAACCAGAGCCATGGGAAATATAAAGTTCATCGATCCCGCTGCTGTCTGCCCGTTGCCGTCGTTCACTTCTTGATGTGCACCATCCTCAGTACTGCCAATACCTTCTTGTCCCCAAGAAAAAAACAGTCTCTCCATGACTCGACCAACCCTGACAGCTGCGGCCCTCTTGGGACTTGCTTGTGGGGTGTTGGGTGACCTCCTGTCGTGTGGTCCGGCGCGGTATGACCCGGCTCAGGTACGGACCGCCATCCTCGCGAGGCACAAACCAACCACTGCGCTCACACAGCCGCCATGCACAGTATGTCTGCTGGAACAACCAATTCCTTTGCCCCGTCATTGCAGGCGAGGGACTCTCGACCTGCGCCGGCGCCTGCTACAGCAAGTTCATGTACACATGCAAGAACAATGTCTTGACGCTCCTCCCGGCCATCACCACGCCCTTCACTCTCACCGTCTCTAACCCCACGCTCACCTCCATCCATGGAAAGCCTGTCACCGCTTCCGGGCAGCACTGGTTGCTCAACGGCCAGACGAGCAGCTATTGCCCTTCGCAGGTCGGTTCGGCCTGCCCCGCGGGCACCTCCACCGTCATCGTCGCTGGAGGCGGCAGTGCCTCCATGAGCGTCTTGGTCCCTGGCGGTCAGCAGGCCTACCTAGACCCGTACTGGAATATGGCCTACACCCAGGCCCACTCGGCCTACATCCCGCCCGGTAGCACTACGACAGGCTTTGGAGCTTACCAGGGCGGCGGCTTTGTTAACTTGAATGGGAATGGCTGGGGCTGGGTTGCCTGCCCTCCGACCGCCTCTGGTGGCGGCGGCACAGCCTGGAACCTGGTGGCCAAGAACGAGACCAATGCGGCGAAGCTGAACGGCTGCACTGCGGTCAACCTCAAGATTAATGCCCTCCCGAGCGGCACATTCGGCGCCTGGCAGTACACATAGGGTGGCCAGTCGTGAGTTTTGCGTGGAACAGCGAGGTTGCGCTCGATCTGAAGGGGGTGGGTGATACGTCGAGATAATGACTTCATGCTTCTCCAATATACCACATTCTTGAGATGCTCCTGGTCTGACTGTTTGGCCTATTACGCGTCTTCTTCGGGTTCTTCCATGCACGGTGCTTGGGTCTTGCCGGCTGAGCACATGGGTGCCACACCGATCTTTAGCGCGAGCGGTTTATTTTGCAACGAGGCTTGGGCTTCATCACACCAGGGTCGGGTCCTAATGGAGGAACCTGCAGAGCATTCTGGAGTATTGCCCGGGATACTGAATACGGAATCCTTCAAGGGATGATATGCCCGGCACTCGGAGAATCTATCCAATGGCTGTGTTGCAATGGTAATCGGTGCTGGTGGGCCGAAATCCCCGTCCGTATGCCGAAGGCTTTCCGAGTGCCCGTCTCCGAGCTCTCCCTCCCTACCCAGTCCCATGCCGTGGGGAGAGCTCGACTGATAAACGATGCTCACCCAGTCACACACGGCGCCGCCCTCTATGGTGTTCTATTGTCTATGAAGCAAAGCGCCGTAAAGTGAGTCGTTTTCCTGAACCGCCCCATCTAGACGGCACTGCAACTTCGGTGCAGTGGGGCTGACCCGTCCCCGAGCCTGGTTTCCAAAAACATCCACACACCACACCATCATAACTGCACCGCTGGCGAGCCGGTTGGACCTATGTACTGTTGCGTGTGATCGCCATCAATCTCGGCCAAGGCGCTCTTCGTCGTCGTCCCTAAGCTCGTACGCTGGACGGAACTTCGACGTGTCCCCGCCCACTGCCAGCGCGGGATTCGGGCGGGTGTCGGTAACACCTCCCAGGGACGTGAATCCCCTGTTGTACAGGTCGCAGAACGGGATATGGAGGTGCCGAATGAACTGTCCCCGAGTCAGCACCGAGACCCTTCGGCCAGTCAGCTGCTCTGCACAGGCCCGAACTCACCGCCCAAATCTCGACGTAATGCCAGTCGATGACGGGGTGGACACGCATAAACTGCGGCCAGTCTTGGTCGGTCGGGTCAAAATGCGTCAGGAACTCGCCGTGCGGGTCCGTCCGCCGTGTTCCCAGAAACACCGCCTTCACGGCTGGCCTGTCCTCCAAGTATGCCTCGAGGGCCAGCCGCATGGGCAGCGCATACCGTTTGAGGTCGATGTGGTACTGCTGGGCTGATTGTTCAACGAATTCCTCGACTTCGGCAAATGGATGGTTGGATACTATGTATATCGCCTGCAGGGGCCGACTGGAGGCGACTGGAGTTGAGACTGACGGTGAATCGGATGTCGCGGTCGCCAGGGCGTCTGCTGCGGCGACATCGGAAGCGGGAGGCGGCGGCCGGGATGCCCATCCGGGTAGGCAGGCCAGTATCAGCACCAAGAGGACGAGACAGTCCTTGCCGCCGTTGTATGAGAGCGAGAGATGGTCGGGCCTTGCGGGTTCCAAGTTCAAGTCAGCCGGGGTTGCCGTCGCACATGGGATTGTTCCGCCGCCGACCCGCCCTAACCTCGGCCAAGGTCACGCAGCACCGAAACCTACCCGTACTGACGCAACGCCTGCCGGATGACGTCCATCGACACTCTGGCTTGGCTCTGGACCTTGCGCAAGACCGGATCATCGGTCTGTTCGCGGAGGAATGCATCCATCTTGTCCTGCAGCTCGAAGCAGATGTCCGGCAGTGAACGCGGCAAGGGGCCTCGTGTCAGCCCCTCGCCGCCGTCGGTCTTGCCGATGCCATTGATCCGCGCATCTTGCTGGTGCTGGCAGGCAGAGCTGGCTGTCATTTCGAGCGTTTCCGAAAGTAGCGCGTTCGAGGGGGGCGAGAGAAGAGGAGCAGGAGAGTGAGTTCGGTTGTTTTGCTACATCCATGGTTTGGGTTGGATCCCGCGTCTGTCAGGAGAGGCGGGGTGTTCAAGAACCACCGAAGGTGGGGCAACCCGCATTTCATCCGAGGCGCCCACGTCCACCATCCCTGTCATCTCGACCCCTGGGAAATGAACCAGCGGCTCAACGGCAAAGTTACCCACATACACGGATTCTGGGGATGCAGTCCAGGGATGATACAAGTAGGTGTGTATTGTGTATTCTGTGCAATACAGAAAAACAGCCGGGCTTGTGCCCAGCATCTCATGTCTCATGCATGCATCTATCAGCTGGATCCTGGGGGCTGACGGGCCGGGCCGCACCATGATTCTTCAGCTCGTTGCTGAAGGGAGGGTACAAAGAACCGAGCGAGGTAGAATCGTTGCCCGAGATCAATTTTGAGGTCTGGTGCCGAGCCCGGTGCCTCTGTGATGTTATTGCATTTCTGGTAGTTTAGTCGGCTCCCTGCCCCAGTTGGACATCAAGAGCTGCTGGAGTGGCGCGAGGGACGGATGCGGTCTTGTCTGTGCCTGTCCTCAAAACAATATGCCGCGTCAAGCAAATACAGGGCATTGCGCTGGTTGAACACCTCTCGGCAAATGGCAGCAAGGCCACGGAGGCTTCAGCTGTCTGTGAGGCTCCACAAAGCCCGCCTCTAAGACTGGAACTCGTGCTCTTCACGGGCGAGGGGGGAGGTCTCGTGGTAACCCAATTTCGCAGTGGCCGTCCTTTGTTGCACCTCATATCCTCGCCGTCGTGTGCTTCCTTGGCCTCGAGTAGCCCGGCACCACTTTCCCTCACGGCCTGGCTTCTTTCTTTTCCACACCTTACACTCCTTTTACGTCGGCAGTACCTTCAACCGCTTCCTCCGCCATGACCCCGGCGCCCTTGGCGAGAGGCATCCTGGACGGCCGCTAGAGCTACAGATTCAAGGGACGGCTAGACGAGGGCTCATACACGCAAGGTGTGCGAGGTACAGCGCTTAGCGGATAGCTACAGGCAGTATAGTTACGTGCTATATCAAAACGCGGGCGATAGCAGGGACTAGGTGTGTACCTAGGTGGTTTATAAACTCCAACAGCTCCCTAGATTATACAAAGTATGAACCTGACGTCTAGCGTTTAGTATAAGATATAAAAAAGTACTATAAAAGTAGGAGCATTATAGGCGCAGAGGAGGCGTAAGAGCAGTGATTGGGGCCAAGGCATAGGCAAGCTAGAGGTTTAAGCCATTTTAAGCATAGAGCCTATAACTAGGAGACTCTTAAGCGTAAGGCCTACACGCTTTACGCGCCTAGAGCTTAAGCTTAGAAGATGTTAGTATAAAAGAATCTTAGACTTATAAAGAAGAGATATAAGTAAGGCGAAAGAGTATAAGTAAAGCTATTCTTACATTTTATTAAAAAAGAAAAAGTAAAAATTAATAATATTCTAAAGCTATTTTTTGGTTTTATTTTTAAATTCTTTTTATTTTATCTATTTCTATTTATTAAATATATTTATAAGGTGCTAGCCTTGTAGCAACTGCAGACGAGCGTATAATATTCTATTTGAATATCTTAAAGAGGAAAAAGAGGTTTATAGAGTCTGTTCTACAAAGTCTAGGCTTTTCCTCTTAGGCTATATCACGTGCCTATAAAGGCTTTAAGATTAGCCCGAGGTTAGCTTATACTTTCTCTAGCAAGCGTCTAGACTAAGGCTAGACTATCTATCTACTATATAGTCTACTAAAGTGCTCTAGCCCTTTAGCGTACCTTTAAAGCAAAGCTTTTATACTTAGCCTAGATAAAGCCTAGGCCTATATGTTACAAATCAACTAATAGGGTGCTGTGGAATAGCGCCATCTAGGACGCGGGGCGCAAGGGACGTAGGGCGGCCCTAGCCAATCATTATAGTAAAGATAGAGGCTCTAAAGTAGAATAAGAGAGCCACTAGGCAGACCAATCAAGAGTAAGCTTTGTAAGGCTCTAAGAGAGCTACGCAAAGCTATAGCTCTATAGGGCTCTAAGAGAGCTACAAAGAGCTATAAGTTAGATAGCTATATAGTTACAAGTGCTAGTAAGCTCTAAGAGTTTACTAGTTGTTAATATAAGTCAATATGTATTATAAGCTCTTAAGTATCTATTAATTAAGATATTATTAAAAAAAAAACTTTCGTTAAAAAACTGCACCCCCCCCTAGGGGCGACTAGGCCTCTAAAACAGACTAAAGCACCAGCGTTTGAAAGCCCTCGAAAAACCCTATCTAACCGCCCCAGCTGCGACCGCGCGCGAGCGACTGCGCGGCCGCCGTAGGCGTATGCGAAGGAGGGGAGTTTCGAGCAGCCTGATCGTCAAATTTTCAGCCGCGCAGCCGCACAAGCCACCCTACAGCTAAGCCACCCCCCCTACTAGCCATAACGCTAGTCACCTCACTAGCCACCCCCTAAACTGAGCCGTCTACCCTAGACTACCTCGTCTACTCTAGACCGCGATGCAGGACAGAAACCGCACCCTACCTCCTTCGAGTGCCCCTAGCCTCGCGGGCTCCTAGCACTCGCAACCGAACCACTCGCGCTCTAATCAAGACTAGGGGGCACCTACGCAGCGCTTCCGACAGAAGAAGGCGAATAAGAAAGAAGGAAACAGATACAATGGTATCTAGGGCCTAATCGAAGGCATCCTAGCTCTAGTCTTGCCTAAGAAGAAAGCTATAGCCTAAGGCCTAGCTATAAAGGTCGCAGCAATTGTAAACTAACAATAGATATAAAAGCTTAAAGGCTAAGAAGTAATTACTATAGCCGACTTGCATAAGGCAGTTGTAGAAGCAGTCATTGCATCTAGCTTATAGAAGATAGTCGTAAAAGCGGTCTAAGCTGTAGTTAAGGCTATAGCTATAGTAAGCAACCCTTTAGCTTGTATATAGGCTAGTGTAGCTATAGGTATCTAAAGGGCAACCTTAGGAGTAGGGTAAGACCCTTTAAGGAAGGTGATCCCCTAGAGGGCTAACTGAGAGATCCTAATTAAAGGAAGAGACCTACCTTTAGACCTTGCAAAATATACATTTTGTAGAGATTACTTAAGCGATTAACTAAGTCTCTTTATAATAAGGAGCTATAGCAGCTAGGAAGATGCTAAACAAGGATACAATAGTTATATTTAAAAACCTAGTTGCTAAAGAGTAGCACGCAAAGAACTTAGATTAGATATAGAAGGCCTTTAGAGAATAGGCGAAGCTAGCTAGCAAGACTTTTGCAATGTTAATTAAGAGTCTATAGAAAAGCGACCTTGCAAGGGTTATAAAGGAGACTTTTAGCGAAGAAATAGAGCTTTAATTGGTTAATAGAGTTAAATTCTAGCTCTTAAGCAGATTAGAATATATAAGAGCTACTATACTAGTCACTTTTACTAGCTAGGAAGAAGCCTTTAAAGCTTGCGAGTAAAGAGTAGTCTAGAACGCTTAGCTACTAGACTATAAGCTTTACTAGGCAATGCTCGAGCTAAAGCAGTGCTTTAAGTGTTAGAAGTAAGGGCATATCTAGAGGTACTGCTTAATGATGATGATGATATTCTTACGCCGATTTGCCCTATAGGCATGCCAGACCCTCTACTTATACTATTTACAAAGGAAACCGTGCCCTTTAGGCCGGGTAAAAACCTTTGCCTTCCTTTTGCATCCTTTTCCTTCCAAATCCTTCAA
>FTCU01003349.1_pt1 | contig 25769 bp, 10 predicted proteins | sample 1639521 | NCBI WGS metagenome assembly FTCU01 (sample SAMEA3914864, study PRJEB12502) | metagenome | biome: forest; material: soil | place: USA | collected 2012-03-12 | depth 0.3 m
TCAACTTTCCCTACATTCGCAGTTTCCACTCGAGTCCCTAAGAGCCTTTTGGGACAGATGAGGGAGAATACTTCCTTGGATGTATGATCAGAGCATCAACCACCTTCATTTTGAGCATTGATGTCGAGAAACTAGCCGCTAACCGACTGGTTCAGATTCTAGTTACAATGGATGAGCCTCGCCGGACCGAGGATAGAATCAATATAAAATATTCGTACTCAAACCGTCCTCCCTCTTGACCGTGCTTTCGTGACTCTTGCTCCCAAGACACTGGCGTTTGTCGGTTTGCCATGGCCAGTTCGGGCCTTGGAGGCCAATACGTAACCCGTCCCTCTGTCGCGAGTCCCTCTGTTGCGAATGTGAAAACTGCCGAGCGGCCAGGAAACTTGTTGTTTTGTTATGTTTACAGAAGGACACCCGCCGGTACAAACCTGAAATAATCATCAATCGTCGTCGAATACAAGTACATGGTCCCTGACCCTTCCAGGACGCCATTGTTCCCCAGCTCACGCCTTCAGTTGCCTCAACCATGCCTTTGAAGTTGCCCGCCCGCCTCCCACAGCACTCCAAACATCAGTGCGTCGTCCCCAGTCACCCAAACCCCGTCTGTACTCCAAAATCACAGCTCGCCAAAACAAAAAGAGAAGAAAACACCTTGGTACAAACGCCACCCAAAAGAATCCCCATGACACTAGACCGCGAGACCAACAAGCTTAAACCACGGCTCCCTCCTCCAAAACACTCCCAATCCCCAGCCCCCCAATCCCACCGCCCGAAAACACCGACCCAGCCGCCGAACTAAACGACCCCGACCCAGCAGCAGCCCCAAACCCGCCCCCACCGGCCGGCGACAGCACGCCGCCCCTCTTGGTCGCCCGCCCGCCGACCATCCCGCGCCTGTTGCGTCCCGTCCGGCCCCGCCCCAGCCAGTTTAGCTTTAGCAGCTTGTTCAGCTCCTCGACCATCTTGTTGCCCTGGTCCTCGTCCCTTAGCCCGCCGCCGGGCCCGACGCCGACCGACGCGAGCACGCTCATGCACTGCAGCATGCGCCCGACCATCTCGGTCACCTGCTTGGAGTCCTCGACGTTCTGGTCCCGCACGCTGCTGCCGCCGTGGCTGGTGTTGCTGACGGTGGTGGTGAGGTTGTTGGTGCCGGAGACGGGGATGGGGCCGATGGTGTGCAGGCTGCTCGGGGTGAAGGGGCGGGCGGCGCTGTCGCTGCCGAAGGAGACGTTGCTGATGGCGCGCGAGCGGTTGCCCGAGCCGGAGCTGTCGCCGAAGAGGGTGGTGCCGGTGCTGTTGTAGCTGGCGACCGAGGGGTCGAGGGAGGCCGCCGTGTTGGGACGGTATTGTCCGAGAGCGGTGGGGAGGCTGGTGGAGGCGTGAAAGTCGGAGGGGGAGGTGGAGAGTTGTTGGTTGAGGGTTTGATTTTGATTGTGGTAGCCTGGGGCCGGGATGGGAAGGGGCGGGGAGGCGAGTGCCATGGAGGCGAGGGACTGGGGGAGAAACTCGAGGGAGAGGCGTGAGAACATGGTCTTGAGGGTTTCGTAGCGAGGGAGGATAACAATATCCCGAAAGGCGAGGAGGACAAAGCGGCGCACTTCGAGGACTGCAGAGGCGGGTGAGACACTGACGCTCTGGCTCCGGCCGGGCTTTTGCGTGACAGGGGCGTCAGCTGTGGCTGATGCCGGGATGCCACCCCAGAAATCGCGGGCTTGCTCGGAGGACATGAGCGGCCCATGGCCTGCAAACTCGAGATCCAAAGGCAGGAACACCGCCTGCATGTATGGCAGGATCCCGGTGAAGGTAAAGATCCACAGCTCCACGAGCGATGGGATGAGCCTGTCCTCGGGCGTTTTGCGGAGGGTATGGTCTAGGCTGGAGAATCCGGTTGACAGCAGCTCCCTCAGGTCATCCACGACGATGTTCGGGCTGCGCCGAGCCACGCAATACTGGATGTGCATCGCGACAACGCGGTTGAGATCCTCCACTGGCAGGCGGAGATCTTCAGCCTCGAAGACGACCAGCATCTTGGCTTTCAGAAATGGCCATGCGTCGTCGTGGGTCATGTTGTTTAGGCCATACTTGTGGCTGTCAAATGGCTCGTTGAGGTATAGCGTTGAGCCGATCGTGTTCGAGCCCGACGTGACGCTGCTTGACCCTGGCCACTCGCTCCCGACCCCGGAACTCGAGGCGTTGTCGGCCGACTTTTCCTCCTTCCTCCTGTCTCGCAGACCCCGTCCTCCGTGGCGTAGGTCTAGGGCCGATTTGAAGCTGGTACTGTTCGGGCCTGGGCTCTGAGGAAGATTGAAGCTGTAGAGGCTGCTTGGGGCGCTTGGATCCGTAGGTCTCGAGTTGCTCATGGCAGATGAGAGGAGCTGGTGGTAGTCATCCTTGAGCTTGTGCTTCTGCCGGGACAAGAAATGGTGTTTCTTCTCCTTCTCCTTGCTCTCTCTTTCTGGCGGTGCCATGTCGATAGGCCGTATTGTGGCGGCTGACGAGTTCGGCAGAGCGTAGAATGAGGGAGCGGGGGAGTCCAAGCTGGTGGTGCTGAAGTTGCCCCGCTGCAAGCTTGCCAATGCGTGCCCAACCTTGCTAGGGCTGGGCAGCGGCTTATCCTTGGGGTCGATTTTGCCGATCTTGACCTGGCGTGAGAAGAGTTTCACCTTGGATTTCTCCGGCTTGAGGGGCTTCTCAGACGCTGGAGGTGGAGGTGGAGGTGGAGGTGGAGGGGGAGGGGGGGCCATTGGTTGCGTGGGTATCCCGGGAGACGTCTGTGCTGATCTCGGGAAGACGAGATTAGCGGCGGCCGTCGCTGCGAGGGTAGGGTTGCCGAGCAGGCCGTTATGGTATGTCTGCCCGCCGAACGCATTGTCGCGAGGCATACTCGCCTCGGTGAGACTCAACATCGGCGGGTTCATTGGCCCTCCGCTCCTACGCCTAACCGGCTGGTCGTCCATCCCGGGCACTGGCGCCGTTTGCGACCGCTGCCGAGCGTGCTGCGCGTGTTGTGCCTGCTGTTGCTGATTCTGATGCTGCATCACGGCCGCTTGCGCAGCGATTTGGCTGGCTGACATCTCTCGGTGCGGCGCTGGGCCGAGTTTTGGGGTTTGGTTCGCCAGGCCGACGTGTGAAAGATTGGACGTGCTTGTCGACGGGAGAGTCGGCTCAAACAGGCCAGCGTTCTGCGAATGCTTGCGAGAGTGGGTGACCCGACCGAATGTGGGCGTAACCGGAGACGAGGTGGCCGGCGGGAGTGTAAGAGGTGACGGGCCGTTGCGCGGATAGGAGCCGCTTGGTGAATGCGCACCGGCGACAGAGCGGGCGGCCGAGACGGCGGTCGACAGGGTCGGGCGGGAGAAGTTTTGGAGGTTGCCCGTATTGCTGTTGCCCCCAGAGGTGAAGCTGGCGTAGATGGGCGTCGGGGACGGCGCGGTACTGCGTGTCTTGTGAACGTTCAGGGGCGCCGGCTCGTCGCTGGACACTGTCGACAGCGAGTCCTGGCGATGCCGTCTCGTGCGGGACGGATCGGTCGCGCTTGACGAGTTGCTGGCGGACAGGGGCGAGAAGCTCCCCGGGGCCCTCGGCGTGGGTCTGTCTGGCTGCATGGGTGTTGGTGCAAGGGGCGAAGGAGCGTATCACATCTTGAAGGGCCGGACTCGGTGGTGGTGCGAGTCGGGACTCTGGCCTGCTCAGCGGGCCATGGCGATGCTGGAACGACGATCGAAGATTCGAAGGTTCGAAGATTCGGTCGGGATCGGAGAGGTCGGGAACGGATCAGAACATGGATGTTGGATGCGCAGATGCCTAGAGAGATAGAGATGGCTCTGTCGGGTATGAGGTGACGTTATTGACCGTTGCTGAGGCTAATGTTACTCGTATGCATCGGAGGTGAAGAAAGAAATGTGGCTGCGCCCTCAGCAGGGCATGGATCGCTGCGCCGGCGTGTTTGGTGTCAACCATCCCTGCTGCAGCGCAGCAACGGAAATGCCACTGCCAAGGTGCAGGGGAGGGGCAAGCCAACGACCCCGCAGCCCACCTAAATTCTCCGTGAAGCTGCACGCTGTGGCCCGATTTGCAGGCTTGAGGCTTGAGTGTGCATCCATCCCGTCACGACCTCATCGACGACAAACATCACAAACCGGTACACGGCTGCCAAGTGAATTAAAATCTATAGCTCAGAAACCTTCATTTGTTCAGCTTTGAGAACCAACATGGCCTCCTCCCAGCCCACCCTCTCGACAACCTACACCTCGCCCGCCAACGCCCCCTTCACCATCTCCCTCCCCCTCAGCGCTCCGGCTGACAGCACAACCGTCGAAAGCAAAGCCAAATATCTCTCCGAGCTTCGCCAATCAGTGACGTCTCTGCAGGGCCAAGTCAACCGAGAACTCACGGCGCGCATGGAGGAGGACAAGGCCCGGGAGTCGAGCCTGGCCGCCGCAAACGGGAAGAAAATCGTCGACGACGAGAAAGAGGAGGAAAACTACGGCGAGGAGATGCAAGAAGAGGAGGATTAATGCGGGGAATTCGACTTGAATCTGCCATGCCATGTTTGTCTACCTTTCGTTCAAACAACTGCTTGACAGACGCGTAAGCCAACCGCTAGTTGGCCCAACAAACAACAAGTACTCAACGCAAACCGACCCAGCAGCCCAAGTGATCCATCACTTCACCCAGCGATCTGTCCCCACGACCCAAACCCACCGACCTTGGACCCCGACTTCACACTCCCACTAACACTCCCACTCTCCGCAAAGGGTGACATCGGCCTCGACGTCGCCACCCCGCCACCACCGCCTCCCACCCGGCTCAAACACCCATAATGCACCACGGCATTATCCGGCAAGACGGCCACCACACTCCCCCCAATCCGCTTATGACACACCCCGCACACCCTCTCCTCCCCAATCACCACCCTCCGATTCCTGCCCCCCCTCCCACCAGCACCAGCACCACCAGGACCGCTACCGCCCTCCCCGAGGAACAGGGCCGACTGGCTGGCGAACAGCGCCGTCTTCCTCAGCCCCGCCAGCACGCGCGTCTCGTTGACCGCGCTGTTGGCGCTGCGCATGCGCCCGCGGAAGTAGGACTCGAGCTGCGCCACGGGCAGGGTGTCGGGCACGAGGGAGAGGGTCGAGGTCGCGGGCAGGCGGGAGCCGTGCCGCGAGAGGAGGTCGAGGGCCGGCTCGAGGTTGGCGGCGTATTCGTGGGGCGGGGTGAGGTAGAGGGAGAGGAGGGTGTGGTAGATGGAGGGCTTTTCGGTGGAAGGGGGTTTGTCGTCTGTTGTTGTGGTTTGGGGCGCGCGGTCGGTTGTTGTTGTGGAGGGGGTGGCGGCGTCTTGGGTTTTGTGGATGCGGTTGCAGTACCTGGAGCGGACGGCGGTTAGGAAGAGGATCTACCAGGGGGGTGGGAATGGAAATGGGGCTGGGCGACTTGCTCTTCTGCTTTGGCATAGTCCTTCATCTTGAAGACGTAGATCATCAGTGCTTGTCTGTGCTGGCCCATATTGCTGAGCACGACAGCTTGGGCTTCGAAGAAAGGCGGATCTGGATCGAGAGATGTTAGTCAAAGACTGGCCTTCACTGTGCCTTAGTGGTGAACTCACCATCCTTGGGTATCAAGTTCCTCGCCTTGCCCAAGCTGTACTGCCTGCTCTCCTTCAAGAAGCGCACCAGGCGCTCCATCAACACATTCCACTCGTCTCCCCTCTCCTCCGTCTCGGACTCAGTCAGCTGCCGGATGAACAACTCCACCAGACGATTGTGAAAGTCCGGCGTCAAGTCGTTCAGTTCGCTGATGATATGCTCCAGATAGCGAATCTCAAGCCTGATATCGACCCCTTCGAGAAAAGCCGCCACTTTGTCCCGCGGCAGCGTCTCCGAGTTCTCCGAGTCGGCGAGGAACACCTCCATCCCCAGCTCGGGATCCTTCCGCAGCGTCCACTCGGAGAACTCCAGAATCACGTCAATCATATCAGGCGGCAAGCCTTGCAGGTACAGGACGGTCCGCTGCGGCCCGTGCAGCGTGGGTGCGGCCTCATCGGGCTCGTCGGGCGAGCCGAACCGGCGCAGCAGCGCGAGGGCCTGGCGATGCAGCTGCTTGCCGTAGAAGAAATCGACCAGCTCGTTGAAGCGGTTGTGCTCGACCAGGCGCTCGTTGACGACGTCCGGGTCGCAGAAGTTGGGGATCCGGAAGAGAGAGCTGGCTAGCGCCGGGCGCGAGTACATGAAGGCGCGGAAGAGGGTCGTGTCAACGAGCTTGAACGTGTCTTGCAGATTGCGCTCGAGCTGCGCGTCGCTCTCGTCCGGCGAGGAGAGGATCAGGGTCTTGAAGGCCTCTTCGGTGGATCCGCTCTGGGACTTGCGCGGCTTGAGTTTGCCCGTGACGGGGTCGATCACGCGCTGAAGGCGGGCTCGCGCGCCGGCGAGGTAGCTGTTTAGTTCGAGGACCGACGCCATCAGGTCCTTTTCCTGCTGGACGTGCTCCTCCTGAGATTTGGCTTTGATGCTTGCGGCCTCGTCGTCGGAGCCCTTCTTGGAAGAGGCGATCGATGCAGTCTCGGGGTTCTGCTTCCGGCCGCCCATGAGATACTTGGCAAACCCGCCGCCCCCTCGGGGTGAAGCAACTTCGGCGACGTCAGGTTTGGCTTCGTGTTCACCATTTGGCTTGCCGTTGGGAGTCTCCTGCTCGGATTCGTCTTGTGATTCCTCCTCCACACCCGAGAGCTCGCCAGCGATGATTTTGGGGAACAGTTTCAGGACCCTCTCCGGCGGGGCATCGACGTCGTCCTCGTTAAAAAGATCCATCGACTCGCGATATTTCTTCTGGCGGAACAACAACTCGGCCTTTTGCATCTTGACTTCCCGCAAGGTCTCCGTCTTGTTTTTGAGCAACGCGTCTTCAAGCATCCCGAGGATGCTGATGGCCTCGTCGAGCTTGCCACCTTTCACCAGCTCCTCGACTTGGGAATCGTAATCGGTCGCGTCCATCGTCCACACGACCCTGTCGCTGAGGACGTGGAACCCCTTGCCTCGATGCGCCAGACTGACAGTGGGTGGTGGGAAGTGGAGTGACGCGGCGCCAGGTAGGCTAATATTCTGCAGCAAACCGAGCGTGTCCGGGTTTCGGACCTCGAGGCTGCCTTTCGCCGGCGGCTGCAGCGCCAGTATGTAAGGGTAGCTGTACCCAATGCTCTCCGGGGCTGCCTGCCAGGGAATCTGGCGTTTCTCGAGAGCCTTCCCGGCATCGTTGATGAACAAGGTGTTGATGTCCTTGGCTAGGAGCAGCTCCCCGTCTGCTAGCTTGGCCGACAGCGGCTTTGGCATGTACCCTCCAAGACCCATGTACCCCATCCCGGCGGCGCTGACGGCCCCAAAGCGCCCCTGGCCACCTGCGGCACCGCCGATGGCTCCCGGCCCGACGATATCCTCGATGCTTCCGGTCTCGACGTCGACGATAACGTACCCGCTGTTCATGCCACAGACAACCTTTGTCGCGTTGGCCCACGTGATGGACCGGATCGACTCGGCGAGCACAATCTCGGTGACGTCCGGAGACAGCTCGCTCTCGTGCCATGCCCACAGCAACAGCCGGCGCTTGACCGACACGGCGAGCCGCGAGATGATCTCGGGGATGCCGGTCGCAGGATCCTCGACGACGTTGCTTGTCACAGCGAAGGTGGAGGCGTTCTTTGTGCGGGGCAAGGGCGCTTCGATGGGCTCAAAGGTCTGGAGGTCGTGCAGGGAGACGGTGTAGTTGGAGAGCGACACGAGGACGTCGGCCTCCTTGATTATGGCGAGCTGTTCGATGGCGCGGGTTGAGAACTTCTCGACTTCGCGGAGGAGGTCGGTCGGCTTGGCCGCTGGTGGCTTGGGCGTTGTCTGTGCATCTTGGGAGGTCCTCGGTGCAGAACCGGAGTCCTGAGTGTCGGGTTGGGTGGAGGGGCCACTATCCGAGGGATTCGAGGTCGGATTCGCGTCGGGCGGCGTGGAGGGGTCATTGACTCGGTAGATGCGCAGGGAGCCGGTGTTGAGGCCCACGAGAACACGGTCGCCTAAAGTGCCAGTCAGCCGATCAGCTAAAGTACAGGGAGGAGTTTGTGTCTTGAGAGAGCACCAGGCGCATACCGTGGGCGAGGATGGAGTCGATCTTGGACTTGTCTCGCTGCTTGAGCTCGATGATGGGTCGAGCTGTGAATGCGGAGAGCATGGCGGCCGCCAGGCTCCAGCCCGTCGGGTTCTGTGCTCTGGGCACGACTATCGGTTCATTAGGCGTAGTTTGAAAGAGTGGTCTCCGAAATCAGCTCGGAAGCAGCTGTTGTGTTGCGCCAGGAGGACTTGGAGATGGAATGCGGTATGCGCCGTGAGCTCGCCTGGCGCGGCATGACGGCATGTGGTTGTCTTGGACGGGAGGGTTAGGGTTGGGGTCTGGTCCCTCCAACGCATCGCTCCCACTTGAGGCGGCTCCTGCCTGTGGACTTCTCGGGCTGCTTCAAGGCTCGAAGTTCCCAGTTCCGAGTTTTGAGACAAAAGGCTGACCTCTCGTGTCCCTGCAGTTTGGCCTTCCGTCTCTCTTTTCTACGCCTTTGCCCAATTTCTTCACTTTCCATGTAGGACAGAGTACCTCTTTTTGTCGTTCTCCAACCATAACCCCCAAGCTCAACCTCTGCAAGGGGCTGTGTGGGAGCTGAGTGTGGGATGGTTGGCCGTCAAGGTTCTCTCCATTTCCGCATGCAGGGCAGACACTGCAGCGCAGATACCAAACGTGACAGATACGTGACCTGTCTGCCATGACAAACTTGAACCACAGCCCTTTGAAGCTCTCCCTCCTGCCTCCACTTCCGCAGTCGACTGTTACCTAAGACCGAAGACCCAAAGAATCCTAGCTCAGAGCCAGTTCCCCCCAGCAATAGCCCACGCGAGCACATTCCCAAACCGCTCAAGGCGGAGTTGCACCACGGAATTGCAGAAGCACGCAATCGTGTGATAACGCTGGGGGATATGCAAAGTAGGAATAGTTCCGGAACTAGGGAGAGATCCTTTGCCAACTTTTGAGCACTCCTGGCCAGAAGGATTACAAAAGCTCAGAACGTTGTCAAAGTGCGAAGCATTTTGTCGACGACGTCTCGATGTCTTTGTTGTGGTTGTGTCGTGTTACAGAATCGTTGCGGTTGACAATGTACAGTAATTTCGACACGTGCAGTTCGCCGATCCCCCATTGGACGGTTTGATGACGGCCAGCAGTTCGGGGCGCTGCATTGAGTGGGGCGCGGCTAGCGGGTGACCCAACGGAGCGGGCAGGGGTGCAGTGACGCACTGACGACGGTTTCGGAACCTTAGTGGGCCCCCGGACTCCAGATCACGGCTGAGGGCGGTACGAGTTGGAACTGGAACCAGTCAACCCAAAGTTACCAACCCAACCTACTGTAATAAGCTAATGGGCTTGTGGGCGTGATCAATTGAATCCACCGCTGCCCTCGAGGCAAAGCCAGTCAAAATACCGCCTTCGGCCGTCCCCCCACGGAACCCCTCCCCCAGCCGATCCGCAGGTCTTCTTCGTGCGCAGCATCCGCCCGCATCGACCGGACAAACATCGCCTGACAACCTTAAGAGGGGAGGGAGCGCGCAGCGTACGACGTTTGACAGCCCGCCCGACCAGATTGAGCTCGCAGAGTACCCGAGGCACTCCCCAGCCGCCCAAAAGTACCTCGACGCTGCGCGGGAGCGGGAGCGCAAGTACGACACCAAGCGGGCCGAGAAGCGCCGGTGGCTCGAGGAGCAGGACGAGATGAAGTTCTCCCACAGCCTCCAGTTCAACGCCGTTCCGGACTGGAGCAATCACTACATCGCCTACAGCAACCTCAAGAAACTGTGAGCGTTCCTGAGCCTTTCCGGGCCCCTCCGATGCCACCGAGATTTCCGTCCCGCTAACTGAAATCTTCCAGAATATACCAGCTCGAAAAGGCCATCCACGTACCCGCCGGTGACGACGAGTCCCGCCCGTTGATACAAAACGATGACCCCGAGGCTGTCTTCGGCCGCGCCCTCGATGTTGAGCTCGAAAAGATAGCGTCCTTCTACGTCCTCAAGGAGAAGGAACTATTTGACGACGTGGACGTGCTTCTTCAGGATGCCGCCGACTTCGAGGAGGAGGCCGACGTACCCGACGATGCCCGCCCGCCCACCCGGTCCAGCGATGCCCACTCGGATAGGCGCCGCTCTTGGCCCTTGGGGCGCGCCCGGAGTCACAGCATGCGCAGCCAGCAATCCACAGAGGACGGCCTCGGCGAGGACAGCGACGACGAAGGGGATGAGGAGACAGGTCTGACCACCAAACGGCGGAGGGGCAGTTTCTCGAGACGCAGGGGGCAGCCAAACGCCGGAGCGGCGACCGACATGACAGCGTCCACCGACTTCACCCGGCGATATAGCGTCAACTTCGATGACTACGCCGAGCAGGCCGCCCTTTTCTCGTCGGGCATTATGCTTAAGAAGCGGATGATAAACCTCTACGTCCAACTGTGTGAGCTCAAGTCATACATTCAGCTAAACAAGACTGGCTTCAGCAAGGTCCTCAAGAAGTTTGACAAGACTATCGACCGCCGCCTGCGGCCCAAGTACATGGAGACGGTCGTGAACACGGCTTACCCCTTCCGCCCTGAGACCACCAAGGGCTTAGAAGAACGCATTTCCCAAATTGTGGAAGCTTACACCGCCATCGTTACCCACGGCGATGCCGAGGCGGCCAACCGTGACCTCCGCTCGCACTTGCGAGAGCATGTCGTTTGGGAACGCAATACCGTCTGGCGAGACCTGATCGGTATGGAGCGGCGAGCCGAGGCCGCGAGCCTGGGCCACGCCCTTCTCGGTCGAGACACGGACCCCCAAAAGACGCGGCTTCAAGGCGACGACGAGATCGTGCTGCCGACCAAGGAGATCACCACTCCCCTGGGTCGCTTCATCTGCCCCACGTGGCTGCTCAACTCGACAACCTTCTCGCTCATCGTCATCGTCGCCATCTTCTTCGCCATTCTCTCCATCCCTATTATGGAGAAACCCGAGCAGCAGAACTGCTTGGCCATGCTGGTGCTCGTCAGCTTGCTGTGGGCGACCGAGGCGCTGCCCCTGTTTGTCACCTCGCTCACCATCCCATTCCTCTGCGTTGTCCTGCGCGTGTTCCGCGACAAGGACCAGCCCTACGCTCGGCTCGGCTCCAAAGACGCCACCGCCGTGGTTTTCTCTGCTATGTGGACACCCGTTATCATGCTCCTCCTCGGCGGCTTCACGCTCGCGGCGGCGCTCTCCAAGTGCAATATCGACAAACGCATCGCCACCTTCGTCCTTAGCAAGGCCGGCACGCGGCCCAAGACGGTTCTCATTGCCAACATGGCCGTCGCCGCAGTGGCCAGCATGCTTATCAGCAACGTTGCCGCGCCCGTCCTCTGCTTCGGAATCATCGAGCCCATGCTCCGCAACCTCCCCGCGGGCTCTAACATGTCCAAGGCCGTCATCATCGGCATTGCCCTGGCCTCCAACATCGGCGGCATGCTCTCCCCCATTGCCTCGCCGCAAAACGTCGTCGCCATCGGCATCATGGAGCCCCCACCGACCTGGGGCCAGTGGTTCTTCATCGTCATCCCCGTCGGCATCATCTCCATCATCCTCATCTGGCTCATCCTCCTCCTCGCCTTCAAGCCGGGCCGCGGGACCACCATCGTGCCGGTCCGCCCCGTCCGCGACCCCTTTACGGGCGTCGAGTGGTTCGTCTCCATTGTCACCCTCGCCACCATCGGCCTGTGGTGCGCCTCGCACAGTCTCGAGAACGTCTTCGGCGACATGGGCGTCATCGCCATCATCCCGCTCATCCTCTTTTTCGGTGTCGGCATACTCACCAAGGAGGACTTCAACAACTTCCCCTGGACCATCATCATCCTGGCTGCCGGCGGTCTGTCCCTCGGCAAGGCCGTCAACTCGTCGGGCCTGCTGCACACCGTCACCGGAATCATCACCGAGCGGGTGCAGGACTATAGCCTGTACGGCATCCTGGTGGTGTTTTCCAGCTTGATCTTGGTCATTGCCACGTTCATCAGCCACACGGTCGCCGCACTGATCATCCTCCCGCTGGTGTACGACGTCGGGAAGGGGCTGGAGGAGCCCCACCCGAATCTCTTGGTCATGGCGGGCGTGTTGATGTGCAGTGCGGCCATGGCGCTGCCGACCAGTGGTTTCCCGAATATGAGTAAGTCTATGTTTTCTCCCCTCCTCGCTCGTCTTCATTTTCGTTTCGGTCGTGCTGACGGAGTATGTGTGTACAGCGGCCATCATGAAGGAGGACCCGGCCGGCCAACGGTATCTGCAGGTCAAGCATTTCATCACAGTTGGCGTGCCCAGCAGTTTGCTGACGCTGGTGGTGGTGGTCACGGTGGGGTATGTTGCGATGAGGGTGACTGGGATGTAAAGCGTCCTCTGTCTCTCCTGTCAACAGGTGTTGGTGGGTGGATTGGAGTTGGAGAAAGAAGGATTGGAGGTTTTGAAAACTGCATCATTTTAAATCAATGGCATGGCAGGGCGGGAGCGGGTTTTGTCTTGGTGGTTGGGACATGTAGCTCGGATGGCTAGGTGAAGGCAAGAAGAGGCCGAGGGAGGTCTCGAGGATCCTCGTGTTTGAAAGCGCCATCACGGATGGCGCTGAGCGGAGTGGATCAAGTCTGGTTGCTTTGCCAAAGTTACTTCCAGGCAAGAGAGAGATATATATGCATTCCACTTCACGTCCAGTTTGTTACTTGAAGCTAGCAGGCCGCGTATTTCCCAAACCTCCTTACCATCCGTCCATCTTTCCTCCCGTCCTTCACCATCCCGTATTGATATCGAGCTCGCAAATAACCGGGGTATCACGCGGTACCGCATCCGTCCCTCCCATCCATCCCTGACCAAATCAATAAGACAAACCAAGCAAACATCAAAACCCGACAAGGAACAAGCAAGCATTGCACGCGAGGGAGCATTGAAACTGTGCATGCAACAAAAGCAGCGAAAAAGGCACACCCCTTCACCCCGCAGCCGTCACAGGACTCGTCGGCGAAAGCGGCCCCGCAGGCGCGTTCGACCCGCCATGGGCATGCCCGTGCTGCCCCAGCGACAGCACCTTCTGCAGACTCCTCCTAAACAGCGCCTTGCCCGACGACCCGGCACCCTCATCCGAGTGCGATTGCGAGTGCGACTGGGCCAGGGGAGCGGCAGCAACATTCCCGTTCTCCTGTGCCGCGGGCGCGGGCGCGGGCGCGGCAGCCGTCTTGGACGCCGCGCTCCCGGAGTTGAAGAAGCCGACTAGGCTCATCCTCCTCCCTCCTGCCGTCGAGCCGCCGGCGGCGGCAGCGGCGTTCTTAGCGCGCTGCTGCTGGGCCTTGCGCTGGCGCTGGGCGAGCACCTCGGCGGTCGGGGCGGATTGGATGAGCGTCGGGGCGGCGGCCGGGACGGCGTACGTGGGTCTCGGCGGCCACTCGCCGTCGCGCTTCCAGCCGACAACGCAGGCGCGCAACATGTCGGCGAGGTTGACCGGGCAGGAGGGCTGCAGGCTCTGGACGACGACCTTATCGTAGAGGGAGCCATACATGGAGGGCTGGATGGAGGCGCGCATTGGGTTTTGGGCCGGGAGAAGTGGCGGCGGGATGGGCACGACGGTTTGGACTGGGTAGAGGACAGCCGGCGCGGTCGAGTCTTGGGAGGTAGTTCGTTGCACGCCCGAGTCGGATTCGGAGGCGGTTGTTGTGGACGTGCGGGGTGGGGGAGAGCCGAGAGGCGAGGTGGGCGGAGGAGGTGAGCCGGAGGTGACGATGGCGCTGTGGGAGATGGACGACTGTGTGCGGTGGTGCCGCCAGAAGAGGCGGCGGGTCGTGGACGGCGAGACGGGGCTTTGCGGTTTTGGCTTCACCCGGACGGTTTTGGCACCCGTCCAAGCGCTGCGGCGTGCTTCGAAGCATGCCAACCCGGGATTCCATTTTGTCTCGTCGCGCACAGCTCTCCTGCGGCGAGCGCGCTTCGTCTCGATCGTGTCGCGCACCACTGCGCCGACGGCGTCCGGACTGTCAAACCGGAAGGGCGAAGACGCAGCTGGTACCTCGTCGTTGTCGGACAGGTCTGATGTCCAATCTGCCAGTGCCCTGAAGTGCGCGGCATCCTCCGAGATGGTACTGTACACCGACTCGGCGTCCGATTCGCCGTCTGCCTCCTCGCTAGGATCCCTTGGTGCCTCCTCCTCCTCCGCTCCTGTTGTCGACACGGCGCTTAGACTCTGAGGGCCATCGTCCTGTGTTCCTTGGGTGGCAAGCTCCTCTTGCGCAGGGGAGGTGTGTTCTGCCGTTGGCGACGTCACCTCTGGCCAGGTAAAGTCCCAGTCATTGCGGACCTTCTCGGCGAGGAACCGCTTCACGGCATCCTTGTTCTTCGTCTTGTCCCGGCTCACGAGGTCGGCGTCCAGATCTGAGGGCGGCGGTGGGCCATGGGGGAAGGAATTGCGAAATTTGGTGAGTGTCGTCCTCGGCGACTTGTATAAGTCCGAAAAGATCATGGTGGGCGGTGTCTGGCGCAGAGGAAGGGCGGGCAGCAGGCGTTCGCCACTAACCTCGGTGGCTGCGCGTGACGGTTCCGGGGTCGCAATCTTTATAGCGGTCTGGGCCTGGGGCGCGGGGGATTGGGGATGGTGGAGATGGCGCTGAGAGTGCGGGGCGGGCAGCCCTGAAAGTGGTATGATGGCCTCGCCAAGCAGGGCGGGCTTGTCTGGACCTGGTTAGGAGGGAGCAACCAGCATCAGTGATCTGCGCATGCGCATTGATGGTGGAGGATGGGAGGACGGGTGCTGCCCAGCACCGAATCGGAGGTGACAAGGGCAGCCGTGCAGGCTCGGCAGGCAGGCGAGTTGGAATTGGGCTGGGGTTGTTGATGAATTCACCTCCTCTGGCGGTCACGATGCCTGCCACGGGGGTTCTGCACACAGAGGTCCAGGGTCGGGCACGGGTACAATAGGTATTTGTGCAGGACAGAAGGGGGACCGCCAAGACAACCCCAAAAATAACCAGCATCGGGAGGGAAAAGCAGCGAGGAAATAAGAACACACGGAGGCAAGGATGGTGACGTACCCGGCGTGCTCTGATCAGGTCCGTCCCAACTCGAGGCTGCTGTTCGCAGGCCTGGAGTCATCCAAGACTCGTCCAATTTGTCGTCATGGCCGCGGCCGTCGTCCCCGAGTCCAGGCCGTTCATGCCCCTCGCCGTGTGAGGGGCCATGGATCACCGCTTTGTCTGATACGATGCCCCCGTTGCCCTGCCTGTCCCTGTCGCTCTGCATCCTGCCGGCGCGCTTGTCGAGCAGCAGCTCAGCTGTCTCTGCTGCTTTCGGATTGGCTTGTCCAAGTCTGGGGAATGTGCGGCAGGATCCGACGCCACCTGGTGGCTGGACTGCAAAGGCCCTGTCGATTTGGTCCTCGATGATCTCGAGGAGACGTCGTTCCCCGCTTCTGTGTTCCGCTGTGTCGCTCTCCGGTTGCTTCTCACCCTTGCTTCCGGTTATGGGTCTCTCCGTCTCGTCTTCCCTCTTGCCGGAGCCTGGCTGTCCTCGAGCCACGCGACAACGATAGACAGACTGCTGCTACGCCGACAAGACAGAACGCGGGCAGCGTCGGACTTGCTAGCTCTGCTTGCTGGTGAAGAAAAAATGAGTGACTTGCGGCACAGGAGCCGAGAGACGCACACCAAGTGGGGAAGCCGGGTCTCCTGTTTGCAGCTCGGCGGAGCCGTCCTTCTTTTCCCCATCGTGTGACCAGGGATCGAGGGCACTGAGGGTTGCACGCGATCCCCTATCCTGAACCCCCAGCAGCGGCACCGCCAATCATGGACGGTGGGTGTCTGCTGACGGGGCGGCGTCCTCTGCAGGTCGCCTCAACCATCAACCGTTCGCGCCGAAGTTCTGCTGCGCTGCGCGCGTGCTCTGGAGGAGGTGTGTTTCTCTTGGTAGGCCTTCATGTTACCTACACAGTACATCATATGTGTCCTTGCCTCCTCGGGGCGGAGGCGGGTCGCAGCAGAGAGTTCACTTCATCGACGTCCACGCGGCACCTAGAAGCAGGCAGCCTCAGAGCGGCCTAGCCCGTGTGGAGCATCTGCACCTCCTGTGTTGTTGCATCCGGCTCTCTCCACTTCCCCAAGCGAACAACGGGCGGTGAGCGGGGGAAATCCACATCTACAGGATGGGGGCGAAAGCAGGAAACAATGAAAAGAGAAAAGAAAGAGAAAAGGAAATTTGATGACAAAGGGGGGATTTGCGAGATGCAGACACAGCTTGCATAGGCAGTCTACAAACATCATATGATGCCTAGTGAAGCTATCTACTTCCAGTACAAACCCCCGCCGGAGCTGCCCGCTCAGTCACCTCAGGTGAGTCTTCGCTCATCTGGCAGAAAGCGACGCCCAGCCTTGGCCACACCACCCTCGCAAGCAATTCAGGGTCTGGGTCAACGCTCTCCCCACCACCACCACCACTCCGCATTAACTAGCGATTTCCTGCCAGGCATGTTTGCCCCTCTCGCGGCGGGCCAATAGGCGGCTCAAAACCGTTCTGGATGACAACCCATAACCAACCACCGCCAGGCCAACCTGGCCAAGACCCAGTCACGATGCAGGCGGTTGGCAGCGATGCAGCGATTGCAGACAGCTGCATGTCCGCTCGCACGATAACCCTCCAGAAGCTGCATGCCATGCGTGACGTCCCCACTCCCAGCCAGTCACCCAACCAACCCCCTCCTCACCCTTCCCCTTCCGAGCTCACCCCACCTATGCATCTACCTCGAAGCCGGAAAGCTCCTCGTGCTCAGCAACACCCCCTTGACCCTCCGAATGTTCTCCTTGGCCCGCTTGATCTCGTCGTCGGGCTCGTTCTTACTGGCCGCGCCGTACAGAGAGAAGCCCCCGACAAAGTCGGTCGCCGCCGCGGCACTGAGCTTATCCAGGTCCTGCTTCAGCATGTCCATCACCGTCTGCACGTCGCCCAGCGACTCGGTGTGGTCGACCAGCCCCTCGTTCAGCGACTTGACCGCCGCCGTCAGCCGCATGAGGTGTTGTGTCTGCCTGACTGTGGGGTTTGGCGGGGGGGGTTGCCCTGCTGGTGTTTGTGGTTGTGCGGAGCGGAGGGTGGGGGAGGTGGGCAGCGAGGTCTGCACGCCAATATCCCGGTGGAAGAGCTCGGTCGGGTCATCGTAGCTGCTAGCCGCGTCGTCGTCTTTGGTCGGGGTGTCTGTGGGGAGGGATTTGCTGGGTTTCGGTGGCGGGAGCTCCGAGACGGTGCTCTCGAGCTTGGCGACGAGCTTGGTGAGGTCTTGGTTGGCCGTGTCGTGGAGGGAAATGCGGGCGTCGGTGAGTGTGTTGACCATGGGCTCGACGACGAATTTGCTGGCGCCGTAGACGATGGCCGACAGGCCGCCGAAGGCGTAGAGAGTGTTGAGGAAGCCATTGACGGTGACGAGAGGTGGTGGCCGCGCCGGCTTGGTGAGGAACTCGGGGTATGTGACGATCGGCGGTCGGTCTTCCTTCTTTGCTACTGGAGGCGCTATCCTCTCCTCTTTGATCTGGTTCTTGGACAGGGAACGGTAAGCCCATGTCTGGGATGGTTAGAAGGGGGAAGCATACCGAGGCTTGTGATGTTGTCTGCCCATCTTGCGTGACCTCCTTTAACAGCCCCTGGATATCGCTCTCCGACAACCCCTTGCTCTTGAGGAATTCGGCTTTGCGCTCTGGTGTTGTGTTCTGGACTTCGGCATCTTGGAGGAACTTCCTGGCCTGTTCGAGGGCCTCTTCGCGTGATGTGCTCTGCTCGGCCGCCGACTCGGCAACGGACTCGGCATTGTGTTGGGAATCGAGCTGGGCGGGCGGCGTGGCGAGCACCTTCTGCTCGTTTTCTTTTTCGTGTTCACTCATGGCTGTGGCTGACTGGGTGATGATGCGATCGGAACGAGATATTCGGGTGATCGAGGTGGGAGGTGGGTGCGAGATGGGTGCACGGTGGGAAAGCTGGGTGTTATTGATCGGATCGCGACTGGCAACTCGGGACTTGTGATGGGGCGGCTGCGCTGCGGTCCTGCCGAGGCTCGCCGTGCAATGGCCGGCAGCCAGGGTGTCTGGTCCGAGCGCCGACCCCTGTGGAGCCTGCCCCATTGGCCAGCCCCACCAGCCCCGGCCAAGCCAGCGCTGGGCTCCAGATGGGCCATGGCTCACTGGGCTGGTCTCAGAATGACAGGCTCAGCCTTCGATGTGAATTGTGAGGTTCCCGATTCTGGTGTGGTTCTACGTCAAGTCGATCGACATTTGAACCACCGTCGGTTCAGACCATCAGGCCGTCTTCTCTTCTATTTACCAGCATATCTTCATTATTCTCCCGCCGTGGCACAGGCCACAGAAACTTGCAGGGTATCCTATTGCTGTCCTGCCCTCTGCAGCACCATTGAACGCCTCGACCATCTATCTGCGCAGCTGAACTGGGCGCATCACCATCACCAATTCACCGTATGTCTAACCCCGATCCCGCATTGTATCATATTCCCCATTTGAGATGCCGCACCCCAGAATGCTGACGCGGCTCGAACCTTCTCTGGTTAGGAGTACACCCCAGCGCGGGTGAAGATCCGGAAGCGACATAACCTTAGATCGCGCCCATCGGAGCCGTGAGATCCGAGGGCCACAGCCGCCACCAGCAAGATCCCGCTGCCCGGACCACCTAAATTGTGAGTAGTCTCGTGCAGTACAGAGCGCTTCCATGGGATGTTGTGATGAAAAGGGCTGCGGCTGTGGAGTGTGGGGGTGTCTCTGTTGTGGTTGTGAGAGGTGAGGTCACGGTCAGGGCCACGGCCACGGGCCTGCATCGAAACAATTGGTGCGAGATGGCAGATGCAAGGCGCTGCAGCCATCAGAATTGGCAAACCCCATATCTGTCAGTCGTCAGTCGTCGGGCACCGGGCAAGCACCTTGATTGTCTGTGAAACCTGGAACCTCCCAACTGTTCAAGCTGTTGGCTGCGCCTCGACATCGGCATCACCAACATCCATCACCACCAGATCAGCGACACAAAAGCGCCGACAAATCTCGGATTGGAAATCCGCAGGGCCCGGAGAGGCGAATGACGGATTGCGGGCGGATTCACGGCTCTTGGCTCAGTCCTCGTTTGGGCGCGCCCACGCGGCTTGATCCCCTGTGGCTTCTCCATTGGCACGCTGGCCTCTGATTGAGCCTTTGAGCCCTTGAGCCCTCTCGCCACGGCAAGCTTATTCGAACGACATGCCTGGCACCCCGAGCCATCGCTGAGCCGGATCCCCCACCCCATTTAGAGCCCCGAACAAACGCACAACGCCATTTCCTGCGCCGCACCTCCAACTTCGGCCACCACGAGCCACTCAACCACCACGTCGCCATCGCCGGTTCATCCATTCAAGGGAGGAGGAAAACAGAGACCGCCCGCCACATCGCAGCAGCCCCTTGTCATTACCATAGCAAACCCCTCATCACATCCATCACATCCATCACATCCATCATGTCTACCCGGCCCCGCCGCTCGGCCGCCCAGCGCGCCACCGAGGCAATCACTGACATGGCCGACAGAGACCGAGACCGGGACAGCAACGAGCAGCGCACCATGTCGTCTCGCACCTCCCGCCGCTCAGGGAACGGCCTCGCCTCGGTGACCCGCGGCCCAGCCCCATCGTCCCCGGCCAGCAGCACCGGCGGCGATGCCAACCAGCACATTCACCTCACTGTCAAGCTGCCCTCGAGCAAGTTGCGGCAGGCTACTAGCAGTACCAGCAATGGCAAGCGCAAGTCGCCGGGCAGTGTGACCACCGCTGGGGGGAGCACCATCCGAGCCGGTGCCGGCGCTAGCAAGCGGACTCGGGGCGGTAAGAAGAGCTACGTCATCGAGAGCAGCGAGGACGAAGAGGACGAAGAAGAGGAGGAGGAAGAGGACGAGGAAGAGGACGAGGAAGACGAAGAGGATGAAGAAGAGGAAGAGGACGAGGTAGAAAAGGACGAGATTGAGGTCGGCACACGGGCAGGGTTTGCCAATGTGAACGACGATGAGGAAGAGGAAGAGGACGAGGACGAGGAGATGGAGGACATCGGTGACGATGACGCCGAGGGCGACGATGATGGCGACGAAATGGATGTCGATGCCGAGGGCGATGACGACGAGGACGCCGATGGGGACGTCGACATGGACGTGACGCCTGCCCCACGAGCCCCGGCCATCAAGATCACCAAGCCCCCGAAAAGCACATCCACTCCTACCAAACGGAAAAGCGTCCCCGCCAAGCCCGTTTCCAAAGGCACGGCTGTAGCCAAGACCACAGCACGGGATGACGACGACGAGGAGGAGGAGGACGATGACGATGAGGAGCTGAGCGAGCTCGAGAGTGAGCCCGAAGATGTCACGGTCGAAGTCGCCCCGGGCGAGGAAGACGCCGAAGGCGATGAAGATGAAGACGTCGATGCCGAAGGCGAAGAAGAAATCGAGGTTGCCGACGAGGATGGCTTGGGCGATGGCGTGGGGCTGGAGAGCGACGACGACGACCTCAGCCGTGGCGGCACCCCCGACCTGACCAAGCTAACCGCCCGGCAACGCGCCAAACTGGGAGACGTCTCGCACGAGTACATGAAGCTATCTGATGGTGAGTTCACCCCTTTCTCCCGCCCTACACAAGCAGACTTTTAACAAAGAACCACAGAGGTCCAAGCCAAGAAGGTTTTTACTGCTGAAGAGCTGTCGATGCGCCGCCTCGAGATGGCGCGCCGTAGACGCAACCTCAGCGACAAGCGCAACGAAGAAGTCAAGGTACGCCCCGACTCCCTAAACCCCTTTGCCATTCCCGCCTTCCAACTGACACATTTCCCTCGTAGATGGAAACAATCAACAAGCTCCTCAAGAAGCAAGCGCCCAAGACAACCCGCAAGAACGCCGCGCTTATGGCCGGCGACGAGACCCCCGACAGCGAAGGCCACCGCGCCGATCCCATGTTTGTCCGCTGGGTGAACAGCAAGCAGGGGAGCCGAGTGGCGGTGCCGCAAGAGTTGCTGAGCGGGCCCGCCGGGAAGGTCTTTCTGGCTGGGGGCGGGCGACCTGGTGGAAAGATGGTTGAGGAGGTTTCTTGAACTGGTTGGAAGGGTCTGTTTGCGTCTTGGCTGGGCTGGGTTGTCATTTGGGAGGGAATAGTACAAAATTGCTGCGACTGGCGCTTGGGTTGGGTAACTTGGTTATTGGGGGTGAGGTAGTAATAGATATCGGTCTTAATAACTCGATGTCCGGAATGTAGCTCTTCGGTGGTGAGTGCTTGCCCTCTGCCTTTGTTGGGGTTAGTTGTCGTGTCCCCTTGACAGCTCTTGTACACAGCGGTTGCGAGTCTCTCGCCCAATATCATGACTTCACGAAAAGGAAAGAGAGTGAAGGGTATTCTAAGAGTTGTTGAGACGGGGAGTGACAAGGAACGGGCCATATGGAAGACAGTGGCACGACAGTGCCAGAGTGAAGTTTTGTTCCTGCCCGGCCACTACGGTTTAGTGTTTTCCCTCTCTGGCTTCGAAAACATCCAGCCCCCTCTGCCACTGTTTCGAGGGGCAAGTGCCGCAAAATTCTCTCTGCCCTCACATCACCCACCGACCGTGTTCTCTTGAAGCTTTCTCAACAACTTCTCTCCCACAAAACTTCACCGCCAACCTTTCTTACAACACAACCGTTTATATCATCCACAGCTGGCCTCACATCGTGGACATTGTTCCCCGTTGATTCGAGAGCTTGGCTGTAACCCATCTCAACTGTTTTCTTTCTTTCTTTTCTTCTAATCCGATCGAGTTGGAGAGACTTCGCCCCAAGGGCAAATTTTCGGCTGATCGAGTTGGCTACGGAATCTCAAGTTTCCTCCTATTCTTCTTCCTCTTCTCTCACCTCCTCGTTTTGACCGACCTTCCTCTCCCACATCGACTCTCATTCACCACAACCACCCATCTCATCATCTCGACACCCACCTCGCCATCGACTCTGCAATATTGACTGGTTTCTCAACTTTCATCACATTGTAACCGATCCAATTGATTCGACAAGATGTCGTCAGTCGCTCCCGAGCAGTCAGGTACTGCTTGTGCTGTAACCAATGCTCAGATCAAGGTTAGTGGATGCCTTCAAGAGAACATTTGTTGGCCGTGTTGCTAACTTACTATCTAGGATACCACTTCTTCTACTCTCACCACCTCCGTTGACGAGGCCGTCGGCACTGAGCTGATCGACAACAGCAATGACTCGGATGTCGACTCGGTGTTCGGCGACATCAGCGATCTCAAAGAGGTCCTTGAGAGCTCTTCTAAGGATGACACCAATCACAACTCTTCGCCCAAGGAGAGCACTGGCACCAAGATCAACACCGGCACCAAGGCTGGCAACGCCCCTCAGACACCGGTCTTGAAGACCAGCGGCGCTCACAGCTATGGCGAAGTCTCTGGCTCCGGCCGTTGGGACAATAAGGTCGTGACGCCTGACCAATTGACGTTTCCCACGCCCAGCCCCAAGCCCACCAAGGCCGTCGGAACCAGCATCGATGAGAAGCTCATCGACACTGGCGGCATGGGCAACACTGCTACCATCATCAACCAGACCATTGTCGACAACACTGTCGTTCGCACTGGCAGCGTCCCGGCTGTGGAGTGCGACGGGACTTCTTCCAACCACACTACCCCTGCGAGCAACTCTGCCATCACAGCCTCGAATTCATCTGGCGACCTGGTTAGTCTCTCCAATTCCGCGATTCCCGACAAGGAGGTCGCCGTCCCAGCTTCTCCCCAGCGCCCGCCCGCGACACCCCCTCGCTTGTTCAACGTCCCCTTGAACCATGTTCCCACTTCGGCTCGTCGTTATGGCCCAGCCAACCACAACGAAATGCCTTCCAAGCCCGACACACCTCTCGCCGACCAACTGCGTGCCGAGTTCTGGGTTTGGCACCGCCAGGAGAAGCAACTCCTTCTCGACTACAGAAAGGCATACAAGACCTGGGTTCTCTTCACCACCGACAATGACAACAAAGCCAAGGCCGACTTCTCTGCCACCTCGGAGCCACTCGAGTCCTCAGCCATCGCGGCCCAAGTCGCCTGGGCCAAGCACCAGCAGTCCTTCAACACCTGGAAGACCGCCAACCCCGCCGTCGACCTCATCATCGCCAACATCCACAATGATGCCAAGGCTCTCAAGGCCGCCGAGAAGGCAAAGGCCGAGCGTGACGAGCTCATCCAGGAGCTCCAGGGCAAGCCCGAGGAGCGGCAGAAGAAGGAACTGTCGGATTATGACACCTTTACCCATCTCATGAAGGAGTCGCGGGAGCGCGAGGTCTGGCGGAGTCGGGTCGAAACGCAGGTGAAGGCGCAGGAGATGATCGAGGCCCAGCGACAGGCTGTGGTTGATGAGCAAAAGCGCATTGCCGCCGAGGCCGCTGCAGAGGAAGAGCGCAAGAAGAAGGAGGCCGCTGCAGAGGAAGAGCGGAAGAAGAATGAGGCCGCTGCCGAGGAAGAGCGCAAGAAAAAAGAAGCCGCTGCAGAGACGGAGCGCAAGAAAAAAGAAGCCGAGGCCGAAGAGGCGAAGAAGGCTGCTGAGGCTAAAGCGGCAGAGCAGAGCAACGCCCGAGACTCGCAGACCGCCACCGGCGATGTTCATGGTTTCCAGTTCTAGGACGACTCGAATACCTTTGATCAGCAGTTCCAAGCAGCCTTCGACCTGGAGCCGCTCGACCTGGAGCCGCTCGACTTTGATGCCTTATTCCGAGAGCAGCTTGAGATGGAGGATACCAACCAGAATGAAGGCCATCCTGCCGCTCTGGAAAAGCTCCCTAATCCAGCGAAGGTCACTCACATGGATTTTGACCTATATCCGTCAGGTGCGTTCAAGCTTTCACCTTCGCCGGCGACCGATAGCCTGGGCCGCTTCTTCCACCAGGCTCTCATGGATCACATCGACGTGAACAAAAACCAAGACTTCTTCTCGGCCGATTTCCAGTCCCTGATGGCATCCGTCTCGGAAGTCAAATCGGGCACAGTCGCTGAAAACGAGCCGGAGACTCCCGCCGGGAAGAAGAAGACGCCCCGGAGCCGCAAGAAGGCTGTCTCTAAGGCCCAGCTCACCAACAACGACGACTTGCAGAGCATCCCTGCAATGTCCGGCTCGACTCATCAGACGGTTGTCCCGACTTATAGCCTCGATCAAGTCATGACCGAGGTTCCGTTGGCCTCATCGACTTCTTCACTCCATCCGCCTAATGTCGACCAGGGCATGTTCAACATCAACATGGGAGCAAACCCACAGATGTCCTCGGTGCAGCAGCTCTCGCAGGAGCCCATCGTGACCCAGGCAGCTTCCGGAATTGCCAACTTTGTGTTGCCGACCGTACCCGCCGTGGAGCAGAGCACTTCCACAGCTGCCAACCACTTGGTTCAGCAAGAGGTTCATATGCCCTCCGAGTTCTCCCTCTTCATGAAGCCGTCTCCTCAGGCTCCTTTCCCGGATTCGTTGTCCACTGTTCTGTCGCAGCCTGCGGCCTACGTCTCGGCTCATGCCGCCGCGACTCCGTCATCGGACAACAAGCGCAGGGCGTCGGCTGCCTATGGCACCGAGACTCCGACCAAACGTCGCCAAAGCATCAATCGTCAAGGTGTTATTACCCCCGTCGCCCAGCCGCTGCCCATGATGGATGGCGCCTACAGCCTGCACAGCCCTGCTCAGAGCATCCAGACTCCTGCTCAGAGCGCGCAGACTTCGGTCCATGTCTTTCAGACCCCTCAGCAGATCCCGATCGACCCTGTTCTCCACTACGGCATCTCCCCCCCCAGCGGAGTGGTGGTCTTTGGGGCCTCAATCAAGGCCGGCATCTGCGCCGCAATCAAGCTCATCGTGGCCGAGGCTAAGATTGAGGGCACCACGCTCTCCATGATGTTGACGGACGGCCCCGGCACCGATTTCAGCGGCCCCGAGACAGGCGCCCGCATCAAGCAGGCCACCAGAGACCGGTTTGCCGAGGTGACCGCCATGAACCCGGGCAGCGACCGCCAGGCCTTCCTTAACGGCGCATTCAAGCTGCTCCAGGGACTGCTCCGGGAGGCCGAGGAATCCGGCTCGGCGTTTGGAAAGGAGCTGCTGCTTGGCCCGATCTCGGGCGTAGAGACTGCGCAGGCCAAGAAGGCCATGGTGGCCATGTACAAAGAGGCGATGGCTTCGTACGAATCTCCGCCCAGAGTCGAGGACACCAACCGCGCAGCCCAGGTCCAGCAGACACCCACTCGCGTGCGCCAGGTTCCGAACAACAACGGAACCGTCCTAGCCGGCAGTCCTCATGTCTTGAACAGCAACGGCACCGTCTTGACCGGTAGTCCTCAGGTCCCAAACAACAACGGCACCATCCTGACCAGCAGCCCCCATCTCCCGGCCTACCCTTCTCCCATCCCAGCTTCCGCAGTCGGCGTGCTGCCAGCCAGCCACCCGGCCTCCTCATCGCCCATGCACTCCCTCCCCACTCTAGCCATGACCGGCTACACCAACCCCTCGCCTCCCACTCAAACCTTCAACACCATCCCGTTCAACAATTCCCAGCCCAAAAAGACCCCCACCCCGCGCAAGTCCCGCGCTCGCAAGACCTCAACCACCCCAGCCCCCACCCCAGACGGCCAACCCACCCCCACCACCACCACCGCAGCCAAAGCAGGAGGAGGA
>FTCU01003239.1_pt1 | contig 25763 bp, 22 predicted proteins | sample 1639521 | NCBI WGS metagenome assembly FTCU01 (sample SAMEA3914864, study PRJEB12502) | metagenome | biome: forest; material: soil | place: USA | collected 2012-03-12 | depth 0.3 m
CGCGTACGTGTAGTAGTTGGTTAGCCATATCTTCCACGCTAGAGAGCCGTATCGGAAAAGCTCGCTTATACAGCTCAATCACGCACTGGACTATCGTCTTCTCTTCCAGATCAGTAAGCTTCCGCGAGTTGGCTGGAAGATCGCGTCGTACAGCTCGGCTGGTACGTCGGTAGCCGAGGGTCGAAACTGGTACGTTGTAGAGCTTGGCCGTAGCTCGCAGGCTTAGTTTCGTGTCATTCCGAAGAGCTTGAAGACCTAAGATTACCCTAGCTTCCTTTGAAGCGGAAGACATACTTGGTTATAGGAAAAACGCGCTGTTGGGGGTGGATGAAGAAGGACGCGTCGTGCCAAGAACTTAGTGTCCCGCTCGCTTGTATGTCCCGCTCGCTTATCAAATACGTTAGCCATTTTCAAGAGTATGTGCCTATGATATTACATGTATTCGACTTCCAACCGTCGTGGTCCTTCACATCAAGTGCATAGCTACCTACCTAGCTCGTCTCGCTTGTACTGCCATATCACCAAATCGGATAGAAGCAGAGGAGCCACCTATCAACACATCCTGAACCAAGCCATCAGAGACCCCCATGATACATCCGTCCAGCAAAGTCTTCGGCCCAGCGTGCCTCGTCTCGGACACCTCGCTGCAAGAAAAACAGGAACAAGGCACCATATTCGAGCCGAACCCCCTGGAATTAAAGCTTTATAGACCGATTTCCCTGCTGCCGCCGTGATGCTAGAGCTTCGGCCAAGACACTTGCATCACCGAAGACCTGTAGGTTACCCCACATGCGCGCCGAGCGGAAACTACAGAACGACGCCATCGGGACGTTTTCGCGGAGGTACCCTTTGCTAGGGACCAATGCGCGTATCCCTTGAGCATTCATGTCCTTTGCCTGTATAGACAGGTAGGGACACGAGAGTGGCAGAAGTGCTAATCGGCAGGACGTGATCTCGGGACAGGGTTTGGGGTGTCTCGAGAACACAGTCTGTTGAAACTCGGGGTATCGTGCACTCAATATCCCAGTGACCCCGAGGTCATCTCGGCATCCTTGGTCCCGATGCAAGCTTCCGCGCTGGGACGAGGGGGCTGGCTGGAGGTTTCCGCAGCAACAACGCCGACATCCAAACACTGCGAGTCTGCAGCTACCCTTTGGTCCGGGAGTCCGCAGTTTCGTTCCCGGTCTCTCTTTGCAATTACACAGCAGCGGTGGTGAAACGGCGTCGACGCGCCTGATACTAAGTGACGGTTGCCCCGAGAAACAATGTTGTGCAGTTGGTGGCACCGTCCTTGAGGGCCCATGATGGGCTTTTCGAACTCGTGTTACTCTCGCGTTCTCTAAGAGTGCCCCGTATGTCTGTCCGAAAGCTGCTATTGATGTCTTGTTCGATACCTCCGCTGCAAAACCCCCAAGCCGTCCCTCTGTTTCTCCAAGCTCTCCCGGACAAGCAACCTCCGACAACAAGCCCACCCCAGATCCCCGAGCCGAGAACTACCAGCGCGGAACATGAAACCCAACGATGCCCTAGCCCTCATTATCCTCGCCTACGTCGCCCTCGGCTTCCTCGTCTGCTTTTGCATCTTCCGCTTTGTCATGGTGATACGCCGGCACATACACGGTTCAACATCAATGACCTCCAGCTCCTACAAGTCGACCTCATCAACTGGCTCTGCCGCAAACTACGGAGACAGTGAAACCAGCGAGTCCAGTGCGTCGACCCCGGGATTGGAATCTGCCACGGGCCCGCTGCCTCCTGCTCCACCTCCCGTTGGGACAGATACATATCCTCACCCTCCGCCTCCGGTTGGTTTGGGGGGTACAGGATATGTCTTCGGCACGGTGCCGCCTCCGCCTCCGCCAGTTCATTAAAGAAGCACGGGCGAGGGTAAGCAGGGTGATGAGGAAGAGAAGTCACGAGTGAAAGAAACGGCAACGGCATGGAAGCAGAAGGTGGGGGCGAAAAGAGGATTCCGACGGAAAGACGGGAAGGGGGTGGCACTTTTGATATCACCAAGGTCTTTTGTTGTTTATTACAGAGCCATGCTATTAGGGAGCTGGTATGGCTACAAATTAGCAGCAAATGGTTGGTTTCTGTCGCGACGCAATTCTACAACGTTGAGGTCCCGTCCACGTGGACTCTTGCTGTACTGAGACTCCGCCGGCGGGGAATGAAGCCTCGGTCATCAGGTCTTCGAGAGACTGATGCAGGCAAAGCATAGGTACATCTTTTCCCTCGCAACAGGCGAGAGACTCGGCTTTGACCCGGTTCCGAAAGCGAGCTCGGTACCAGACAAGTCGGGAGCTGTAGGTGCATTCGACCCAAAAGCCTCGCTGCTCTGGGTACTCAAACTGCGGCTGGTGCTCTGCCGTGGGGGAGGGGGGGCAGAAGTGCCAGGCTTCTTAGGGTCTTGCACAAAAATACTTCTTCTGCACGGAGTGCTTCCGCTGGGATTGGTGCCTGCTGGGGTCGGGACATCACATTGCATGGTCGTACAACGCCGCAATTGGCGGGCAAGTGCGGCACAATGATATTAATGGGAACATGCAGTGCAACCTTGAGCTCGGCCACATGCTGGGGGGTCGGGAACGCCCGGTGCGGGCTGTGGACGAAGTCGTGGGCTTCGGTTGAGGCAAGTCACCTCAAGCTCATTGAGCATCGTTGAAACTCGGCTATAACGTCGTGAATTTGTGAATCATGAAGAGGTTTAACGTGCAATAGGATGTACACCAAATACCCGATGAGCCCTTGCGCAACCGAAGAACCCCCAACCATGTCCTGGAAGCCGACCCTCCAAGCTGCTGCACGACCAAACTCTCTCTCAAGAACCTATCCAGCAACGTTCAAGTGCCCAACTCTGGCCTAAACGATGACAGCTTCCCACAACGTTGCACTTCTCAGTAAGTCCTTGCCGAACTGCCGTTGGAGGCTCGTCATCTTGTCGATCAGATGGCCGGTAGCGATGGACTTGGGTCCCCATACCACCAGCGCGATCGACGCAGCCCGTTCCAACCAGGTAATGCACTGCTCCATGTCGCCGCGCCGCTGATGTATCTCGGCAATGTCCTCCATCGTGTGGGCCGCAATGCTATCCTCGTAGAAAACGGGCTCCCCCTGCGACTCCGAAGCCGCTGGCGGCCGCGTGACCACAGACATGCAGTGGCCGAGGGCGAGATCGGACTGGTCGGTGAGCATATAAAAGTGCGCCAGCTCGTTCTCGACTGAGCGCACTTGGTCCGAGTCGGGCCCAAACACGGGGCGGGATGACTTGAGCAGCTCCGAGACGATCTCCAGTCCGGCCTGATACTCGCCGCTCCGGCGGAGGAGGGTTGCGAGCGAGTCGAGGAGCTTGAAGGTAATGGCCCTCGACCGCCCAAGCCGGCTGTTGAAGAGGTCGAGCATGCATTGCAGGCTGCGTTGTGAGATCTCCTGGCAGCCCTCGTCCTGCTGCAGGACCTTGCAGATTTGGGTGATGGGGTGGTTGGACGAGAGGCTGCTCTGAGCTTCGCTGGTGAGGAACTGGAGAAGAATGCCGCGAAGCTCGGGGCGGGCGTTGGTGTTGACCGGAGAGAGGGTAGCAAACAGGTTCCGCAAAAAGTCGAACGGTTGGGTGGTCATGGCACCGGCCGCGAGGGTCCCCGCCTCGGCGAAGGCAGACCATGCTCGCCGGTCCGGGCGGTGCTCGGGGTCTTCTTCTACGGAGCTCGCCGAGACCTTGACGAGGTAGATGGCATGCTTAAGAGTGTCCCAGTACCGTGTCGACTCGTCAGGGCTTCTGTTTCCAAGGTAGTCGTCTGGGAGGACGCCTTGGGGAATGTTGTCGAGCTGCCAGTCGTAGTACTCGCGGAGCTTGAGCGTGATGATGCCCATCGTCCGCGTTTTGGACTCGGGGGAGATGGAATACGTAGGCGCCCTGAAGAGATCTTGGAGCCGAGCCCGGTAAGCGGCCAGACCTGGACCCGAAGTCCCAGACCCAACGAGGGCAACACGGTTGTCTTGCTCCTGAACACTCTCATCCGGAGGGGCTGGGCTTGAGCCTGGCGTACTGATGGAGGCGTCGACCGATGAGGACGGCGTTAAAGGAGATCTCTCCCGGCCTAGGGACTGGGGAATGGTGATCCTCGGTGGGTCATCCTCCTGTTTGATCAGGTCCGAGATACTGATACTTCGTCGGGGCTGCCGGCCGGGCTCCGGAGGAGGCGTGCTCTGGGTCACGACAGAACTGGCGGGAGACCCCGTTGCTGGTGCCCGACGGACTCCCTGCTGGATGGTCCTGGCGCATCGTATGGTTCTGCGCAGGTCTTCATGGTCGAAGGTACCCTCACCGTCGCCTCGATCCGAGGGCGACGCAGAGCGCGGAGTCCGTCGTGCGGCACGCGCTTTATCATCACTGTTGACGTTCTTGAAGACATTCCACTCCCGGAACCGCTTATCGTACATGCGCTTGCTGTCGCGGGAATCAGTGAGAGCAATCAAGGTCATGGTGAGGGGTTTGAGCAAGACGTGAGGGCAGGGCAAGCTTGGTTGGGCCAAGTCGAGGGGGTTGCTTGAGCGGATGGGAGAGCGGGATGCTTCTGTTCCAGTCCTGCGAGGGATGGGTATCGGACGGTGGGGGATATTAAGCCAACATGGCCAAGGAGGATACGAAGAAGAAAGGGGGGAGGGGGGGAGTGCTTGGCAGCACCAAGGATTGCTGGGTTTGACACTTGGGGACTGAGTAAGGTGCAACGTGGTAGTGCTTGTGCAGGTGCAGGTTGAGGCGACCGGGACATGCACTTGGGCACCCCACGGGCGGCCACATGGTAGGGGATCATGGGCAAGAAAGAGGACGGGATGGCCGAAAGTCGGCACCGATGGCCGGAGCTGCTCGGGCATACCTTGCGGAGAAGCCAAATTCCTTCCTCATGATCTCGCTCACCCGCTTCAGCGGGTACTGCCTGTACAGGCCGACGATGGTCTCGCGGTGGCTTGCCCATGCCTTTGCCGAGGGGCCCTGCAGCGTGCGGGATTTCCCATCCAAGCTTGCGGTGTCCAGCATGGCGCTGGTGCTGGCGTCGGCACTGGCATGGGTGTTGGTGTTGGGGTTCGGAGTGGGCGTTGCGGGAGGACTCGAGGGAGGACCCAGCCAGCCGGGCGCTACTGCACGGTTCTCGGCCACCATGATGGCGGTCTTGCAGAGCACCGGTTTGTCTTGTCTCGCGGCCCCCTGAAGCTGAGAGGCGAGGAAAGCGGAGGCGGGTGGGACGTGTGCGTTCCCCAGGCGCGAATCCTTATAGGGTCAAATGGCCAAACACTCACATCGGAGCGGGGGACGTGATGGGTTGAGGCACAGCAGCGGTTCTGTCCAAGCAGAAGGAGAAGAAGAACCTTGCAGCGCCCCGATGGCACCCTGCAGTCATCCTAGGCTGCCACATTAGCCTGATTGGCTCACCACCCCCCAGCCCGTTGCCACACCGCCAGACCGGAACTGTTCCGGCTTGGTCGGTCTCTTCGGACACAGCGCGAGTGTGGTTGCTGCCGTGGTTGATGTGATACAACTGAACCTTGCTTTCAAGGGGCTTGAGGTCCGGTCTCCCCGCCCCGACCAAAAAGAGGGGAAGGCCCAAGAATAATAGTGCCTTTCCTGGTATCATTTGCACGGGCTGGGGGCTGACAATCACACAGCCTCCTGCTATTATGTAGATTGCTGAGCTAGATTGCAAATTTGGGTACAGACATGTCGTGGCCGTGGGCTTGAGAAGCGGCATGAGTGGAGATACTTGTGACTGGATGAGACTGGATGAGAGCCGAGAAGGGGCTGGGGTGCCCTTTGGGATCAGGGAGAAGTCAGGAGTCAGGACGACCGGGACAGTGCAGGCTTGATGCTGCGGCCCGGGCAAACAAACGACTTCGTTGCTTCCCTCGCCTCGCTGTGATTGGACTGGTCGCCGATCCTTTGCAGGTTCCGTGCATGCCGCTCGGGAGCGGGAGGGCTAGAAGCATGAGTTGGTAGTGCTCGGGGGCTCGGATTCATCGCTCCCAGGATCTAATTAGACTGGCACCCAATTCCCTGGCTGGATACAAAATCTACCTAGCAAGGGTCCGAAGGGTGCGGAAGACTCCCTTGTTCAGAGACAAGATCATCGGCAGTAGGATCCATGCTTCCTTTGACAGGGAGTTGTCAGTTCCGTACAGAATACAAGAGGCCTACTAGCTATTATATTGCAGGAAAAATGCATCGCAGGCCTATCACGACTGCTAGAAACGCCCCGGACCGTTCCAAATGCTCAAATGCCCACCAAATGCCCACCAAATGCCCAAATGCCCCATGCCAGCACCGATGCACCCATCCGAGAGAAACGCCGGCCCCCCCGAGGGCTGCCAATGTCTAACCTGTGACCCAAACAAACGCTGAATGCTCAAAAAACACGGGACGACCCCCATCCGGGCGTGTGCATCTACATGTATGCACAGGGGTTTCCATCTGCCACCCACACCACCGGCTGAGGTTTACTAATCGAGAAGGTCCTTGCCTTCCCGGTAGTTCTTGATTGCATCACAGACAGCCATGGATAACGCCAGCGGCCTGCAAGGTGTCAGCTGGGGGATCGCGAGGAGGTGGCGACAGCAGGTAGGCCAGGTAGGCCGCCGACGGGAGGAGGAGTTCACATACGCTTGGATGGATGCCCATATCAGCGGGGCAATCAGCGTCTTGGAATCAGCCGCCTTGGTGCCCAAAGCGACGGCGAGACCGACTCCTGCGGCTGCCAGAAGAAGGTTGAGCAGGCTGCCGAAAAGGGTGACAACCTGCTTGCGCCAGTGTTGCTCTCCCTCGGTCAACATGATCCTGTTGGGTTCCACCTTGAGGAGGAGTATGAAAAGGGAAATATTGAGGCCAAGTCCGAGAGCCCCCTGAGCGCGGCGGTAAGCATTGGGTGTGTTTGATATCGCCCATCACCACCGAGAGAACTTACAACCATGACAGAGGTCGTGAGCAGGGGACGGGTGGCCATGTCGTCCAAGAACCCGTCCTCGACCTGAAACCCACCCGCGGCCACCAGCGCATAGCGGCAAGGGTGCACCTGGGCGGCTGTTGAGTAGCCCCAGGGGATTCTTGTTTGGGCGGCCTGCCCAGCATCGAGAAGAAGGCTGATGGAAGCTGCGACAACGAGCCCCAGATGAGCCAGGATGCCCCAGACGTGCACCAGCCTCCACCTCAAGTGCTTGATCTGATACATGGCGGCAGTTGCGCCGGACGGGAGGGCGGATGAGGAACGAGGGATGGATGAGGGATGAGGGATGAGGGATGAGGAACGAGGGATGAGCGGGAGCGCGGTTGAGGATCGGATATCTCTTAAACGAGCGGCCCAAGGCGGGGGGGGATGTGGGTGTTGGTCGGGGCAACAGAAGCTAGGACGGTAGAGGAGGAGGGGGGGGATGTGCTGCTTGGGCGGAAAGGCAGGATGAAGCGCCGCGATGGATTATATCAACAACGGCGGGGCAACCACCCAGCCAGGGCGAGGGCGAGGTGTCTCGGAGCCAAGTGCTATGTATGGAGATAGCCAAGGTCTGGAGTAATAATACCTGCACCAACCACGCCGCCACCGAGGGGCGTAATGTTTGCCGATTTCAGGGCAGGGCGGACGCAGCAACTCGCTCTAGCACCTATTGGGCGCGCCTCAGGAACCGTCCCGACGATGCCTGGTCCTGGCTGGCGGTGTTGGTCGTTGGGGTGTCGCAGTCGCCGGTGTGGCTACCTACCTAGTACCTTGGGTGCTTACCTTGGGGTACCTAAGGTAAGGTACTCGAGGATCCTCTGGACTGAGGACAACCGAAGGACTCCCCAGGTCCTCCGACGAGTCACACACAGCAAGCAGCGCCGGCGACGGTGCTACAGCGACTGGCGACTCATAATATTAGGCTGCCACTTTGGCCCCATCCTGAGCCCACCGAGCCTGCCGCCAGCCCCCTCCTGGCGTGCACTTGCTCCGGCATAGCTCAACGGCTCGCCGCACGATGAGCCACACTCTCGGGTCCGCCTCGCCCGCCGCTGCGAAAGGTCTTGGGCCCTTGGGGGCAGCAACGCCGGGCGCGCGGCACAGGGCGTCACTCGACTCCCCCGGTCGCCAAACACGTGGGCGCCGGCCGTTGGGCCCGATCCAGGCTCTGATTGGCGGCGGGGCATGTCAGATGGGATTCGGGTGTGCCTCACATGGAACTTGGACGCAGGCAATCCGCGCTCGTGCATTCATTCTGTGGCCTCTTGAGAGGGGGAATTGCTTTGTGAAACCATCGACGTCACTGTCTCGGCTCTGCTGGGTGCTGACAGGGGATGGAATCCTGCCCGTGCTCCGACTCGAAAAGTTGGGGTGCCCGGTGTGTCAGTTGCCAGGAACAGTGCTGGGCGGCAGGGGAAGGTGCCTGAAACCCAAAGGTTGTGGGGCAGCAATCAGGGCTGAGGTCCCAGCCCAGAACCTAATTTAGCGCCAACATGCAGCCCAGCGGAATCCGGGGACAAACACCCGACCGGCACTCGATCTCAGGCACCACCAACCAGCCGCTGCCCGGTGCCAGACGGTGCCTCCAACCGCCTCCTGTGAATACGGTCCTGCGAACACACAGAATTCGAAGATGACACCGCGAGCACTGCGAGCAAGCACGGTCCCGTACACAGACACCGAGGCGGACGGGCCGATTTCTCAATCCGCAGCATCCCGGCTCGCTACGCGCACACGAGCTCACCAGACCCTCTCTGGCGGCACGCTGGGGGTGGCGTGGTCCTGCGGTGCCCGTCAGCAGCACCCGGTCTCTGCCGGGCCCGAGTCTCCATTGATCCCCATTGATGGACCGGGCACGCCGACAGACAACAACCCACCTCCTCGCCGCCAACACCCGGACGACTTTGTCGAACAGGACCCGAGGGCGGGCCGAACCCCACCTGGAGCCCTGGTTGGCCGGCTGCCGGAACAAGCGGACGACTTGTGCCGCCAGAGTGATCAGACCACAGCCCCGGTCCCGCATGGTGCCATGTACCATGGTGTTGCATAGCCGCCACGGCCCGGGACAGGTGGGGTCTGGGACTCACTCCCTGCTTGAAGCAAGACACACAAACACAATGGCGCCCGAGCAGCGCGCGTGCTTCTCGCAGTCGATCTTGTTTCCCGTCTGTGTTGGCCGCAGAGCGACGTCCAGGTTGCCCGACGCTAAGCCGGGAACCATCATGTTGGTCGGCGTGGAGCTGTGTTGGCTCACAGAGCTTGCTCCGGTGTTGGATGCACCTGCGATGTTGATCCGCTGGCGTTGAAGACGTCCCAAGGGATCGGGCTCAGCCTCAAACGCGCTCAATGGCATCTGCTTTGCCTGTCTCTTGCATGTGACGGCTAGGGAGGTACCGATAACTGCTCGCAGGACTGGGCATTAAGGAACCATACTTATTAGGACCATGGGACATCCGACACGTCGATCTCCAGTCTCCCCATCACCACCCCTTCGGAAATCTCATGTCACCTCCTGCTTCCAGTGCCGCGATGCTGGCACCTTCGAAACCCCAAAGCCACCTGTGGCGTGCCATGGGCCTCGTGCGGGGGCTGTTCCCGACACTGATTCCCTCCTCTCGCCCCGGGCCCCAGGCCAACGAGTATTCCCAACGGACATGCAAGGGATGCGATGAGATCTGCGAGCTCCTGCGCTGGGGTGAGGTGCAAGGGAGGCGAGACCATACCTACCGCGGCCCCTCGTCTCCCCGCATCATCCACAACAGCTTTCTCGAACTTGATCTCTGCGCCGGCATCTCGGGCTGCGACACCTGCCGCTTGCTGCGCCGAGCTTTCCTCCTCGAACAGATTACCGGGCAAGACGCAGAGAGGCTGGAGCACCCCGACAACCAATGGCCCGTTCAGGCTGTTCTCAACCTCGGAGGTCCTGGGAATAATCAGTTGCTGCTCGCCATCAAAGACTCATCGGAAAACGCTCTCTTTTCTGCTGCCATCCACCTGAGCAACGGACCCCGGCCGCTGCCTCGTCATCCGGTGAAAGGGGCCCCCAGTCTACGCTCCGATCTCAGCGAGCTCGGCCGCGTCATCAACGACTGCCACCAGAATCACGAATGCTCTTCAAGATACCGCTGGTCACGCCGCAACCCGACTTGGCTCCTCAAAATTCTCCCTGACAATCATGTCCAATTGGTCCAAGGCCCACCAACGCGTGTCGACTATGTCGTGCTCAGCTACTCCTGGGGGGACCCGGCGGCCATGCCTGCTGCCGAATGGGCAAGGATCAAGGGCGCTGGCACCAAGACAATAGACGGCCGGCCCGTCCCTGAGCGGCTGAGTCCATTTCTGGCGTGGGAGCTCCCAGAGACGATGCAAGACGCCATCGCGATATCGGCGTCGCTCGGCTTTTCCTACGTCTGGATCGACAATGTGTGCATCCCGAAAGGTACCAACTGGGACACGGAAGCCTCGCTAATGCACGAGGTGTACGGAAACGCCGCCTTCACGCTCATTGCATCCTCGAGCGGCAAGGCAACAGACCACCTGCTATACGACAGGCAGGCGTGGACACATCGCAACAAGCCCTGCCAGCTGCGCGAGCTGTGGTGGCTTCAAAACACCCAGATGCCTCTGGAACGAGTACGCTTTGAGTCTCCTGTATCACAGCGCGGATGGACGCTACAGGAAGAGCGCCTCTCGCCCAGGATCGTCTACTGGACTGGCCAGCGCTGGTACTGGTCCTGTTCCGAGTGCAAGGTTGCCGAGATGAGCGAGCTCGAATGCACCGCCTCGACTGCCGACCATAACACGCTCCGGAGTTGCCCACAGCGTTTCTTGGAGCTCTGCCGCAGCGGTGATGAACAACAGCTTCACGAGGAGTGGCTCGACATCGTCGAGGCCTACACCCGCCGGGATTTGGTCAACCCCAAGGACCGGTTCCTGGCGATTGCTGGCCTTGCTGTTCGTTTCTACAACGCTAAAGCAGGCAACGGCGGAGCACTCATTACTGAGGAGTATCTGGCCGGCCTGTGGAAGGACAGCTTTGCCAGGCATCTCGCCTGGTCTGTGGCAAGCGGGGCTGACCCGCGATTGAATCTGCAGCATATCGCACCATCCTGGTCATGGGCATCGCTCCCACTCCAGATCCACACAAACACAAAACCGCCGTTCACGCCGTCTAAACACTTCAAATTCATTGCCGTCGGCCACACTGACCCGGCCGACGCCAGCTCAAAGCCAACCACGACAAACCCCGAGGACCCCTCGCTCGACTACATCAACCGTGGTCGCGCTGTCGAAGAGCGAGGCAGAGGCGTAAAGACTGTCCATGTTCAAGGCCGCTTCCGCCTTTTCATCTCGGAGAACGCCCAAGAGGTGTCGTGGGACGCCATCGAGCGGCAGCGACCTGGCAGGTCCAGCTTCGACTTTGACGCCTTCCCCGGCCAGCATCTCTACGCCCGCAACAACGCCGATGGTCAGATCATATCCAAGGATGCCCACAGCGGCGAGGTGGTTGGGCAGCTCGACTACCTCCTCCCTTTGCACGCCGACAAGCCCGAACCGCGCGATCTTACGCCGTGCGTCCTGGAAGGCGACGAGAAGGAGATTGTGTGTCTCGAACTAGGAGAGTTGGCCATGCTCTTGCTGGTGCCAGACCGCAGAAAGGGGCAGCCTGAGTCTTATCGACGTGTCGGAGTGGCTATTGGGTATGGCAGCAGGAAGGGCTTCTTTTACGGCTGTGAGACGAAGACGGTTCAACTCACTTGAGGATCGTGAAGTGTCTGGGGGTTTGACAGTATGTGATTAACGGAACTCTGTACGTCGAGACCTCCCTGTTTCTAAATATCAGGGGCGGTTGGGCGGTGTTGTTTGATCTGCGGGCAAGTTGGATCGGCCGAGCAACCATGCTCGGGTTTGTATTGGCCAATCTTTTTCCATCTTTCTTCAAAACCAGAACACTCCTATTTTAATCAACATTCATTTGATCGGGTTAAGTGTCGGTTTTCAACGGTACATGCTGCAGAATGGAACCTTTTGGTGTCATTCGCTCACTAGCACGAGAACGGACGTCACAGGCCAGGAACCATAATTCTGTCCTACCATCTATACCTATAACAATGTAAAACATTGTGCCTGGTCCCAAGTTAGGCGTCAGAACTTTAATTCACACAGCCTTGCACGCAGGAGCCAGAGCCGTGGCGAAGCACGTGGAGCCAGGAGACACAGCTGAGCCTCTCGACAAGCCCGCAGGCAACAAACTTGAGCGTAATCAAAGGCCAATGCCATTTTTAACTGCTGACCATGTCGAGGTCAAGAGGTTCACACCCTCATCCTTGATTTTAACGGCTCTAAACTGAGGTGGTTCGCCGTTTCGCAACTCAACTCCAGAATTAACTGCGTCCCGCCCTCTCGTCTCCTCGCTCACCTGAACTTTCAACAAACAGCCGTCCTCCACTAGCGGCCGCCTTTTCTGCTAGTATCCCGCGCGTTTCCCCCAACTTCCGAATGATCATACCTTGGTCTTTACCGACCGTCCTTGGACATACACCTTGATGATGTTCCTGTCGTCGCCCGTCATGACAAACTTCTCAAACACAGTATTGAGAGTGTCGTCGTCCTCCACCATGGTCATGATGCCCTGCTCGGGTCCTTGAGTCCCGACGACAATGGCGTCAAACGCCTTGCCTACCTCAAAGTTGCCAATTTTGCCATGCAAACCGCAGACCTCGGCACCGCCCAGCGTGGCGAGGTGAAACACCTCGCCAATGGACAAGCCTGTGTCTTGGCCTGCGGAAATGACCTCGCGCGCGTGGCTGGCAATCATGGCCTGGCGCATTGCATCCAGGATGCTGCTCGAGAAGCCGCCTCCGCTGTCCGTCCCCAGCCCGACCTTGATCCCGCGGCGCATGAACTCGCGGACGGGCGCTGCCATGAACCCGCCGCCGACGGTCATGTTGGAGACGGGACAGTGCGCGACGCCACATCCCAGCGCCTTCAGCCGGTCCATTTCGTACTCGCTCATGTGGCAGCAGTGCGCCAGAATTGACCGCTGACCCAGCAGGCCGTAGTGCTCGTAAAGATCCGCCTCGTTGGTGAACTGTGGGAACAGGTTCATCGTAGCTATCATCTCCTGCTCGGCCTCGTTGAAGTGCGTCTGGATCGGCAGGTCCGGGTTTCGCTCGGCAATCTGCCCTAGGCCCTGCAACACCTCGGGGTCGCAGGAGATGGCGAAGCGCGGCGTGAGAACATGGCGCACGAGTTTCCCCTCGGGGTCGATAGCCCGAATGTGTGCGATACACGCTTCGGTTACCTGCAAGCTCTCCTCGACAGAGGCGTCGCGGTAGTACTCTGGCGCGTTGCGTGTCATGTTGCACTTGCCGACCAGCGCGCGCTGGCCCTTTTCCAGGCAAAGATCGGCCAGGATGTTGGTGGCTTCGCCGTGGACGGAGCCGTAGTACGAGGCCGTGGTGATGCCCTGGCGCAGGAAGCCGTCAACGCAGCTCGCGTAGATGCGGCGTGCGTAGTCTGGGTCGCGGAACTGGGACTCGTTGGGGAAGGTGATGGCGTTGAGCCAGTCCAAGATGTGTAAACCCTGGCCCAGGCCTCGTTGGGCCCACTGAGGGGCATGGTTATGCGTGTCGACAAAGCCCGGGATGAGAAACTGGCCTGGGGCAAGGAGGTGGATGGTGTCGAGGCTGGGGGAGACGTCGAGGGCTGCAAGAAGATCTGGGGTGTTCTCAGGGTCCGCATTCTTAATGAGCGAGACAATAGTCCCCTCGCTGCTGACACCGACGAGGGCAAAAGGGAGGATCTCAAGCTCCGAGGCTGAGGGGCAATGGATGACAGGTCCCAGGAACACCTTTCCGGGCTGAGCCATGGCGTGGGTAGGTGAATATTTGCCGGTATCGGGTTTGAGGCGTGCAACGATGGTGGTCGAGCGCCAGGCGCCCGTGTGTTTTGCGGAGAGGAAATACAGGGGGGCACAATCTTGGGGAGGTAAGGTAACACAAATCGCCAGCAGCGGAGCAGCCAGCGGCTGACGCGGGGCACTCCGAACGGCCCCTTCCTCACGACAAAGAGGCCGTCATAAACCTTGCCTGCATGGCATCTACGAGCGGACACGGAAATCGCCCTTTCTTTGCAGACACTGTCCACCAGGGAAGCCCACCTCAATCTTTTTCAGATCCAAACACGTACCGAGGCTCTACGTAGCTCCATTGCCGGCCTGAAGCTGTTCTTCTAATTATTTGAGCTAATTAGGTAGTAGGTAGCTGTTGTTGGTTGCTTTCCAAATCAAGGCATCTGGATCTTGTCAGTGAATACCTAGCTTCTGCCCAGAGTGCACCTATTTCTCACCGATTGCAGGTGTGTTCAGGCTTTGCTCAATTCGATCTCCACTTCCAGTGCACTGCCCATGGGCAGCCGCCAGGCATACAACTCACTGCAGAACACCAACACAGCGGAAACTGCCTAGGGTAATTTGGCTCGGTGGCGGAACACTATTGATTGATTCTCTCTACTTCATGTTTCGGCATCCCTGTATGAGGTACCGTATATAACACAACTCGAGACCCGCTCGATGTGACTACTTGTAGTACCTACCACCGAGGGGGGATACCTAGCACCGCCTTATCTATCTCCGACCCCTCCCTCATCGCTGGACTCATCACTCAACTGGCCTCATTCAAAGAGAAACAAAGACAATGACCATTAGATCCCGAGGTTCTTTACAAGAGGGTCATCGTCCTTCCAAAACAAGCGCCTGACGCTCTCGGGTTGCTCTATGGGAGCATCGGAGAGCACGACGTTGTCCTTGAAATTATCCAGGGCGCGCTTGAGGTTGACTCTGTACGCCCTAGCAAAGTCAAAATACTGGCCTGTTTTGTCAGCTAGGTATTCATCCAACCTGCCGTAGCGGGCGTAGCATGAATACACTTCGTGAATGACTGCCTCGTGCTGCTGTTCGTATTCATCCTCGCACATCTCAGGGTAGAGTCGAACACGTTTCAAGACCTTTGCGTGGACGCAATCACACTTGTTGACCCTCTGGCCCGTGATAGGGTGGTTGATCTTGTGCGTGCTCAGGATCTGGAAGTAATTAGCCTCCGTCTTTTCGATGGCCTCCTTGCGGTGCTGGGGGCAGGCGATGGGAACCTCGAGCTCCCTTGTAGTTCTCTTGCAACTACCGAGGTTCGGGCATTCCTTGCACCGTGGGGTGAGGCTGGGGTCCTCGCACCGTTTGTCGCGGCATTTGCCTTGGGTGAAGATGAACTTGATGTCTTCACACATGGTGGTGGCTTTGGAGGTTTGCAGGTCGGTGAGATGGGTGCTAGGAAAGGATGAGTCGCTGAGGAGTTTTGGTTTCTATCGTATTGATGGCTAGTCGTCTTGCTTATATATCCCGGGTAGCCGGTGCGATGCATTCGCGAGGAAGACTTCTTTTCGAGGGGTGGCGTTGGTCCATTGTGAGGTGACAAAGGGGCTGCCCCGAAGCTTCTAAACCACTGCAGTGGTCAGGCAACACAGCTCGAAGCCCGACAAACGGCATTGTTTCCCGCCCACCAACGCATCTTGGAGCTTTGTCTACGCTGACCAGCTCCTTTGACAGCAGACATTGGCATTCGCTTACTGTGTGCGACCAAGCCCCTTGAATCATTTCAACCCCTCCAGTGCTTTATTGGTTCCCGAACTCAAGGTCCAAGCTCCCACCCCTGGTCCGAAAGCACATCGTTTTACCAGCCCATGCTCTTCCATAAGGTGCCTGACCTATTTCAGTGAGAGAACAGCGTGAGGAGGCGGGCAGACCTTCGGTGCTCGGCAAGACATGCAGTGTCCACGTGCACCTTTTTTCAACACAGAGACGGGGGGACAGCGAAGATACCTAGGTAGGTAGGTATACTGTGTAGATAACCCACCGCCGTGCGAACGGATGCATACTCTGTCCTCGGTCCTGGTTCTGAGTAGGTAATTAGGTACCTACCTTACCTTAGCTGAGGTACGCCATCCAAAACCATGGACTATATTTCAGGTCAAGTTGCTCAGCACAACAGGAATGTTGGTCTAAGACTCGGGACCTTTTGACGCTCAAGTCTGAGCCCCGGAACCAAAGCTGATGGGAACAATCTTCGGAATTCCGTTGTTCGAGGAGTCCTTTGTGCCATTCAGATCACGTGACCAGTTTCCGTCTGTTCAGCGTCATCCCTGTCTCCAGTAGCAAGCGCCCCAGAGAAGCGTTCTGAGCTAATCGACTTCCAATGGATAGGTACCTAACTCACACGAATTGAAAAACAAAACAAAAGCTGCATGTTCGCTGCGGCGGCATTGGCATTACTTCGACTTCTTTGACCCTCGCATTACCCTCCCCACGGGCCCATTCGCCATGACGTACGATATTTTCCTCACTGCCTGCATTCAGGATGCCGACGTGCAAAAGGCCCGCACCATCATTAGCGGTGTCACCGAGAGACGCGAGCGGCACCAGTTCACCCGCATCCAGCATTACGAGCCCCAGGACCCGAGTGTCAGGGGATTTCCCACCATCAAGCAGCTGCAGAAGGACCGGGCGTCGGCCACTGGAATTTCTCCATGGCAGGAACTGCACCAGATCCTCGTCAAGCAGCCGTCCTTTTTTCACCTGCGCACCGACATCACCGAAGAGACCCGGAATGCCCAGACCCAGAATGCCGCTGCCGTCCATGTCTCAGCCGGCAAGCCCGCCGTTGTCAGGTGGACCGATCTGCCCGACCCCGAGAACGCGCGGTTTCCCTTTGCCACCCAACGCAGGGTTGTCGACGTTGCCGATCCCAAGGCCGAAACGATACTCGCCGAGAACAAGTTCAGGTTCGTGTTCCGCACACAGCCTTTCCCATTTCCGCAACCATTGTGCTGTGCCTAACTTCTGTTATTTCTTCAGGACGAGGTCGCATTTGATTGAGGAGTCGTACCAGTGGTGGTTCAATGGCATCGAGTATGAGCTGCTTCGCAGCTTCACCTTGGCGCCGAACGGAGACTCTGCGGCGACGCCACAGATTCCGAACCCGTCATCACTCACACCCGTCAGCCCCCTCTGGATCCTTCATGTTCGGGCCGTGGTGGACTCGGCCCCATCTGATACCATGCCTGAACGCATGAAGCAGGGCCTCTCGCGCCTGGTTCAGGTTCGGGAGACGTTCAAGGGTGTATTTGACTTCAAGGTCTTCGACCGCCGTTGCCACGATACTCGGATCCAGGTTCCCAGGGCGGTGTAGGCGGCTGGTGAACTCAAGAACAGCAAGTTCGGCTTCGGTGGCCGAGCGGCTGGGGAATGCAACAAGACCACGCCAATGATGCCAAATGCCAACAATGTTAAGAATTCGGCTTCGATGGACGGGAATTTTGGGAGCCTCGGTCTGCAGGGCATCTCGGTATCCAACCGAAGTGCTCGATTTTCACAGCCTCGACCAGCAAGATGGTCAGCAAGCAGGATGGCGGGGTTCTGGGCGAGAAGTCGGCCTACCACAGGACACCGCAGAAGATTCCGAATACTATCTAATCAGCAGGATAACCACGGCGACCGGGGACGGGGCTCCGGATCAACAACCGACCTCGAGATCTCAAAAGAGGATAACTTCGAGGAGCAGACACACAGGGGGTGTTGAATGGAGACAAATAACGAAAAGGAGGGTAGAGGGTCGGGCAACGTTGCTAGGGCGGCCTGAGTATTGAGCAATGAGTAGTCCTCTTCTCATCCCAAAGGACGGACTCAAGGCTTCAGAAAGCACCCGGAAAATCGTCAATTCCTTCCTCGGCTCGATGAGCGTCACTGCAACTGCACTGCACTCGACGTAGAGCAGATGGACGGCAAACCTCAGGGGGCTAGTTCTAGCACAATACATGGAGTGAAGTCAGATCCGACTTGCAGGGTCCCTTGGCCCGCCTTTCGAACAAAGAGTTCTGTCAAGTGTCGCAACGCCCGCTAACATCCCAACATGCTCATGATGCCAGTCACTGTCAAGTCCTCGTCTTACAGGGGTCACAGCCGTTCGTCCTGCCCCCCGCGCAGCAATACCCCTGAATTCGGTCTGCAGGCAGTGCAGGGAACTTGTCAGCAGCCAGCCCTTCTTGGCAGGCAAGCGAGTGGCGATGGGATTTTCCTTGCAGTGCCGTGCTCCCGCATGGGCCTCCTCGGCTCGGCGGGAGTGGGGCAGTCTAGACTTCCAAGACGACGCCATGTCTAACACATTCATACGTTCAACAATTTTAGGGCGCGACAACAACCCCGCGATCACAAGCTGGAGGATCACGGCGACCACGGCGACCACGGCTGCGCAGCGTAAGCCGTTTATTGTCGGCGAGGATAGGAGAAGAGCCTGATTGTTGACACGTCGCCCTCTGCATGCCGATGCGAGATGGTCTACGGAGGGAAGCCCTCCCGGGGTTGTCGGACGTGCCGTGCGCGCCGGATCAAGGTGGGCCCCTCCTCTTCGCTCCGCACGGCGGACACTGTGCTCTGGGCAGAGGTGCCCCGGAGATACGCTGTGGGATTCGGATATCGCCGTGACTCGGGAGTTTTATTCTAACTTGGCTGCGAACCGCCACCAGTGCGACGAGGGCAAGCCGACGTGCAAGCGGTGCGAAAAGTCCAAGAGGGAGTGCGGCGGGTACCGGCCCGAATTCGAGATTGTCCATCGTGACCAGACCGGCTCGACCCTGCGCCGACTGCGCAAAACCCCCGGCCAAGAACACGGCCACTCTGCGACCTCCCCCCACCCGGGCTTTGTTTTCGTCCAGGAGGAACCAGAGCCATGGCAGCAGCGGCGACGACGCTCAAGCCTGAGCCCGACCCCCGAGGCGGCACTGAACGTCCCCCTTGCCTACCGGGGCTCGTGCTACTTCGCCTCCAACTTCATCCTGCTGCCCTTGGGCTCCGCGCCACACGGCTTCATGGAGTATCTTGTCCCGCTCATGGAGGCAGAACCTCCTCACAGTGCCCTCCGCTATGCCTTCAACGCTTGTGCCTTCGCTCTGCTGGGCAACCGCGCCCGCGCCGACGGCGTGGACCTCGCCCAGCTGTCGTTGAAAGAGCACACCCTGGCGCTTGCCCAGACCCACAAGGCGCTTGGTGATCCCGCCGTCGCTAGTACGGACTCTACCTTGGCCGCGGTTCTATTGCTGGGCTTGTACGAGGTGCGTCTCGTCTCTTTTTGATAGTTCCGGCGAGGCTCGGCTGCTATCGAATCTGGCGCGTGCTGATTCTCTCTGGCCCTCCAAGACCATCACGGCTATCAAAGACAGCAGGATGCTGGCGTGGCGTTCGCACATCGACGGTGCCGTTAACATTGTCAAGACCCGGGGCCGCGAAGCAATGTGCCGCACCCGGATGGGGTCGCTTCTGTTCAATGCCGTGCGGCATCATCTCGTACGTCGTCGTCATTGAGCGGTGAAACACTGTACATGGCAAGCTAACTCCTCGTAGATCTCTCGCGTGCTCTCTTCCGGTCAACCGCTACCCTTTGGCATCGACTGGTGGATGACGGGTGGCGATACCGAGTCCCTGTTTGCAGCCTCTCAGCGCTTCGCCCTGGCCTACAGCGAACTACGAGCTGAAGCAAACCGTCTTCTGGCTAATAGCGTCTCGCGGTCTTTCGAGTCTCTCGCGCAGATCCGTCAGTTGGCAAGGCGAGTGCAAAGTCTGGATCAAGAGATTGCTACCTGGCTCGGCTCGATTCCGGAATCGTCGCGACCGACGCTCGTGTGCTGGGTATCGGGAGATGGCATTGGAGCTGCGCGAGGGGCTGATGGCTACGATGAAATCGAGGCGTTTCCCGGGCGCGTCGACAAGTACCCGGATTTTGTCACCGCGATGGCCTGGAACGTCGGGCGAGTCTCGCGTTTGATTCTTGCTTCGATTAACATCCGGCTCACGGCGTGGCTCTGCTCACCCGCCGACTACCGCACTACACCCGAGTACGAGACCTCGAGCGTTGCCTGCGAGGGCATCATATCCGAGATCATCGCCTCCGTGCCGTATCACCTTGGGTGGCGGAGGGATGGGAACGCACTCGGAAAGTCGGGGCGATCGGGCTTTGCGTGTGGCGAGGAGGGAACCCGAAAAGCCCTCCCGGCTCTGTTCTTGATGTGGTCTCTGACCTGTGTCAAGAACCACGACATCTCCACTGAAAAACAGCGAGCTTGGGCAATGGGCCGGCTCAAATTTATCGCGGATGAAGTCGGATTGAAATATGCCAACATTGTCAATCAGGTCGGTTTTTCAAAGTACCTATCATATGCTTCTGCTCAGGGATGGTAAGCCTTGAAGTTAAAAGCCTATCAGAGCTGACAGTGGCTTCTTCCTCCAGGTTAACATCCGCTTCCCATCTATGATGATCCGCAAGGACGGCATGATGATGAGTGTCGATCCATTGCTGGCATGGACGCCGGGGGCGCCGGGGTTCTCGATACCCATGGCCCTGCCGGGCTCGCCGGGGAGCACCACAAGTACGGCGACGCAAACTCCGTCGCCTCCTGCAAGCCATATTAGCAGGTGATAACTGGTGTGGCTGCTGCTGCCTGAGCTCACCTCAGCGGTCCACGAACTCAACCGCGCTACAGTACAAATCGAGTCGTCGTCGTGGTAAAGGGGGCCAAAGGAGGTTCCGCCTCGATAGTTCGAGGACACGGCTGCTTGACAAGCTCTACCTTTGTTATTCCCAACCGAACCACGCCTGCCTCGTCCAGCCGGTCATTCTTCACGAATAGCGCAGCTGATAACCCTGGAGATCCTCAGGGAGGACAAGTGCTCGGAAACTTGAAGAGCTCCCGCAGGAGCCGCATACGAAGTTCAAGTTGAACATGGGCATCATATTGAGCGAATCACTCTGGATTAATACCTAGGGGCACAGCAGTTGGATTCATGTACCCACCCCCAGCTGTTGACACGGTCTTGATATGATTGATCACCCGTCCCGGCAGTTAGGTACCGGTTAACGCGAACCCCGGGACAGCAATTATATCTACTTATCATAGTCGTTGGCCGAGTGGATGGGGCCTGTGTTTGATCATTCACCACAACACACATGTCTTCCATCTGAGTTCACCTCATATGCACTGCTACCCGCAATGGGAGGCACATCCGTATTTAGAGATGAGGTTCCGCATGATGGCCATGGCACCGCTCCGATACCCACCACCAAACAGGGCGTAATGGTTGAGGTGGTGATACCTGTACTCCTGTCAGCAACCCCCCCTTGGCCGCTTCAACCACACAGTATCAGGCAAACTCACAGCTCATATAGGCTCACGCGATCCTCCCACTCCCCCGCCGGCTCCGTCCTCGGCACCAACTCGTCATACTCTTTCCAGAACCGCGGCCCAAACCCCCCAAACATGCGCATGATACCCAGCTCAAACTCGGAGTGCGCATACACACAGGCCGGATCGAACACAACCTCCTCGACGCCGCCTTTCCCGGCGATTCTGCCCCGGCCGTGGTTGCCACTCCACAGATCCCCGTGTACCACCACGGGCAGCACGCCTTTCAAGTGCGCGTCCCCAAGCAGCCGCGGCACGACCACGGCAGCCACGCGCTCCACCGTCTCAGCCAACTCGGCGTCGTGACCGTTCCGCCGCGTGCCCTCCTGCAGGACGGCGCGGAGACGGCGCTCGGCGAAGAAATCGCACCACGACTCGGTGAGGGTGTTGTCCTGACGGGTGGCGCCGCAGCAGGTCGAGACGGGGAAGCCGAACACGGGTTTGGCGAAACCCTTGGGGGTTGGGGCCGGGGTGGTGTGCAAGACGGCGAGCTTGGCGGCGAGGGAGAGGCCTGTTCCCGGTGAGGCGGTCGAGCGGAGGTCGAGGAAGTCGGTCGCGAGGAAGAATTTGGACGGGGAGGCGCGGAGGGGCCCGTGGACATGGGACCGCGGGACGAGGTGTAGATTGGGGGTGGAGCCCTGGATGGCATTAAGGGAGGCGTGCTCGCCTATGAAAAGGGTCCAAGGAGAGAGATGTTAGGCCGGGGAGAGAGAAAGGGAAGAGCGTCGCACCTCGGAACATGATCTCGGCATCGGGGCCGGTGCCAGTCTTGATGAAAAAGGTGAGCTCCTCGCCGTCTCTGGTGGCAATCAGCTTGTAGGTGGAGGAGAAGCCCGAGCCGCCATGGGAGACCAGCTTGGAGCTGGTGGCCTCAAGGCTCAAGGCCTCGAGGATGGCCGGGTCGACGTTGGGGAGCATCGCTGTGAGGTTGACGGAGCTCGTGATGTCAGACGGCCGGACTGTCGTCGATTTGCATTCCGGCCTCTACTTGATATTCCAAGTTGGTTGCTCAAGACTCGCAGGAATTCGCAACCTCACAGGTGCTCACTTCCAGCAAGAGTCAAATACGGGACGAGCAACAAGAATGGGATCTTGATCGTCTTGATGCCTTGGTGTTTTGTGGCTATGATGACGCGAGGAGAGGCGAGACCGCGAGAGTGTGGAAGTGGGAAGAACATGCACAAAGGAACAAGACATGTGTGGGCGCATCTTGGATGAGCAAGTTCGGGTACCGTATCTGAGGTTGTAGCAGTGCTTTTCCCGCATGAGCATATTCTGGAATTAATTACAAGGTAGGACTTTGGTCACATATTATTCAGCTGGCTGGCTAACATACAGTCACGCACGGGAAATAAGGGGAGCGAAACTGCACATTATGCGCCCTGCTTCCAGTTAGGGTACCGGTGATCAGACTGGAGACGTGATCAGGTATGGAAGCTCTCCATCTGCTCATACCTTAGGTAGTACCTGGTACCTAGGTGGGAGCTCTCAGGCAGCCAGCCGCCTGGAGGCGAGGGAAGCAGTGTGGAAAGAACAAGCCCAGAGCATGCGACGTTCCGCGCCCGTGGAAGACGTCATCCGACTCGGGCTGCTTCGACTGCGGCAGCCAATCGTTGGGTTTGGCCCGCCCCCCAGCGGAATCTGGTAGCTTCATTGGGGTTAGCAGATGCCAGCGCCCCACACCGCGGGCTGCCATGGGCCAGGCCACAGGTGGGCAGGCGGGACATGACTGCAGGGCATGTCACAAGCTCGCCCGTTGCTCGCCGAAATTACACAGCGGAATACGGCCCCTGCATTTTAGCGACTTTGGTGATTACCTGGCTGCATCATGGCATGTTTGCCGCGCCAGACCTAGAGTTGATTACCCGTTAGGACGACGAGGACACACACCCGCGGATATCTCTTTCTGTTGCTTTCGCGCCCGCCCACCGCAAAACCCCTGGAGAACAAACGACGAAACGACGGCACGACGGCGCCATGAACGGCCACTTCGCGGCAGTCGGCAACGACGGGCCGGCTGCTCAGCAGCAGTACGAGCACGGCATCCAGGTGATTGACGACGAGAAAGCATTCAAGTGCGTGCACATACAGAGCGCAAAATCCATCTTCGGGCTGGTCCCAAGCTGACAAAGGCCCCTTTCCGCAGCACGAACCTCAATGACTACCTCTCCGAGACCCGCGTCGCCGAGGCCGGCTTCAACTACCACCTCATCTCGGTCTTCGGGTCGCAGTCCACCGGCAAGTCGACCCTGCTCAACCACCTCTTCAAGACCGAGTTCAGCGTCATGTCCGAGACGCAGCGCCGCCAGACCACCAAGGGAATATGGATGTCCAAGAACAAGAGGCCTGCCGGGGCCGGGGACGCTGCCGCCATGGCCGATAACATCCTGGTCATGGATGTCGAGGGCACTGACGGCCGCGAGCGCGGCGAGGACCAGGACTTTGAGCGCAAGAGCGCCCTCTTTGCCCTGGCCACCAGCGAGGTCTTGCTCGTCAACATCTGGGAGCACCAGGTCGGCTTGTACCAGGGCGCCAACATGGGCCTGCTCAAGACCGTGTTCGAGGTCAACCTGCAGCTGTTCCTGAAAGACAAGCAGTAAGCCCTTCCTTTCTTTTCGCCCCCTTTCCCTTCTGCAATAGGGGGGATTCCCTGACGCGGACCCTCAGGTCACAGACAAGATCCCTCCTCTTCTTCGTCATCCGCGACCACATCGGAAATACGCCTCTGGCCAACCTCCGCGACACCCTGATCCAGGACCTTACTCGAATCTGGTCCACCATCTCGAAGCCACAGGGGCTCGAAAACTCAAAGATTGACGACTACTTTGATTTTGCCTTCGCAGCACTACCGCACAAGATTCTGCAACCCGACAAGTTCCTGGAAGAGGTTGACAAACTCAGCACGCGCTTCACCGCGGGCCACCGGTCCACCAAGGACCAGGAGTTTGCGGGAGGCGTCTTCCTGCCAGAATATCACAGGAGGATACCCGCCGACGGCCTCTCCATCTACGCCGAAGGCGTGTGGGACCAGATCGTACACAATAAGGACCTCGACCTCCCGACCCAGCAAGAGCTCCTTGCGCAGTTCCGTTGCGACGAGATCTCGCGCGATGTCCTCGTCGGATTTGACGCTGTCATCGTCCCACTCGAGGAGCAGCAGGGTGACGCGACCCGCCTCGGCTTGCCCACCGTCCTGCCCGACCTCGGCGCCACCGGCGCGGCCGCCCGCGAAAAGTGCGTCAAGGCGTTCGAGACGCAGGCTAGCCGGTATCACAAGGGCGTGTACTCAACAAAGCGCGGCGACCTCGAGAGCAAGATTGACGCGCGCCTCAAGACGCTGTACCAGACCCAGCTCGCGGCGGCACACAAGGCCGGCGTGGCCGCCTTTAGTGAGTCGGTGACCAGCGCGGTCAAGACGGGTCAAAAGGCCGGCGGTGCCTACGAATTTGCCGAGATCGTCGACAGGCAGAAGAAGACGACGCTCGAGACGTTCAAGAAGGAGGCGCAGAGCCTGCTGATCCACGGCGTCGCGTGGACCAACTTCAAGCCGCAGTATCGCCTTTTCGAGAAGGAGCTCGACGAGGTCAGCGCCCGCCTGCGCAAGGAGGAGATGCGCCGCCTGGCCATCCGGGTGGAGAGGTGGGTCAAGTCCCGCCTGGGCGACGCCATCGGCCTCGAGTTCAACAAGCTTGGTTCCGGCCGGGGCGGGTCGGGCGCCCCCGAAACGGGCGAGAAGCCCGCGACGGAAAAGGATCTCTGGGACCGCGTTTGGAATGTTTTTGGCGGCATCGTCAGGGAGGCCGAGACGCGCTTCGCCGACAGGGCCAAGAGCTTCGAGGCGAGTCCCGAGGAGGTCGAGGTTGGTCTTTGGCGGCTGCGTCGCAAGAGCTGGGTGGCGCTCAGGGAGCGGATCGAGGAGGAGATGATGGAGAGCAACATTCTGATGAAGCTCCGCGAGAATTTCGAGGATAAGTTCCGCTACGACGACGAGGGCGTCCCCCGGATATGGCGCCCTTCCGACGACATCGAGGGCATCTATACGCGGGCCCGCGAATCCACCATGGGGTTGATCCCTCTCCTATCGAGGTTCAGGTTGGCCGAGACGTACGCGCCTCCGGACCTACCGAGCTTTGTCGGCCCACAGCCTGCCGGTGCCGAGGCCGAGGACGAGGAGGACCTCGCGCCCATTGGTGGCGTGGATGAGGAGGAGGGCAAGAGCCTCGAAGAGGAGATGACGGTTCTCGGCGAAAGCAAGCGCCAGGACCTCGTGGTCAGGTTCAAGAAGATGGCCGACGGTGTCTATGTGGAAGCCAAGCGGAGCGCCATTGGCGGCATTACTCAGGTGCCGCTGTACTTTTATGTGGTTCTCCTCGTCCTGGGATGGAACGAGATTGTCATGAGTATGTTCCCCCCGGCTTCTTCCATTTTCCCTCCCCGACTCGAGGACGGGTTTGCTGACTGTGCTACTAGTTCTGCGCAATCCCATACTCTTCATGCTCATCA
>FTCU01001219.1_pt1 | contig 25740 bp, 34 predicted proteins | sample 1639521 | NCBI WGS metagenome assembly FTCU01 (sample SAMEA3914864, study PRJEB12502) | metagenome | biome: forest; material: soil | place: USA | collected 2012-03-12 | depth 0.3 m
CGCTCGCCCACCAGGAGTCCTTTTCCATCCTGTCCGCTGCAGCTTCCCTGCACCCTACCGTGGCCAATACCAATCAGACGGTGCAAATGACCGGGAGGAACATCTACGGCAACCGCCAGAGACTTGACGGCGCATCTGCTTTGACACTGCTCAAGTCGAGAAACTGCTGGTACCCCGAGGACCGAATTGCCATTCTGGCCAACATGTGCGGTTACGAGGTGCGACTCAACACCGAAGAAGTGGCAAAGCACTGCAAGTCGCTCCGCGTTGGTCTCCTAGCTATTATGCTTCTCAACGGGGACGTGTCCGCGCTGGCCCCTGAAGTCTACCCCGTGCCGTCAAGCTCGGGGGTGCCGTCAGATTCGGGGCTGTTGTCATCCTTTGATTCCCAGGTCGGGAGAGCTAGCTACTGCAGCGTAAAAAGGGGCAACCTCATGGTGCCTCACGTTTACACCCATTCCCACAGGGCAAGCGCCGGAAACGGTCTTCCCCTACACGCGTATCTGTGGGCAGTGGAAGGCGAACTTGACTTGACCCCTATCAAGCTGCAATGGGAGGAGAAGTGGAATGAGCTCAAGTGTATACAGTTGGGCTTTGAGCGGCTCGAGGGAGAGAGTGGCGAGGCACTCGACCATCGCAAACGGATCATCGCGCAGTACTTCTCCCGCAGCGACATCAGGAGGCTAGCCACGGCCGAGGTATCCCATCATGGTGGCTCGATTCCCAACGACTCTCCGCTCTGGGCCGGTCTACCCCCCGGCGTCACGCAACAAGGCCTTCACATTACGGCCCACCTGAACGCGAATTTGATCCAAAGCCACCCCGACGCCCGGCATATCGTCGCGCAAATCATCTTTCGGACACTCGAATACCTCTTCGATCTTTCTGCATCCGACCCCCGAGCGGCCAGCGCAGCCAACAGCATCTGGCACTCAATCCGGACCGACAGCGTGCGATCAAATGGCGCAGACGAGCTCCCGGACTCGGTCGGGCCGGCCCTCTTCACGCAAGCCGATGTCCTCCGCGACGCCTTCGCCACGCTGCAGCTCGACCGCGACGACACCAACGGCGGTTACCGCCAGCTGTGGTTTATCGACCGTATCATGACGCAAGGCACGTTGTGGATCGGCCGCTACATCCCCGCTCCGGCATACTGCCCCAAGACGCCGGCGCGCAACCTCCATCCACAAGCAGCATCTTCGACGATCCTATCGCGGCAGTTGACCCTACAGTTCTTTACCACTCTTTCGTCCATGGTTCTGCATACTGGAGATCAGGCCCCGCGGTTGCCAAGTGAGAATACCTCGATCAATTCGAGCAGCCTGACGTACTTTGCTTACCTGGTGTCGCGGGACGCGTGGAGTGCTGAGGCGGATGAGAAGCGTGCCCGCGAGTTGGTGGCCGTTTTTGATGTGGACGGTCCTGCACCGTGGCCACCCCGTTCGTGCCGGACTGGGAAATGCTGCCGAGGCCCGGAATCAGGGGTATGAGTGTTTGTTGGGTTGTCGAGGAGGCACTGGTTGCGAGCAAGGAAGATGGCAGACGGAAAGAGGAGGAGTTGGTAGCTGATGTCAAGGTCGACGAGGGCGAACCTGGGGGACTGGATCCGGCTGGAGTTCAACTTGACCCGGGTTCAGGCGAGATTGATACCGAAGATTCGGGAGCAGACCAAGAAGAAAAAGGGGGCGACGCAGAAGGACGGGCGGTACTGCACAACGACGATGAGGGAGAGCCGACCGTCTATCGGGTTGTGAACAAGGTAAAGGGCTTGTGGGAGATTATTGAGATGGTGCCGCAGCAGTATTATGTGTTTACGTGAGAAGAATTTGATCACTGGATTGCTGTAGCACGCTCTTTAGTAGCGGTACGTTTATCAAAAGGAAAGGATCGCTTTTCAATCGCATTTATGAACATATGCTACTGCACGACGCTGACTGTGCTTTGACTCAAACCTAAAGTAATGGCATGGAACGGAATCGATCTATTCTCTCTGCCAGAACCAACTGCATTTTTGCCCCCATTCAAGATTGGGCAGCTTCAGATGCGCAAGTCGTGGATACTTGGTCAATATCTATCAGCCAACCTTCCACGTGAGGCACCATCCTCTTTCCATTTGGGCACATTTGTTGTCCGCCAACCTTCCGGGTTCAGCTGGAGTTGGAGTAGTCGGTACCAGAACGAATATGAAAGGCTTTAAGAGGAGTGTGCCCTGCTGTTCCACCGCGAGATTCAGAATGTCCTGGCATTGCAGGTGTGTTACTCTCTTGCGAAGGGCGAGTTTTGCCATTTTGGCGCATAACCTTAGGAAACGGATTCTCGTTGAGGATTGTGTGTGAGTACTTCGGATTGCCCTGCTTTGCCAGGTTGTTGTACGGATAGTCCTTGCCGCGGTCTCTAGCTCTTGTTTGGAACGTGGCCCATGTCTTTGTCGCCGGATCGTACATGTTGACGGGAATGTGAACGCTGCGGCCGCACTCGGAGGCGGAGATGGAGAAATACTTAGAAATAAATCTGACTGTAACATGCATCTCGTCCCTGGCAAAACCTGCTTTGCCCGGAAGAGCAGTGGTGTCGTGCGGTATCGAGCTGATAGACTCAATAATTCGTCAGCATTTCACTACGTTATTTCTCTCAGTGCATGGGAAGGGACCTGACGAAGGCACCCAGTAGTGGGTGGATTATCCATGAGAGAGATGAATAGGTACCTAAGGTCGGTACCTATGTATACTGGAGCGCACGCTTGGACGGACGTACCGGATTATAACCTTATCATAGCCAAGTCGAGCAGCCTCTGCCTTGCAAATGGCTTCGATACGGTTGATGAAGACCTGGCCCCCATTTTTGCTCCCGGGCTTAGTGCAGGTCCACTCAGCCTCAACCTGGGAAGCTTGGATGATGAGGGGATCGATAGGTGTGGTTGTCATGTCATGTCAGGTGAGTTTTATGATGGAGGGAGCGAACGGCACGGCTGACTGGCCACAAAGAACAAAGAAGACTGAAAAAGAGAGAAATGGACGATAGAAGGGCGAGTGTTGACTTGATGGAAACCGTAGGCGTCAAGGAAATGTCGGAGATGGACATGAGCACGGGGATGTGGAAAAGGCGAGACACCGTCGCCAACACTTTGTATCCAGACAACGAGAGCTTGGCCCTCACGTATTTCATTTTGCCAGTACTACCATACCAGATTACCTACCTGTATGGCGGCGTCCGAGGCAAAAATAGATTCGAGGCCGGCGTTGGCCTAGTGTCCTGGATGTTTCTCGTTCGTGTCATGTCGGATAAGGCGTCCCGGGAGTGACACGTCTTGGTAGCTCTCTGGCAAGCGGCACAGAAACTGTAACAACCAACTGGAAAGAAGAGTTCTGAAACAGTCCAAGTCAAGTCATTGCGAATACCGTCGAAAAATATGGCTTACAGAGCCCAATGGACCTTCGTGGTGGCCACCATCGCCAAACATGCACGAGCCGGGCACCTCAGGTGGCCGACAATCAGAAGGCTAAAAATAGAAGGCAATAGGCTGTATTTGAGCATCTGATGCACACAGTTGGCCGGGCCATCCCATGTCTGACGCTCCGTCACCGGTCTCGAAAATGAGCTTTCAGAGCCGGGCCCCTCTGATGAGTTCCCCCGGAAGCGAAGGGCCTGCGTTGCCCTCGGGTAACGTGTGTGGTCAAAAGTACAACATGAGACGATACGCCGCGCCATGCGAGAGCTAAATATGGGATGATAAACTGTGCCACATGAAAGACAGGAAACCCACCTCAAACAGCGGCCCGGTTCTCCGCGGCGTGAATGCGCCGCGGTTAGCCGACCCCTGAGCCAGCTGCAGAACGGCCCGTTGTTGACCATGTCTTATTCCGCCCCTGCTTTGAAGTGTGAAACATCACGTGCTTATTGTTCGTGGGTGGCTCTCCTGAGGTTTCTGCTTGCATTTAGCTTCCCCGCTCCAATACCAAAGACCTGATAAAGACCTGATAGCCAATCTTTCTGGTTTGCAACCCACGCCAACAACATGGCTGCCGAATCCCAATATGCGCCATCCAACCTGGACCATGTCGAAGATCTCGAGAAGTATCAGCAAAATGGCTTCCATCCCGTCCATTTGGGCGACACGCTGGACAAGCTCGAATCGGGGAGATATCGCTATGAGGTGATCCACAAGCTTGGAAATGGGGGTTTTGCGACCGTCTGGCTGGCACACGATCTCGCCGACGGCGGTTACGTCGCCCTCAAAATTGTGCAGGCTTCCCAGAGCTCGTACGGCGTCTCCCCGGCCGTGCAGTCCATCCTCGATGACCACCCCACCAGCATGTTCGTGACCGAGCGTCGCCGTTTCTTCATATCAGGTCCCAATGGGCACCATGTTTGCCAGGTCTTGCCAGTAACGGGGCCAAGTTTGATGGCATTGAGTCGACCTCCTTACCGCCTTCGACCTGCTGTTTGCAAGACGCTGGCTCGGCAGGCTGCTCAGGCGCTGGAGTTTTTACATGCAAGAGGACTTTGCCATGGTGGTACGTGATGTTGTCTCCTTGTACGCAGAATCAGACTAGCATGGAAATTTATAGTCATGTTGCAGACTTCACGCCGTCCAATCTGGTACTGGCTGTATCACCCGCCTTTCACGAACTGAGCAAACAAGATCTCCTGGAACTGCTCGGCACGCCTGTCCGGGATCCAGTACTTGCCATGGGCATTAAGACCACGTCCTCGCCCGAGTATGTCGTCCAGCCTGCGGAGCTCGCCGGGCTAAATCCTTCATACCTCACAGACTCCCTACAGGTCATAGATTTCGACCAAGTCTTTAGTTTTAGGGAGCTGCCCCCTCCTGGAATCCCGCCAAACCCCGGCTTCGGACTCGGCATTCCGGTCGTCTCCCTCGCCCCCGAAACCATCATTGAAGGGCTTGCCGGTCCAGCCTCGGACATCTGGGCTCTGGGATGCACTTTGTTCCGCATGCGGGCAGGGATGCAACTCCTCGGCGACTGGCATTTCAACATCGCTTGCAACGTTCTTGAGGAGCTTTTTGACATACTGGGGCCGCCACCGCCCAAGTGGACCAAGCTGCAGTTCAGAGAGAACGGGTGGCCCGTCGCGTCACCAAGGTCTGGAACGGACGAAAACATCTCGACGGAAGAGTATGGTCAGGAACCGCTGAATCCAGATGAAGACTTGAGAGCCAAGGTATATGGCATATGGGATGAGAATCAATCAACGGTCAACACCTCGGATAGCTCAAGACCCGTTACGCCGCCGGCGACCATGATCAACTCGTTGCCAACATCCCAGGATTCGTCTTCCTCGAGAATGGCTCAAGTCACCAAGTCTGCCATCTCTTGGAAGGTCGGCACAGACGAGGTACCGTGCTGGGCCAATGTCGATGGTGGATTCCCGCATATCAATCCGGATGAGGCCGAGCAGCTTTTAGATCTGCTGACAAGGACTTTTGCCTACGATGACAGGCAAAGAATCACGGCAAGCGAGATTTTGAAGCATCCTTGGCTGGGGATGGGTGATGAGAAAGCCGAGCTGGCCTAAGGCCGTCATGAGGTTGAGCGCATTCCAGGGCATGGATAGTTTGCGACAGAAACAGAAACAAAACCTTTGCGGTATTTTCATTGCGAGCCCTCTTGATGGAGGTGGGAAAAGCAATGTGCTTTCCCCCTGGGCCGATGAGCGCCTGAACCTTTGGACCCCAGAACCCCTGAACCCCTGAGTCCTGAACCCCTGAGCCCCCTGAGCCCCTGAACCCATAATGATGCTAAACACAAAAACACATAAACAGACTTCCTCATGGGCCAAACCGATAAAGCTCGATCTCGTCACTCGGCTGGCGTTTGAGAGCCTCCACGTCCTCTTCCACCCTTGCCGGAGCGCCGCCCTTGCCCGCAACAGTAGAAGGTAGGGCATCGTGCGTCCTACGCCCCTGATACTGCGAACCCGTCCCACCTGCGCCGGAGAGGTGCGCTGCCGCCGTGAAGATCTTGATCTTGCGGAAGAGCGGCGTCAGCGTCGCCAACGAAGAGGCGGTCAGTCCGAGGCCGATCTCGACTGTCGACCAGGCGGCGATTGGCTCGAAGGTGTACAGATATTCTGGGTTGTCGATGATGGTGTAAGCGTAGGGAATGCGGATGATGGAGGCGATGGAGGCTCTGTGAGTCGTTAGTCACTGATGGTCGAAGCCAGCGATGGAGGGTGTGCACGGCGTACATTGACCCCAGCGCCATAACGGCGCAGACCGAGACCTTCTTGCGCGTTTCCATCTTCGTCTTCCACACCAACGTCGCGGGCAGTAGCGGGAGGATCCAATCAGCCAAAACGTTTAGGACTGCCGCGAGGTAGGTCGGGATGGTGACGAAGAGGGTGCTATTGCATGAGCCCTCGGGCGGGTTCGGGCCGTAGCCTGTCCACTGGTACTCGACCGGGCGGCAGGCGAAAATGGCGATACCAAGATAAAAGAGATTGTAAACGGTGACGGTACCCATCAGTGCCCAGAGAGTAATGCGCTGCCATTTCTGGTGCGAGCATATGCGGAGCAGAAACAAGCCGATGATCACTTTGACGAGGGCCGAGATGGTGATGTAGAAGTACGTGGTAATCCACCGCCACATCATCGCCGTGGGCCGGTCCAGGGGTGGCACGTCCTCGAGATACTTGCCGACGCCATATTTAACACCTAGCAGGGCGGTGATAGTGTAGACAATGTAAAGGACCTGGGGTGCGTGGCAGGAATGTCAGTGGCTGAGAGGGGTGCCAGGGCAGGAAAGCCCTTCATCAAGGGAATTTCATACCAACGCAACCACAGAAAGCCAGTCCTCGATGTAGAAGCGTTTGAGTATCACGCCCATGGAGTAGAAGCGCAGGCAGGTAGATATGACGCAGAGAACCAGGCAAACGATGAGCACGACCTGCAGGTCCTGCCCGCGGTTGTCGGCCATGTTCACACCGACCCAGTTGATGGTGTCAGACCGGGCACAGTAATCAACGACAGTACTGAGAGGTTACAGGGTGCTGCTTGGCGAGGATGCGGCACACTTGCATATTTAACTCGGGTGCCGGCGCGGGACGGGCAGCCTCGTGGTCGTTCCGGGACCTGCCTGCATTCAGTTCCCATTCGACGACAATAGTGCACACACCAATGCCTTATCTCGCCTCCTAGCGTCATAACTAACACGCTTTGGAAACACGTGGGATACCGGCATGCTGTCAGGTCGGTGAACGAAGTGGGGATTCCAAGGAAGTGTGCCGAGCGGGGGGGAAGCGAGGAGAGGCTGGTTTCATATCTCCCGCTAGTTGTGAACGTGATCGACCAGGGACCTACCAGGACGGCTCTCCGTTTAAGGACCTTCTTCCGTGAGTTGGTCTGGCGGGGTTCTCTTAGCACCATTGGCTCCCCAGATTGTTTTAGTCCCTACCTAGTGGTAGGCAGTCTTCTTGCGGACAGAGCGGGGACACGCGGTTGTCGATTCCACCGTTTGTTTTTCGGACTGCCCAGAGATGTGGCGCTCGCCAGGCTTTCGTTCGCCGTGCCACTCCCGTTCCCGTCAGCCTTAGCGTGGTAAAAAGACGCACTGGGCGAGTAATAAAGCTGCTCCTCGGTTCCTCGGTTGTCAGGACTACTTCTTAGCTCCGTGGCAAGCGGCTGTCACATGCAGTCTCACATCCCATCGCGCTTGGGCCTTTGATCGGGCTTCGTTGTCAAATGTCACACAATCCACTTCTGCGGGGGTCACCGAATCAGGCTTTGAGCACATCAAGCTAACCTGGAATGCAACCCTGTAACCCTTGCCCCTTTTTTCCCCGTCTCCACAACACCATTTGAAGGTCTCGGGGGCCAACAGCTTTGGAACGCGCTAATTTTAGCGGCCGAGCGAGCAAATGCATCGGCCTTCTTCCACCCAGCACTGGCACCGTACCCGAACGCCATCGGGGAACGCTCGTGGGAAGAACCCGATTGTGGTTGGGGTTAATGCCCGGCGGGAGCCAGCAGGACACCTCAAGATAAGGATAATTAGCACGACCTAAATTGTGCCTTGCCGTATGCTCGGGACCGCGTGGTTGTTGAGGAGGGTTGCAAATGTTAGGCCGGATCCAAAAGCATTGATATTGTTTAGAGTTATCGGAAAACGGAAGACAGAAGACGGCACGAGCTGGAACCCATCGCCGAGGTTGCCCGGCCTTCAAGCACTGCTGGAGTAGTCAAGCAAAGGTTTTGTACATGGAGGGCCGCCGCGAATGCTAGCGATTCTCTCCATGGAGTCGCCCACGTGAAAAGAGGCCCGAGTCTGGTCAAGACAAACAGTACCAGCGTAGGTAATTAGTTCATCCAGAGAGTTATCCGTTTGCTTCTGTTCCAGAAGCAGTAGATCTTTGCAAGGGTGACAAAAGATAGAAGGCGAGAACGGATGACAAGGCTCGTGGTGGAAGAGCGTATTGGGCCGAGTAATGTGCAGTGTCTGTCATCAGTGTCATTTCATCTGGAGAACGAACAAACCAGTTTTGGTCAAGATGTTTGACGGACGGGAACACTCCGGTTATTATAGGGTCGCTACAGTCTTCTGAGAGTTGGGATCGCATGCCGAGCCATTTCCTCCGGGAACACGGCAGCGATGCTCAAGAACTGACCATTTCGAAAAAGCGAGATAACCCCAACGACTAGCACTGCGGCTATCAAGCGTTTCATGTTCCTTCCCCTTCGCGTCATCACATCCTCAGAAGGCCACATCTGACACGCACTACAACAGCAGTAATCCCGTGTTTCTTCGGGTTCAGTTAACCTGCCTCAACGCCGAACAACGCATCCCTGGTCTTATGCTCGGCGTTAAACTTCCGGCCGATGGTCTTTTGAGGACATTTTGAAGGAGAACATGGTTTCTCTTGACTACTATCAATGGGGAACAGCGTGCCCTGACCATAGCCAAGAGTGAGACCCTTTTAACACACAACAGCCTTGTGGGTGGATAACCAGCCATCGGTCCAGATCCCTCAGATCCAAGGCCGGACAAAGTGGCTTGCTGATTCCATCGCCTGAGAGGTCGAGCTTCACACCACAGATACCGAAAATTAATCGCAAAAGTCTTGGCGCAAAGCCAAATCAGCTTTTGGGCGCTCTTGGCTCCAATGAACCTCGCGGTATTAAAGCCAACGCCGGAATATTGGATGACTCTGACTTTTAGCATCGAACTTGATATCGGCATGGTTTTGACCCACGCTTCTCCTCACTGTCACTCCATTTTTCCTCTTTCTCAAACCTTGAGCCATATTTTGTGTCCTTCTCCGAGAAGCTTAGGTTTCAAGACACGGTTTCCTTCATCCAGCACATCTTCTACTACCATAGTTTGCTTTCTTCTTTTTTTTGATACTTGAGGCTCTAGTTGCCCCGGTGACCAACATGGCTGCACCACAGTTTCCGTCGTGCTCCATCCAGTGCCTCACCGATGCGGCGGTGGCGTCCGGGTGCGGTTCGACAGATTACTCATGCTGGTGTAGAAACTTGGACAGAATTGAGCTCAGGTCGGCGTCTTGCCTCACATCAGCCTGTTCCCTGGCCGATATCACCAGTCCGTGAAAATGCCATCGCCCAAGCTCACTCACTACGACACTAATACTGGAACCGCAGATTTGGCATCCATCGCCACTCAGTATTGTTTGGTAAATGGCGCTGTCGGTCCGATAACCAGCACAGCACCCCTACCCGCTTTTACCTCTGCAACAAGGGGAGAACAAAGTTCCACGACACCGACCGCAACCCTGGCGGTATCACAAACCGGGTTGGCGAAAACATCGAGCGTCGTGGCACAAACCACTTCCGCCGGCGTTGCGGGGTCAACCGGGCATGACGTTGGGGGCAATGGCCAAGAGAGCTCCAGCCCAAGTTCCAGCTCAGGTCCGGCCACCGGCTCCAGCTCTGGCACCGGCTCCAGCTCTGGATCCGGCTCCGGGGGGCTATCGTCCGGCGCAACAATTGGTATCGCCGTGGGAGCGTGCGCCAGCCTCATGATTATTGCAGTCATCTTGTTCTGCCTCTTCCGGAACCGAAAAAAGAGCCACCAGAACACGGTGGAAGCGAGGCAGAGACAGGATGCACACGAGCCGTCACCTGAGCATATGTCAGAGCTAGGCGGCAGGCAGCTCGCCTCTACACCGACAACGGTCGACACCAAGACTCTCGCCGTCTCGCATCTTTCGCCGTCAACTCCTCAGCCAGCGGCTCCCGTCACCGTTCACCAACCCTGGAGCGGCCATGAACTTGGCACGCACCCGGCCGCGGTCTCACCTATGAGAGGCTATGAGCTCGGTACCGGCCAAGGGGAAGACAGAGTGTCGTCGCTGCAAGAGATGGGCACGGGCCAGTATCATGCGTACGAGCTCGGAAGCGAGGGATCTCGTGCGTTGGAGCTGCCGGCGCATTTCCCGCCTTCAAGAGGGTAGCTATTGAGCCGTATGATGCGTTCTCCCACCATTCCTGTGACTCATGCTGCTCTGCCTGTTAGCTGGTACCGGAGGTCGCCTGCTAATAGGGCGCATGTTGTGAACTACGACCTAGCCCAGTTAAGTCTGGTTTTGTCTCTGGAGAAGGAAGCAGCCGACCGATCTTGCGACGTCGTTGGTTTTTCGGTCAACAAAACGTTGAAGGGGGAATATTGCACTCTTGCGCGCATGGCTCCGGCTCAGCCGCCAATCCGGGTGAGCTAGGGTGAGCTAGGTGAGCCGGGTGAGTTAGGGTGAGGTAGGTGAGCCCGGGTGGGCTAAGGTGAGCTAGGTGAGCTAGGTGAGCTGGGGTGAGCGCTCGCCGCTTTTAGCTCACCTCGCTCACCCGGCTCGCGTGATCTCCCGCCGGAGCAAGGGTGAAAGGAGAAAGCGGAAAGCTGGAATCTGTCATCCATAGGTTACTCCCACGCGTTGGTTAAGATATCATATAACGTAGAATAGTAACCAGCTCGTGAGGCAGCTGGAGATGCAGTCCCGGACTGGACCAGCCTGAGAGGGAGCTCGGACACGGTACATCCTGGCCTCCCGCAGCCTCCTACAACCTTAGGACTCACCGTACTAGACCAGCCCAGACTGGACCAGCCTCTAAAAGGCAGGTTCTTAGCTTGAGACGCGGACCTCCATACACCGGCTACAGCGGACTAAGTGGTAGAGTGGGGGATTGTGAAAACAAGGAAAGAAATTGCATCATCGGCGTTGACGCCGCTTCCAAGTTAGCTCTAATCCTTTAAACATTTGCAGGTCCGTTATTCTACCTATGATGGGACGTTCCATCGCATCGCGCAATAGCAAGACTAGAAGGCATCACATGACTGCATATCCCAGGTCTATAAAGCTGGGTCGGGCTAGGTCACGGAGTTTGTCGTCCGCCACTCATCAATTCCCATTGTCCTTTACCATCTTTTCTTGCCTGCAACATGAAGGCATTCTCGATTATTTGTGCGACCGCCACATTCATTGCCGCTGCCGAGGGTGCAGGCAATACAGGCAATCCCCTGGCCACGTCCGATCAGGCCTATCTCGATGCCCTGGCAATCAAGATCAAAAATGCTTATAGCTTTCCGGTTCTCCGGGCCGAGGCCAAGGCAGCCTACCAGCTCGCTCATGGATCCCCTATCAGCGACGAAGCCTCGTCGACCCTTGATGCCGCCATTGACGAACTAGTCTTCAGCGCCATTCAAAAGGCCGTCAACACTGATGTGTACCATCCCAAGGTCTACTGGGTGGACGCAGGGCCCCGAAGTTGGTTCGGTCTGGACGTTCCTGGCGGGCGATACAGTTATGACAACCCAGGTAGGCCACTTGAGCCCTCATTAATTGATTCATTAACTGACTGGCTGATAATGGCCCAGACTGCATTTACCGCACCATCCCCATCGACAGCGGCCTCAGTTACGTGGTCACGGGCTTCCGTCACACTCCGGGACCCGCAGACGTCACCTTCTCTCTCATCAGTGACCCAAACTCTCAGACCACAGTGTCATACCTGGCGGGCAGCGATCTAGCCGTCGCGACTGATGGCTCGTATACCATCACAATCAACAGCTCGCCCTCCGACGGCCAGACAAACCACATCCAATCAACTTCGGACGCCAAACAACTATTGATTCGCAACAATCTAGGCGACTGGGTATCCCAGAAACCCGACAACATCACCGTCAAGGTCGTGGACGACGTCTCCGGCCAGAACCCCATCAGCAATGCCGCTATCGCTTCCGCCGCGTGGTGGAACCTCCAGGAATCCATCGCGACGTACGGCGCGGGTGCACTGGGGCTCAAAACCTATCTCAATGCGGTCAACACCCTGTCCACCCCGAGCCAATCCAGCACCCTGGGGACATTGACCTCGCAGGCGAGTTCCTTCGGACATTTCAACCTCAGCGCTGACCAGGCCCTCATCGCAACTGTCGCACCTGGGGCATCGAGCTACTTCGTATTCCCCGTGACAAACCCCTGGACGGTGTCCGTCGACCCCGGAAACAACCAAATCAGTCTCAACAACCAGCAGGCCGTCGCCAATGCCAATGGGACGTACACGTTTGTCGTGTCGCTCCAAGATCCCGGTGTCTATAACTGGATTAGCACCGGTGGGCTCCACGAGGGAACAATTATGGCGCGCTGGCAGGGTTTGCCTACCGCATCGGATTCGTCCAATGCGGTTTCTGTTGCTGTCAAGGTCGTTCCGCTCTCCAGCTTAGGCTCTGTCCTTCCTTCGGGAACACGGTATGTGACGGCCGCGGAGCGCAAGGCACAGCTTGCCCAGCGTGCCGCAGGATATTCATCAAGGGTCAAACTTTAGGACTGTGCAAATTCCCACGACATAGAAGGCCGGGACAGAAGAGGGGCGGGGGAGAAGGAGGTGGGGATTGGTTTTCAACATGGATCGGCGTGCCTGGCTCTTTGTATGTAGATGTCTCTTTTCCACGCCCATAGGGCAGACATGTGCCCGGGCTAGTACTCGGGCCAAATCATTGTGTTTGGTGTTGCCACAGCGGCCTGGGGCAATCAATTTGGCGATTGCATTGGCTCGAGATTGGCCAGGTTGTCCCAGCTGTTGGTGCCCACTGCCCAGTGGAGCCTCTGTTCTGCGGTCATACAATCCTCACGTGACCACGTGGCTGGCTGTTCGTGCTGCTCCACCCGGCCCGAGCCGCAACCAGCCAGGGCAGCTCCGCCAACAACCCACCGCCCGCTTCCATCTCTCGAGCCGCGGACCGGCGAACCCGCGCGAGACATGCTGGCTTCAGACGCGCCGCACGCTCGCCATAGATGGGACACGGTACGTGGATGCTCGCTCGCATCACGGTGCGCAGGCGCTGATACCCAGAGGCTCACGGCGCAGGACGACTTCCTCGACATCGTCGCTACTCAAGGCGCCTTCCTCGTGTCTCGCCCGTCCACTCCCGTCTGGACCACCGTCGCTCCGAATTTCGTCAGCGAGCTTTCTTGGAGACTCCAGATTCTCCACGGGGCCCAAGAATCCCGATACCGCAAGTACGGCACCGAAGCCGCCGAGGAATGGCTGATGGGCCACACACCGACCGAGCTGGTTCAAAAGCGCGCCACCGACATCGAGGCCATGCTGGAGGCCTGGGACGCCCCTAGCCCCCCGAGCCCTCTCTCCCCCGACAAACCAGAGAGCGGGAAGCTGCTCTCCCAAAAGCAGGCCGACCATATGCGCTCGCTTCGACGCCAACGTCTCGCGACCCCCTCGCCCTCCGACACCACGAGCCCGCCGCCACGAAAGAGAAAGAGAGGCGGGCCAAGTGCGGCGATGAAAACGACACCCGACGCTTCCAAAGAGCGAGATACGGACGTGGACCAAGCCGCCGAGCGGCCCGCCGCCAAACGACGGGCGACGCGACGGATGGCAGGAGCGCCAAGGAGGAGCGCGCGCATCCTCGCGTTGCCGCAGAAGAACTACAAGGTGTGAGAGGAAAGCCGGCAAACATCGCGCTATCAAAAACTTGAATCACGATGGCATCTACCGGCACGGCGAGTGGCATCGTTGGGCCGCACGTAGCAGCCGCCGCCACTTTGGCAGCAGCATCCCCCGTCGACGCTCCTGCGTGAAAACCACGGCGATTCACAGGACGACGTCCCGGGCTAAGGAGAGGTCTACTGGCCGCCGAATCCCGCCGCCGTTGGCTGCGCACGATGCGGTTGGCGGTGTCGGTCATGGGGACATCCCGGCCGAGCGCACCCTCGACCCAGCAGCCACGTGTTCGCCGGCACACCTTGCCTACTACTCTAGCTCACGTGAGCGCTCCGAATGGCTTTGCCCCCTCCTTTCACGGACGTGGCACTCTCTTGAACATGCCGTTTGGCTGCGGGCGTTGGAACAGATGCAATCTTGTCGCTACCGGATTCTCTGGGCGATCAGGGGGGTTGGCGGGAGGAAGACCGTGCGGCTCTACGACGGGTGGAGAGCGGAAGACCGGCGGGGAGTGCAAGGCCGGCAGGGAACGGAAGGCCGACGGTGAGCAGGAGGGCAACCGTCTCGAATTCCTATCACTTCACACATCTCAAACATGTGTTTGATCCGCCTCCTCCCCTCCGGTCCTGCCTCTCTTGGTAGGAGGAGCGGCCGTGGAGAAGTGTATCCAAATGCGATGCTCCAGTGCTCCGTTGATAGAGACCCGCCGGCCATTATTGTGCTTTGTCCAACGATGTCTCATCATTTGGGCGAGGAGATCACCAACTAGGCCCCGTCAGTTTTGTCTTTGTCCGTGGTTCTCTCCCCTCTCCCCCCTTTTTTGGTTTAACTTCCACTCACCGTGAAGGTACCCTTGGTCTCGGCCCGTGACTTTCTGCGCGGTCCATCGCTCGTGGTCCATAGACAACATGGCAATAGCCTTATCGTACTTGTCTTGCCAGGACGGGCGCAACCTCTCATACTCGTTGCCTTGCCGCCACGGATTCGCCGCAAACTTAAACGGGTGATGTCCGTAGGTCAGCTGGTATCCGATGACCCCCATCGGCCAGACGTCAATCCCATGGTCACACTCGTCCATCTCCCGCTCTGGCGAGAGGTAGTTGACGGTGCCGCCGCAGCCCGGCGTAGCCGCACGCTTAGTCCCCGCCGCGAGCGGCGTCATCTGCCCGAGGTCGAGGAGCACGGCTCGGAGCGGGTGCGTGAGCACGCCGATGTTGTGTGGCTTGACGTCGCCGTGGACCCAGCCAGCCGTGGGTGTGGAGGAACCGGAGGCCTCGGAGAACGTCGTGGAATAACGCTGCCGACTGCAGGGGCATCCCCTTTTGGTGTCTTGGACGGATACGGGTTAGCCACGCAATGCCGCCTTCCAAGCAGCTGGGTATAAAAACAAATGTCCTGGGGTTGCTTACCCTACGTCAACGTTTCTGATCATGTTATCCAGCGTGGTCGGCGCCATCGGCTCGATGACAAGGCCTACTTGATCAAAGACCGACCCGGACGAAAAGTTCGCTTCCCCCCAGGATAGATAATCTCCTTTACGCGCATTATTCTTCTTGACTGGGCCGCGCCCAAAAACATGTCTACGCGGGCCCGGCTTTTCGGCCAGGTCGACACGTCGGCCGGGCGTGCTTATCCTAGCCGGACTCGGGGATGATCAGTCCAACAGGAGTGCAGAAGCCCTGGATGAAACCATCTCGCAGTGGCTAAACTCGCCATCCGTCGCCAGCCATCTGGACTCTCTGCTCCTGGCGCGGGGCTTCGCCGTGGGCGTGGATGCATCCTTGGTCACGGTCACCAGGACGAGCCTCATCCCCGCTGCTTCCGGGCTGCAGTTCACGTTGGTAGGCATTGCACTCGCGCTGGCCTTGTTGAGTTGGCTGTTGGTGAGCTGCCTCCCCGCTGATCAGTGGTCCCACACACCGCTTTGGAATCTGGAGAGGGCGCTCATGGGAGAAGAGTCGACAAGGGGCAAGGGGATCTGGAGGCGGTTGAGAGGCGGCGATTTCACGAACCCGCCCGAAGTGACATTGACCATCACGCCGGAGGAGAGGGTAATGAGAATTGCGGGCAGGCTGATTCGGTGGTCGGAACCAAGCGGTGATACACCTGACGATATCCCGCTGATGAGTGTCTTGTCTGACACAAGTACCTCTGTGCTTGGTCACGGGACCCCAAACTGGATGGTCTAGTTTAAGCAATCAGATGATTCTTGAGTTGAGCCTATTGAAGTTATTGCTAGTGCCATGCTAAAGCGCCTTTCTAGGTCACGCGGTCGGTCACTTCGCAAAATTCGTGTCGTGAGGGGGCCTAAAGATGCCGAGTGCAGGTACCTGGTAGCAGACACGTCGGCGACACACGTCGGCAAATTCAGGGTTTGTATGTGTGATATCTTTCCTTCTTTTAGTTTGGTCCGTCCGAGTAATCACCAGCTGTTCCAAAAAGCTGCCGCGGCGAGGAGGCGCCCCGACGCGTTGGCATATCTTAACAACAACTTTGCTCTGAAACAAGGAAAGATACCTATAGAAACACGAACCCTGACAAACAAGTACCTACATAGGTTTGTAAAAGATTGTGCAACAACACGGGTTTAGTTATTATCCCTTCTCTGGCGTGTCACACTGGAGCGCCAACACCACAAGACTCACGCTCTCGTACCCTAACCCTGAGCTTCTCGATTTCAGGGGTTCAGGGGTTTGGGGAGTGGCGCGACCTGAACCAACCCAATCACGCGACCACACGAGACACGGTTCGCGTGGGTGAACGTTATCAGTGGCGCATCTCAGTTCAGGTGTGTGGTTTCGCCGTCACAAACCAGCTGGCTGGTTGGCGGGGAGTGGCCGACCTTTTGTTGGCAGACGGGAAGGCATCAAACTGTCCCCTGAGCCCTGGCCAATCGTGATTGATGTGGAGGGCAAACCTGTGCACATCGTCAAGGCTGCAGTGATCGCGAGGAGTTCAGTTGGGGATAGGCATCGCAGCCAAGACCATCAAACATTGACCAATTGTTGCACAGCCTTGCAACAAGCACGAAAAGCTTGACAGGCCCTTTCCCCAGACACAGCCCGGCATGCGGGCGATGCAGACATGTTTCAAGACCAGCTTTCGGGGGCTGCATTCAGCCTCCTCAAAATCAGCGTGAAGGCATTGGCCGAAATTGTCACGAAGGGGGCGCAGAGCCGCAAAGTCGCATGCTTGGCTCGTCCTGCCTGGCAAGTCAAAGCCCTCGACGGATCGAGATCCAGAGGGAAATGCGGTGAAACTCGCCAAGACTATACAGTTCACACCTCTATGTAATAACTCCGTCGAGGTGCCGCTCAGCCGCAGCTTCATCCCCGAGCATCGACCGCGTCGCGACACGGGACCCAAGCGCCAGGAACCGACGTGGCTGCGCCTTCAGGAGCTTGGCAACGACTTCGCCGGTTCAGCCTCTCGTGTGTCATTTCCCCGTGCATGGGAGGCGACAAAATGGCGATCATTATTCAACGATAGTTTGGGCCAGTTCGGAGAATACCTTGTTGGAGCACTGGTGGTTGTCGGGGAACCGCTGGGGCTGACCTAGGTAGAATGCTATTTACGATCTCGCCAAGGCAATATCCCAAACAGACTGAGGCAGTGGAAGCGGGATGGTTGGGTTCTGCTGCAGCCACATTTCCTGCCCGAGCACACTTCTTCTGAGCAGTTGTGACACAGCCTTGTCAAAGCACAATACATATTCGGCCTGTTGTCCCCGTGTCTCCTTTCTCTTGGTATCCAACAACACAGCTCCCCAATCGTGAACAGTCACTCGCTTGGCAACTCCACCAACCCGACAGCAGCGACCGCCAACTTGCCTCCCAGCTTCAACACCGTCCATCCGACAAGATGACGCACGCAGTCAAACCTCCCCCTCCCCACATCTCCCCCAAGGGCATGTGGGTGAGCAAGCTCTCCCTCCGGATCATCCAATTCATCCTTGCCATCGCCCTTGTCGGTTGTGCCGCCTCCATCTCGTCGAGCGGAGTTTGGGAAATCGCGGTCCTCCTCATCATCCTGCCCCAGGTTAGTCCCTGCCTCTCTATTCCCCTCTTTGCCATCAGTTAACCGACTAACCACCCCTCCACTCTCCAGGCCGCACTCGCCGCAATCTGGGCCCTGGCCGAGGGCATCAGCATCGTCGTCCGCGGCGGCCGCCGCGGCATTCACCCCGGCGCCAACGTTGCTCTGGACCTGTTGATCTGGCTGGGCTTGGTCGGCGGCACCATCGGGCTGTGGCTCATCGGCATTGCCGCCGTGGTCGTCTCGGGCGGGTATTCTTCTGGATACGGGTACTCGAGCTATTCGTCCTACACCAGCTACGTCTCCGGCTCTTCGAACTTGGCCAAGGTTGCTGGCATGGGACAGGCGTTGATTGGGCTGGGTGCTACGCTCGCGTGAGTTTCTACCGTGGCCTTTTGTTGTTGTGGTTCGCGGTGGTGTTGTGGAGAACTTCAGAAGCTAACCGGCGTTTTGACTGCAGGATCCTGCACTTCGTCACGTTTGTCATCGCCTGCGTCGAGACCAACAAGCGCAACCGGTCGAGGCATACTACCCAGGTTGTCTATGTGAATGGCGGCCCCCAATATCCTGCTCAGAACCAGGCGCCGGGGTACCCGGTTGCGGGGCCGGAGCAGACGTATCAGTATGGCGGGATGAAGGCTTGAGGGGTGTGGTAGAGGTTGCCTGTTGTGGCCAGAGTGGACAGAGAGGATTTCCTTACTAATTTGTTACATGTCAGGAAGGTTAGACCGCTCTGTGTTTGTTCAGCAGTAATGCTATGTCCTCGTTCTCTCCTTTTTATATACAAGAATGATCAGCCTGCTCCGTATTTCCTCGGCACATACTATCTCCTCCTTCCTTCTCCTTGTGATGGATGCATGCAAGGCTTGACTCAGTCTTGTATTTGCCGTAACGCTTCGCCGATTTTCGTCATGTTTCATGCGGGATGGTGTGGGTGCTCAGTGTTCCTTGTTTCTTTCCGGTACTACTAACTGTTCTATCCCACAGGCACCGAAGTTACATAATCCAAGATGCAAGACACACCATTGTACAAAACTGAGAATGGAACAGATACCCTAGAATACGACCGGAGCCCCAGGCCCCTCCCTGTCGGGGCCGGTATTCAGCAACCGGCCCACCAAGGCCATCTCAGGTTGCTCCGCGGGAAGCTCGTATATATTTGGCAATTCGGCCGCCATCGCCGCAGAATGATAAGGCATTGCTGGGCTGGAGTGCATTGCTGGGCTGGAGTACGGCCATTCCTCCTGTATCCCGGCCTGCCTCGCAATCATCATATTCTGCCTGCGTCTGCGGATGATGTACAGGGGAGCCGAGATGGGAAAGAGAGCGGCGGCGAGGACCACGGCGAGGCCGATGCCGGCGCCTTTTGCGGTTTTCTTTGCAGCCTTCGCAATCTCGTACCGCTTTGGCGGCTTCGTGGAGCTCCGTGACGGACTGTGCGGGTTGGTTGGTGTGGGATGGATGCCCGCAGGTGGTGCGACGATAGATGCGGCAGCAATGGGTGGTGATGGGAAGACCTCCGGGGGAAGAATTGAAGACCATGAGCTTCTGTGCGTGACGGGGAGGCTAGCCGGAGGTTCGTGAGCGTCTACTGAAGGCGTTTCGCTGCCATCGGCGCGCGCGATTCCGGATTCAGAGAGGGATCTGTGACTTCGACTTGGCCCTGACTTCTCCTCTGAGCTTCGTGGGGTTCCGCTGGTGAAGGGTGGTTGGATGGTGTGGGGTTCCAGCAAGATAACGCTGCCAAGGGTGCTGGTAGAGTTGATCTTCTCTCACAACATGTCGTACTTTCTCTTCTCCGCCAGATACTTTTGCGTGTAATGCTCCTTTTCGAGCATGAGTCGCCGGATCTTCTCCCGGTGCCCCGAGACCGAGTTTCCCTCCGGTTGTCTGGACCTGTCAGTCCCGAAAACAAACATGCGGGCTGGCAGGCAGACTCACTCGGTTGCCATCAGAGTCCCGTGGATGATGACACCCATCAAGAGATTCAGGTTCCCCTTCATTCGGTCCAGATTGGACCTGAGCAGCTCGATTTTGGAATCCCGAAAATACATCGTCCACTTGGCCATGCTCCCGGTGCTGCGAATCTTGGCGACGGCATCTTCCATGGCCTGGAAAATGGCCTCGCACTCGGCCACGGCATCTTGGGTGAGTCGGATGGTGTCTTCGGAGACGAGCGCTTGTACCCAGCTGTCCCCAAGGCGAGAACCGAGCTCCGAGATGACGCGCGAGGTAAGCTCGATGTCTTTGTCGATCCCCTTGAGCCGCTTTTCCGCACCGACCACTGCGGCAGCATAATCGTGGAGGGTCCGTGACAGGCTCAGCCCAAACGACGCCACCTGGACGATGGACGAGATGAGTGAAATCACGTCGGCCATAGTGGCGGCATCTCTGCAGCTCCCTCAGGCATCCATCACCTTTACGAGAAGACGAATGGCGGATGCGTGATGGGGGATGGCGAGGAGAGCGGACGGGCGCGGGGACATCTTGTTTTCAGGTGGTTGTGGCTGTGCCCGAGGCAGGTTCAGCACCGACGAGGCTCTCGGCTTGGGTTCTTGGCAGGCATAATTTGGACGTGGATGGCGTTCTCCGACGAGGGGTCGGAAAGCCGAGAACGGCGGGGGACTGGGCCGCAATTGTCAAGCCACTTCGATCTGTGCCATTCGGTCGATGATTTTGGCCGCCACCCTGCGACGCGCGAAAGAGGGGGTCCTGGGTCTCTGGCGGAAAACTTTGGCGTTGTCACCCTGAAAGTATGTACTTTGTGAAAACCTACTGGGAAAGGAGCTTGCTAGTAAATATTTTTTAGCTTGTGTGTCTGGCTTTAGAGCGAGCGCCACGGATTTGTTGACCTCCCCTGAGATCCACAGAAAACGGAATTACCCATTCAGTGAAGGCATCAACAATCCTGAGCGTCCTTGCTCTCATTGCTCATCTCTACCCGACGCTCATCAGCTTCACACTGCTAAGTGGGCTCATAACCCCCCTGAGTCTCCTATTCCAAAACATGCCTTGGTCATTCAAGGATGATCGTTTCCGACTCGTCTGGCGACTCCAAGCACGCCTCACCCATCATTATCCCCGTGATGATGCATTCGCCAATTAGATAATATCGACCTTCGGCTCCCGGACGGATGGCGTACGGGAGCTCCATACCGTCAAAGACGCAGATCAAGTCTCCTTGTTCAGCCACCGGTGGCATCCAGCCTAGTCTCCCGTTCTCCGTGCGCCCGAACCGCCGCTGCGCCCTCTCTGTGATTAGGTTTCCCAGGAGCTGACTTGATTGGTGGTTCAGATGTTGTTTGAAAGAACGCCGCCAGTCGGCTTCGTAAGCAAGAGCTTTGTAGAAACACATCAGGGTAAAGAAGTCGTTCTTGGCCGCTTCCATACCCTCAGGTACCGATTGGACCATGAGGCTGTCATCCAGTAGTGCGTCTCGAAACGCCTCCCTGCCGTTGGCCATGGCCATGCATTCCTCTAGCCACAGATAGATGTCTCTGTTCATCTTTGAGATATTTTCCTCGACACGACGGACATCCTTGTCAATCAGGTTCTTGACGATGTCGGTGTGGCCGAACCGTTGGCTGTCTGACGCAAGAAGTTGAACCCTGTCGAGGATGCGGCCGCGGATACTCAGAGTCTTGTTGCCAATGTCGACATGAGCCTGGAGTACTGAGAGGGCACCAGATGCGTTAAAGTCTCTGACCTGCTGTACCGTGAACAGGGAAGCCAATCTGCTGCCGTCGCCGTGTTCTACCAAGTTTTCGAGGTTGGGCACCCATGAACGCACTCGGCGCTTCAACGGCATGAACAGAATAAGAGACCATAGTAGCTTGAGGCTCAGGCTGTCTGAGACACAGCCGTCTGCAAGTTTTTGCCAAACTCGCTCAGCTTGGGTGTCGTAGTCGATGAGATCCATGTTGAAACGGGCTGCATCAGAGGCAATCCCAACCAGCGTGAAGATGTGATCCCGAGGGTCGCCGCAGCGAAATGCCAATGTCCTTGCCACAAGAAACAGCAAGATTTGGTCGCCCATGGTCGAAATGCCTGTGAGGATTGTTGCCCTACGCAATGGCATTCCCAGCACCCCGTCTGTGTTCGCATCCAGAACATGGGACACTGGGCAGTCTCTCGTGAAAATTGCTTTCTTCGTTGGGGAGCCTTCGACAAAGCTCACCCAGTTTGCCAATACCGGCCAAGGGAAGGGGGGGCAAGCTGCCGATGATCAAGAGCGGCCTCCGCGACTTGACCAGCTCCTGGATAACCCACTTTCGCGTGAACCACGGCCGGTCGAGCAGAGCCCAGATAGATTTGAAAGCAGCTTTCCGGTTCTTGCCAAACGCCGCGTCCAATATCTTCTCGTCCTGGTATGTGTCGATAAAACTAGACTCGTCCGATTCGAGCGAATCAGACTCGAACTCGGACGCGATCCTGTCGAACCTACGCAGCCAACCATGCGCCAGCTTGGCCTCGTCCGACTCTTCACCAAGCCAGATGGCTGTCATGCTCGCCGCGGCGTAAATATCACCCATCATTCTGACTTGCTGGGTGCGCTCGGGGATGTCTTCTTGGTTGATGCAAAGTGCGTCCGCCCAGACGAAAAGTGCCCGATCTGGCTTTCGGAGATGTTGCAAGGCGCTGTGAAGGCTGGGCCCAATCTCAGCGCAAAGGTCCGAGCAGCGAATTGCTTTTCGGGGCTGCGGGGAGCCCCACGGGTAGGAAAGCGCGACGAAGAATGGTGTTTTGTCGAGGGAAATGTGGATGAGATCGACGGATAACTGATCTGTCTTGGCTCCGGCATGGAGCTCAAGGAGGCGGATTTGGCGGGCGCCTGAGAGCGGAGTGTAGCGGTACTGTGTCATTGTAGGTATAGGGCTCGTAGCTAGAAGGGGTTGTTTGGTCCGGAGATAGGGAGAGAAAATGGACAGAAGAGATGGGAGGGACCGTACGTTGACACAAGAAGGCTCCCAAATCAGCCCAACCTCGAATATGCCGGGAGGGGCGGAGCCCAGGACGGTATCTTCCAACCGCAGACTGCATGCGGACGGAGGACCTGGGCACGATACATAGTCGGTGTCTACAGGTATGCAGCACGACTTGGGCTGCGCCTCATCTCCGCTCGCCGACCCCGCTCGTCGCACAACCCAGCCACTGCCCCGATGAGAGAAGCCTAATTAAGACATAACGCAAAGCAACGACGCGGTACTGGTTTCGCTGTGCGCTTGGAACGTCAATCTCGATTTGTCCGCCAGAAAAGTACTGTGAGCACATTTGTGAAGCGGCACGATCCACCGTCCCTGAAGGGAGAGGCATACTTTTCAGGGTCTTTCGAAGAGTTGTAAACGTTCTCATCACGCACTAGACCGAGATTATGAACTCACCCTCCGCGCTCTCATGAATTAATCCAACGCTGCATGATCCGTGGCAGACATACTTCAGTCCCGTCACCCAGAGTACGATCACCACAAACCCGCTGAATTCCAACCCAACTTCATCAACGTATTCGTCGTTGCCGTCGTGGATGTGTAAGGAATGTGTGGAAGCATTGCGCATATCCACAACAATGGCCGCAAGGCCGTTCGTTGGCTCGACCGCATCGAGATCACCATGAGACGTCCATGTTGGGGCCATGCACCGCTTCCCTGTCTAGGGGAGGGTTGGCGTCTAGGAGTCATGACTGTCAGGGCAGAACGCACCTCTTTCTCGCATCGTTTCACGATTCGGTCTGCAGCGGAGCCTCTTACCCGAAGCTTTCTCAGCCCCATCGTATTGTGCCTCTGGGGCACCTTGATGTCGATGCCTTTGGGTGGCTTACGTCTACTCCACGGGAAGGCTTGGGGGGACTCAAGTGACTGGCGAACAACGAGAAGGTGACTTTGGCGTGGAATGGAATGCCACGATGATTCAGTACCATTGATGGCTTGGGCGTCAAGGGTGGTCGACACCCGAGTCAGCCAGCAGTCTTGACAAACCCCACATAATCGCCGTATTGGCTCTCAAGCGTCAACAATTGCCAAGCAGGTCCGCTGGCTCAATGGCAGAGCGTCTGACTACGAATCAGGAGGTTCCAGGTTCGACCCCTGGGTGGATCGATTTCTTTTGGTGAAAGTCGAGTTACCTCTTTTTACCCCTGAACGGTTTGTCATTTTGTGGAAGTTGCGGAGACGACATGAGGGCTCAGCGCCACAAGAGGTCGACTTGGTATCAATGGCGTATCCGTGATGGCCATATGGCGTTTTATGACAGCGCGGCTTGCAAGCGCGATAACCTCCACCCACTGCACCGGGCTTGGAAAGGGGCAACAGCAGCTTGCAAAGTTCACCGTCATCCATCATTCTTCGAGAAGCGAGCGCTGTAGGGGAATCCAAAAACCCAGCACCACACCGGCTCAGTTGGCCTCCACAACAACCACCTCCTGGGTCGTCACCTGCACCGCAGCCGTCTTGTCATCTTCCTTTCCACCCAGCACAACCAACTTGACCGTCGAGGTCTCCTCCGCCTGCTGCTCCTTCTTCTCGGGCTTCCACTTGAACTCACCATCTCCCTCCCGCCCGAAGTTGGTCTCGAAACAAATCTCCTCATGCAGCCCAACCACCGGAAACAACCTCCCCTCAACCCCCTTCGCCACAGTGTCCAACTTGACCCCGTTCCGCGTGAACCAAATCTCCCCCTTGCCCAAATCCACCCCCGCCCCGACGGTATCCCCAATCCGGTACCTCAACTCCTCCACCGTCAAATCCACCTCCGTCTGCCTCACATCCCCGGACGCATACACCCCGCCCGTATCCGAATGATACCCCCACGACCTCGCAGTCGACACCCCCTCCCCAGCAGCCCACCAACCAGGAAACTCAATCGCCGCACCACCAAGCGTACAAAACCCAATCCCCATCTCAGGAAACCCCCCCTCCCTCTTCCCCCCAGGCACCTCCAACAGCTCCACCTCAAAGTAATACCCCTCCAACCCATCCGGCAACGGCCTCTCCGCCGACACACACACCCGCCGCCCACTGGTATGCACGATCCGGATCCCATCCTCCATCACGCTCCCCGCGGCAATCGCTCCGCCGCAGGGAAACCCCTTGCCCCACCTCTGCGGCAACCGCCCGCGCCAGACCGCCTGGCGCGTGAGGAAGGCCTCGGCATCGCGCCGCGCGAACTGCCGCGCCAGCGCCAGCGGCGTCCAGCCGAAGCGGTCGGGGCGGGTGAAGTCCAGGTCCGGGTTGGCTTGCCAGAGCTGGGTGAGGAGGGGCACCGAGCCGGCTGCGGCGCAGGCGGCGATTAGGTCTGGGTCGGAAGTTGCGGTGGAGGGGGAGGCGGTTATGAGGGCGGAGAGGATCAGTTGGTAGGCGGTAGAGCCGGGCTCCACCGCCTACCCACTCATCCTCTCCGCCCTCATAACCGCCTCCCCCTCCACCGCAACCTCCGACCCCGACCTCATCGCAGCCTGCGCCGCAGCCGGCTCCGTGCCCCTCCTCACCCAGCTCTGGCAAGCCAACCCGGACCTGGACTTTACCCGCCCCGACCGCTTCGGCTGGACGCCGCTGGCGCTGGCGCGGCAGTTCGCGCGGCGCGACGCCGAGGCCTTCCTCACGCGCCAGGCGGTCTGGCGCGGGCGGTTGCCGCAGAGGTGGGGCAAGGGGTTCCCCTGCGGCGGGGCGATCGCCGCGGGGAGCGTGATGGAGGATGGGATCCGCATCGTGCATACCAGTGGGCGGCGGGTGTGTGTGTCGGCGGAGAGGCCGTTGCCGGATGGGTTGGAGGGGTATTACTTTGAG
>FTCU01000884.1_pt1 | contig 25693 bp, 17 predicted proteins | sample 1639521 | NCBI WGS metagenome assembly FTCU01 (sample SAMEA3914864, study PRJEB12502) | metagenome | biome: forest; material: soil | place: USA | collected 2012-03-12 | depth 0.3 m
ACCCAAACCCCCTCCCTCGACACCCCCATCTCAACAGACACCACACCTCTCACCTGCGGCCCCAATCCCTGCTCCAAACCACCACCACCCATCTCACCACCCTCCGCAGGAACCCCATACCCCTCATACCTCCCGGCCTCATAATCAGGTTGTTGCACCTCTTTGCCCTTGCCTTTGTCTTTGCGATCCGCCTTGCGGTCTGTCTTGTGACTAGGTCCCTGGACAAAGAGGAGCCAGGACGTGAGAAATAGGACGAGAAAGAGGGCTATTCCGCCTAGGACGCACGGTACGGCGATCTTGGCTAGGTTGATGTCGTTGCTTGTGGCGGTGGTATTGGTGCTGGGGTTGGTGTTATCGTTCTGTGGTGGCTGGGGCGTGGGAAGGGTTGTGAGATGTGGCTGAGTGGTGGTGGTTGTGGGTTTTGTTGGGATGGTTATGTCTGGAGAGGTTGTGGAGGGAGGAGAGGAGGTTGCGGTGGGTTGTGGATTTGGGGCTGTGGCGCTGAAGAGGGATTGGGGGTGGGTTGAGGTTGGCGGAGGGGGCGGAGGCGGAGGGGGCGGAGGCGGAGGTGGAGGAGCAGAAGATGCAGGAGGAGGTGGTAGTGGTGCCGGACTTGACGTAGGAGCTGGCGAGTCGGCGAGAGGGGGCGGAGGGGGAGGGCTGAGTCAATGTTAGGCGGTGACGGAAAAGTCAGCGGGAATGTGAGGTTCCGTACGGTGCGTCTGTAGGTAAACTGCGCTGCAAATACTTGATATGCTCCATCGCGGCGTTTTTGTCAAATGGAGCCTCGACTCCAAGGTGAAGGCCACCGCCGTTTTTGGGCCAAGATGTCTGAGATCGTGCTCAATGGCTGGCACGGATTGATGATTAGTCGTTTGGCTCCAGCGGTTTCCGACTTTGACGTTCTACCAAATTTCAGGAGTGTCACACCCGCCTCTGTATCGTGCGCCCGCAGATCTGTGGAACAGGGAGAAAACTGGCGAAGGACCTCACATTTCTACCGAGCCGCAGAAGCCGCCTCGTTTATAACGAAGTGCTATAAAAGGACCACGTGGTATCACAGAGCATCACGCGGCCGCGGTCGTTCAGGCGACCAAATGCATTCTATTGAGAGCTTAGATCGTCCGGTAATTGAGATTTCCGAGGCACAGGGAGCTCCTGAGCATCGTTCCATGCAAGTGTCCTAATAGCCTCCCCAGCCCTGCACGCCCAGACGTGCAATGTAACGCCACCTGGCGGCTGATCACAGCCTTCAATCGACTTGAAAAAAAGCGAGGTCTCTGACGAGTAGGGGTGTGCTTAATTCGTGGTTGTGATCTTGACCCCTGACTGCATGGGGTCCTCATGGACGACTGAACTCGGACGAGTCAGCTTCTCTTTGCGTGTTGAGGTGTTTCTAGAAATCTAGCTTGTGAGGATGGGAAACAAATCGTCCTGTTTACTGAAGCCCCTCTCTTTTCATGAAGGAGTTGTGTCAAAAAACATATTCCTAGCAGACATGCACAGGTAACACCGAGGTCGATCTCGAGCGTCAGCCACGTCGACATTCTGGCGAGAAATGCTGTGTTTACAACAATGCCACTGTGATGAGCAGACATCAAAGCTGCGAGGCCTGCGAGGCCTGCAAGGGCTGAGTATGGGCCGGCGCTCGCAGTATATCTGCTCGGGGTGGGAACTTGGAATGTTGCCGAGGCACGCAGAGGTACAACGACACAAGTGAAGCGTCCCGGGGAAACACGCTGATAAATGAACCCAAACCTTTCCGTCGAGTTAGCCATGGCACTTCAAACACATAAGGGTTCCAAAAAAACCACACTCATTAGGAGACATTAAGGTTTGGAATTACATGTTTACATATTGGCAAGCGCCGAAGACCTCGGCGTCGCTGCTGCCCCGCGACCAACTACACCACATCCGTCCGGATCACGGAAATATCGTCGAAATACAAGTTGTTCCATCCGGTAACGAGGCCGTTCCCTCCACCATACCCATTGCAGTAATAGTTGACTATCACTGTCACGAACGAGGCCGAGGCCCGGAAATTGACCGACGTCTGCGTCCACGTGTTGGCCGCCATGGACTTCAACGACACGTAGTGGAAGGGATCGGCGTTGGTGATGTAGGGAGAGGCTTCAAGATAGAGGCCACAGTCGACGAGCTGGTTTTCGTGGCGGATCCACATGGACAGGGTGTAATTCCCGCCGGGCACGACGGGTGCTGTCTGCTTGAGATTGCTATTTTTGCCGCCGTCGTTGTGGAAGACGGCACGGAAGGCCGAGCTGCCCGAGTGTGATACGGCCGTGCTCGCGTTCTCGGATGTCCAGGCTGAACCACTTTCAGTGATTGTCCAGGCATCAAGGTTGCCGGACTCGAAACCAGCGTTCGTGAGGGCGTTGGTGGGCGCCGCGGTGGCAGTCGGCTCCTGGCCGACGGTGTAGGTGGCAGTGGCACAGCCGGTCGCGAAGCTGCACATGGCGCCTGTCTGCAAGCAGCTGTATACGCTCGAAGCTGTGTCGGTGGGCCCAAAGTAGGAGGGGAAACAGGTCTTGATGTTCGTGGGGAGGGGAGTGCCAAGGGACATGGTGCACATCTGCGCCGACATTTGACCCATAAACCAGTCCATGGAGCTGCTCATTGCTTGGCAGGGCGATGGCAGCTGGTAGAAGCAGGTTGTAGCAGTACCACCCACCAAGGTAGAACCGCAGCTGGTGACGGTCGTGAGTTCCGGGCCGGGTGTGATGGTGGGTGAGGGTTCGGAAGCGGTGGACGGCGAGACAGGTGTGATGGTGGGTGTGACGGTGGGAGTAGGCTCGGCGGTGCTGGACGGCGAGACGGGGTTGAGGGCGTAGAGGTTCAGGCGGTTGGGGCCACCACACCACTGCGAGGCGCTGCCGCCGCAGAGCATGCTGCAGTCAGCCTCGTCGGCCGACTCACCGGCGAGTTCGTTGCTGCAGTAGCATTCGGTCGAATACTCCACTCCGAAGTAAGCGTAGCCGTCGCAGAATGCAGCACACATCTCGATCGTCATCTCGGCTTGCGCCTCATTGACAGCGGTAAGCGAGCGAGTGCCGACACCGTCAGTCCAGCACGACTGGTAAGTAAATGCGCCCACGGTCTTGGGGTTGGATGGGGCGTCAGACACCGCCTTCTTATAGATCGACAGGCGGTTGGCATCGCCACAGATGAGGGACTCGTCGCCACCGCACTTCATCGCGCACTCTGTCTCGGCCAACTTGACGTTTGCAGAATCGAAGTCCATGCCGCAGAAGCACTGTGTGCCGTACTCGACACCGAAGTAGTTGTAGCCGGCACATTGCGCTGCGCACGAGGTCAGGGTGTTGTCGTCTGTGGTGGTGGTAGAGCCGGAGAGGACGCGCTGGGCGATAGAGTCGGCGTAGCAGCCTTGATAGGTAAACTCGCCGACGGTCGTTGGGTTGCCGGACTCGGCAGGCGGGTCCGTCGGGGTCGTCGTGCTGACGGGTCCATAGACGCTCAGCCGCATGCCGGCGCCGCACATCTGGGTCGCATCTCCGTCACAGGGCATGTTGCAGTCGGACTCGGCCGTCTGGTCCTCGGGCGCGGTGTTGCCGCAGTAGCACTCTCGGCCCCATTGGGTACCAAAATAGGCAAACCCCGCGCAGTTGGCAGCGCAGTTGGCCGCAGTCATGCCGTCCTGGGACACGATGTTCTCGGGCAGCACGCGGGCAGCGCTGTCGACGAAGCAGCCGAGATACGGCGCGCCGGCTGACGTGGCAGGAGCCGGGGCGACATAGTCGTTGTTGATGTAGACGTCGAGACGCAGGCCGGCACCGCACGTCTCGGTAGCATCGCCGGCGCAGGGAAAGCTGCAGTCGGCGTCGGGAGCAGCGACCGAGGAAACGTCGCGGTCGTTACCGCAGTAGCATTCCCGGCCATACTCCACACCAAAGTACTGGTACGAGGAGCAAAAGGCGGCGCACGTCTCGACCGTTAGGGCATCGTCGCCCTTGGAGTCGGCAGAGAGGGCACGCGTGGTGCCGTCAGTGAAGCAGCCTAAGCGAGTGAAGGCAGCATCCCGGGCAGCGACGCGGGGCCGGCTGCTGGGCAGACCGACAGCGGTCGAGGCGAGAAGAGAGTAAACGAGCGGCGTGGCCAGGCGGCCAAGCGAGAGGGACGACATGGCGAACGAGGGGACCTATGTCAAAGTGTGGCCGTGTGTGCGTGGACGATCGAGCAGAAAGCAGTCTCTCCTGCCGGGAGAAGCACTGCTTAAGTACGCCACGAGCAGCCTGGCATCCTTCCCGAGGCTCTCGGAGAGCAGTCGTCGGCACTGGCTGCACCCGGAGCACAATTTTCGAGTCCATGGCAGGCCTGGTTTCCATATCCTGGCCGACGGTGGTGCTGCCGTGGAGCCGGTGGAGTTGAGCTGATGAACTATCGAAGCTGCATCGAGGTTTGAGAATTGGATGAGCATCTGGGCTCAGCTGAGACAGGGGTCTGTCCACTAACGCCAGCGTTAGCGTGCGCGCACCACGTGTGCTCCGCACGCCTCACCCGTCAGTCAACCAGACTATTGGGTCCGCAATGGAACTTCCGCCGCGTCAGTCGACAGTTCGGTGTCTCGAGAAACTGTTGCCGCGGTCTGGCCGTTGCCGGGCATTGAGCAACAGGCTCGACGAGGCCCGTCCAGAACTCAAGCTGCAGGCGCATGGGCAACGAAGAAGCGGTGATGTAAAAATGTCTGGGTGGTTGCATTGGTCTGGGTTGCGGCATGTTTGTGGTCGCGAGTTTGGGCGTCTCGGGGGTGCAGGGCAACAATCGCAAAGGACGGGCATTGGGCAGGTGGTGGCCCGCCCGCAACCTATCTCAATTCCTCCCGGGATCCTCTCGGAGTCCTCTCGAATCCTCCCGTCTGGAGGAGGAACCGTTGCGGAAGTTGGAAAACAGCGATGGAATTGTCCGGGTTGTTGGTGTTGTCACTGGTGTGAAGTGGGAAAGGAAAAGCAAAGGCGCCCGCCCGTTGAGCGGGTGGCGCACTGGCTCGAGACCAGCCGCAGAAACGGTGGGGCGCGGGGCGGCCCGGCAGGAACGTTCAATCGTGCTGTCTCACTTGGATTTATCTGCCTTTTCGCATGACTTTTCCCATTCTTCTCTTGCCCCAACAATTGACGTTCAGCCACACTTAAAACATCTGCAGAACCCTTCGACTTGGCAACGGTTCAAATGACGCTGCCAACCCGGTCAGAAGCATTCTGGTGACATTTTCCTCCTCCACAATCAGCAGTCTCAGCTGCAGCGTCTGGTTCCCAAAAAGCGAGCCCCAGGTCACTGACACGCCATTTTGACGTTGCCCCAAACCTACACTTATGTCCGTTCAACAAGACAGGTCAGGAGAGAAGAGGCACGTCAGAGCAGGGAAGAGCAGGGGGCCCGATACACGCTCAATCGATGAAATGAACTGGGTGTTGTTGGAGTCGTCGCTTGATTTAAAGCCAACTACTGTAGTTTCTGTGACTCCTCCATTGAGACTGACCCTGAAAAAGCAAGCTTCCTGCCTCCAGCATACGTTCGGACCTCCCGTTCATCGCATGGACAAACAATGCCATTCCGAGGGCCGGCTTATGCAGAGTCGGTCGGCGGGACGCGACCTGCGAAGATGGGTGGTCGGTCGGATTGCCGCCTTGCGCGGTGAATTGCGCGTGATAACTTCCAGGTTGTCACAGCAATTCTGTCTCTGAGCGGAGTGAATCGTCCGGGTTCTGCAAGTTGCCAGTGTTGGAGTCGTCGCTGCCCGTGGAGCCGAGCAAAAGGAGCTGGCTTGGCGGCGGTCGGCGAATCCAACCTGGAAGCCCCTGCTGGTTTCCGGGAGCACCGGGGGGACGCTGGCGTGTCCAACTTCCAACTGCATCCTTCCAGGTTCTGAACAGAGACCAGCGTCCCAGGTTTGAAGACAAGAGATAGACCACCACCACAACTGCAGACTCTGATACTAGTCGTCCTGAATTTCTACATGCAAGGTCCCTCGCGGAGTCTCAAAAACCCTTGCTGCAGGTACCTCCCTAAATAAGCCCGGCACCACTGCCCCGAATCCAGCCCCGCCGTGAGGCCTGGGCCTGCCCACCCCACCTGGACTTCAATGGCCGCAACCCGCCGGGACTCTGCCGGGCCCTCGGCCAAGCCGAAACGCGTCCTTACAAAAGTACTACATACCTATGAATCGTTTGAGTCGCGGATAGGCTATCGTCTGGTACTAGGAGCCACCCGACACTTTAGGTACTATGAGAAGGGCACATATTGGCCGTTTCCAGTCGGGAGAGCCCTTCGCGCCATGGAGAAGCTCTTCTGCGCTCTCCGCCTTGTGAGTCTACGTGCTTGGAGATGGCCATGAGATGGGTCTCTGGCGAGCTTGATAAACACACGGAGCCAAGAGTTTAACCTCAGCGGTGGCGAGATATTTTGGATAGAAGGTATTTTGGATATCTAACGTCAGAGGTTGAAGAACATTGAGTGACCAGCTCTGGCCGTCCTGCTGCTCACAAGGCGCCCACGGCGGCGAACGACTGCTGTGTTATGAAAACTGCCGTCTCGAACTGCTCCCTACTCACCGATGGCTTGTTGTACCACAACGCAATACCCAAGAGCCGCATTTCGTGTGCCAGCCGGTCCATGCGGTCCCACGGATACTCGAACTCGGCTTCCATGACGCCCAAGTACTCGATGCCCTCATCCTGAGTCTTGACGGTTGGAGCAGGAGTAAAAACAATATCAATGTTGCGCAACGGAACCTTTCGTTCGATGGCAGCCTCGGTGAGCCGTCGCAGAAAGTCCTCCTCCTCCTGAGCAAAGTGGTTGAGGAACAACGGCCGGCTGTCGTCGGCGTCAAAAGTCCACTCGAACGTATGAAGATGCGGCGCCAGGAGGCAGCCTTCACCAGGACCGGAGCCCGTAGCCCAGTATGACAGGCTCAGGAATGTCAGGGCGCCAAAGAAGGTGAGGTCCACGCCAGTGAGCATGCCCGACATGGATGAATACAGCGTGGGGTTAGTAACACTGCCAATACGGACGCTCTGTATGGAGAGCAAGTGAGGGACGAGCGCCGACCACACGTCCCGGAGCTCGATGGGGGACCAGCCCGAGCGGCTGCGGCCGAGGCATGTGAGCTTCTCTAGTCGTTTTGGCCAGCCCAAGAACCCTGGTAACATCTCTGCGCAATTACCCAAGTAGTCGTGAATGGTCACCTCGGTGAACTGGCCTTCGTCCCGTTCGATCTGGTCAGAGAGCTACGGTGTCAGCGAGAATCTCGAGTGTGCTTTGAGCGATGCAGTTCATGAATTGCTTACCCGTAACGCGCCGTGGAGGCCAAAGTTACTTGGTGGTCCAGCCACATGCAACTCTTTGAGTTTTGGGAATTGAACAACAAAGCTCCGCAGGTTGAAGCTGAGATTTCTTCCGGGGCTGGGGATTCGGGTGTGCAGGGCGGTACAGGCCAGTCGCTCCAGATGAAGCATATGTCTTGATGCAATGTCCAGAACCACCGATATTGGCGAGATGCCACCATACCCCAGCCCGTCGTGCAAGTGTAAGTGTTTTGTGTTGCCGAGCCATTTGACAATGTCGCTGGTGTAATAGTTCAGGCATTCGCCTGCAGGATCGCACCATTCCATGTCCGCCAGGTCCAATGTCAAGTCTCGGCAGAGGGCTCGGAGGTTGGGATTTGCTGCCAGGGTCCGGTGAAGGCAAATAATTACCCTGCTGCCGGGAGAGTCGCGGGGAGTCGCAAGCCTGTCACTTGTTGCCGGGTGATTTTCCAATGATCTGCGGGGCTGGGGATTGTTGACAATCCAGCCGATGGTGAGGGCAAGACGCGAGTAGAGGACGGGCATGGCGAGACGATAAAAGCGGCGGCACACTAGGGTCAAGTCTCGGCGATGGGCATAGAGACCGGAGACCGGAGCGCCGTTGATGTTGTCCGGCCATGGTGCTGCGTGCGAGATGATATCGGCCAGCAGCTCGTCAGGTAGCTGCAGATTGTTGCAGCCCGGTCCGGGAGACATGGCGATTTGAGTTTGGCCGTTGTTGATTGTCGTTTGCCTTGACTTTCTTTGCCTTGATCGAGTGATGGGATGAATGCATGTAGTTGAGAAATCCGGGGTCGAAGGATGCCTGGCTGGCTGATTGGTGGCCTGGCCCAGGCTGCAGGCTCATGCGTGCCAAGGGTCGACAGGGACGCCGCCGGCGCGGGCAACCTGTGCCGTTCCGGGAGGTTATTCCGGAAGCATAAAATATCAGGTGGATTCAGACGCTTTGTTTGCTTTTCACTCTGTATGTATTCTGTACCTACACTACACAGCATTCTGTACGGTTGAGTTTCACCATCAATTCCGTCCTGTCTGTGCTCAACAGGCCTCCCAGAACCAAGGAAAATGCTTCCGTGGCTCGGCAGACATGGCCAGATCGGGGAGCGGCTTGCGAACTTCAGCTCCCCTGCCAGGCGCGCGGGCTAATGCAAGGGGATCCGCGCTAGTTAACAAGGCCTGAGAAAGAATTCCGCGGATTGCAGTGCTGGCCATGCCACCGCGACACCGCACGATGTTGTTGGCATCATCCGCCAGACGCGAAGAGCACAGGTTTCATGAGGTGCAGGCCAAACCCATCAAATCGAATCGCTCGCCCCGGTAATTACAGATTTTGTAAAGTATCAACGCCACACACCGCGCAAGAACCTGAACCCGCTCTCTCCTCTCTATCCCAACCTCCCAAGTCCGCTCACCAACGCTCAGAGCTTGCGGCAAAGCCGGGTGCCCGTCTCGATCTGCTCCCAATCCTCGGTGCCGGGCGTCGAGATGGAGTAAAACACTCCGTTGGGGTCATACTTTTTCCGGATCTTGAGAAGAGCCGGGTAGTTGGTGCCGAAGAAGGCCTCCTGCCAGTTGGGCTCATATGGATCGGCCTGTCACATGTTGTCAGCACATTGCACTCGTTATCATCCCAAACCGGCTGCCAAGAAACTTACCTCGTTGATGTAAGCGCACCCGTTTGGCGCGGCGTCCCGGAGTGCGGCATCAACCACATAAGTCAGCTTGTGCTGGGCGGCCGCCTTGTCCGCGAGCGCCGCGTTGCCGCCGACGGGCACGATGGTGATGAGCTTGTCGACGACGCTGCGGAAGCGGGGGTTGACGGCGCTGCTGGCCCACTGGTTCTGGGGCAAGCCGTGGCCGGCGCTCCACATGTGGCCGACCATGAAGGAGCCGGCACCCAGGACAGTCTGGAAGGCCGTGATGATGGCGGGGTGGTTCTCGGCAACGTCCTGGCGGCCGATCGTCCAGCCGCCCGTCAAGGCCGAGTTGCCGGCCACCTCGGGCTCGAACACGGCGTTGTAGAGGTCGTAAAAGGTACCGTAGTTGGAGCTCGTGCTCGTGTACGTGATGCCGATCTTGGCAAAATCGTCAAACATGGGCTTCAGCACCGCCTGGAGCTCGGCGGGGGTCTTGCCAATGCCCAAGAATGGGTGCACATGCAGGTTCTGGCCGGTGGTGCCGAGCTCGTAGTAGACATACAAGCCGTGGTCGACGAAATGCGTGCTGTAGCCATGGAAGATGGTCACGGCCTGCCAGAAGAGCGTCGCGTTGGTCGTGTGCGTCGTGTCGATGTCGAGGCTCACGCCGGAGCTGGGCTGGTCTTCGAACGTCTTGTACGTCGCCTCGACAATGACGCCAAAGGCCGCAGGGCCGCCACCACGGAGGGCCCAGAACAGATCCGCGTTGGTCTTGGCGTTGGCCGTCTTGAGCACACCGTCGGCCGTGATGACCTTGAACTGGAGCGCCGTATCGGCCAGGAAGCCGTAGAAGTTGGTCAGCGGGCCGTGGCCGCCGCCCTGGACGAGACCGCCCGCAACACCAACAGTCTGGACTACACGTTAGTTTTGCTAGGCAGGAATGCGGACTCGTCTCGTGCCTACCGCGCATTCTCCGGTAACCATAATCCGAGGAGGGCTCAGAGCATTGAGATACTTCAGTGCCTGGAAGGCCTGGACACCCGCGCCGACAGTGATGGCCGGACCGCTGTAGTTGCACGCACTGCGCCAATGGTCCGTAACCGTGATGTCCTGGAAGCCATGGGTGTTGATCACCAGAGAGCCCCAGCCGACACTGCGGCCCAGGAAGTCGTGGCCGGTGTTGCGGATGATCAGGCGCAGGTTGTTGTCCCGGGCAAAGTTGATACCGGCCTGGATGTGAGCCACGGTCTTGGCTATGATGACGAGCGGTCCGTAGTAGCCCAGGGTGCAAGTATCCGAGGGGTTCGTCGTGGGCCGGCAGGTGTCATTTGTGAAGTAGGTCCAGAGGCCGGCAGCGGGCAGCTCGATCCTGCGATGAATGCTCAGCCGCCTGCAGGCCAGAATTCGGACAGCCGGGCGGGAAACTTACTGGAACTGCTCATCATACCAGTTCGAGGTCACCTTGCTGCACTCGGCCGCGTCATACGTGTTGAGATCGCCCAACGGGCCCTTGAAAGTGTTGTAGCATGGCGCCCCCGGGGGGATGTTGACGTGCAGGTTGCCGCCGACCGTGCTGTTGAGCTTCTGGAACTTGCTCTGGTCGGGCCAGCAGGCGTCGCCCGGGTAGCACTTGCAAGCGTAGTTCGAGCCGCCGTCTCTCCTCAGCACCCATTTCGAGGCCGAGTGGCCGGCGACCGACACGGGCTGCTGGGCGAGCACATCCTGTGCGAGCAGGAGCGCACCGGACAGCAAGCTGAGCACGTCACCCCTCATGGTGTAGCTGTTGTCGGTTCAGAGGCGGGACCGGCGGGACCAGAGATGGAGACGGGCAGGGTGAAACACACACGCCGATCGCGGGAAGGGCAGTCCTCTAATAAACATGACGGGGTGGCGTCACGACTGGGGGTGATCGGAACTCTTCCAGAAACGCAGCCCAAGTCTACCGGGAACGGAGAGCTCGTCGCTTCCAGGCCCACCCTCGTCTTAGCCCCCATTTTCCCACGCGCCGAGCGGTTCCTGCATGAGATACGACCCAAGTTGCAGGCTATACTCCGAGGGGTTTAGGTATATTGTCACCCTCGAACCATTCTGGGGTTGCTCGCCAAGACGGCAGGATAGTCGGAAGAGCAGGGCGCATCCCGACTGGCGAGTGCCGCCGCACCACGGCGGGCGACTGGAAATGCGGTTCTGGGCATGCTCGAGGCTTGCTTGCTGGGATTAGCGCACGGCCGATGGGTGGGGAGCATCCTCGCCGGTTCGCCAGTGAACCGAGATGTTGGTGAGGTTGGTGAGCGCGGAAACTAACGTTTCTACATAAGGATGACACGAAGTCGGCAGGTCGGGAAACCCATCCGTACCAGAAAAGCCCCATGGCCTAATTTCCGGCTCGTGGGGGCTGGGTAACTGGGTTGACTGCAAGAACGCCGAGGCTACGAGCGAAGAGCGGGCGTTGTTGTCAGGGCTGGTTGTGGATTGGAGGGAAGCGCTCAATGGGGGATCTCCCGGGCCGGGGCGGCCGGATCGACGCGCAAATCGGGTCCAATGGACCAAAGCGGGTGTAAATCCGGCGCGGACGACTGGTCAATGCGAAACCGATCTCGAGCAGCAACGGGCAAAAGAGCGATGTGATTTCGATGTTGTTGCCAGATTAAAGGAGGGGAAGAAGGAACGCTAAAAAACGGAGTTAATTTGGTTGGTTGTTGCGCTGAAGAGAGCAGGAATCAGCAGGGGTCCAGCAAGGAACGAGCATGGAGGGGAGGAACAGGGGAGGACCAGGGGAAGAACAGGGGAGGAACAGGGGGACAAGCAGGCTGGAGCAGAGCGGCGGCGCAGGACAACTCGCTTCCAAACTTTCAACCCTTTGCCGTCCAAACTTGCAATCAGCCCTGGGAATGCCGCCCAAATTCTCGGGGCAGGGGAGAAATCCGGAAGAATCTCCGCACCTTCGAGAAAAAACGCCGACCGATCGGAAGGCTTCCGTCTAGATTCGGTGCACTATCGAAGAGCACCAACATGCCGTTGCACGATATAGCCTCTTGCTCGTATGACCATCATGACCCGGAGTGCCGGGCGGCAATCTACGATCATGCGTGTTCACAACCTTTCCTCGTCTTTGTCGGCTATGCCCCTCGCCAAGGCCTCGCCAGGCTCTTGGCCATTTCCTTTGGCTGTCTTGTGGGGTTTCCAAGGCGACCATCTCTCCGTCTGCATTGCATCCTTGCAGCGAAGCCATCGTCGGCGTGCTTTCGGGTTAGATGTGTCCACCAGGATCGTTATCAAACGGCATCCTGGGATATGCCCCATGCTTCTGCCCGATCAGGTGTTCAAGGTCCCCGAATGCTTGCCGTGGCGAATCCCCATTATCTGACATTGAGGATACAGGCTGCGAAGTAATACCGAGTCAACAGTTGCAACAGTTTGAAGAGCAACTTTGTTGAACAGAAGCGTACAGCCTTCGCCTCGTGCCCCCAACCGCGCCTCTCGACTACGTTCTGCACTGCCCCCTCCCGGCACCTGCAGTCACTAGGAAGAACTCCCACGTGGAATTTCCAATGTGGATTTCCCACGTTGGACGCGCCGCGGGTCGACGCCGTAATGGCGGTCTCGATTCTGAGGACTCAAGCTGTGCCGCGAGTTCGGCACGATCCAATACGAAGACTTGGTATCATACCATCAGAAACAGCCCAGATCAAGTTGAGCATTTCCATCGTGATGTACAAATTGAGTTCAGGGAGAGGACGCATGTGTTGCTTGTCAGTCGGAGAGGGGGAGCGGGCGGTAATCAACTGCTCTGGGCAACGCTGTCGCAAATGCCCCTTCGCTTGCACCCATTGAGCAGGAGAACGGGTGCAAGGATGCAGTTGGAAGAGATGTCATGTTCAAGATCGGCCTCGCTGGCTCTTACGGCCGCCGCGAAACGCCGATAGGCTTCGCTCGCTTTCTACTGTGCCTTGAAGAAACGGAAGATGCAGTGACGAGTCTCAGTCGTCAAAGGTTTGAATGATACAAGGCCACGACCTTGCCTGTCAGCCAGCTTCCTTCAACCACCTTCGCCGTCGTCTTGACCATCATGGTAGGACCTCACAGTGTTTGAATACGGCTCAGTGAGGTGTCCGGCTGGGCCAAGCCCAACACCAAGAAAAGCCGGTAAATTTTAAACTTGCAATCAGAGATGGGCGGTATCATTGAATGGGCACGGGAATTGAGGATCTTGTGAGACGGTGAAACTGTGAGAGCGGCGTACAAGTAGGAGCCAGGCCCCCACTTACATACCTTAGTAGGTACCTTACCTGCGCCTCAATTCTCAATGTCAATGAAATAAGGTTATGACTGCAGGGGCAGAAGAACCCATCGGCCCTCGTTCAGCTTCAGAAAATCCTCTCGTGGGGGCCGGAAATATGAGAACGTGGCTGGACTGAACACTCGTGGCTTTTAGGATGCCGAATGCAAATCTGTTTCACGGGGAACGCGACGGTGGGGGCTATGCCTGCGCCTCATTCGCAGCAACTCTTTATTCAGGCCTTCCTGGCCAAGCTTCCTTTCTACGATGGCCCGGATGATCGGCTGGTCGTGGCTTGAAGCCACATTTCCGCCTGAATCCCAAGCTCCCAGCGGATGAGCATCCGGCCCATGGCGTCATGTTTCGAGACAAACTCTAGAGGGTTTCGGTCTGGGACTTTGGTGGCGGCACCGTGTCTGCGGCGGTCTGTCTTGAGGTGCTGGGCTGGGACAGGATCAAGCCGGCCTGGAGCAGTCCGTTTCAACGGCTCCGGCACCCTTCGACTGAGACACTACCATGCTGATTTCACTGCCTTCATTGGAGCTTCGACCTCCACTCGGCCGCCGTGGCTCTGGTTCTGAGACGAGTGACGTGGTTTCTGACGGCCAGCCTTGGAAGACCAAGGAACCTCGCCGTCATCCTGGCAGCATCCGTGGGGACTGGGCATGAGCCCGCCATGCACGACCTGTGTGTCAAGAGCCTCATGAAAACCTATAAGAATCCGTGTCCCATCGAGTTGTGACGAGAAAGAAGGACATCACACCAGCATCTCAACTCAACTCATCAGCTCCAGCATCCAACCTCGAAAGCTCAGTCTTCAGCCCGCCCAAGTCTCGAGACAAACCATCAAAGTTGTGCCTTCCACCACAGCCACATGCTCAGTCTTCATGATCGGCATGCTAACATAGCCGTTCAGAGACCACTCAGACTCAGCACCACACATCAACCTACCTAACCAGCAAATCTCGCTCACCATGTGCTTGTACCGCCATACCACTTATCGCTGCCAGCACCCTGCGCCCGACGCATTCGTCCAAGCCTGCGAGGCCTACCCAACCTGCAACACGCGCACTTACCAAGCAGGCACCTTCAGACGCCGCGAGAATTGCCCTGAGTGCATCTACGACAAGGATAAGGGCTCGAAGACCTCGAAGAGCTCGACGACCTCGCGCCGCTCTGGGCGGTAAACACTGTTGGCAGAGAACAAAAGGAGTCGTCAAGCTGGTTACTTGGCGCCGGCCACATGGAATAGTGCTGAACTGGTATTCGGCAGGGAGGGGTCTGGGCTAGTACTCGACATCCATGAATGGGGGTTCTTCTTTGATGGGAAATTGAGCGAGAATTGATTCTATCATGAACCCATGATGAGAAAGGGTAGTCGTCATAGAGCAGGGCCTATGCTACACGAATCTCACTAGCTTCTCGCTCATCCAGTATGCTTTCGTGACTCTCTCTCCTTAACTTCTGTCGTTACTGACTAGGCGTGGCTTTGTGAACCCTGCGAAAAGAAGGCTTGGTTGACTTAGCAAAAAGAACTGCCAAGTAACAACAGAAAAAGAATTGCCCAGTAACAGGATTGAACTGTTGACCTTCGCATGACATGATATAGCAATCACTATATTAGTACGACGCTCTAACCAGCTGAGCTAACCGGGCTGATCTGATTGGATGTTCAAAGCTACTTCTTTGTCCATTGATATGACAAATATCAAAACTGGAGCCCCTGAGCAACGAGTGACCAACCTGAGGAGCGAGACCTCAATGCCCCAGTGGAAACAGAACGACGACTCATCAACTCAGACCAAATCCTCGTAGTCATCCCCGAAGTTTCCACATTACAGTAACTACACATCTCCTGAAGATGCGTGAAGATGCGTGCGTCAATGATCCCAACACGATTCACCTGTGATTTCTGAAGAGTCACCAACCGGACCTAACCTTCAACCGGAAGATGTACCGAATCAGGACATGTGAAGACTCGTAAAGCACATATTCGTTGAACCCCAAAATTCCACCCGAGCGTGTTTCGCCGTAGGGCGTGGATGTATCCGGCTGCAAGACATCGTGTTAGTCGACGAGAACGCCCGGTCGCAATGGAGGGAATCCTAGGACTCGACACATACCATCCGGACAACGCCGTAACTAGGGGCGCCGCCCAGTGCCCATTCAACATTCTTCCAGCCAGCGGGACCGATCTTTCCCAGTCCCTCAATGCTCCTGTACGGGCTACCGGGCTTACCAATGACATCGTGCCCGTTTTCCATGCTCCTCGCACTCCGACACCGCATGCGGCCAACGTCGGCCTCGCAAAGGAGCAGCACTGCCTCCCCATCCCACAGATAGTGCTTGCAGAACGTGGCCGACTTGCTCGAGGCGTCAGCCAGGTAGATGCCGTTGCCGAACATGGTCCCTGTCCACGTGGCCCCCCGGCGGCGGATCTGCAAGCCCAGGTCCAGGATTCCAAGCAGCGAGTCGAGCGGTGTGCCGTGCCACAGCAGCAGCCGGTCCTCTCCGCACACATCGTATCCCTGCTTTCCTTCAATCCAGTCGCCGTATGGGTTGTGCAGGCCCGCTTTTACGAAGACGCGGTAGATGTCGCGAAGCTCGATCCGCAGATGATGGATGCCGTGGCACGACTTTGTCAGATACTGCTCGAGCTCCCGGAACTCGAAGGAGGAGGGGTCGGTCAAGCGGCGGAAGCCATGTCGTAGGGAGCTGTACGCACGGTAAAGCGGCTGCGCAAGCATCTTATGTGTGCGGACCTGGAGAGAGCCTCGAAGGTGAACGTCGGCTAACAGATCGGCGATTTCGCGCCGAGGCCAGAGAGAGTGCAAGAATCTGAGCTCGAGGAAGATTGCGTGATAGCTGGAAACCACAGGTGCGCGTTTGTTCCCGGAGCAGAACGGTATCCGGCTCCGATACAGCGACGATGCGTTCAGAACGGCCCTCCAGCAAATGGAGCGGTCAGACTCCAGATATTTTGAGAGGTGCTGAAGAGTCTTGAAGCCCAAATACACCGCCCACAAGCTGAGTTGTTCGTAGGGAGCACTGAGTACCACCCGGGAGGTTACCGAGACTCCTTGGGGCTCGTTTTCGGCGTCGTTCTGAGTAGGACTGCCGTAGAGCATGGCTTCCATCAATTCCTTTAGTTCCTCGTGAATGTTGGCGTCGACTGCTTTGTAGTCGGGGAGTTCCCCGACCAGCCGGGCCGATGACCAGCGATAGTCCAGTTCGACAAAGTGAAACCGTCTGCCCAGCCTCGGGGACTGTTTATATCGCTCGCCCCACACAACACTAGTCTTCTCTCGGAACTCTTTACGAAATCCCGCCGTGACGACTTTTAGATCGGTCGACTCTTTCTTATGACGGAGTTCACTTTGTGATCCGACGCGGCCCTCTCGGGCTAAGAAGGTGTACTTTCCGGACCATAGATTGAAGACCACCTGAGAAATTGTACGCAAGTGTTCATTATCAGTCTTTCAACTTAATCGCTGTCGCGAAAAATCGGGGTGGGCATGGGCTTACCTGCTGCCTGTAGAAGATATTCACATTTTGGGTGACGTCGGCTCGAAGAAGGAAAGCATCATAAATGGACGCCGTATGCTTGTCTATCACAACAGAAGCATCGGGCCCTGCATCGGGGTCGGGGCTGACATGGTACGTGTCCGTACCACCTCGTGTCTGTCGTTGGAAGTAGCCGTGATGCGAGACGTACTTGGCCCGGGCCTTGCGAGCGAACGGACGCGGGTCCTCGGCAAACCGCTCTTCAAACTCTCTCCCCAGCGCGCTGAATTGCAAATCCATGGCTAATGCAACCTCGTCCTTGACATCCCAGTCAGAGGAAATTCGGGTCAAGCGGGGAATGGCTTGAGTGGGGATTGCGAGAGCAGGTGGCGTTGAGGGGTTGAGCTTGACGGGAACTTCGAAAGGAATTTGTGTCTCCGGTGAAAGAACCGGAGCAAGGATGCCAAAGTCTCGAGGGCTGGTGGGTGCAGACCAGGCATCCATAGACAGCCGCGTCGGGTTGATAGTCCCTGGAGGATCGGGACGCAACAGGCTGCTCATTTCTTCAAGTTCCTTTTGGTGATATATTGCAAGGGTCCGGCCAAACTAGCCGAGTGTTAGAATCAAGCGGCATTTAAGAATGAACTCAGCGTACATGGAGAGCCTCAGTCTTGACGCAAGGCTGTCCGGCTTTATGCAGGTGACCACGTGAAGGCCGGTGTTTTCCGAGAGGGCTGAACCACTCACCGAAACGGAGCCTCCTGGGTGAGTCAAATTTGTGACATGCAAACATGATATTGTGCAAAGGGGTCGGTGAAGACGGCAAGAAAAATATGGAGGTATGCTGTTGACGAAGTATCAGGGACCTACCACGCTTCATCGGGTACCTATGCAATGAGAGCGGAAAACTTCAACGGATATCGAAACTGTACAAATCCCGGAATTTTGATATAGGCCAGCGGGCCTCGAACTCAGGTTACACGGCAACTAAGCTGACAGCGGGGAACAAATCGTCAACGGACCTATCAAGCTCGACGTCTTCATGCGCGACGCTCGCATCATGACCGTGCTAGCTAACATGAAGGCTCGAGGTTGCCCAAGGCTGCCCAAAGACGGCTCCGATGTCCAAACTACAACCAACGTCTCGATCGCGCGTTTTTGAGAGGAAATATGTCAAGAACCTGAGTCCCACACAAAGAGACAAACCCCGGACTTGACCAAGACGGAGTTGAGGTAGTGGGCATCAGCTAACTCCGGATTTATCAACAGAAGCCGCAGGTACACATATTCTGGCGGCTGAAACCCCTCGGATCTTTTTACCAGTAGAAAGAGACAGCATAGAAATAAACGGCGCCCCACAAGTATTTCGGACAGGCAACGGTCTCATAAACTCAAAGTCGTGGCTTCATGTGAACCATATGCGCTACCCCTAGCTCAACAATGCTGAATCACTTCTCCACTGTACCGCTGACAACCTTCACCAGAAGTCCGGTGGTCTTGTAGCCAGCAGAGACGTACGATGCCGCCGAGTACGCCGGATTCGACGCGTTGGCTTGGACTCCAAACGCGCCGCCGTTGACTCCGCACCCCAGCAAGGCGATCTGCTGCTGCTCGGGGGTGGCCTTCTCGCCGCCGTCAATGACCGTGGCAATGTCCTCAAACAGAACCGAAGAGTCGATCGTGTCGTTGATATGCTTGACGGTGACAAGGGTGCTGCGATGCGAGTAGACAGACCACTCGCCACAGCCCTGGGTGTCTTTGGCGTTCATGGTAAAAAAGCGGCCCGGCTTGATCTGGCGGCCGTAGGAGCGGAGGTACTTGGCGATGAAGAGCACATCGGCCACGTCCACATTCTGCGGCGCGCCGTTGACCTCGGTGTAGCAGAAGAGGGCTGCCGTCTCGCCGTTGCAGTCGCGAACCTGCAGGGGCATTCCCTTGAGCTCGTGTCCCAGCACGGCAGCACTGATAGGGCTGGCCAGAGCAGAGATGGTGAGGGCGAAAACCGCGGGAATCATCGTGTCAAGTTATGGGAAGAAGAAGCTGGAATCGCGTTTCTCTTCGATCGAGATAGACGGGGTGTGTGGAGGCAGCGTGATCAGTGTTAGCCTTTCTCTCCTCGGACTCAGAATGTCTTTTGGGTTTATTCATAGCCGAACTTCATCGCGTCTGTGGCCGCTCCCCCGACTTCGGACCTAGCTCGGTCCCGGCTCCGATCTCCGATTCCTCTGCCGCGCCTCCGGCTGTTGCGCAGTGACAGGGCATCATGCACCATCCTTGAAGACGGGTGTTGGCGGTTTGGACGCGTCTTTCCCCGGGAAGGGGAGGGGTTTTCAGGCTCCAGTGACTGAGTTGCACCACACGGCTTGACGATAGATTGGAGGCGCGGAATCACGACTTTGAAGAACCAACTGCATGCCCGGGTATTACGGATTGACCACCAACGACCCGTAAAGGTCCTTCAACATCGGCACGGCGGACCGCATGAGTCTATTTCTCCTCACCGAAAATCGGTGCTAATCATTGCATCTGCATCTGCGTCGTCGGCACAATGGATTCCGGTGTGATCCGGTGTGTTTGCCGTGCTTAGCACATCCCGAACCCCTGATGATGGCTGGCCAGGGAGTTCAGCCGTCTCAAGGCCGGGGTGCATTTCCTCGAGACTGGGGTTTTATTCATCACGTTTCCCATCCTCCGTAAGGAGCAAGTTGCAGTGCTAACCAAACACCCGAGACTGCGCCAATCTGCTCTTGGTTCTGCAACAATGGCGTGGCTTGTTCCCCTGGGCCTGGTAACAGGCTGGTTAGGGGTCGGTGCTGGCGCACACCTCCTTCATCCACGCGGCCAAAACTCCTCCGGGCCTTCAGTTGAGGTCCACATCGACTTCGGACCCCGAGTGAGAAATCTCCCTGTTTGAGGCCGAGCGTGGGCGCAAACGCAGCGCTAACTCGCAAGTCTCATTCTAGGATCCGTTTGCGTACATGGTCGACAACACGTACAACACGCACCATGTCGCACCTGACAAAGGTTTGTTTTGCATTTCAGTTCAATTTTAGGTCACCCCTGAGACTGAGTCGATCTAGGATCTCAAAACGGCCCCGTCTGGCTCCATTCCGGGAGTCTTGAGGGCTACATGGAAGAACTCTTGGGCGGAGGCAAGTCGAGACCCGGTCTCAACAAGTTCGTCTCCGCCCAGAACGACACATCCAACTACGTCCGCAATGTTGTGTTGGATGCTTCTGGATCATTTTTCATCAGCAACACGACCGGAAATGCAACGCGACCAGCTTTGTGGGCCCCACAGGCCAACTTAACTGGAGTTGAGTCTCACCCGGCTGCCTACGGGAGTCAGATGACGAGACGAGCCTCTGACTATTGGCTCCCTTCACTGGGACCACTTGGATCGGTAAGTCTAGAAGGTCATCTGGCTGTACCCGAGACTGACCTCCATAGCAACCTTTGGCTGGCACTGGCTACAAGTTCTACCGTGATGTCACGGCCTACGGAGCCAAAGGCGACGGTGTACATGATGACACCGAAGCCATCAACGCCGCTGTTCAAGATGGTAAGCGGTGTGGGTTGGAATGTGGAAACACCTTCAAGCAAGGAGCCATCATCTACTTCCCGGTACGTCCGTCCCCCTCGATGGTTGCTCCCCTTGGCGTTCACTGATCAAAAACTCTGTGCACAGCCTGGGACGTACAAAATCTGCCGCCCAATTGTCCAGTACGTCTTGTTGTCGGTGTGATTTTATCGAACTCCTGTGGACACTCGCTGACCGGTATCTCCGGTCCAGGCTCTATTATACGCAATTCATCGGTCATCCTACCAATCGACCGACTATCCTTGGCTGCGGGAGCTTTTCAGGCATCGCCCTCATGGACACAGACCCGTATATACCGGGAGGGCAAGTCTAATCTTACGAACTGTCAGGCTCTTGACATATTGACATCTGATATACTGACACCGTGTTCGTTGAAAAAGGGGTGGTGCCGAATGGTAAGAAGGAACTCCCAAGTACCAGTATGTACCTATTCTTGGTTGCTGACCGTCTTTTTCCAACAGGTACGTCAACCAGAACCAATTCTTTCGGCAAATCCGAAACTTCATCTTCGATATGACACAAATGCCGTCCCAGACAGATGACGCCGGCCAGCCGTTGACGCCGACTGGTATCCACGTAAGTCTCTACTCTCATCTTTACGATCATTGTGATGCTAAAGGAGCATGTTTGGTACTGTACAGTGGCAAGTGTCCCAGGCCTGCACCCTGCAAAACCTTCTTTTCAAAATGCCCACGGACAACAACGGCAAGGGGACACATGTCGGCATCTTCATGGAAAACGGATCCGGCGGCTTCGTCTCAGACCTTGAGTTCCAGGGCGGCGCCGTCGGCTGGAGGGCCGGCACGCAGCAATACACGGCGCGCAATCTCAAATTCCGTGGCTGCACCCAAGCAGTCCAGATGATCTGGGACTGGGGCTTCAACTGGCAGCAGATTGACGTCGACGGCGGCTCCGTGGCCTTCAACATCAGCGGAAAGGGGGGCATCACAAACCAGGGTGTGGGATCTGTGTCGTTTATCGACTGCAAATTCAGCAACGTGCCCACGGGCATACTCACTGACGCTGGTTCTGACGCGCCTCCCAACATGGTCATTGACAACCTAGTCACGAGCAACGTCGGGACTATCGTCAAGACCACCGACGGCCATGTTTTTGTCCCGGCCTCGAGCACAGTCGTGTTGTGGGCCGTCGGCCAGCGGTATAGCGGCGGAGAAGGCACCTACGAAAGCGGTAACGTGGGTGGCGTGCCGAGCAGGCCTGCGAGTTTGCTGAGCAACGGCGGGTCGTTCTTCTCTCGGTCACGCCCGCAGTACGAGGCGCTGGGCTCGAGTGGTTTCCTCGTTGCCACGGCCCAGGGAATCAAGAACGACGGCACCGGCGATCAGACGGCCACCATCAACTCATTTCTTCAGAGCGCTGTCACCCAGGGCAAAGTCGCATACTTCCCGGCGGGTATTTATCAGGTTCAAGAGACTGTGAAAGTCCCACTCGGTTCACGGATACAGGGGTCGAGTTGGTCTCAGGTCAGTCTGCCCTTGGCACAAACACCACGAGACAAGGTTGCTGACGCCTGCGCGTGCATAGATCATGGGTACGGGCAGCTACTTCGGAGACCTCAAGAACCCCAAAATCATGGTTCAGGTGGGGCAGCCTGGTGATTCCGGTGTCCTGGAAATTGTCGAGATGCTGTTTACAGTCAAGGGCGCAACTGCAGGGGCGATATTGATGGAGTGGAACGTCCACGAGAGCACTCAGGGGTCAGGTAAGTTCGAAACGAGATGCCGCCGGCTGCGTGCTCCCGCTGACCAAAGTTGATTAATTAGCTGCAATGTGGGACTCGCACTTCCGGGTTGGCGGCGCAACAGGCAGTGACTTGACGGTCAAGGAGTGCCCGAAACTGGAATACAGCGAGAAGTGCATTGCTGCCTCTCTCCTGTTCCACGTCACCACGAAAGCCTCGGGGTATTTTGAGAACGTTTGGGTTTGGACCGCCGACCAGTAGGTTACGGACGGGACTTTGACGCTGGATTATGCAATTGTCTACTAACAGCAGTCAGTGACAACGACATGAACATGTATGACGAATGGGACTCAACCGCAAATCAGATCAGCATCTACACCGGCAGGGGAACGCTGATTGAGTCCCAAGGTCCGTCCTGGTTCATTGGCAGCGGCTCGGAGCACAGCGCCTTGTATCAGTACCAGCTGTACAAGGCCAAGGATGTAAGTGGACATCTGCCATTGTGTCTTGATTGCTGCAGGTAGCCTGGTCTGTCGTGCTCATGCCCTCCATCGTCTAGATCTACCTGGGTCACATCCAAACAGAAACCCCTTACTATCAACCAGACCATGTTGGCCCCAAGCCCTTTGACGTCGCCGTGAACTCGGCGTTCCCTGGCGACCCGACGTTTGAAGACTGCAAAACAAGCACATGCCGCAATGCGTGGGCCCTCCGGATCATTGACTCATCCAACATCTACATCCATGGTGCCGGCGCGTACAGCTTTTTCCAGAACTACGACCAAACCTGCGTTGGCAGTTTTGACTGCCAGGAGCGGCTGATCCAAGTCAGGGGTTCCGATAATGTGGTACTGTTCAACATCTTCACCGTCGGCGCCGTGCAGGTTGCGACAGGTGTCGCGCAGAGTTTTGTCCCGCAGCAGGGCACTCAGAGGTATGTTCTGGTGCTGGGAATTTTCCGTCAGGGGTTGGGGAAGAGGCTGCACTTACACAGGCTGACACGGTTTGTCGACAGCGGTTTCACCACCGAGGTGAGCGTCTGGGTCCCTCTCCGTGGTGATGACGATTACAAGATTGTCTACGTCGGAACCGAGGTCTTTACCACATACACCGCCCAGTGTACGGCTCCGTGTGTTTTCGTGCTCCCACCGGTTTCCATCCCGACAACAACAATCACGATTCCTCCGTACACAACATCTCTTCAGGTCGGCTCAGGGGCTGGCACGACCACGACCGTGGTTCTCCATCCCAGCCCAATTACAACAAACACGATGGGATACTCGAATGTCAACGTCTCCTCGGCTCAGGTCACGGGTTACGGCTTCGTGCCCTCGCCAAGTGTCAGTGTACCGCCAGTGACAATTGCGGTGACAGGCCCCGACGGGAAAAGCACCAGCCGTACGCTTTCCCTTCCTCCGTGGCCTGAAATTACCGAAGGGCCGCCGGTCGGCTGGTCAAGCCACGGCGGGCCATGGGCCTCGACGGGCCTGGGAGCCGGTGGCGCGGTAAACGGGACGCTTTTTATCCCGTTTGTTACCCCTTACGTGACGGTTCTCACAGCAAAAGGACCCACCACCACCACCATCAAATTTCCGCCTTCCGTGAGCCCCATCACGCTCTCTTGTCCTCCATCCTCCGTGTATTCCTTCCAGACACCAGCCACCGCAGTGACGCTCCCGTGCCCGGGCGTAACGACGATCAACTTTGCTTTCCCGACAACCAGCACCGTCCTTACCATTCTCACCGCCACGACGTGGAAGCTGTGGGTCGACTGCACAAAGGTGATCGGCGTTGCCGTCCCTTCTTCGGTGACCACGTCAACCACGAAGACGCCCCTGCCAGTCTACACGGAATGGCCGCCCGGCGCCATTATTCCAGTGACGAGGCGCGTCGATAAACCGGGCCCAAGCGGAGACCACGGCGAGACTCCTTGCAAGATTTGGTTCTTCTGGATCTGCATCATCTGGAATGGCATTGACATCCGCGGTTGGGGGTGGTTTTTGCCTCCAGGAATCTATCCGCCGTAAGAGATCCGTTTCGCGCCGTGCCGCGTTTCCCCGTCGCTAACTGGTCTCAATTCGTGTCGCTAGTGGCCCGCCCCCTATCCAGCTGTTCCAACTTCCGCCAGGATGGAAGATTAAAGGGCCGCTGCCTCCTTGGCCTCGCATTACGTTAGTCTCAGCCTTCCTTGTTGGAACTCGGCTCCAGTCTTGAACTAACCAGGGGAACAGCATCGGCCCGGATCATCTTCCAACCTACTCGTCAGAGCCCGACAAGCCCTGCGAGACAAGAAGTGCATCGATCTGCTCGACAACTACCTCTCTTGTGTCAGCTGTATCCCGAGGGACCACAACGACGTCAACGTCAATCACTGCCACGTGTGCGACCATCTTGGGCTGCAACGTCCAAGACCAGAGCACGGGCACCGCCGTTACGAGCAGCGCCACCGCCACCTACGGGCCGGCCATCATCTACCCAAGGGAGCCGAAAGACAAAACGGAGATAGAGCTCATCAGGGATAGATTGGATAACAAGGACTTGGATTTTCTCGAGATCAAGTCTGACGCGCTGGGCTTCACAGCTTTCTTTTGGCTTTCGTCAGTTGAAAAAGGAGACCTGGAGGATTTGCAAGAACAGGACGAGGTCGACCTGGCGTACTACTACGAGGACTCTCGGAGAGAGGATTATGTACCCCTCCAACCCCCCGGGAACGGCCCGCACCCCGAGTTCCAAGGTCAACGAATCGAGCACATACGTGGAAAGGAATACGGCGATGACTTCCTCGTTGTCAACGAAGACAACGTAAGACACGGCTCCGGGGTGGTGTCAAAAGTCATAGGGAAGAAGTTGGGGATTGCCACCAAGACGACCGCAGTCATACTGGACCTAAAGACCAAGAAGCCCGCATCGTCTGCCGAGGAATTTGTTTGGGAGAAGATTCTCGAGGCCCTGCTCAACGCCGCCGACGACATCGCAACCAAGAAACGGTCGGGTAAATCCGTCGTGAACATGTCACTTGGATTTGGCGTCGATTCTCACATACCACAGGCGTTTATCGATATGTTTGGTAAGTCTTGTTTCACCTGTCGTGATCTCTTGTGTGCTGCTGGCTCGGTTCTAATGTTTGGCTCGTGCTTGCAGGCAAGATTCTACAGGAGCTCGATGAACTCGACACTGTTCTCGTCACAGCGGCTGGGAACGAAGCCACTGATGAAGTTGACAGACAAAGGTACCCTTCCAAGTTTTTTGAGCTGACCAAGTTTGAGCTGTCAAACATGATCGTCGTCGGGGCAACCGACGGGAACTGCAGAAAGGCCTGGTTCAGTAACGAGCCCCCCTGGGTGACCGCCTATGCGCCGTAAGATCAAGCCCCCGTCTGCCCCCCCCCCCCCCCCCCCCCGTCTTCATTCTCACTCATCTAATACTTTGCTAACATGCATGTCATACAGCGGAATACAAGCAAATGTTCCTGCGGGTGAGAACGGAGGTTACGGGGTTCAGTTCGGGACTTCGTTGAGTAAGTTCTTGAAGCCTCTAGGTGATGTTTCTTACCGGGGACCTGAGAGATCAAGCCTCGAGATATTTGCTGAAATGTTTACTGCAATCTCCGCAGCTACTCCTCTTGTTGCTGGCT
>FTCU01002680.1_pt1 | contig 25654 bp, 29 predicted proteins | sample 1639521 | NCBI WGS metagenome assembly FTCU01 (sample SAMEA3914864, study PRJEB12502) | metagenome | biome: forest; material: soil | place: USA | collected 2012-03-12 | depth 0.3 m
GGCCTCCGCCTCGCCACCAATTGCTCACCTGCGCCGGCCCAATTGCAGAGCTGCCGATTGTCCTGAAATATCGCCTGGCAATAGCGCCTGACTCCAGAGGTCAATTCGTCGGTCACCGTGGTCTCTGGTCGAATCGGCCGTCGCAAGCCGTGCTGTGCTGACCACGGCCTGAATCGGATCCGCTGAGTGGCCAGTCGGCACTCCCAGCCAGGCTCGCCAGACCAGTGCTCGCAGGCAGCTGGTGCTTCGCCCTTGCGTTCCTCCGACCCCGTGATCCAACTGTCACAGGGGAAGCCCATTCCGATAGCCGCGGCTGCTGGACCCCTAATAATAACAGACCTTGGTTCTCCGAAGTGTACGGGTAATCTGGCTCCGATCGACACAGCGCCATAACCTCGAGCTGTTTGTCACGCAGCCCTCCCTTTTTGCGGCTGGGCACGTATCTTGCTGTGTGGCTCCTGAGGCCTCAGCACCTGTCCAGCATGGAAGCTTTCTTCTCCCGCATGACGCCTTCGTGGCTGATGCAGTGATGCCGCCCACCCCACGCCGAAGGCCCAAAGCCCTGTCAAGGCGCAATCTCAGCCAGCTCCGGGACAAGTTCCCGACGCCCCAAAGCCCCGATATCACCTCGACCCCTGTCGCCGGAAGCACTCCCGGTGCTGCTGATGGTGTGATGACCGCCAGCTGTTGCCGGATTCAGGCCTGTCTCTCCCTTGTCGTCGACACAACGGCGCCAGAACCCCAGACTTTCCCGTCGCCGCGGTCACCGCGACATGCTGCGGCGCCGTGCTGCTGGGACGAGAAGGAGATTACAGATCGTGAGACAGAGGACGCGCAGGGGCCCGGAACCGCTGCTCACTTCCCGGCGGCGACGCCGAGAAACGAAATGGGACATGTCGTCAGAGATGCTCAACCACTGCTTTGGGCTGGAGTCAACGACCCAGAGCACTGGGACGCAATCAAACGGGAGCCTAGTGCAGTGGAAGGCATTCTCCTGCACCCCATCTTGGCGCTCCGGATTTGTTTTCCCAGTCCTTGATGAATCTGGTGATGCATCATGAAGCAAAAGGGGGGCTGTCCAGTCGCTCGGTAACATCAGGATCCAATCAACGTCCCGGAACTTTGGTTCAACCCACGTCCATCAAGCCCCGGAGCTCCCCCCACGGTCAAGACCCCTGTCTCTCCTGAACATTCCCATCACACCATCTGCCCTCGTGGTTGCTCCCTCGGTGGGAGCAATGGGAAAGTCAAAGCAGTGCTCTGCATGGCCAACCCCCCCGGCGCTTGAGGCGACACACGTGGTTCGACTGGCCTCTCATTCGACCTGGTAACGTTATGTTTACCAGTGAGCAGGCGTTGATCACCACGTGAAGCTGGTTCCCTCCCTCTGAGAGGTGTGCGTTTCGATAGCTCAGGGGGCGGCTGAGAGCATGCCCAGCAAATGGAACCACAAATGGGAGTATCCTCAAATAACTTCCCTGTCCCATATCAACGTTATGCAAATCTGGAAAAAGGAACAGACAGTTTGGCTCTGGCCACCCTTGCATCACCGATCGACTTTGCACAGACGATAAGGGGGACAGATCTGGCTGACCACCCCTCGGGCGGCAATCAGCTGAAGTGAGAAGTGACAACCACACGATTGGCGAAGGGGCTACTACAGTAATAAATTGTTTGCCGCTGTCAAGGTTCACACTGCTGCTATCACTTTTGAGCGAAAAAAAGGTGACGGCTGAGGGCATGTAAATTAAGGAGACCACCAACCCAACACCGCGGAGATCGCTCGATGGTTCCACAGTCCTGCAAGCCATGAGCTCCCTCGCACCAAACAGACAGACAGAGTCGCGTCTCTTCAGGCGATGGCAATCACATCCCGTCCGTTTCGAAGCCCCTATCCTCGCCCACCCTCTCAGGAGACCGATAGCAAACGAAACGGCCTCCCGTGTGGTCCGAAACAGAAATCGAAACATGACGTTCCAACACCAAAGTTGGTCACCGGTCGGTCTTCAAGACCCGAAACCGGGGGTCAGGAGTAAAATCCCCCAACCCGCACTCTACACAGAACACAGCACCTCTGGCGCCCCCAAAAAGGAGTTTGTGAAACCCCCACACTCTCCTGCCCAACAGCCAGCGCAGCCCAGCTGCGTGTGCCAATGCAGCAACCCCGTGGACAGGGGGGTCGAAGATGCACGCCGCCGCCATCGCTGTCGAGCTTATGCGGTTCCGCAACGCCCGCCATGCCATGCGATGCCAGCAGCCGACACACATGCTGCTGCAGCGCCTCAGCTGCGGGCGGCGACAGCAAAGGTGAGGGTCTGACGCTGGCAGCGGGCAGCGCGCCGTGCGCGCGCCATGCGGTGCGACCACCAAGCTTTCATCAGCGGGGGGGCCTGCGGCGACTTGTCCCGATCACCGTCGACGCCCCCCTCCAGGACCGCCGGCGACCGGCCGCGGCTGGCCTTGTTGACATGGCCGCTGTCTGGCCGTGTGTCAAATCAGTGATGGAGGGGCTTGTGTCATCTCGCCCGGGATGTCCGGTTTGTGTAGCCCAGAGGCGCAGACGGCGTCGTTTTGGCCGACTTGGACTGGACGCCCCCGCTCGGGTGTCCGCGTCGTGATCGGCAGATGCGCTTGTCTGCTGACAGCTGGTTTCTGCCGCTGAAGGGCATTTATCTATTTGCGAGGGTTTGGGTACGCGCGTATGGATTCCGGCTTGGAGGTTTTGGTCATATCTAGGTGACCCCGTCGTCCCGTCTCAGCCGGACGCCTTGCATCGCCGATGTGTGCACGGAGGGAGCACTGTGGATATGTACATTGACATGGATGCGGAGGCATGCTACTGTTTGTCCCGGCCGGCGTCGAGGGACAGCACACACTGCACGCAGCAGCACGGAGGGTGTGTCAAGCGGGAAGCTCTCCGTGTGGAGTTGTGGAATCTGAGATTAGCGAGTCTCGATTCTCCACCGACAAGTGGTGGGGACACAATCTGGGTTCGGCCGAGTTGGCTTTGGGAACAAAACGGAGGAGGCAGCGGCGAGTCGTGATCCGCGAATCATTCCAGACATGATTCCAATCAGGAAAAATGCATTTTTACTTCTTCTCTTTCCTATCTGTTTTCGCAACGGAAGGTGGTGATCGCTGTTTTCGAATCCGACGTGAATCGGGGTTCATGCAGGACAGAAGACAGAAGGCAGATTTCATCCAGCATTCTTCACGAATATCAAGCCTGTGTCGAAGCACAGGATGCTGCACAACGGCCCTGGCACCCGGACCAATCATGGTCCCCGGGATCAGGTACGCGTGAGCTGCATGCCAGATCCAGAGTCCGTGCGGGTCGAGGGGACAAGATGTCATTTTCGAGGACCCGCCGCCCCAAACGGCATCACCGCGAGGAAAAGCCGAAATGGATGGCCTCCCCAACACAGACAGCCCCCGATTTCAACCAGCCGCCAAGCCGGCCACCTCACCGTTGACCCCTAGCCGAGCCAGAGCGCCGGTTTCGACAGACGAACTTACCCCTGCATTTGCAGAAAGGCGAGGGCTTCGCCTAAGCGGCAGAAGGGCTGCCAGTACCGAAACGCGAGGCGCCGAGGCATGTCCTTCTCCTGCCCAGACCTGGGGACGGGGACCGTGGGCGGGGACAGAATATCGTCCAGGCCTCCGAGGAACGTTACCAGCGGGCCTAGAAGATCACGCCGATGGATTACATCAGGCATGTTGGGCACCTGAGATGGCATGCGTCGTACCTGGCGCTGCGTTGCAATGCCGTCTTCCGTCCCGTGAAAATGCTTGGGTCTGGCCGTGCAGCGAAGCAAATCCATGTGAACAGCACAATAGCTGCTGTGGTAAGGTGCATTTTCATCAAAGACCATGTGTGTCAATCAACGCTCCCCGCAGTCCCGTCCCGACGGTTATTCAGGCACCCCGGCCCCGACTTGCATCGCAAGCTGTCAAAGAGGGAGCTGTGAGTTTACCCGGCACGTGTGGGCAAAATTGCCCGTCCAAACCCCTGCCGCGAGGAGCATTGCTGGTTTTCCAGAACATTGCGGAGCCCCGTATTTGGGGTCCAGGGGTCATGCTCTCGCGGGCGTAATATTCCCTCGGCCCAACCTGCTCCTTGCCCCATGCCGGCGACGGCCCGACTCCCCAGTGGGCCACGTTCCCATGATCCATCGCGGTGTGGCAGGGCAGCCGTCTCCGTTTCTTTTTCGCGTCCACGCAGAGTTTTTCAGGGACCAGCTTGGCAGATACGGCTCTTTGTTTACCCCGTTTTGTGCCCTCATGACAGTCTTGCATTTCGAAGGGGACTCGGCCTCTCCGCATTGTGCCTGAACGGGATGTGGCTCGTGCCATCTCTCCCACGGGATGGCGTCGTTCAGTGACGGATGTGGCGCTTGGTGCAGCATTACGTGCAGCAACACCAAGAATTGAGTCCCAAACGGGCAACACTTGCTTCGCAAGCTTCGACTGCATCAGGCATCGCAGCATCGAAAGCATCGCACACCAGCGCAGCTCGCTGCTGATCACGGGGCTAGCCTCATGAGTTCCCGAGATCTCCCATTGATTGCATCATTCCTGCTGGGTCCAAACTGCAAAAGGCATCTGCCGAGCCAGCTGTCCCTGCTCATCATCGGCTCCATCAGCCTTGGCCGCGTCTGGCATGTGCCTTTTTCTCGCAAGCAAAGCACCAGAGAGCCCAACGAGACCCGCCTGACCGTCTGCAGTTCTGCACACCGCCCTGCCTCCTACGCCCGCCCGTGTGCTCCGCTTTCCTGCGTAGTCGCGTCTCGACGACTGACGCATCTCGTCCAACCGAAGTCAGCAAGACCAGGTTGTTGAAGAGACAGATATCAAGAAAAAAACTCTTTGAATATTTTTCTACTTCATCGGTGAGCAGGAAACAGATCCTGTCAGCCACAAACTCGGCAACAACCCCCCTCATCTCCCCCTCCCTCCCGCAAGCCCGCACCGCCAACTCCAACCGACCGATGACCCAAAGAACCGAGGCCGAATTCTTCCTCCCCCCTCTCCCAAGCTGCCTGTTCAGGTAAATCGTGAAGCGCGGCTCGCTCGGCGCTGAGGGAGTTTGTTGTGGAGCGGGAAGCGGGTGGTGCGCCCCCGCCTCGGGCCGGGCAATCCCGGCTTTTGGAGGGGGAAACCTCTCAACTATCGGTTTTCTTGGGGAGACGGCAATCCATCTGTCTGTGATGACAGGCAAGTGGAGGTAAGAGGGCTCCGTCCTTTCTGCTGTTTAGGCAGTGTTCCGTACCGAGCGCGACTTGCCTCGTCCCTCGTTTCTCCCTCTCAGGAACAGCCCTAGAGGCCGTTGGGAATAGCCCCCCTGTGTCCGTCTGTCAGCGGCGAGAGGGATGTGGAGAGCGACGACGTGCTGGGTCCAACGGGTTGGGTTGCCACATGGCAGAATGGGAGAAACGGTGAATTTGAATTGCATTTCGTAGTCTCTTTTATCGATTTTAGATTTATCTCTTTTTTTATTCTGCTTTTCTCTTCCTCTATTTCGGCTGCAACGCAACCTGTCGGCTTCATATGCCAAGGATATCCCCGTGGAGTATCAGCCGCCGTCGTTACCGTTCCCACGAGGACAACCTCCAAGACAGGGAGATCCGAGATGCTTGGCATTCGGGGCCGCCGCAACGCAACCGTGGCATTGCCCGCATCCAGAAGCGGCCCAGTAGCATTGCCCTGAATCAAGTGCCAGCGTCAGATGGGACGCTGACGCGCGCGCTCCGTACTCCGTAAACCGACCTCTCCAGTGTTCCCCCGGGCGCCGACCGACCGTTTCGAATTGAGTTTAAAGTCGAGAACGGGGGCCCAGCCCCAGTCTCAGCCCAGCAGCCCGCATAAGCGGTCCGGAATGCGGCGGCGCCGTTGCGACCGTTTAGGGCTTTGCTGGGTCGTCGGCACTCACGAGTTTTAGCCGATGCAGGAGAACAAGTCACAAGGCTACAGAAGACTCAGCCTTGCACCGAGAATGGCTGAAAATACATCTGTACCTTATTTGGGCACAAGCGAACGTGCTTGGATATGGTTTGCTACTTTAAGTCTCCCATGGTTTGTCTCACCGCTGATATCGATCCGGCCGCGAGACACGCGGGAACCCGGGATGGATGCCCTTCTTCCCGACACGTCGGCGAGACAACACCACGAGTTGCCTCCACAACACCTGTCCCGAGGGACAACGAGGGAGCTGGTGATCCTACTCGGTGTACGGAAGGTAGGGTGGCCGCAACGCTCCCCGTCGAGCCGTCGTTTCAGGGTCCAGAGGGAAGCCTGTGAGAGGGTGTGCTCATTGAGACATTGGACCCTGGACCGACCGCTACAGCGACTGACGCGTGTAAGAGTGTGCTGTCCAGCGGGTGGTCAGCGGTCCGCAGCTGGCCGGCTCTCTGGTCCGTGACCTTGGCGGGCGATCACAGGTCGTATTATTTTTTCTCACTTTCTTCCCAACCCTCCGCTTTCCATTTCCCCAGATTCTCGGCTGCAGATCACGTTCGGCATGGAATTGGACGGAGACGGGCGGGCGGGCGGGCGAGTGGATGGGGCAAAATGGACAATTGGCTTTCCTGCCTCTGCTGCCTGAGCCTTTGCCGCCAGCCGCGCCCCCCACTGAGAGACAGTCATGTGAACCCTTTTCGCATGATTCGCCCCCGGCGCAGCACCCTGCTGTCGAGCGACATCTGGTGGTTCGAGACGCTGCCGGGCCGGTCAGTCAGTGCCTGATGAGGAAGCTACCAAGCCTCACAGGGGGGTCCAGCTTTGGCCGTGGTGCGGCCGAAGCGGGTTGTTGTCAAGTGACTGAGGGCGCTGTTGTTGGCCCGTCTTCCCAGCCCGGTGCTGTGACACGGGGTCGAACCCCGCTCGGCCGTTGCTGGCGGCAAATCCATCGCGCCCGTGGCCCGTCCTCCGGACAGACAGCAAGTCTCTGAGAGTCAGCTGTCAGCGGGCAGGGGGTCTTCTCCAGAGGGCACACCTGCTGCTGGCGAAGCCACACGCCGCTGCAGGCTCACGGCGTCCAGGCACAACCCCGCCGAGGATGGGCATGGGAGACAGGACCGAACAAGCGAACGCGCAGGCCGTCGGGAAGCACTCCTGACAATCCCGCAGAGTGGTGCAATTGGGCACTTTCGACTCCCACGTGGCCGATATTGCGCCGGAAGTGCGGGACTTTGAACGACTGCTCGGTGACGACGACTGCAGGCGGGAGGCAAGTCGGCAATGCCTGCTGTCTGTGCCATCTGGCTTTTGTGGTTATGTGCCACTGCAATTGCGCGCAGCTCGGTGTGGCGGCGGGAATTTCATCGTCCCATGTGCAGGCTTCCATGTGCGAAGTACGCTGAACATGCTCGAGGTATTCCGTAAATATCCCGCATCCCTACACGTGTATCCCGTCTTGAGACAACCTGGAAGCTTTGGAACATTGGGCTGGGGTTGTGTTTCCGGGTGATTTGACAAATCTGGGGAAGATGGGGAACGTTGCGTGCCTGGTCTGGGGTTTTCAGGACTGGAATCAGGGCTGCCAGTGGCGAACGTTGGTTTTAGCGGCTCATGTGGGGCGATGAGCCTCGCCCAATTTCAGTTACAGAACCTCTTTCTCACTCTTGTCTGACAACAACTTGACAACACAACCCGACCAAGATCAAGGGAAACGCAGCCTGCGCGGAAACAGGCCAGATACTTGGTAAGACGACAACTAGGATTAGTTAGCCAGGAACCGATTCGGCCGACAGAAACAGTCAAGGCGACGTGCATCGTGGTTCCGATCGATTGTCGGCTTCTTCCTCGAGAAATTGTTGAGACACGATCATGCACGTCCCGGGCAGTTCGCCGGAGTGTCTTTGATGTGGTCAGGCACCTCCAACCAGACTCGGGTTCTTTTATTCTTCCCTGCCACCATTTTCTTGTTCTTTTGATCATTTTATCTATCCGTGCCTTTTCTTCCCGTTTTGCGACCTCTGATGGGCTGTGCCATCCCTTTGCTGTCCTTGTACCTCCCTCCATCCAGCAAAGACCGGGAACTCGTCGAGTTTGATGCGGCAAAGCTCGAGTGGGCAACGAGTACGTGTTCTGTATCTCTACAAGCCCCAGGCCCACCCCTGCCGATACCACGAGTTGGGGGCCATGGTGGCTGCGTCTCCTCGCTTTCTGCCGAAGCCACCCCCCCGGGATCATGGAATCGTTGTCTCTGCCGACTGGCCATGCGCCCCTGAGACGAACAACATCGATCCCAGAAACGGCGAAGCAGATTCCTCGTGTGTACGGCGCAACAACACCACTTCGCCAATCCTCCTTCCTGGAAGCGCACCGGCGATAGATTTGCGCCCGAGTCACCGCTTACTGTCATGCCCCGGCAGATGAGGTTCGCGGCGGAGGCTCTTCGGTGTCGGGTCGAGTCGCCCGGCGATTGGTGGGAGTTGATCATCAGAGGACGGGTTATTATATTGCCTCCTGTGTCAGCCTGGGATCGATGGTGATACCGACGTTGTGGTCGGTCGAGGCCGCATCCGGACCATTCAAGTCCACCGTCGATGTCGAGCTGAGCCAGCATGGTACAGTTTACACGGCATCGACCTCGCCATCTGACCCCTTAGACCCCTCGGTCGGAGTCCGAGATGGCAGCAGTGCGACCACCCTGAACCCAGCACCACGGGCTAATGATGAGAATGGTGTCACAGGCTCTCTATCACGAACTGACAGCGCTGCCGTGTTACATTCCGACCTACCCCAGGCGATACCTCACAGGCCGCCCTCAATTTCCCATTCTCCTGTTGACCTCATCCACCTGAGCCTCCGTGACAGCACCGTACAACCCCAAAGGAAATTTCCGCCAATGCCACGAGCCATGGAGCGAGATCCAAGGGCACACGCAGCAGCTCCAATAATAGCTTCATCTATCGTGCAACCCATGCTGGTTCACAAACCGGCACGAGCTTTCCAACGAGTCGGCTACGCGTCGCCGTCCCTCACCCCTCTCGGCAGCCCCGGACCTCGACTTCGGGCCCGAGTATCGTCGACATGTTGCGCCGTTGGGTGCGACGCGGATCACCACCCGAGGTAGGGTGATACTTTAGACAAGACTGCCGAACCGCCAAGGATCGTCGTGCTGTCAGCATGACATACCTGTCTACCTACCCCTTTTGCAACCCCCTTTTTGACGATTCTTGCTGGTAGGTTCAAGTTCGTTGCCGCCGGTCCCGCTACCGTAATTCAGGGCCATGGCGTCGTCATCCAGGTTTCCAGGAACAGTTGCTGACCTCAGAACTTACTTCCGCCAGGGACTTTCTGCTCCGGCTTCTACCCCCGGCGCACGGCGCCATGACACCAGCGCATCGGACCGTTCCTTCTGTGCCGGCTCTCGCGAATGTGATTTGCGAGTCTCTGGGGTGGTCAGACTAACAAGCTCATCATCCGTCAGCCCGCGGGTGACACCGAGAGTTCGTGGGACAACCCAATGGGAACGGTCCCGGCGAGGGGCAGGTGAGCGTCGGTGAAGCTTCGCCGCTGGCTTGCTGGAGAGAGAAGACCCAATAACGAACGGCTGAAAGGTCCCGCGGATCCGGGGCCTGGACAACGCGGTTTCTGGCATTGGAGCATTTCGGCTGCCAAATCCAGCCCTACGCGTGGCCCAAGTGGGTTGCAGCTTACTTGACCAGGTTGTCAAGTGCCGGGTCCGGCGTAATAGCGGGCCAAGAAGTAAAGGATATTGGCTTGTTCTTGTTACCGATTTTATCTCGTTTGCCTCGTCCCGTCATTCCGAGCTGGAATCTTTCAACCAGAACCCTTGACCCGCCCTCAGAAGCACACAGACATATCAGAGTTTTCAGTTTCTTTGGACGAGGCTGTTCCTTTCCGCGAGCCAACACGGGATCTGAGGCAGCAGTGTCTTCAAACTCTTGACCGCTTCTCCTTTTCCCGTCTCGCAACTCTGCCATGTACGGTACCGAACGTCTGTCGGCCTCCCGTCCACTTGGTTGGTTGGTGTTTCCAGGCCTTGAACAAGGTATCCCCAAGTCCAGGCGGGCTGGCTAAATCAGCCGGTTAAAGAGTCGCTGGGACCGTGGACGGCAGCCGACTCGCATGACTTGCTGCGTGGCAGTTGACGGGCTGAGCAGAAGCCCAGCCCAACCAACCAAGCCTTCGCCTTCGCCGTTTAGCCGGCAAATACGCACCTGGCAGCCTTGCCGGCACTCAGTTTGCACGGTTTGGGGTCGCGCTTGGGCCGCTGACGCGCCTTGCCGCGCTGGCTGGCGCGCTTCTTCCCGCTGGCTGTGGATGCTTGATCCCGAGTGGTGGAGTTTTTGAGCTGACGGTCCGTCCGATATTCTCCGTCCTGTGGACGGCCCCTCCCTGCAAAGGGTCCGGTCATGACGGTAGAGCCGGAGTCAGTTGTTGGAAGTTCGTTTTACCGGTGGTCATCGATGTCTTTCGAGAATTTGATGATGAAAATACATAGCACCTGGCGGAGAGCTGGTCAGGGTTGAGCCTTGAAGCCCTGCTTGACTGCACTCTTGACAACCACCACTCCGTTCTCCGTACCCCCACGGCCGAGAGTCGCGCATGTCATGAGGTTAGGCGGAATACCGTTTGAAGACCTCGAACCCCAACCCTGAGGCTTGATCATCCACCAGCGACATCGGTACACTTCAGGGGTTTCTCTCCGGTTCTGAGCACATTCTTTGCTGGGAATCAGGCGCCCACTGCAGACAACGAGCGCATTGCACACAGCCCCCATCTCCCTGCCGCAGACGTCCATGATCACTGGTCAACGCGGTACCGGCTGACCGTCCCCAGCCGCGTTTTGCCCCCAGGGACGCGGGGGACGAGGCGGGGAAACAAGGGTCTGAAAGGCTGAGAACCAGGGTGGTGGAACCATGGGGCCATTGCGTGCTGCTCGAGGCATTTCTTCAACTCCAGTTCTGAGGTTCGTGATGGCGCCCAATCACCACGCGTGCGATCTCTCCCAGTCAGTCACGGGCGCGCTCTTCCCGCCGGTTCCCCCCCCGCGCCGCCGCCACCCCGCGGTGCGTGGACGATGTGATGGGGCCAGCAACCCCTTGCTCGTGGCTTTCGAGCAATGACAATGGCAATGTCAAGAGGCGCGAACAGCGGTTCGGTTAGCGCAAGCGAACTTCCGGCCCGGATCTGCAGGGAACTTGCTCCCGCTCTCGGCGCTATTCCTTTCCCGATCGCTCGACGTGCCCAAAGCAGAGCCGACCTTCATCTCACGGGGAAGGGTTGTGTCACAACGCCCATAAGCGAGCCCACCCCACCACCACCATCACCCGGATCAAGCGCCGCGGGCTTGGGAGGGGTGGTGTGGGTGGCCAGCGGCGCGGGATGTCAGCCCAGGCTCCCGCCGCATTGGGCGCCTGGCCCACGGCCGATTGAGGAGGTCTGGTCTTCACGTGAGGGGTCGGGGGCGATCATGAAACAATTTTGGAGCGGAATCAAGAGGCACACGGGCTGCTTTGGGCGGCGCGACCCTGCCCACCAGACCAGAAAACGGTTCACCGTCGCCGACGCCGGCGGCCATCCTGCGCCGCGGGGATTGGCCCCCGCCGCGCTGTTCCTCACTCGGACTTTATCAGCATCATCCCCTCCTCTTGTTTGCTGGGTCAAAGTCCCAGGACATGCCATGCAGTGGGGGGATGCGCTGGCGCGTCCTCGGTTGACTAACCGCAGGGGCAAAAAAAGAATATAGCACCACTGCGCAGGTGTGGACCGGCACTTGCACGAACTAATGGTGCCGCACGCAGCCTTACCTAACTTTCTTCTTCCCCCTTCTGCTCCGGATGGGTGTCTTCATCTATTAAGCAAGCGACTTAGCGCGGCTGACACCCCCGGACAACCAGCCAGTCGGGCCAGTCGGGTCGGTCTGCCGGCCGGCCAGTGAGAGGCGCCGTCCACCCAGAGGACCTCAAGGTGACGCTGGACACGATCAGCGGATCGCCCAGAGTTTTCCTTTCTTCCAATGCTCGGGGTCTGTTGGCCGGTCGGCGGTCGCTGAGCAGGTCTGGCGTGCATTTGTGTGAGACGTAGGCTGAGTTCACAGGCTGTTGCTGCGGTTTGCGGCGGGAGGTGGCGGGTCTGCGATCACGAGGTGCGATCTGAAACAGCTGAGGGCGGTTGGATGATTTTAGGGGGGCCAGTCACACAACGCCGCTTGGGGCTAGCTGTGACTGTGTGTTTTGTCGTGTCTTGGTCACTACTTGGCCCCTTTTCAAACGGTTCGTCTGAGTGCTGCTTAGCAAATGGGACTGTCTTGCATTGGTGATTTCTGTTGACTGGTTGAAAAGTAAGTCTCGAGTCCCGCTAAAGGAAAGGCATCAGATCAGGCAATGCATACCGGGTATGTATGTGATACAAAATCAAAGTTGGGGCAGTGGAGGGTTCCCGTCAACTCCACGATGGGATCAGCCGGCACTACGGAGAGAACACGCAAGACACAGCGGTCATATTCTAGGCCAGGCTCGGATTACCGATCCGTCAGGTTCTTGCAGTAACTTCTCTTGAACAGCGCAATCAAACATGTAACAGTCCTAGTCTTTGCAATGTCGTATTATACCTCCGTACTGATATGCCTATATCAACCATGTCTTCACCCAACCGAGATATGCGCTCGACCGAAACGTGAACATCATGCCCTCTCCTCCCAAGTCACAGTAATGGGCTCATGGTTCCCCGAGAACTTCTGCCCTCTAAACCACAGCTCAAATCGCAAGTCGGCGGGGGCCACGATGACCCTGACCTCAAACTCACAAAGATAATACGAGTATCCGACTGAACAACACCCACTGCGCTTGTATTTGTGAACCAGTTGCTCTTGAGTGACGCCGCTGAGATTGCTGTTGACATTGCATATTGGGAATGCGCCGCCTGTTCAAGTTCCTGGTCAGCTTCTGGTGCTAGCAGTCCGAGTGCCAAGGGGCAACTCGTTCCTCTTGTTGAGGAGAGGTTGAGCTGATGTTCACACGCACATACCTTGCTTTAGGCTCCTGGGAAGGGCGTGAACCTCATTGTCTGACTTGACAATCTTGGTGCCCCATGTTCGCGTCAAGTCTCCGGCGTTGAGCCGGACGTTGAACTCTTTGGTCAAGGAGCTATTGGGCGCGATGAGTTCGCCCTTCTTGATCAGCCACTCGATCTGGTTGATAGCCCACATCTTGTTCGGCTCATGCTCGTCATGAGAAATATCTTCATAGACGTGTTGCTCTTGTACGTAGACGTGCTTCACAATGACGCCGTAGCTGGCGCGGGCCACGCGGGCGGCCAGCACGGATGCCGTGCCTCCGGTCTGATACCTCTGCTGGCGATCAAGGAGAAGGCCACGCACGACAACCAGCTGAGGGTCGTTGCACCGAATCACGTCTACTCTTGGGGCGTTGGGGTGCTGGCGGCTGGCGAAGTGCTGCTGAAGTTGGTCGCGGACGTAGGTCGAGCTGCCTAGCCCGCCGGATAACACCAAGTGTTGCTAGCAAGTGATTCCGAGTCAGTCTCGTCATGTTCTACGGCAAGTATTAGGTTTCGTCTACGTACCACTTGTTCGGGCTGACCGCTGCTTGCTAGCCAGTCGAGCTCTTCAGTGATCTTTCCGACGATTCCCCCAACCTGCTGGTCGAAGAGTGCTTGAATCTCATGTCTGTTGGATGTTGTCAGCTCATCATGTAGGAGCCGTTGGATTCAGAATACTTGAACTGGCAGATGTCAGTGACACTCACAAAGCAAAGGTCATCCTCCCATGTTCTATCCCCAACCCGGGGTGACTGAAGTCGTGAGCTACCCCTTCTACAGGGATTCGGAAGAGCGGTTGCATGTAAGCCCGCTCGCCAAACTTGTGCTTCAAGCTCTTAAAGTGGTGGCTCCGTGAGAGCCTGGTCGCAAAGTCTGGGGGCAAAGCCGCGGCGATTTCTGGGTATGCCATGAGCTTTTGCGAGACTAGGCTGACGAAGTGCTGATCTATCAGCGAGGCTCCGATGCCGATGCCAGTGACGGGATGCATCGACGACATCTGCGGTACCTGTTGGTACGTCGTAGTCACCCGCATGAGGGCAAGGTCGGTTGTTCCGCCGCCGGCATCGACGGCTAGAAACACACTGCCCGTCGGCATGGCCACGGCACTCATCTTGAGCGTTGCCACGGCAGCCGCTTCGGCCTCGGTAAGGTCGACCTCAGCAGTATGGCGTGGGCCCTCAACTCCAAAGCCAGCATTGCGAATGACGGCCTTGAAGGCGTTGACTACTGTAGGGCTCGTCCAGGTCGTCGGCACGCTGAAAAGAAACTCGACTCTCATGTCGGTCCATCTCCCAAGGCCGTGACGGCCGATCTCGGCCTCGATACTGTTCTTGACGTGCTGGTACACTTGGCGGAGATAATCCGTGCAGATCCGCTGCGCCTCGAGGGGTGACGCCGGTGTGCGTGAGAGGCCCTGTTGCTGGGCACCAGCGAGCGTCTCCGCTTCCATAAAGATCTTGAAGAATTCGTGCTTCGTCTTGTCGGCCATGTTGTATTCGTCATCCTCACACAAGTACCCCCACGAGGAGATGGCGCCGCTGGAGTGGTAGATCAAGATCGAAGGCACTTTGCGCTCGTTGCGGTCACCGCTACCCGGCCAGTCGCTGATGACCTGGACCGGCATTCGCGGGGTCATCCATGCGACTCCTAAAGAACTGTGTGAGTAGCCGCCGTCTGGTTGCTCCGTGTGTCAGCTTACCAGTGAAAGTGGTCCCCAGGTCAACAGCAACCGTAATGTCAGGGTCGCCCGCAGTCATCATGGCAAACCACGGGCCTCAGAGAGGCGCCTTTGACTGTTGCTGAAGGAACAGACCGGCAGCCGTTTTTGAGAGATATCTGTTGTTTGTTCTGTGTGTTCCTGGCGGCACCTTTGGCTATGTCCACGGATCACACCGGCCCCAGATGGACGACGTTGCCGGCAGTACTCTGTCCAGTCAAGGAACGAACGCAGAGAGAAGGGAGAAGAGGCTTCATTGCCAGTTATTCCCACGCAGGCGCTCCAGCTGTGACGTTTTCGCATTCTGCCCTGGATAAGTTACCTCCTGCGGACGTTACACTGAGCCTTGCTTGCACAGGGGTTGTTCCAACGCCACTTTTTCATAGCGCGCCCAGCTGAGAACCCTTTTCGGTTGGAAACATTGTTATAGCGGGCACAGTGCGGTCATGTTAGTCTCGCCAGCGGCATAGTGGCGCCAGGGGGACGATCGCGAGGCTCTGGGTGGGCCAGGCCGTGTCCTCGGGGGGTGGTCTTTCATAAATCACCCCGTTCTCTCTCTCCTCTGAAGGGGAATGGCAAACTGTGAGTCCTGCTGCTCCGGATCTTTACTTGGCTCTCTCGCTTTTAAACTTGTATTTCTTTTTTGAATCGAAATGGCAGATCCAGTGGCAACATCTTCAGCACCGGCTGGGAACCCGGGGGCAGCACCAGCTCCAACAACCGGAACCCCGGGGACATCTTCGACATTGAGCGCAAGCTCCTCGGTGACAACGGCTTTAGCCTCGAGCGCAACGGGCCCGGCGATAACACCGACAACGACCGGAAATCTGGGGTCACCCATTCCCGCACCAGACCCAAGCCCGGGAACCAATTCTGGAGCCGTTGCCGGAGCAGCAATCGGCTGTCTCGTGGCCGGTTTGCTCCTCGGCTTCGCCTTGGCCGCTTTCCTCTTCCGGCGCAAGAGGCAGACGAACCGAGTCGAGCCAAGGGCTGTTCCCGCAGCGCCTCCGTCTCGCCGCGGCAGTGAGGCCAGATTCCAGCTCAACAAATTCCTCCTCGACTCGAACGCAGACGTCGAGATCAGCTCAGAACTACGATCTCTGGACACTCTCATCCAACAGCATGTCGAGAACAACTATCACCTGGGGCCTGTGCAGGCGGACCCCCGCGCTCTCGCCGGGTCGCTGATCCAGCTAGGCGTCGGCAATGGCGGGAGCCTCACGGCTGAGACCATCACACAGCTCGCATTGAGGCCAAGCACCCGGCACGTCGCTCTCCGGCACGTCATCTCGCAGGTTCTGTTCACGAGCATCGACGTGAGCGCGCGGAGCCAGCTTTCCATGCTCCCGGCTCCTCTCGCGGCGTTCCTGTGGTCGATTCCGCAGACGGAAACCGGGGATCGAAATGCCAAAGGTGCGTATTTGACACGGATACTTGGAGAACCAGCTCTCTGGCTGTTGCTAACCAACCTGCAGTCACATCACTTGCTCTCAACCAGTGGCGTACCCTCTCGGCCTTCCTGCTGCACCCAGCCCGCAGCCAGCGCACGCCGCTGCCGACCTCGGATGCCGCAACCGCTGCGCAGGCGGCGGCCCTGACGGATGCGCTGGATTCCTTCTTGGGATACTTTGCGGGCGATGACAAGGAGAGCCGGTCCATGCAGCGGAGCCATCTGCAGGCGGTGATCGGCGAGACCACCAAGTTTGGATACGTGCTGCTCTCTCAGCCCAGTGAATGGCGGTTTGTGCATGAGGCGAGTCCGGGCCAGTTCCAGAACCAGAACCAGCAGGGTTTTGTCGCTGTGGTCTGCGCCGGCCTGGTCAAGGTCGGGGACAAGGACGGGAAGCCTTTCCCGGTGCCGCAGCAGGTCGTCGCGCCGTCGACGGTGCTGGTTTAGGTGGGAGGTGTTTCGTGTTTGTTACCCAGACACTGTGCCACAGAATTCCGTGGTTTCCCAATATTGTGATTTAGACCGAGTCTGGTGGTGGTGGTGGTGGTGGTAGTGGTGGTGGAATATTGACTTGTTCTCGCGCAAGAAGCCGGTGTCAGGGCAGGACGGCATGTGGGGGTTCGATGTGTGCCAGTTGGTGTGTTGGTGTCGGATTAAGCTTCAGCGTGGAGGAAGGCGGCCACAACGCGCACTGTGCTGAACCCGTGCCAAGCCCGAGCCAAGCAACGCCGCCTGCATAAAAGCCCGGTCGAGCAGCGAGTCCCACCAAGATTGGCTGCCCGCGTTTCCCATTTCAGAGCCGCATACGGCCGAAGAATCCTCAGCTCGAGCGCCAGATCTGCACCAGCACCGCACACCGGCCTCCCGCCGGCCTGGATGCCGCCACATCGTATCATGTGTTTGTCGCAGCACCAACCCGGGCTCCAGGAGAGTTCTCCGGAGCCGCAGCCAAGGCGCCCTCGGAGGCTGAATGCTCAAAGTGCTGTTCCAAGTGCTGTGCGCTAACGTCAGGCTCCGGGACCCTGCACTGCTTGCCATGCCAATGCTGCACCCTCCTCGGCCAGGCTGGCTCGAGGCTGGGAGGACCCTAAGCCTGAGCTGAGCTGAGCTGGAATGGGTTCGAGGTCGCCGTCAGAGTGGGCCGCGAGCCTTGTTTCCCGGAGGCCTGAACCCCGCCTGCAGCTGCCATCCACGTCCTCAGTCCTCACACGGGCACAGGCAGGCGTCTTGTTGGGTGCGGGCAGCACACAAACACCAGCATCATGGATATGGACCTGGAAACAGTGGTCTCAATCTCGGAGGGGTCTCTGAAGGTTGCATACGAGCTTCTCATCTTTGGCATCAACCTTCATCAGGTTCCCGACGCCGTTGGCCGATGCATCGAGCTTGTCCGGACCTGCCACGACGATCTGAAGGCCCTCATCAGGCACCGGGACGAACTCCTGCCTCTCCTCAGGTCAAAACCGGACGACCTCCACCGCGTCAACACCATCATCGAACGATCTCGCGCCACTATTGGCGAAATGGCCCGCTTGGTCGACAGGCTACGGACCAACGGTCGCACGCCACTCCGGAGTCGTCTGGAGTGGATGTGGAGCGGCGCGGACGAGTTCAAGAGTCAAGAACCTCTGGTATCCTACCAACACAGAACCATTTTGGCCGAGCTGGGCTTCTTGAGGGGGTTAGCCCTCGTGGCCCCGATCGTACAGAGTCAAGGGGTCGGCGCAAGGGCCGAGCCACGGCCGACCGTGGCCTGGGAGAACCTCACGCTTCTCGACGACATGCTCGGCGGCACCAAGCCCATCTCCCGCCCTCTCGGTGCGCGCAACCTGGCAACGCCTGCACCTGCCAACTCCGGGACGTCTCCGACCCCATCCGTCGGGACACCCGTCGCCACCCTGGCCACAAACCCGGCTTCTCCGTACGGCCCGTCGACAAACCCGCCTCCTCCGTACGCCCCGCCGACGCCCAGTTTCACAAACCACCCCTGGTCTTCCTCTGGAACAGCTTCAAGGCCCTTTGTTTACAACGCATCCGTACCGGCCACTCGAGAAGCCGACGTCTTTTCCGCCGGCCAAGCTCCAACCCATCCTCGCGGCGCCTCCGCTTCGGTCAGCGGCGGTGTGCCTTTTTTGTACGGGGACATCAAAGCCTCTTTCAGAGAGGACTCACATACCTCTGGAACCAACACCACCGGAAGCAACAAGAGCAAAGACAGGAAAACGACCTTTGACAGCGCCGGAGCGGCCTTGCTCTTTGGAGGCCACAAGAAATCCTCGAGTCAAACTGGAACGAACATCCGGGACGGTCCACATCCTCTCAACGCCAACCGCAACTCACAGCCAATCTTACAGCCCTCCCTGGCCCAGGACTGGCACACCGTGGACGGCCAACACAGCCGGCGACATACAAACTTGTTGTCTCGCCTGCCGAACTCCTACCTTGACAGCGCGAATCCCTCAGCCCCCCATTTGCAGGCGCAGGCCGGATCACACTTCCAACAACCCACGCTCGCTCAACCATCATGGCAACAGCATCATCAGCCACCCAACCCACTCGCGCCCAAACCCTTCTCGAACATACCCCAAGAGCTTCTCTACCGACAGGGCGGCATCGAGCGTCCCCGGTCATCATGCGGAGCCATCGCCAACGAACTCCCAAGCGACACGATCCGCCCCCTGGATCCCACAGGAGCGGCCGCGTACGCCACCGTACGAGAAAGCTGGCACTTCTCCAGGGAATACCGCGCTGGGCCGCACGGGGGACACGGCAGCGCATTCTCTGCGCCATGGGGCGCCTTCGCGATCAATGAGGCGGACGGTACGGAGGTGCAGCGTCTTCGTTCCGACCACTACGCCCCTCGTGGCGGAGACGGTGGTCGTCTTGCGGGTCTTGCCGAGCTGTCGGCTGTGGTGTTTCCTCCGGAGCCGAGCGAACTGCCGGCTGGGGATTTTCGGGCGGGTCTCAGCGAGCTGTCGGCTGTGCGGTTTGCGCCGGATCCTGCCGAGTTGTCGGCTGTGAGCTTTGCTCCTGACCCTGGCGAGCTGGAGGGATGATGATATTGTGCAAGGGAAAGGTTTAGAGCTGGTTTGGGATCGCTCAAGTCACTTCTGTTTTGGATGCAGGTGGAGGCTCTGAGTCCGGTGTGAAAATGTCATTGACGCTACGAAGCTCTTCAGAGCTTGGTCCCGCCCCGGTGGTTGACAATGTTGGCCAATTTCAGGTTGCTGGTGGATGATCACTCGAGGGACAATGGAGCCAAACTTGCGGCAAGCTCCGGGCAACAGCTCCTGAGCCCCTGGGTATTCCCCTCACGAGAACCAGCTTTGCATGAGGATCATCTCGCGGGCACGCAACATGACTAATCTACTTGTCATGAAGAAGCAGGATGGATGCATGGCAGGAATGCCGTATCTACATGTCAGGAACCGGTCTACGCAGTGCCCAACTCACGTCAAAAGCATCTGAACGATGGGCGTGTAGGCAGGGCGAGTCTCCTTTTCTGCAACGCGCGTTTCAGAGCTCTCTGCATCAGAAAAGCCAACTTTTTGGACCACAGTACCAACTGAGAACCCGTCAAGGAGGGGCGCCGTGCTACCCAGTTTCCATCCATGAGACATCGTCGGCTGTAGGGTCTAGGAACGCGACCTTTCCCCGCAGAAAGATCCTGGATGTCTTGGGTCTTTTTCTGGCGCAGTGCCTCGAGTGTATCTAAAGATACAATGTCCAGCGTACTCTAGATGTATCTTCCAGGTCTTGAACCCGAAAACTTGATTGGATTCCATCGGTTCGGCGCGAATGACTCCGTCCTTGCTGATGATCACTGGGGAACGATACTTTTGGGAAGATCCGCTTGGCAACCCCGGATTGACTCTGCAGACAACATTGTGGGTGTTGACATGCATGTGAGACACATGGACAAGTCCTTCGGTCCTGTGGAACTCAGGACCTGGATAACTCTATGTTGTCTCGTTGTCTATGACCTCAGAAGCCTGTCCGGTGCCCCGACTGCCCCAACAACTCACTCGAGAGCTGCCAGCTGAACTTGCACGAGGGGGCGCCGATCTTCCTTCCCGAAAACGGCTGCGACGCTGTGACGTAGAGCATCGGTCCGGCCACACAAACCGTGGACAGGAGCCGAGGCTTCAACCAACGGAGCGTGATCCCGACGATCGAGCCCGTTTTCTTGTATTTCACCACATCTTCCAACATATCTTTTAAAATAAAAAATATAAATCAAAAAATGAAATAATATTGAATATTGGAAACGGAGAACAGACACATCCCCCACAGACCCCGGGTTTCACCGTGGCCAATGGCGCCCGGCAGCTTGCGAGGGACTTCCCCAAGACGGAAATGGTTCGCACAGGGGCGAAGCGCCACAAGGACTCTTTGGCTCGCTCTGGAGACCTTCTGGAAGCAACCTGGAAGGTCTCGAATACCTGCAGACGGCTTGTCAGCATTTGACCAAAAGCCATCCCCGGGCAAGACCCACGCCGGTGACATGCCCGAATTTCGCCTGACATTCCAGAAGTGATACGGCATCGCCGGTTCCGATTCCTGCAAATGGGCGGACTGCCCTCCTCTCAACTTCTTTGGGCTCGTTTTGCTGGAAGGGGGGATCGCCGCCGAGCTGCGCGGGCCGAAGAATACCGCCGCCCAACCAGATTGGGGGCTCGGAGGCGGTGCTTCCGCGCCTGTTCTGGAATGGCCGCAATGCAGCCAGCACCAACAACCAGGGATGGGGGAACCGTTCCCTTGGGACCGGACAACAACGACTGCAGAGCATGACATGGTCGGATCCTCCACGAAAGATCCTCAACGCATGAACGGATCAATACCAGCCCGTTCGTCAATCCATCTCGCTCTCGGCCAGCGCATCGAAGCGAGAGGCCACGGAGGCTGAGCGCAGCGAGCTGGAGTGAGTTCAGGGGCAGCCGAGGAGAGCCAACAGCAGCAACACCCGTCATCTTCCATTACGTCAATCTTGTCCGTGTGTCCGCGAGGTGGTCGCTTCTTCGAACGACCGGCCCTGTGTCTGCCGCTTCCCCGGACCCGCTAGCGTTAGCGGCCCGGCCTGGCGCCAGGGGCGAAGCGCAGCTGACTTCCATCCATGCATGGCTTGGGCCTCCGCTGACAACTCGATCAGTCAAAGCGCGGCTTCGAGAAGGGCGCTGGAACGCCCGGTGTTGTTCTCAGGGGAGAGGGTAATCTGCAGGTACCGTGACTTTGCACGTCCACTGGCCGTTGTTGCTGAATGGCGCTATGTTAGCGCATTCGGAGTTGACCTTTAGCGCGCCGAGTAATCTCGTCTGCTGCTTGGAGTGTTCTGCTGCTTGGAGTGTTTTGCTCCGGCTGGCAAGGATTGCCACCGTTTTTTCCACCAAGACATGCCCGTTTTGAGGGGATAATCAGCAGCCGCTAGATGAGTCCAGCAGCAGTCCAGAAGAGTGGCGCGGGAAGCATGGCTGGCAACTTCAGCCACGCAGAAGACAGAAAGCACAGATACAGGATATCATCAACATCAGCGAAACTGAACAGAAACAGCAAGGCAAAGATCGGAGACGGTTGCAATGTCCTCTCAATAAGAGCTTATCTCCGGGGCAAATGTCAAAAGTCCATAGCTGTCTGCTGAGTTTTCGGTTTGATGCGATGCTGAGAAACAGTGAAGAAAAGAAAATTCCAGCCACACAAGGCCAGTTCAAGGTGAAGAAGTTGGCGGGACAACACAAGCAGGTGTCGAGAACCAGCAACTGCTCTCTTTGTTTGTGGACCACGAGGCGACAACTGGGCAGCAACATTCTCATCCTGCGACCTGGGCCTGCACACCGAGCTCACCTTGGCCACACCTCGACAAGAGCACGGCCGCCTCTGATAGACCATGTGGGGCCGATTCGTCGCTTTCTTCTTTCTCATGAAACCGAGCCCACAATCTAAGACATAGAATATTAGTCTGGATAATATTCCTGCAACTTATTCATAGCAGTATCAGTACCCAATGACGGTTCAAGTCACAAATTCCTTCAGATTCTTGCGGTGAGGAGTTAGCAAGCAGCGACTCGAGGTCAGAGGCAGCAGACTCTCGACATGTTGGTAGATATCACGACCAACGCTCTTTGTAACGCGTTAAATACTGAGCCGAATCATTTGAGTCAAGACATCAGCAAGTCGTAGCAACTTCCCGACTCTGAGTGACTCTTGGGACAGGTCGTCGTCGTGGAAGTCATTGGTGTAAGATGATTGGCCATAGCTTCCGGAGAGGTGGGTTTGGATGTGGGGCCGTTCCGGGCGCCTGATTTGAGCATCATTCTGAGTCACTTGTCGGCTCCAGCTTCCAAGCCCGGGCTCTGACACCCTCGCCGGCCGGGTCTTCTTTCAGTGGCTCAAGTGGATACAATTTTGGCAGGGTCTCGCCACTATCAACGGAGGACGCGTTTTGCGTTGTCTTTTAAGCATTCAAGCATCTCCATTTTTTGAGAGGGAGGAATTAGACTTGGTGGCGTGAACTCGGTCGGTTGTTTGCTTGCAGCTGCACTCTTTTTCTCTCAGCAACGGCGTTGACATTGACTAGCAACTTTCATCAAGTGCCTGCACACACTTTCCACCAGCACCTCTTAATCTCTTGGACCCGGCATCTCTACCCACCAACATGATTCCCATCCGACCTCGCGGTGGTGCTTCGCCACGTTCCAGCAGGCAGGCCGTGGCGGAAGTTCCGCGATCGCGGGTCGTGCCGAAGCCGGTCACCGAGCGGGAGACACAGGATGCCAGGGGCTACCAACTCGAGCAGCTGAGACGCCGCTTTTCCCCCCAGGAGACTGCCCTCGCCAACGGGGACACCTCTTTAGGGTTTCACTTGGCCCCGTCAGACCCTGACTTTCCCTTTGATCTTGCCCATCTCGACTGCCAGCTCCACGTCCCGGCTGCATACCCAAAACAGCCGCCCCGCCTCCAGGTCAAGAACAAGGATATCCCCCGTGGCTTCGCCATCAACATCGAGAACGGCTGGGACCGGCTGGTCCAGGAGAAGCGTGGCGCGACCCTGCTTGCCCTGACCAAGGCTCTTGACAGGAATCTCGAGTCGCTGCTGACCGAACAGAAGGCCGAGACCGTCAAGTTGACCATCTTCAAGGACACACGACATCTGGATGATAAGCCGGCCGCCGGGACGGAACCACAGCCATCAAAGCCGACCCCCAAGCCGTCGGTTAGTCGGCCATACATCCCGGAGGAGTCCTACTCGAGAGACCAGATTGCCGAGGCCAAGGCACGGCGCGCTCAGGAGGTGAGGCAGCTCGAGGCTCGCATGAGCCGACTGCCCGTCTACCAAAAGTCCAGCGACGGCGTCATCTACACACTGTCCGTGGATCCCCGGCGGCGGGCCAACCTCCCTGTCGGCCTCCAGCCGGTCCAGTCTGTACAGCTGATTATCCCGCTGCTCTATCCCCTGCAAGCCCTGAGGATCCTTCTTAACGATGTCGAGTCCGAGGATGCCGAGCCAGTCGAAGAACTCTTCGCCCAGAAGGCTGCCGAGCAGAAGCAGATGTCCTTGACGAGCCATCTGAACTATCTCGCCCAGAACTTGCATACCCTGGCGAAGCAAGCCTCGAAACCACCTGTCGAGGTTTCGGTGGCCCATGAGGCCCCGGAGACTGTGGACCAGGAAGCCAAGGATGCCGAGCACTCGTCGACATTAGATGCTGGGAAAGGGCACGTTCACGTCATTCCCCGCCCCCCGGAATGGGGCTACGGCGACAACACCGACGACTCCGACTCGTACGACTCTGATTCCTACGACGACGACGATGAGGACGGAGGTGTCGCCATCGACGCAGGCCACGCCGACAGCCCGAGCTTGCCCACCCAGACGGCTGAGCGGGGAACCGCGCTGTCCTTCCCATCCATCGAGCTGCATGGCATCGAACTTCTCCAAGTCACCATTCTCAACCTCACCGTCAAATGCAGCCGCTGCAAGACTCTCAACGAAATCACTGGCCTCAGAGACAACCTCGAAAAGCCCAGCAGCTGCAAGAAATGTGCCACCCCATTCACCATCCGTTTCCGCCAGGAACTCATCCACCAGCACTCAACCCGCGCAGGCTTCATCGACACAGTCGGCTGCACAGCAGCCGACCTGCTCCCCAGGTATGTTCCCCCCTTTTCTCTTCCTCTCCAACTCTCAACTAACCCCCACCCAGCACCTTCCTCCCAACCTGCGCCAACTGCTCCACCCCAACCACCAACCCCCTCCTCACCATCACAGGCGCAACAACAACCAACATCTGCCACACCTGCCACGCCCGCTTCACCCTCGCGCTCCCAGACATCAAATTCCTCACCTACACCCCCGGCGGCACGCACCCCCTGCCGCCGGCAACCGGCCCCAAGCGGAAGCAGGAGAAGCTGGGCCTGCACGCGGGCGAGCCGCTGCCGAACCGCGGCGCGTGCGCGCACTACAAGCGCAGCTACCGCTGGTTCCGGTTCGGGTGCTGCGAGAAGGTGTACGCGTGCGATCGGTGCCATGACGAGGCGGAGGCGCATGAGGGGGAGTGGGCGAAGAGGATGGTTTGTGGGTGGTGTAGTCGGGAGCAGAGGTTTGCTGTGGAGAGTTGGTGCGTTACTTCTCCTCTTCTTCTTCTTGTTCTTTTTTTCTATTTGGTTACAAAACTAAAAGGATGTGACTAACTGTCGTGGTAGTGGATTTTGCGGAAGAAGTGTGATTGGGAAGAGGGGAAAGGGATATTGGGAGGGTGGCAAGGGGACGCGGGATCAGAGGCTGATGAGGAGGGGCGATAAGAGGAAGTACAGGCGGTTGGGGACGGCGAAGAAGGAGGAGTGATGAGATTTGGCCGGTATGGAGAGCGGAGAAAAACAAAGTGAGTGTGGGCAGCAAGGCTTCTACAACGCTACCGAGGTCAACGGCTTCACAGCAGCTAGTACCGGTTATGGCGACCTGTCTCTCCCAGCACACTCCGAATAAACCTGACAAGTACTCATAACTTTGTTTTCTTCTCAATACTTGGCTAGCTGTGCTGGAACGTTTTCCAGACCATTGCAAGTCTCGTCCAAAGAGCAGACCTCGCTCGCAATGGGTGTTTTGGCAACTTGGCTTGAAGCGAACCTTGCCATCCAGACGTTGCGTCAACTCCTGGTCTAACTACCAGGTACAGATCGGTTGTGGCAAGAAGTGTCTGACGCTCAGAGAACACGGAACTATCTATCAACCCTACTTCGTGGAGGACGGTTCAAGACAAGACTGGCAAAAACGGCTTGCTTGAAAGCCACGGGTGTCAATGACATAGCATGAATCCTCCACAACCCCGGATACCCCAGCTTGTGCCTGCATGTCGCACAGGAGACGTCCTTCCATGCGGTCTTAGTAACCCCAGTGCATGCATATGCAGACATACATGCAAGTCAACAAGCAGTGCCCGCTGCGAGACACTGGTCAGCCGAAA